>ENA-ORBV01000970-ORBV01000970.1-microbial-mat-metagenome-genome-assembly--contig:-NODE-970-length-65290-cov-11.802279_pt1 | contig 65290 bp, 63 predicted proteins | sample MGYA00237777_ERZ505514 | MGnify/ENA primary metagenome ERZ505514 (study PRJEB26160, sample SAMN06269048) | microbial mat metagenome | isolation source: Oligotrophic lake microbial mat | place...
TCTACACCTCTCTATTCGTCGGCAGCGTCAGATGTGTATAAGAGACAGTGCAAAAGCCGTGCCTGACGGCTACACGCTGCTCATGGCCGGCGCCGCGCATGCCATCAACGCCAGCCTCTACCGCCAGTTGCCCTTTGATCCACAGCGCGATTTCGCGGGCGTGACGCTGGTGGCCTTTCTCTCCAACGTGCTGGTGGCCTACCCGGGCGTACCGGCGACGAATGTCAGGGAATTGATCGCCTTGGCCAAGGCACGGCCCGGCCAGCTCAACTACGCGTCGGGCGGCAGCGGATCGACGGCGCATCTCGCGATGGAACTCCTGAAGACCAACGCCGGCATCGATGTGGTGCACGTGCCCTACAAAGGCGGCGGCCAGGCGATGAATGACCTGCTGGGCGGGCAGGTGTCGCTGCTGTTCACCAGCCTCTATTCCGCACAGCCGCAGGTGAAGGCCGGCAAGCTGCGGGCGCTGGGCGTCGCGAGCGCGAAGCGCACGTCGTTTGCGCCGGACCTGCCGACCATCGCTGAGTCCGGCCTGCCGGGCTACGAGGTCATTGCCTGGTATGGCGTGATGGTCCCGGGGAAGACACCGCCGGCTACGGTCGCGCGCTTGCACGCCGAAATCGCCAAGGGCCTCAAGACGCCCGACAGCGAGGCGCGCTTCGCGAGTCAGGGCGCGGAACTCGTCGTCAGCACGCCGGCCGCGTTCGATGCTCACGTCCGCGCCGAGATTGCCAAATGGGCCAAGGTGGTCAAGGCGACGGGCGCGCGGGTCGACTGAGGTTGTTCAGGGAGCGTTACGCAACCTTCAAAACCGGTCTGGGGCTTCGCTGTGATGGCCGTCATTCAGTTACTTCTCTTTCGGATGAACGAAACCGATGGGTCGGCGCTTCGGCTCTGGCGCTGCATCAAGTCGCGGAGCGCGTCGATCACCGCCTTGAACTGCGCGCGGGTACTGGACGCAAGTAGATCGTGCTTGAGCGCGAGCGCTGCGGTCTGCTTCTCCAGGAGGGCAAGTTTGCCAGCCAGTTCCTTGTGGGTGGCGAGTACCTCGCGCATGCGCACGAAAGTGCGCACGACATAGACGCTCATCTCGACAGCACGCGCACTGTTGAGCACGGTGGCGGCCATGATGGTGCCGTGCTCGGTGAATGCGTATGGGTTGTAGCGACGCCCACCACGGCCCGGATTTGACATCACAATTTGTGATCTCAAAGCCACAAGGTCTTGATTTTCAAGCTGAAACATAAAGTCGTCGGGAAAGCGGCCCCGGTTGCGCTTCACTGCTTGTATCAATATGCGGGTTTCCACGCCGTAAAGATCAGCCAAGTCGGTATCAATAATCACGCGCTGGCCACGCAGCAGCACGATGCGATGCTCGATGCCGCCGCGCACGGTCACGGCTAGTTTGTCTGTCGCCATCTGCTTGTTACTGGGGCGAAGCGTATCTTCAATCAAGAGCCGAGTTCACGAGGCAATCTCGATCCTCGAGTGGACTGATTGCTCCAAAGCGTTGTCAGGCGTGCGACCGCAGCACGCGCCCGGGAAAGGCGCCGGTATGCGCGCCCCGGTCGAACAGCGGTTTGCCGTTGACGATGACCTTCGAAACGCCCGTGGCCTTAGCCACCAGGCGGCCGCCGCCGGCCGGCAGGTCGTAGACCATGCTGCCGCGCGTGGGCGAGTTCACCGTGGCCGGGTCGAACACCACGATGTCCGCCGCGAGGCCCGGCTTGAGCCGGCCGCGGTCGGTGATGCCCAGGAAGTCCGCCGGCTCGGAGGTCATGCGCTTGACTGCGTGCTCCAGCGTCAGCGCTTTCTTTTCGCGCACCCAGTGGCCCAGCAGGTAGGTGGTGTAGCCGGCCTCGCAGAACATGTCGACATGCGCGCCGCCGTCGGACAGCCCGATCAGCGTGCGGTCGGATTCGCGCAGCAGCTCGGGGATGCGCTCGCGGTTGGTGTTGGCGCGCGGCAGGATGAACTTGGTTTCGAGTTTCTCCGCGATGGCGAAGTCGAACAGGCAGTCGAGCGGGTCGGCTTGGCGTTCAGCGGCGATCTCGCCGATGGTCCGGCCTTCGTAGGCCTGGTTCTTCGGATCGGCGACCTTGAACACGCCGACGTTCTGCGCCTGGTTGGTGAACTTGCGGCCGAGCTTCAGTTCCTCGCGGAAGGCGTCACGGAAGGCGCGATCGCCGTACAACGCCATCTGTTTGGCGACGGGTTGATTGAAGATGCCCTTGGCCGCAACGACCTCTGTGAACTGGAACGGGGACTTCAGCGTGAGTTCGGCGATCAGTGGCCGGGTCAGGATTTGCGGCAGGCCACGCCGGCGGATGAGGTGGTCGGCCTTGGCGAGGATTTCCGGCACCGCGTCTGGCTTCTCGGTCAGGTTGTGCAGCGACAGCCAGGTCACCGGGCGCTCGCTGTGATCGAGCAGGAAACCCAGGAGCTCCATTTCGTCTTCGTCGAGATTGGCGAAACGCTTGGTCAGCGCGAGCTCGATGATGCCGCGCTTGGATTTCTTGAGCACCTGGGCGTAGGCGGCGAGTTCCTCGCGGCTGGCGGCGCGCGCGGACAACGGTTTGCCGTGAAAGCCGACGTGGGAGCGGATGGCGGTGGTGGACCAGCCCCAGGCGCCGGCGTCCACCGCTTCGGTCAGCAGGCGGGTGATGGCATTGGTTTCATCCGCCGTCGCGGCGCGGTCCGGGCCTTCGAGGCCCAGCACGTAGGTGCGCGCCGGGGCCAGCGGTACGAGGAAAGCGAGGTTGGGCCCGGTGCCCCGCTTCTCGGCGGCGTCCATGTATTCCGGGAAGGTCTCCCAGTCCCACTGGATACCGGCCTTCAGCACTTCGGCTTCCATGCCCTCGACCGTGATCAGGTCCTGGCACAGCAGGTCATGGTGTTCGGGGCGGCACGGCGCGACGCCAACGCCGCAGTTGCCGAGCACCACGGTGGTGATGCCGTGCTCGGACGAGCTCTCGAGCAGGCGGTCCCAGCTGATCTGCGGATCGTAGTGCGTATGCGGGTCAATGAAGCCGGGGCACACAACCTGGCCGGCGGCGTCGATGGTCTGCGCGGCTTCGCCCTTGGGCTTGCCGATCTCCAGGATGCGGCCGTCCTTGACGGCGAGGTCGGCGGCGTGGCCCGGCGCGCCGGTGCCGTCGACCAGGAGGCCATTCTTGATCAGTACGTCGTAATTCATCGTGGTCTTTCGGGTGAGGGGCTTGGTTAGGAGGAAGTGAGGATCTTGCCCGTGCGTTCGCCGGTGGGCTGGCCGTCGCGGTACAGCGTGCGACCGTTGACGACGACGCGCGCGATGCCCTGTGCCTTGGCGTGCAGGCGGCCGGCGCCGGTCGGCAGATCGTAGATGAAGGCGCCGCGCTCCGGCGAACCGATGGTGTCGGCGTCGAACAGGACGACGTCCGCGCCCTGACCGGGGGCGATGCGGCCGCGGTCCCGCAGGCCGAAGAAGTCCGCGGGCTCCGAGGTGATGCGCTGGATCGCGTGTTCCAGCGTCAGCGCCTGCTGCTCGCGCACCCAGTGCGAGAGCAGGAAGGTCGGGTAGCCCGCCTCATACAGCATGTCCACGTGCGCGCCGCCGTCGGCGAGCCCGATCATGGTGCGCGGGTCGCGCAGCATGTCGGCGATCTGCTTGCGGTCGCTGTTGCCGCGTTCGTAGGCGAACAGCGTCTCCAGGTTGTCCTCGATGGAAATGTCGAGCATCGTGTCGAGCGGATCCTTGTTGCGTTCCGCGGCGACTTCACCGACCGTGCGCATCTCGTAGCCGCGCAGCGCCGGATTGCCGACCTTGCAGATGATCGTCTTGGGTGGCTGGCCGGTGAAGCGGCGGCCCTCGGCGAGTTCGGCCTTGATCGCCGCCCGGAACGCCTGGTCGGCGTAAATCTTCTTCTGTTCTTCCACGGTCTGGTTGAACACGCGGCCCGCCGACTGCAGTTCCATGAAGGGGTAGGGCTTGATGAGCGTGAACTCGCGGAGCATGGGCCGGATCAGCATCTGCGGCGCGCAGCCGCGCGCCAGCAGCGGGGCGGCCTTGTCGAGCACGTCGCGGCAGCCGTTGGCCTTGGCGGGGTCGTTCAGCAGGGAAATCCACGTCACCTTGCGGCCGCTCTGGGTGAGCAGGTGGTCGAGCAGTTCGTATTCGTCGTCCGCCAGCGTCGCGAAGCGGTTGGTCACGGCGATCTGGACCACGCCGCGGCCCGCCTGCTTCAGCACGCTGCAGTAGGCGGTGTATTCGTCGCGGCTGGTCAGGCGGGCGGCGAAGGGCTTGCCCTGGTAGCCGATCTGCGAGCGGTTGTTGGAGGAGCTGAAGCCCGAGGCGCCGGCGTCCATGGCGGTCCGCAGCAGCCCCGCGATGACCTGCGTTTCTTCCGGCGTGGCGCCGCGGTCGCTGGCGTCGCCGCCCATGACATAGGTGCGCAGCGGCGACAGCGGCACCAGAAAAGTGCGATTGAGTGCGCAATCCTGGCGCCCGGCCATGTCGAGGTAGTCGGTGAAGCTGTCCCACTGCCACTGGATGCCCTGTTCGAGTACCGACTTCGACATGCCTTCCACGTTGATGAGGTCCTCGATTACGCGGTCGTGGTCCGTCGGGCGGCAGGGCGCGACGCCGACGCCGCAATTGCCCATCACCACGCTGGTTACGCCGTGCTCGGAGGAGCTGTTGAGCAGGGGATCCCAGGTGATCTGCGCGTCGTAGTGCGTATGCGGATCGACGAAGCCGGGGCACACGATGAGACCGTCGGCGTCCACGGTCTCGCGCGCGGCATCCTTGACGGCGCCGACTTCGACGATGGCGCCATCCTTGATGCCGACATCCGCCCGCCGGCGCGGGGCGCCGGTGCCGTCCACGAGGGTGCCGTTCTTGATGAGGAGGTCGAGCGCCATGGGAAATTCCTGCTGGGAGATACGGGGGAGGGCCAAAATATAGCATCACCGGCGCGGGTTGAGGTTTGCGCGCGTCGAAACGTTCCGCGGCGGCGCGACCGTGTGTATGATGGCCGCTCTCTGGAGGTTAGAGCGGGTGTCGCGCAGCGCTGCAAGGACCATCGCAGTTTCGGTTTCGGTGTTGAGCCTGGCCACGGGCTTCACGTCGGAGGACGCTGCCGCGCAGGCCTATCCCGCCAAACCGGTGCGCATCGTGGTCGCGTTCGTGGCCGGCGGCGGTGACGATTTCCACGGCCGCCTGATGGCGCTGAAGCTCACCGAGGTGTTGGGACAGCAGGTGATCGTCGAGAATCGCGGCGGCGCCGGCGGCTTCGTCGGCTGGGAGCACGTCGCCAAATCCGCACCTGACGGCTATACGCTGCTGCTCGGCGGCGGTTCCCTGACCACGGTACCCAGTCTGCGGCCCAACGCGACCTTCGACGTGCTTCGGGACTTCACCGGTGTCTCACTGATCTCGACCTTCGGGCTGGTCCTCGTCGTCCATCCCTCGGTGCCCGCGAAGAACGTCCGCGAACTGATTGCGCTCGCTCGCAGCAAACCCGGCAAACTCAATTACGCGTCTTCGGGCGCCGGCGCCACGCCCCATCTGTCCGCCGAACTGTTCAAGCACATGGCGAAGCTCGACATGGTGCATATCCCGTACAAGGGCGGCACCCCGGCCTTCGTGGACCTGATAGCGGGGCAGATCGACATGTACTTCGGCGTGCTGGCCGGGGCGTTGCCGCAAATCCGCGCCGGCAAGGTGCGCGCGCTGGGGGTGACTGCGGCCAAGCGCACGCAATCCCTGCCGGAGGTGCCGACGATCGCAGAGGCGGGGCTGCCGGGTTATGAACTGTCGTCGTGGTATGCCATCGTTGGTCCGGGCAACCTGCCGCGCGACGTGACGCTGAAGCTCAACGCGGCCGTCCACAAAGTGGTGGCGATGCCTGATGTTCGCGAGCGGTTGCTGAACGCGGGCTCCGAGCCGGAAGTCAACACGCCGGAGCAGATGGCCGCGCTCATCAGGACCAATGTCGAGAAGTTCGGGGTGATCATCAAAACGGCCGGCATCAAGGCGGATTGAGCATTCCAGAATGAATGACAGATGGAATGCTCAACCCCTCACCCCGACCCTCTCCCGGAGGGAGGAAGGGTGAGAATGGCACTAATTCGCTGTCGCGAATTAGTGAAAGATCAATAGGGGCGCCGTCGGCGCTGCCCGCACGAAGGCATTTCATGACCACCTACAAACCCTTTCCCGTCTACAGCATCGAAGGCGATGCACGCGAGTGCGGCGAGCAGTATGGCGCGCAAGCGGCCGACCGCGTGGCGCGCACCATCGACATCTACCTGTCGGCATTCAGCCGACAGGCGAAGCTGTCGCTGGCGGAGGTGCGCGAGCGCGCGCGGGCGTTCGCCGCGCAGATCGAAGCGCTGGACGCCGGCATCATGGCGGAGATCGGCGGCATCGCCGTGGGCGCGAAGCAGAAGCTGGAAGACATCGTGGCGGTCAACTGCCGCACTGAGCTGCTGTACGGCTCGCTCGCCGGCACCCAGCCGGCCACCGAGTGCACCACGATCATCGCGCTGCCGGAGGCCACCAAGGGCGGCGGCGTGATCATCGGCAAGAACTGGGACTGGCGCGATCCGACGGTCGACGCGGTCGTGGTTCTGCGCGTGAAGCAGAAGGGCAAACCGGCGCTGTCGCTGATCGTGGAGGCCGGCATGGTGGGGCGCGACGGCTTCAACGAGCACGGCATCGTCGTCTGCGGCAACCTGCTGGTATCGAACGAAGACAAGGGACGCGTGGGTGTGCCGATCCCCATCCTGCGGCGGCGCATCCTCAATTCCCGCCATTACTACGAGGCGATCGACACGCTGGTCAAGTCGCCACGCGGCGCCTCCGGCAACTACCTGATCGCGCACCGCGACGGTGTGGGCATCGACTTCGAAACGACGCCGGATCACGTCTATATGGTGTATCCCGAGCGCGGGCTGCTGACCCACGCCAATCACTTCCAGTCGCCGGTCGCGCAGGCCACCGGGGTGGCCAAGTACTACACGGGCGACAGCGTCTACCGCGATTTCCGCGCGCGGCAATTGCTGGAGCCGAAAATCGGCTCGATCACGGTGGACGATGTAAAGGCAGTGCTGAAGGACGAGTTCGGCGCGCCGCGCTCGATCTGCCGTTACCCGCACGAGTACGCGGGCGCGGAACCGACGATGACGATCGCATCTCTGGTCTTCGACCTCGACGCGGAAGTGATGCACGTGGCGGCGGGGCAGCCTACGCGGTCGAAATACGTGCCCGTGCGGCTGCCGGAGAAGGACGGCAAGAAGGTGAGGGTGGTGCATGCGCGGTAAATTCAAATGGCCCGAGGGCGTGCGCTGCGCGTGCATGATCACGGTCGATTTCGACGGCCCCTCGCACGAAATCGGCCGCAAGCTGCGGCCGCTGGGGATCAATTCCTGGGGGCGCTATTCGGCGCGGCGCGGCATCCCGCGTTACATGGACCTCTTCGAGAAACACGGCATCCCCTCGACCTTCTTCGTGCCGGGTTATGACGCCGAGTACTACCCCGACACGGTCAAGGAAATCCATCGCCGCGGCTTCGAGGTGGCGGCCCACGGCTACCTGCACGAAGGCTGGGAACTGGGCGACGAAGAGGAAGAACTGCTGACCCGCACGCACCGGATCCTGACCGACCTCACGGGCACGGCCCCGGTCGGCTGGCGCTCGCCCTCCGGGCGCAAGACCGCCCGCACCATGCGCGTGCTGAAGAAGCTGGGCTACCTCTACGACTCCAGTGACAAGGACTACGACCTGCCGTATATGGCCCGCATCGACGGCGTGCGCCTGACCGACATGGTGGAAATTCCGAATAACACCTACAGCCTCGACGATTTTCCGTGGTTCAAGTTCAGCATGACCCCGGCCTCCGAGGTGCTGACGCAGTGGAAGCAGGAGTTCGATTCCTTGTACGCTGAGAACGGTTTTTTCATGCTGACCTTCCACCCGCGCAGCGGCTGGGGCTCGGGCATTCCGTCGCGGGCGCGGATCGTGGAAGACCTGATCCGCTACATCAAGCAGTTCGAGGGCGTGCGTTTCTACAGCCTGCAGGAACTGGCGCGCTGGTGCCTCGCCAACCCGGGGGAGTTCGAATGAGCACGACTCCCCTCTGGCCTGAAGGCAAGATCTGCGGTGTGACGGTGACGGTGAACTTCGATGCCGAGTCGGTCGACCTCCACGAGGTGGCCAAGGAGAACCTCTACGGCCGTTTTTCCTACGGCCGCTACGGCATGCGGGCCGGGGTATGGCGCCTGCTCGAAGTGCTGCGGGCGCAGGGCGTGAAAGGGACGTGCTTCGTGCCGGCGCTGGATGCCGAAAACCATCCTCAGGCGGTGGAAGCTGCGGTGAAGGACGGGCACGAAATCGCCGCCCGCGGCTACGCGTTCGAGGATCACAGCAAGCTGGGCGATGCCGAAGCGGCGACTCTGGCCAAGGCGCACGCGGTGCTTGGGAAGATCGCCGGCCGCGCGCCGGTCGGCTGGCGCGCGCCGCAGGGTCTGCTGTCGCCGGCCACGCTCGGCCATCTCGCCGATCTCGGCTATCGCTACGACAGCAGCTTTCAGGACGATGACACGCCGTACGTCATGCGCACGGCGGACGGCAAGGAGATCGTGGAGCTGCCGTCGATCCAGATGCTCGACGATTCCACGCTGTACGGCCCGCGCCACAGCCACGACCGCGTCATCAAAACATGGAAGGAAGAGTTCGATGCGATCTACGGCTGCGGATTGTTCGTGAATCTCACGCTGCACGCGCGCGGCGATTCGGGCTCCGGCCGCGCCAGTCGCGCCCGCGTGGTGGACGAATTCCTGACCTATGTACAACGCCGGCCCGGCGTGTTCTTCATGACCTGCGCCGAAATGGCCGCGTGGTGGAAGCAGCATCACCCGCAGTCCGAAGCGGCGCCGGTATGAGGCAAATCGGCATGCGATCGTTGGGGGTGGTCGCGGTCTGCGCGCTCTTACTGCCGACGCCGGCCGGTGCGCAAGCCCCTGCTGCCGGCGCAGCACAGACTTTTCCCGCCAGAACGATGCGCCTCGTGGTGGCCTTCCCCTCCGGCGGCGGGGTCGACATCCTCGCCCGCACGCTCGCGCTGAAGGTGGGGGAGAGCCTCGGCCAGCAGATGATCGTTGACAACCGTCCGGGCGCGAACGGCAACATCGGCGGCGAATTTGTCGCGCGCGCCCCGGCCGACGGTTACACACTGCTGCTGGTGGTCTCGAGTTTTGCCACCAACCCGCACGTGTACGCCAAACAGTCTTTCGATCCGCTGAGCGATTTTGCACCGGTCACGTTGCTGAGCTCGGCGCCCCTGGTGCTCGTCGCGCACCCCTCGCTGCCGGTGAAGTCAGTGAAGGACCTGATCGCGCTCGCCAAGACCCGGCCCGGGGAGCTGAACAGCAGCGTGGCCGGCCTCGGCTCCGGCGGGCAGCTTGCGCTCGAACTGTTCAAATCGATGGCCCGGGTGGATATCGTGACCATCCCGTACAAGGGCGGGGTCGCGGCGATTACCGACACCATCGGCGGCCAGGTCCAGTTGACGATCAACAATCCGCTGGCGCTGCTGCCGCACGTGAAAACCGGCAAGCTCCGCGCGCTCGGCACCAGCAGCCTGCAGCGCATGGCTTCGGCGCCGGAGATCCCGACGATCGCCGAGGCCGGGTTGCCGGGATACGAGGCCACGCTCTGGTACGGGATCGTGCTGCCGGCCAAAGCCGCGCCGGCCCTGGTGGCGCGCCTGAATGCGGAGTTCAACCAGGCCGTCCAGCAGCCAGACGTGCGCGAACGCATGACGAGCGAAGGCGTGCTGATCATCGGCTCGACGCCGGAGCAGTTCGCCGAGCATCTGCGCCGGGAATCCATCAAGTGGGGCAAGGTGATCCGCGACGCGAAGATCAAGCTGGATTAGGAACTCCCTTTGAGCTGCGAGTCTCGGTTGCCGCACGCCAGCGAGGAGGGAAACCTCGAGCTGCGCGCCACCTACCAGCATATTTTGCAGACGCGCGGCACAGTATCGAATGTGCTGAAGAGCTTCAGCCACGCGCCGGAAGGCCTGAAGCGCTACGCGGCCCTCGGCGAGTACGTGCGCTACGGGACCGACCTGCCGGGGCGCACGCGGGAGCTCTCCATACTCGCCATCGCGGCGGGTATCGAATATGCCTGGGTGCATCACCTGCCGCACGCGCGCAAGGCGGTCGTGTCGGATGCCGAACTGGCGTCGCTGAAGGCCGGTGGCATCCCGGAGGGCGCGAGCGCCGCGGAAGCCGCGGCGATCAGCTTCGTTCGCGCCTATACCGACCTCGGGCGGGTGCCGGATGCCGTCTATGCGGCGCTGGCGCAGCACTTCACCCCGCGCCAGATCACCGACCTGACGCTCCTCGGCGGTTATTTCGTGGCGCTGGGCTCGGCAGTGCACGCCTTCCGCATTCCCATCGAGCCGGAGTACCAGAAATGGGTGGCGCCGCCGGCGCCCGCGCCGCGACTGCCCGACCGGCCGCGCATCGTCTTCGTCGGCGCCGGCGCGGTCGGCGGCTACGTGGGCGGGCACCTGGCCCGCGCGGGCCACGACGTGACGCTGATCGATCCGTGGCCTGCGAACGTGGAGGCCATCCGCAAGAACGGCCTCCAGCTCGGCGGCACGCAGGGCGAGCACAGCGTCAAGATCAAGGCCCTCCATGTGAGCGACGTGCAGTCGCTGGCGCGGCAGCCGGTGGACCTCGCGTTCATCTGCATGAAGCTCTACGACACCGAATGGGCGACGGCGCTGATCAAGCCCTATCTCGCGGCGGACGGCTGCGTGGTCACCATGCAGAACAGCCTGGTCGAGGAGCAGGTGGCGGCGATCGTCGGTCGCGCGCGGACGCTGGGCTGCATCGCCAGCACCATCAGCGTGGAGGCCACGGGGCCGGGGCGCGTGGTGCGCAGCCAGTTGCCGGGCGGCGATGCCTATACCGTGTTCCGTTTGGGCGAACTCGACGGCCGGATCACGCCCCGCGCGGAACAGATTGCGGCGATGCTGCGGGCCTGCGACAGCGCGAAAGTCACCACCAACCTGTGGGGCGAGCGCTGGGCCAAGCTGGTGGCCAACACCATGACCACGGGACCGTGCGCGCTGTCCGGGCTCAATCTGAAGGACATCTTTGAAAACGCGGTCGCGCGCCGCCTGCTGATCAAGCTGGCGGGCGAGGCGATCCACGTCGGCGAGGCGCTCGGTTACCGGCTGGAGCCGGTCCGTGGATTACCGGCAGCGCAATGGATCGCGGCGGCGTCAGGCGATGCCAATGCCTTCCGCAGCGTCGAAGCGCACATGCTGGAAGGCGCCCGGCGGCGGCCGGAAGGCGGTTGGTCGGGGACGGCGCAGGATATCGCCAAGGGTCGCTGGCCCGAGATCGATTTCATGAACGGTTATGTCGCGCGAAAAGGCGCCGAGGCCGGGATTCCGGCGCCGACCCACGTGAAAGTGACCGAGCGGGTGAAACAACTGGCGCGCGGGGAGTTGACGGCCAGCCTGGCGCAGTTAGAAATGATCTAGGGCATCTCTGAACAAGCGGTGTTCGTCATTCCGGCGAAGGCCGGAATCCAGGGAATTCAAGCGTCTGGACACCGGCTACAGGGGAAGGGGCCCCTCTCCCTTCCTGGCCGGTGTGACGAGCTTATTCAGAGTTTCCCTAGCGGTTGGGCGAGGTCATTGAAAGCAATAAGGAAGCTCTGAAAAACGCTACTTCAGTCCTTCCAGGGAAAGCTGGAATCCAGTGAAATCGTAATTACTACGAGCGGGCGGCGCGGCGGGTTGGCCAGGCCACACGCTGATCAACCGCCGTCGCCGTGAATCAGTTTGTACAGGCGCTCTTCGCTCTCGATGCAGAAGCCACGTCGCATGAGGCTGACGATCCTGCGCTTTTTCAGGTCGCCGAGGATACGCGTCACGGTCTGGCGGTTGACGCCCGCCATGCCGGCGATGTCCTGGTGCGTCAGGGGGATCCGCAGCCGGATCCGATCGCCCTGCCGGTCACCGTAATGCAGCCCCAGGTGCAGCACCAGCTTTGCCACGCGGGCGCAGGCATCGTCCGCGACGAGGTTGACGAGCATGTTGGTGAGCAGTCCCAGCCGTGCCGCCATGGTGCGGCGGCACAACCGCGCGGCGTCCGGGTGATCGTCAAGAAAGCGGTTGAACGCCGCGTCGGAGACGATGCCGACTTCCGAATCCTCGCAGGCCTCGACATTGACGCGGCGGCCTTTCGCGGCGGGCACTTCGGACATGCCGAACACTTCGCCCGGGAAGCAGAACCACAGGATTACCTCGTGCCCGTCCGGCGTGAGCCGGAAGAACTTGAGCCGCCCCTGCAATAGCAGGTAGGTCCCCTGTTTCGCGTCCCCCACGCGGAACGCGAATGCGCCGCGCGCCAGGCGCAGCCGTTTGGCGACCTTCAATAGCGCCGCCCGCTCGTCGTCCGCGAGCTGGCCAAGAAAATCAGTTGGTGCGTTGCCCACCCGTTCCCGTCCTTGCGATGTGTCGGTGGCGGCGCGCTCGGGCGGCCGCTTGGTGCGCTGCAATAGCCGGGCAATTGTCGCCGGTGAGACATACGAACCCACCGCATTTTGCTCCAATTTGCGCCATGCATTTCCGGCGCCCGAGGCACGCATCGCCGCGGCCGCCGATACGACAACTATCGGAGGGGTCCTATGAGCGCAGTCATGAACCCGGTCGCGCGCGGCCTGGATGGCGTGGTGGTCGATGAAACAAAGGTGTGCCTGGCCGACAAGCAGACCGACCGACTGTTCTACCGGGGCTACGCCATCGAGGACCTGGCCACCGAGGCCGGCTACGAGGAGGTGGCCTACCTGCTGGTGAACGGCGACCTGCCGACCCGCGCGCAACTCGACGAGTACCGGCAGCGCCTTGCGTCCCTGCGCGCGCTGCCTGCGCCGCTGGCGGCAGTCCTCGACCAGCTTCCCGCCAGCGCCGATCCGATGGATGTGCTGCGCACCGCCTGCTCGGTGCTCGGCAGCCTTGAGCCCGAGACCAAAGAGCACGGACTAACGGCCGTCGGCGAACGTGTCATGGCCTGCCTGCCGACCGCACTGCTGTACTGGCATCACCGCAATCACGACGGCAAGCCCGCGACGAACGGCAGCAGCGAGCCGGACGCGGCGGGAAACCTCCTCACGCTGCTGCACGGCACGCCGCCCGATGCCGTGCGCCGACGGGCCATCGAAGTCTCCCTCATCGTGTATGCGGAACACGATTTCAACGCCTCGACGTTCGCCGCCCGGGTGGCTGCTTCGACGCTGTCCGATGCGTACTCATCGTTCGTCGCGGCAATAGCGACGCTGAAGGGTCCCCTGCACGGCAGCGCCAACGCGGCGGTGCTGCGCTTCCTCACGCAGTTCAAGTCCGCTGACGAGGCCGAGGCCGCGGCGCTCGACATGCTGGCGAAGAAGGCGCGGGTGCCCGGCTTCGGCCAGCGCGCTTACAGCAAGTCCGATCCCCGCAATGCGATCAACAAGCCGTGGGCGAAGAAGCTCGCGGACGCTGCCGGCGAGCCGGTGCTCTACGAGGTCGCCGCGCGCATCGAGGACGTGCTGATGCGCGAGCGGAAGATGTTCGCTAACCTCGATTACTACACGGCCATCATCTACCAGAAGAGCGGCCTGCCGCTGGGGCTGTTCGCGCCGATGTTCTTCCTGGCTCGGTTGCCCGGGCTGATCGCCCACATCGGCGAGCAGCGCGGCAACAACCGCATCATCCATCCGAGCTCCAGCTATATCGGGCTCAAACCACGGAGGTTTCTTCTACTCGACGAACGCTGAGAACAGATTCGCCGACCGGGTCCGGGAACATGAGGCGCGCATTCACATCGCGCAGGCGATGGGGGGCGAGCGCAAGCTGTCCCGGCGGCGCCAGACCGGGATCCTGAGCGCGCGCGAGCGCATCGACCTGCTGCTCGATCCCGGCACCTTCCGCGAGCAGGGGCTGTTCGGCGTCTCTTACATCCCGGAGATGCGGGAGTCGACGCCGGCGGACGGCAAGATCACGGGCTTCGGCAAGGTGGAGGGCCGACGCGTGGGCGTGGTCGGCTACGACTTCACGGTCAAGGGGTCCTCTTCCAGTTATACGAACAACCGCAAGATGTCCCACGTCAAGGACGTGGGCGGCCGGCGCGGCTTCCCGGTGGTCTACCTCGGTGAATCCACCGGCGTGCGCATGCCCGACATCATGGGCGAGGGCATGGGCATGAACGTCGAGGGCAACCGCTTCCTGCGCACGCGCGAGGCGCCGTGGGCGGCGGCGGTGCTCGGCAACGCCTTCGGGTCGGCGGCATGGCATGCCTGCTGCTCCGACTTCTGCGTGATGCGCAAGGGCGCGGTGATGGCGGTGGCGAGCCCGCGCGTGGTGTCGATGTCGCTGGGCAAGGAGGTCAGCCCGGAGGAGCTCGGCGGCTGGCAGATCCTCGCCGAGCACTCGGGCTTCGCCGACGTCGTGGTGGACACGGACCAGCAGGCGGTCGAGTCGATCCGGCGCTTTCTCGGCTATCTGCCGACCAACAACCGGCTGGCGCCGCCGGTCGCGGCGGTGCCCGATGGCTCCGATGAGGCCGTGAAGGGCATCCTGGACCTGATCCCCGATTCGCGCTCGCAGGTGTACGACGTGCGCAAGGTGATCCGTGCGATCGTAGACCGGGACAGCGTGTTCGAGATCAAGGAACGCTTCGGCCGCAGCATCACGACGGTGCTCGCCCGCATCGACGGCCGGCCGGTCGGCGTGATTGCCAACAACCCCCAGTTCAAGGGCGGCGCCGTGGATGCGGACGCGTGCAGCAAGGCGACGGATTTCATCGTGCTGTGCGACTGCTACAACGTGTCGCTCGTGTTCCTGCAGGACCAGCCGGGCTTCCTGATCGGGCCGGAAGCGGAGAAGCGCGGTGTCATCGGCAAGGTCATCAACTGGATGAACGCGCTGCTGCAGGTGACCGTGCCCAAGATCAGCATCATCCTGCGCAAGAGTTATGGCCGCGCCTTCATCAACATGGGCGGCGCAGGCATCGCCGACGAAATCGCCGCCTGGTGGACCACGGAGGTGAGCTTCATGGACCCGCGCACCGCGGTGATGGTCGTGCACGGCATCAAGGAAGAGGACGATCCCGAGCGCTTCAACACGCTGCTCGCGGAAATGGCGCGCCACGGCTCCGCCTACGATCTGGCGGCCGTGTTCGGCGTCAAGGAAGTGCTGGACCCGCGGGAGACGCGGGAGTACCTGAAGGAGATGCTCGACACCCATACGCTCCGGCTGTCGGGGGGCGTGGGCCAGCACCGTCTGTCGAACTGGCCGACGAGCTTTTAAGCGCGAACAAGGGAGGGGGCAATGAAGATCACCAGAGTCGAAGCGATCCCGGTGTGGTACGAACCGACCGACGCGTACCACGCGTTGTTCGGCACCGGCAAGAAGAAGGGCACGATGGTGCATGCCCGCGAGGGCTGGTTCGCCAACATCCAGTACAAGGAAAACGTCTTCGTCAAAATCCAGACCGACGAAGGCATCACCGGCTGGGGCGAGGCCTGCGCGCACCCGGTCACCAGCGAAACCCAGGCCGGGATTGCCTCCACGGTCGAGCTCTTCGGCCGCACGATCCTCGGCAGGAACCCGTTCCAGATCGGCGCCATCCACGCCGCGCTCGATCACCTGTTCCTGCAGGGCAACGCCGGCGCACGCAGCGCGATCGACATTGCGCTCTACGACATCATGGGCAAGGCGTGCGGGCAGCCGATCTACAACCTGCTGGGCGGCGCCTACCAGACGAGCTTCGGGCAACTCGCGACGATGCCGCGCGCGGAGCCCAAGCGCATGGGGGAGCACGCCAACGCACTCCTCAAGCGCGGCTACACCTGCTTTGAGCCGAAGATGACGGGGCGCCTCGAATCGCTGGAGGCCGATGCGGATCGGCTGGAGGCCATCCTTGAGCGCGTACCAGCGACCGCGCTGGTGATCGCCGACCCCAACCAGATGTGGGGCACGGCGAAGGCCACTATCGAGATCCTCTTGCGCCGTTTCCCGAAGACGCCCAACCTTGCCATCGAGCAGCCGATCCCGGGCCAGGATCTGAAGGGGCTCGCCGCCATTACGCAGGCGCTCCCGCATACGGTGGTCGCCGACGAGGCGATCCAGAACCTGGGCACAATGATCGAGATCGTGTCGCGCCGCGTGGCCGACATGGTCAGCCTCAAGCTCGGCAAATGCGGCGGTTTCTACAAGGCCCTGCAGATGATGCGCATCGCCGAGGCGGCAAACTGTCCCGTGCGCATCGACTGGACACAGGGCAGCGCGCTGCTCGATACAGCCACCGGCCACCTGCACGCCGCCGTGCGGCTGGTAGGCTGCGACCCCGGGATGGACTACCAGTTGCGGATCAAGGACAAGCCGGTCGCCGAAGGCGGTGCTATGGTGAAGAATGGAAAGGTCGTGCTGCCGGACGCGCCCGGTCTGGGCCTGACGGTGGACGAAAAACTGATCGCGCGGCTGGCGAAGCGACGTTGAGAACCCGGCCAGCGGATCGGCTGGCAAAGTAATTAAAACGCGAGGAGGAATCATGGCAACCAACTGTGCGACCGTCCGTGTATCGATGCTGTGCGGTGTCCTGGCTTGCGGGGGCGGCAACGCCTGGGCGCAGGCCTATCCGTTCAAACCCATCCGCATGGTGGTGCCGTTTCCGGCCGGCGGCGGTACGGACCTCTTCGCGCGCACGCTGGCGCAGAAACTGGGCGCCGTGTTCGGCCAGCAGGTCGTGGTGGACAACCGCTCGGGCGCGGGCGGCATGATCGGCTCGGAGATCGTCGTCAAGGCGCTGCCCGACGGCTACACGCTGCTGGTCACGTCGTCGAGCTCCCATTCCATCGTGCCACACCTGACACGCAAGCCACTGTACGATCCGCAGCGCGACTTCGCGCCCGTCATCATCATTGCGTCCGCACCGAACATGCTGGTGGTGCATCCGTCATTGCCGGTGCGCAACGTGAAGGAGCTGATCGCGCTGGCGAAGGCGCGGCCGGGTGCGATCAACTACGCGTCGAACGGCAGCGGCACGCTCAGCCACCTCACCGGCGAACTCTTCAACCTGCAGACGGGGACCACGCTGGTCCACATTCCCTATAAGGGCGGACCGCCGGCGGTGATCGATCTGATGGCCGGGCAGGTGTCGGTGCTGTTCACCGCCGTGCCGACCGCACTGACGCAGGTCCGCGCGGGCAAGCTGCGCGCTCTCGCCGTCACCGGGGCAAAACGGGCGGACGTGATGAAGGATCTGCCGACCGTGGCGGAAACGCTCCCCGGCTTCGAGTCCAGCCAGTGGTGGGGCATGTTCGTGCCGCCGCAGACGCCGTCCGAGATCATCGACAGACTCAACACGGAAGTGATGAAGATCCTCATTGATCCCGAACTGCGGGCACGCTTCGCGAACGAGGGCGCGGAACCCGTCGGCGGCAGCCCAAAGGACATGGCGGCCTATCTGAAAGCCGACGTTGAAAAGTGGGGCAAGGTCGTAAAGGACGCGAAGATCTCGCCCGAATAGCGGCTTTGATCGCGTCCAGCGACGCCTGTGATCAATCAAGTCCGGGCTGGCGCAGCTCGAAGGGCTCTAGCAAGCTCGTCACACCGGCGAAAGCCGGTGTCCAGTGACAGCAAGTGACTTGCCCCCATCCTACCTTCCCCCGTGTACGGGGGAAGGGGATACCGGTTTTCGCCGGAATGACGAATATAAGGCTCGTTTCAACAGCCTTCTTTTGGAATGCCGCGGTCCACCGTCAGTTATTCCGGCTTCACGCCAGCAAGCTTGGCCAGCTTCGCGAACTTCTCGATCTCGGATTTGAGGAAAGCCGAGAACTGCTCAGGCGTATTCGCACTCGCATCGAGCCCGAGTTCGGTAAAGCGCTGTTTGATATCCGGCATGGCCGCCACTTTTGCGACCGATTGCGAGACGCGGTCCACGGCCTCGCGCGGCGTGCCGGCGGGTGCGAGCAGGCCCCACCAGGTGCTGACGTCGTAACCCTTGAGCCCGCCTGCCTCGGCGACGGTGGGCAGTTCCGGCATGGCAGAGGTGCGCTGCGCGCTGGTGACTGCCAGCGCGCGCAGCTTGCCGGACTTGATGTGCGGCGAGGTGGCGGAGATCGCGAGGAAGGCCAGGTCGACGTGGCCGCCGAGCAGGTCCGCGATCGCCGGTGTGTCGCCCTTGTAGGGCACGTGGGTCATGGTCGTACCGGTCATCGTGCCGAACATCTCGGCGGCGAGGTGGGGCGGGGCGCCGATGCCGGACGAAGCGTAGTTGAGTTTGCCGGGCCGGGCCTTCGCCAGCGCGATCAGTTCCTTCACGTTCTTTGCCGGTACGGACGGGTGCACGACCAGCAGGTAGGAACTTTTCGCGGCGAGGCTGACGGGCGCGAAGTCCTTCACGATGTCGTAGGGCAACTTGATGTAAAGGCTGGGCGCCAGCGCATGCGCGCCCGCGGCCATCAGCAGTGTGTAGCCATCGGGCGCGGACTTGGCCGCGACGTCGGCGCCGATCGTGCCGCCGGCACCGGCGCGGTTGTCCACCACGACCGACTGCCCGAGCATTTCAGCCAGCTTTTGGCCGACGGCGCGTGCCACGATGTCGTTGGCCCCGCCGGCCGGATAGGAGACGATCACCCGGATGGGTTTGGTCGGATAAGTCTGGCCATGCGCGGCGGTAACCAGCAGGCAGGCCAGCATGGCGGACAGCGGGATCGGAAGGGACGGCATGGGGAACCTCGCCTGTGGTTAGAGCTTCGCCTTGGTCTTCTGCCAGTTCTGTTCGAGACGAAGGACGTCGGGGGTTTCGATCTGCGCGCCGAGGGCGGTGGCCATCGCGCCGAACGCACGATAGTAACCGGCCGACATGGCCACGTCGGTGATCTGTCGCGGACTGAAGTGGCGGGCGATCTCGGCGAAGGCCGCATCGCTGACCGATTCGGCAAGAAACATCTCCGCGATGAAGCGGGCGATCGCCTGTTCGTTGGGCGGCAGCGCCGCGGGAACGCGGCCCGCACCAATATCGTCCACCGCGGACTGCGGGATGCCCGTTTGCAGTGCGAGCGTGCTGTGATGGGTCCAGGCGTAGGCCACGCCGCGCGCAGCGCACAGGATCGCCAGCTCGCGCAGGCGTTCGGGCAGGTCGGTTTCGTACTTCACATACTGGCCCCAGCGCGCGAGCGGCTGCAGCCCGCCCGGCGCGTGGGACAGCGAGCGGAAGGCATTGGACACAAAGCCGCGGGTGGCTTTGATCTGGGCGTAGGTCCCGGCGAGATCGGGGTTGCTTTCGTCGGCGACAGGCAGGCGTGGCATGAGGGGGAGTGAACCTTTGAGGGAAGCGTGATCGATGGTAGCCGCGACGCGCGAGCAGGGTCAAGAAATACGGGAAAGCATCGTCGTGCGCGCGCTGCACGAGTTAAAATTCACCCCTGCCTTGCGGTTACCCCTACAGGAGACTGTCATGCGCGTGATCCGGCGCTGCCTTGTTGTCTTTGCTTCGATGTGCACCCTGTCGGGCCTCGCAGCCACGGCATCGGCGCAGGCTTATCCGTCACGGCCCGTGCGCTTCATCGTCCCGTTCGCGCCGGGTGGCGGCACCGATATCCTGGTGCGGGTGGTGTCGCCGCGACTGGGCGAATTGCTGGGGCAGCAGATCGTGGTCGACAACCGGCCCGGCGCGGGCAGCCAGATCGGTTCGGAACAGGTGGCGCGCGCGACGCCCGACGGCTATACGCTCCTGGTGGTGGACACCGCCTTCGCGGTCAATCCCAGCCTCTACGCGAAGATGCCCTATAACAATGAAAAGGATTTCTCGCCGATTTCGCTGATGGCGTCCGCCCCCGTCATCATGGTCGTGCATCCTTCGGTGCCCGTTAAGACCGTCAAGGAACTGGTCGCGCTGGCGAAGGCACGGCCGGCGCAGATGAACTTTGCCTCGGGCGGCACGGGCAGTTCGACCCACCTCGGCGTCGAACTCCTGAAATCGGTGGCCAAGATCGAACTCGTGCATATCCCCTACAAGGGTACGGGCCCCGCCGTGGCCGATGTGCTGGCGGGACAGGTCACCATGATGTTCGCCGGGATCAGTTCGGTGAAGCAGCACGTCAACGTCGGCCGGATGCGTGCGATCGCCGTGACCGGGGACAAGCGCTCGCCGGCGATGCCGGAAGTGCCGACCTTTATCGAGGCGGGCCTCAAGGGCGTCGACTCTGGAACCTACTGGGGCCTGCTGGGCCCGGCGGGCATGCCGCGCGACGCCGTCACCATCATGAGCGATGCCGTCGCCAAGATCCTCCGGCTGCCGGACATCAGCCAGCGCCTCGTCGACCTCGGTTTCGACCCCATCGGCAGCAGCCCGGAACAGTTCGCGGCCAACATTCGCAGCGAAACTGAAAAGTGGGCCCGGGTCATCAAGTCCGCCGGCATCAAGCTCGACTAGGAGTCACCAACGCCATGCCACTGCCCACGGAAATGCACGCCTTCACCGCAAGCGACGGGCTCGAAATCCGCTATGCGATAGATGATTTCAGCGACCCCTGGCGGCCGCAGGAGACGCTGTTCCTGCTGCACGCAGCGATGGGCAGTTCGCGCCGGCTCTACAAATGGGTGCCGCTGCTGGCGCGCCACTTCCGTGTCGTGCGGCCCGACATGCGCGGCCACGGGGAGAGCGGCCTGCCGGGCACCGATCAGCTTTCTCTGCAGCGGCTGACCAAGGACGTGATCGAACTGGCGGACCATCTGGGCTGCGCGCAGTTCCATCTGGCGGGTTCCTCGGCGGGCGCCATCGTCGCCATGCAGACGACGCTCGATTTTCCAAAACGGATCAAGACGCTTGCCAACTTCGCCTCGACGCCGGGCCTCAAGAATTCGCTGATCCAGCCAGAGCAGTGGATCGCGAAGATCCGGGCGAAGGGCCTGCGTGGCTTTCTCGAGGAGACGATCCACGACCGTTTCCCGAAGGACGCGGACCCGGGCTTCCTGCGCTGGTTCATTGACGAAGCGTGCCGGACCAGCGAGGAACTCCTGTACCGCTTCGTGCCGATGATGAAGGAAGTCGACCAGACCGCGCGCCTGCCCGAAATCCGCTGCCCCATGATCAGCGTGATTCCCGGGCACGATCCGCTCGGCACGCCTGAACAATACGCCATCATCAAGCAGCAGGTGCCGCACAGCGAGTACGTGATCCTCGACGGCTACGCGCACAACATCACCGACGCGGTGCCGGTGCGTTGCGCCGAAGAACTGCTGCGCTTTCTCTTGCAGCACCGGGAGGCCTGAGCATGGGCAGACTCGACGGGAAGGTGGCCTTCATCACCGGGGGCGGCGCCGGCATCGCGAAAGCGGCGGCGCTGATCTTCGCCCGCGAGGGCGCCAAAGTCGCGATTGCGGAGATCGCCACCGAGGCCGGACGCGCCACGGAGAAGTTGGTGCGCGAGGATGGTGGCGATGCCTTGTTCGTGCATGCCGATGTCACCAAGGATGACAGTGTGCGTAACGCCGTCGGCGAGGCGGTGGGGCACTACGGCCGGCTCGACATCCTCTACAACTGCGCCGGTGGGTCCGACGAGGCGGACGGGCTGGTCACGGAATTCGACCTGAAGGTCTGGAACCGTACGATGTCCCTCGATGTGCTCGGCGCGATCCTGTGCTGCCGTCATGCGATCCCCGAAATCGTGAAGGCCGGTGGCGGAGCGGTGGTCAACATGTCGTCGGGGGCGGCTTTGCGCGGTGCAAGCCCGTACCATATCTACACGTCCGCCAAGGGCGCCATCCTGTCGCTGACGCGCTCGCTGGCCGGCGCCTATGCCAAGCACAACATCCGGGTCAACGCGATCTGCGCGGGTCGCATCCTCACCGAACGCATTACCGGCCGTTACGGCAGCGTCGACAAGCCGGGGCCGATCGTGGACCGTCAGGATGCCAGCGGGCGGGTGAAGGATTACCCGTTCTGGGTAGGTGTGCCGGAAGACATCGCGCGCATCGCGCTGTTCCTCGCCTCGCCGGAGTCGCGCATGATCACCGGCGCGACCATCCCCGCCGACGGCGGCCGTTCCGCCTACTGAAAACGCGATCATGGGCAGACAGATCGCCTGCATCACCTTCGACTTCGACGCCATGTCGGGTTTCATTTCGCGCGGCATGACCTCGCCCACGCCGATTTCGCGTGGCGAGTTCGGGGCGGACGTCGGCGTGCCGCGCCTCTTGGCGCTGCTCGCGAAATACCAGGTTCCCGCCTCGTGGTACATCCCGGGTCATACGCTCGAAACCTATCCGGACCAGTGCCGGCGCATTGCCGACACGGGCGCTGAGATCGGACACCACGGCTGGACGCACGAGCCGCCGGCCACGCTGACGCGCGAGAAGGAAGAGGATGGCCTCATCCGCGCGAACGAGCAGATCAAGAAGCTGACCGGGCAATATGCGCGAGGCTACCGCTCGCCGTCGTGGGACCTGTCGCCGCATTCGGTGGAACTGCTGCTGAAGCACGGCTTCATCTACGACAGCAGCATGATGGCCAGCGACTACCTGCCGTACCGCGTGCGCCAGGGCGACGTCATCACGCTGGAAAAGCCCGCCGTGTTCGGCCAGCCGACCAAGCTGATCGAAGTGCCGGTGAGCTGGTCGCTCGACGACTACCCGCATTTCGAATTTCTGCGCACGCCGTCCTCGGTGCTGCCGGGGCTGATGAACGCGGGCAACGTGCTCGCCAACTGGATCGACGACTTTCTCTACCTCAAGGAACACCTGGAATGGGGCATCATCAATTACACCTTTCATCCCTTCGTCATCGGGCGGGGGCATCGCATGATGGCGCTGGAGAAACTGCTGCGCACGCTGACCGACAACGGCGCGGTCTTCATGACGGTGGAGAATGCCGTGGGTGAGTATGACCGCAAGTTTCCGTTCGCAGCATGAGCGCCGGCCGCTGGAGTACCCACCGTTTCACCGCGAGCGACGGGCTTGAGTTGAGCTACGCGCTCGACGACTACACCGATCCCTGGGCACCCGCCGAGACGCTGATTCTCGTGCACGCCGCCATGGGCAGCGCGCGCCGCTTCTACGCCTGGGTCCCGCATCTGGCGCGCGATTTCCGCATGGCCCGGCTGGAGCTCAGGGGGCATGGCGACTCGGGCATACCCGGGCCCGACCAGCTCAGTTCCGCGGACCTGGTGCGTGACGTGGTCGAACTGGCCGATCACCTGGGGTGCAGGCAGTTTCACGTGGCGGGGTCATCCGCCGGCTCCATCGTGGCGCAGAAGGTGGCCATCGATCATCCGGACCGCGTGCTGACGCTGGGGGCCTTCGCGGCGTCGCCCGGCATCAAGCACGGCAACCAGGACCATGCGAAATGGGTGGCGCGCATCGGCGAGAAGGGCGTGGCGACTTTCCTGCGTGAGACCATCGCCGACCGTATCGACCTGAAGAAGGTCGATCCCGGTTTCGTGGACTGGTTCATCGAGGATGCTGCGCGCTCCCAGGTCGAACTGCTCGCCCGCTTCGTGCCCATGATGCGGGGCTTTGACGTCATGGACGAACTCGACCGCATTCGCTGCCCAACGCTGGCGGTGGCGCCCGGCGGCGATCCGATCCATACGGTGGAGCAGTACCGGGTGTTGCCGGACCGCATCGCGAATTGCGAGTTCGTGGTTTACGAAGGTCTGCCGCACAACATTACCGACGCCGTGCCGGACCGCTGCGCGCAGGATCTGCGGTGCTTCCTGCTCAAGCACAAGGGTGGACAATGAGAATGTCGCTGCGCACGTTCATACTGGCTGCTGTCGCAGCTATCCCCACGGCTGCCGCCGGTCAGGCCTACCCGTCCAAGCCCATCCGCTTCGTCGCCGCATTTCCGGCTGGCGGGCCCAGCGATATCGTGTCGCGCGCGATCGCCAAGCGCATGGCGGAAGTCATGGGCCAGCCGGTGGTGGTGGAGAACCGCACCGGCGCGGGCGGCAACATCGGCGCGGAGTTCGTGGCGAAGGCGCCGCCGGACGGCTATACGGTGCTGCTCGGCGGCAGCTACGTCACCATCGCGCCCAGTCTGTACCGCAAGCTGGCCTTCGACCCGGTGAAGGATTTCGCGCCCATCGGGCTGATAGTCTCGAACCAGTACGTGCTGGTGGTTCACCCCTCGGTGCCCGCGAAATCGGTGAAGGATTTGATCCGAGTGGCCAAGGCGCAGGGCGGCAAGCTCAACTACGGTTCGGCGGGCATCGGCTCTCCCCCGCACTTGGCCGGTGAACTGTTCAAGACCATGGCAGGGGTCAGCGCGGCCCACGTGCCGTACAAGGGCGCCACGCCTGCCCTCATCGACCTGATGGGCGGGCACATCGACTTCTATTTTGGCGGCGTCTCCGGCGCGCTGCCGCATATCAAATCGGAAAAGGTCCGGGCGCTGGGCGTGACGAGCCTGAAGCGCTCCTCCCAGTTGCCGCAGGTGCCGACCATCGCGGAAGCCGCGCTGCCCGGCTACGACATCGCCACCTGGTTCGGACTGCTGGCGCCGGCGGGAACGCCGAAAGACGTCGTCGGGCGCCTCAATGGCGTCATCACGGGCATCGTCAACGAACCGGAGATGAAGGCCTATCTGGTCGGACAGGGGGTGGATCCGGTGACCAATACACCGGAGCAGTTCGCGGTGTTCATCCAGGGCGAAATTCCGAAGTTCGCGAAGATCATCAAGGCGGCGGGGATACAGCCGGAGTGAACTCGGTCACTCAGGCGTAAAGCATCTTTGCCGCCAAGGCGCCAAGTCGTGGCGCGCGGCGCCGCGGGACTGGGTGCATCCGGTGTCGGCCCGCTTTGGCTTTTCTGCCTGCGCTACATCTGCCCCGCCTGCATCGCCCTTTTCGTCCTTCGATCGATGATTGGCTGACGTCGGCGAGTAAACCTGATGGCAGTCCGACGAGGTGGTTACGTGATACAGGCCGCTGTTGGGCGGTCTCCCCGAATTCGGCGTGTCGTAGTCAAACCGATCAATGCTTGACCGCGCGCTACTTCACCAGCGAAACCGGAATCTCAGTCAGCTGAATTACCTTGGTCGTCACTGACCCGAGCAGAATATCAGATACGCGTCCAGCTCCGTGCGTGCCCATGAGGATGCTATCGCAGTGCGTTTCCCGCGCACATGCCACGATGTTATATGCGGCATTTCCGATTCGCGTATGACGCACGTAGGTGACACCCTCCTTGTCGAGCAGCAGCATTGCGGCACGGCAGTCAGGGGCGCTGCGATCTTGATAGTACCGGTCCAGTTCTTCCGAATTCATCGACGTGCTGATTCGGAGGGGCAGTTCCGGCACGACGTTGAGCAGATGAATTTCGGTCCTTCCGCCGAGCAATCCACCGTCTTTGATCAAGCCGATGAGATAACTCACCGCTCGCTCGGAGTGTTGCGACCCATCCACGGCTACGAGGATTCTGTGCATTTTTATGCCTCTATTGAGTTAAAGACCCTATTCAATTCCGCCCCTTGCTGACGGAAATTCCGGAAGCAGACGGCACCACCAACAGCAGGTCGCGGTCGATCTCGTCGAGCACGTGCTTGGTGACGCTGCCAAGGAGCAGTTCGTCGAGTTCCGATCGGCCTCGTTTGCCCATTACGACAAGATCGGCGCGCAGCGCTTGCGCTTGATCGATAATAGTTCGCGCCGGATGACCGTGTCTGATGATCGACGACATCCGCTCGCGACCTTCTGTCATGGCGACAAACTCGTCCATCATACGCCGCGCTTCCTGAGCGGCGGCATCGCGGTACTGCTGGATTACGTTTTCGCCGATTCCTGCGTATAGCATCCTGCCCTCGAATTCGACTTCGTACACGTGCAGCACATGGATAGCCGCCTGCGTCGCGATACCCGCCGCCTCCTCAAGTGCCAGCCGAGATGCATCGGAGAAGTCGACCGGGACCAAAATGTCCCGGTAGCGCTCTGTCTTTGTCACTTCTGACCGCACGATCAAAGTCGGATGGACGGTCTTGCGCAGCACTTTCATGGCAGTGGCGCCAACAAACAGGTCGCGAACGAAATTCTCGCCATGGGCACCGAGCACAGTGAGGTCGATGGGGTGGGACTGCGCATATTTTATGATTTGTTCATGGGCGCGACCGATGCATACCTGGTGTTGCAAGGGAACGCCGTAGTGTTCGTGCAGGACGTCAGCCAGGTGCTTGAGGCGTTCCCGCACCGATTCGAGCAGTTGCGCTTCGGTCACCAGCGGATGCTCGATCAGTACACGCCCGAACATCTGCCAGTTCACGACCGGCATGGCGTGCAGCAGGTGCAGTTTGGCCCGGTGCTGGTGCGCCACGAGCGCTGCGCGCTCCACGGCCCGGCCGGCGCTCAGCGAGAAGTCGGTTGCCACCAGGATGTGCTCGATATGGGACATAGTTATTCCTTTCGATCGACGAGTGAATGCAGTTCGTTGCCGCGGGTGACGGCGTCCGCGATCTCTCCCGCGGCAAAATCCGCCGCGTCTTCGTAGGGCGTGAACACGCGGGTAACGCCGCGCCGGAGGAGCGCCTCGCGATCCTCCTCGCCACGCATCGCCATAGCCACCTTGCCGGCGTAGTGGTGCTCGCGCAGTGCGTGCAGCAGCGCCGCGTTGACGTCCTGCTCGTGCAGCGTGCTTACCACCCATTGCGCCGCTGCCAGCGGCAACGTGGCCGCGAACTCCGCGTCCTCGGCGTCGCCGAAACGCACGGCCAGGCCCTTGTGCCGCAGCGCCTGCACCGTCTCCGGGTCGAAATCGACCGCCAGCACCTTGAGCCTGCGGACCTGCAGTTGCTCGATCAGCCGGCGGCCGAAGCGACCGGCGCCGAAGACGATCACGTCGGCGGCGTCGGCCTCCCGCCTGACCTGCTCCATCGCTAGCTCGCGCGCGGGTTTGCGGCGCTCGAACAGGCCGAGCCACGGCGCCAGCCGGGCGTAAAGCGGCTGCGAATAGAGGATCATGTAGGTCGACAGCGTGATGGTCACCAGCCCCACCAGCGTCACCAAGCCCAGGGCGGAAGGCTCAATGTGGCCAAGGGCGACGCCCATGGCGGCGAACACGATGGAGAACTCGCTGATCTGCGCCACCGTCAGGCCGGCGAGAAAGCCGGTACGCTTGCGATAGCCCATGTAGCCCATGATCGCCATGACGATCAGCGGATTGCCGACCAGGACAAAGAGTGACAGGATGATCGCGTCGCCGGTTTGGGCGCCGAGCAGGCCAAAGTCGAGGTTGGCGCCCAAGTCGATGAAGAAGAACAGCAGCAGGAAGTCGCGCAGCCCGCTCAGGCGCGAAGCGATCGCTTCCCGGTAGGCGGTGGAGGCGAGCGAGAAGCCGGCGAGGAAGGCGCCCACTTCCTTGCTGAAACCGAGCATGTCCCCGGTCGCCGCGAGCGCCATGCCCCAGGCCAGCGCAAACACCAGCAGCAGGTCCTGCGAACGCGCCAGGAAACGCAGCAGCCGGGGCAGGACGTAGCGCATGAGAACGGCGATACTCGCCAGCGCCACCACCAGCTTGAGTGCTATCACCAGACCCAGGCGCCACAGATCGTGTCCGGCGACGCCGCCCTGCCAGGACCCAAGCGACAGCATGGCCACCACCACCGCGATGTCCTGCACGATGAGAAAGCCGACCGCGATGCGCCCGTGGAGGGAATCGATCTCACGCTTGTCGGACAGCAGCTTGACGATGATGATGGTGCTGGAGAAGGTCAGCGCCACCGCCACGTAGAGAGCGGTGACCGGCACCATCCCCAGCGCCAGGGCGATGCCGAAGCCGATCACGGTGGTGAACACGATCTGGCCGAGTCCGGTGGCCAGCGCGACGGGGCCGACATTCTTCACCACGCGCAGATCGAGCTTGAGACCGACGACGAACAACAAAACGGTGACGCCGATCTGCGCCAGCAGGTCCACCTGATCTTTCGCCGTTACCCAACCCAGCCCGGACGGGCCGAGCAGAATGCCGACGGCGATGAAAGCGACGATCAGCGGCTGGCGCAGGCGCAGCGCAACGGCACCGACGATGGCTGCAACGCCGAGCAGGGCGGCGAATTCGTAGTAGACGCTACCCATGAGACACCTGTTCTTGCGTTTCTCGCGACCCGCTCAAACTATCAAACCTCCCGGATTGCGCCGTCCTTCGATAGCGTCGATTTCGTCTCTGTCGAGCAACTGCGCCAGATCTACACCGAGGCTCCGCATGGCGGCGCGCACCACGTGCGCCCAGGACAGGCGATTGACGAACAGCATGCCGGCGGTATCGAGCGTGCCGCCGTGATTGGCGTAGCCGAGAAACACCGTGCGCCGCCCTGTATCGAGAGGCCGCAAGACGCCAGCCATAACTTCCGGGCGCGCGTGGCAGGCAAACACGCGGTGTGGTGCCCGCTCCGGGTATAGGCGGTGGCGCAGCGCGGCATCTGTCTGGCAGGCAGCTTCGCGCCGGCCGCGCGGGTCGCGGAAGCGACCCGGTTCGATCAGGTAATTCACCGCCGTGCCGACGCCGCGTTCCTCCAGGCGCTCGGCTGCGCGTAGCACCTCGCCGAGCTGGTAGGCGCCAATGGCGGTAAGGATCACGGCGGGTTTCCGGCCCGCCGCGGAACCGAGCCAGTCGAGCCGCATTGCTCCCTCCGCCACCAGTCGGCGCGCCTGCATTTCGTCGAAAAGCACCGGCAGTGTCTCCGACTTGGGCACCACCAGCGTGAAGATGCGGCCGCGCGTACGGTAGCAGGCGTCGATGCAGGCCATGGCGCTGTTATGGTCGGCAGGGAACAGCACACGCGAGACATCCGAGGGCTCGCCCAGCATCGCCTCGCACATCGCCGGGTCCTGGTGCGAGCGCTCGTTCTTGCCGTTTTCGAAGGTGTGTGAGGTCATGACCAGCGGCACCGAAAGCCCCCCCGGCTCGCGTCCGCGCGCCAGCAAGTGATCGGACCAGATGATCTCCTGGCGCACGGCACCCAGCATTTTCGGCGCGAAGGCTTCGTAGGTCACGGTCAGGTTGAGGCCGGCCTTGTTACCGAGGCAGGCACAAATGACCGCCTCCTCGTTCAACGCGGTGATGACCTTGCCGTCGATCGCTTCGGCTACACCGGCTTCCACCTCGGTGACGCGGTGCTTGAGGTGATCCAGGGTGGCGTTCATGCGGTTCGAGCGCATTTCATCCGGATTGCCCACGCGCGGACGCAGTCCCGTATTGGCCTTGACGTAGGCGAGAAACGCTTGGTCGATACCGTCCATGGGCGAGCTGAAGGTGCGATACGCCGGGTCGCGGCGGTTCTCCGGCACCGGCCGATACTGCAGGTCAGGATGGCGTGTGATGCGTGCGTCGCGGTTGGCGAGCGGATGATCGCGCTCGCGGATGCGCCCGGACTCCTCGTGGCTCTGCAGGGTGCGGCGCGCCTCTTCCAGCTCCGGCGCGGGCACGAACAGCAGCTTCGCTGATGCGTTGAAATGCCGCCGAGCAATCGGGTCGCGGCTCGGGTTCGCCCCCAGCGGCAGGCCGTGCGCGTCGTTGGTGCCTGCGCCGTAGAAGCCGGCGCCCTTCTCGGCCACGGCGATGCCGTAGGGCATGCGCACCGGATACTTGTCCGCGCCGGCCAGCACGCGCTCGGCGCGCTCCTCCAGCAGTCGTTCGCCCTCGAGCACCATGCAACAGAATGCGGCCGGATCGGTGCCGTCGAATACGAATGGTTCAAAGGAGTACTCACGCAGGTGGCGCTCGAACCACGGCAAACCCTGGCCCTGCGACATGGTCGAGCGCTGATCGATGCGCCGCCCGTTGAAGATCATGATCGGCACCACCAAACCGCTATCGTTTGCCCGCCACCAGCGCGGTGCCCAGTCCGAACCGCGCTGCTCCTCGAACGCGCCATCGGAGAGAAAAGCCACCAGCTGTTCACCCGGCAGTGGCATATGCACGTACTGGATATCGGCAAACCCGAGATAGCCACCTTCCAGCACGCCGCCAGCCGTGTTGACGTTGACATGACTGCCCAGCGGCGAATCCTGATGGCCTTGTTCGTTCAATGCATACGAGTAGAAATCGGACACGAAGCGTGACAGCCCCGCGTCGCTGACGTTATAGCGCGCGGCATGTTCCGGGCGCATGTTGTCGAGCAGCAGGTTGATCGCGTCGATGGCGGCCACCGCGTGTCCCTGGCCCATGATCCATGATCGCGTGATGCCGGTCAGCGCGTTGGCGAGCATGTACCCCACGTATCCTGGCACCATGTTGAGGGACCCACCGGTGTGGCCCTGCGGGTCGGGCTTGAAATCCCCCTGCGCCAGCGCCTCGCCGTCGAGCCGCACCCGGCGCGCGTAGCTCATGTGCGCGACCAGCCACATGGCGGCGTTGGTAACCTTGTCTGCGGCGCAGAAGAGATCCAACGCATCGATGCCGCCGCCGCGCGCGCCCTGCGCACCAAGACGTGTGAGCAGTTTGCGTACTTGGCGACGCGTCTGGACATTGTGGCGTATTGCTCCCCAGCCCTGTGCCCAGCGCCGGAAGCGTTTGTCGTCCTGTTGATAGGGGCGCTGTTGTCCCATTCTTCGTTTCCTTTAATGGATATTGCGGCGTCGGTCGCGGGTCCAGGAGCGCAGTTATTCCCGGGCCAGAGATCCAGATGGGACCGGATCGAGGGACGCCTGCGCCTGCCGCGCAAAGCTGCGCCGCCCGATCAGTTCCGCCGCGCCCCAGCACAGCAGCACCGCACCGGTGATCGCTGCCCAGACCGGGGCATCGATCTGCGCGAGGCCGAGCAACTCGCGCAGGCCGGGCACGAACACGGTGGCGATTTGCAGGGCCCCGCCGAGCACCACGGCTGCATGCAACGCCAGATTCGGCAGCGGCACCACGCTGACGCGCCGTGCCGGGTAAGCGAAGGCCAGTTGCGCCAGCGCTTCGAAGACGAAGACCGCGGTGCGCGTCTGGTCCAGGCTATAACCAAGCTGCGGCATCACCACCAGCAGGGCCACGCCGGCCAGCGCCTTAATCACGCCGGTCGTGACGATGAAGCGCAGTGACGCTGCGTCCAGCAGCGGCGAGTTTGCCGGCCGCGGCCGGTGCTGCATCACGCCAGGGTTGCGGTCGAGCGCCAGCGCCAGCGCGGGCGGGCCATCGGCGATGACGTTGATCCACAGCAGTTGCACCGCGGTCAAGGGCAGGAAGATGCCCCCTGCGACTTCCTGGTAGCCCATGAGATAGGACACACCGAGCCCCATCATCACCAACAGCACCAGTGCGAAATTGGTCGAGAACAGGAAGCGGATGAACTTCTGGATGTTCTCGTAGATGCCGCGCCCTTCCTCGACGGCCGAGACGATGGTGGCGAAGTTGTCGTCCAGCAGCACCAGGTCGGCGACTTCGCGCGTGACGTCGCTGCCGCGCTGGCCCATTGCCACGCCGACGTCGCTGCGCTTGAGCGCCGGGGCGTCGTTGACGCCATCGCCCGTCATCGCCACGACCTGGCCGTCCGCTTTCAGTGTTTCGACCAGACGAAGCTTGTGTTCCGGCGCCACACGCGCAAAGACGTTCACTTCACGCACCGCCGCCGCGAGTTCGGCGGCCGGCAGGGCGTCGAGTTGCGCACCGGTCAGCACCCGTTCGCCCTGGATGCCGATCGCTTGCGCCACCGCGCCGGCAGTGGCTGGATGGTCACCGGTGATCATCAGCACGCGGATGCCGGCGGCCTGGGCACGGGCAATGGCGTCGGGCACCTCAGCGCGCGGCGGATCCCACAACAGCAATAGGCCGAGGAAGTCGAGTTCGCGGTCGTCCTGGTTGTCGCTGGCGGCTACCGCCAGCACGCGGTAGCCCTCGGCGGCGCGCGCCAGCGCCTTGGCCTCCCAGGCGCGGCGCTCGTCGTCGCTAAAGCGGCTGCGCGCCAGCAGCACCTCGGGCGCACCCTTCAGATAACTCACGTGCCGGTCCTGCTCGGCCACGGTCACGCGCATGAACTTGATCGCGCTGTCGAAGGGCAGCACGCCGACGCGCGGATGCTGCTCGCGCAGTGTGGCGGCGTCCACGCCTTGCGCTTGCGCGTGTGCGAGCAGGGCCACTTCCAGCGGATCGCCGGCGCCCGTGTCGATCTCGGCGTCGTTGGCCAGCACCATGGCGCGCAGCGCACGGGCCTCGTCCGGGCTGTCAATGCCCTTCACGTGCATGCGGTTCTCGGTCAGCGTGCCGGTCTTGTCGGTGGCGATGACCGTCACCGAACCAAGCGCTTCCACCGCACTCAGGCGGCGAACCACCGCCTTGGCCTTGGCCATGCGCTCGACGCCCAACGCCAGCGCCAGTGTCAGCACCGCCGGCAGCCCTTCCGGAATCGCGGCCACCGCCAGCGCCACCGAGAACAGGAAGATGTGGCCCAGTCGGTGCACGCCTTCGATCGCGAGTCCGCCCACCAGCAGCACCACGGCCAGGGCCAGAACGCCCTTGGCGATCTGCGTGCCGAACACGTGCAGGCGGCGCTCCAGCGGCGTCTTCTCGGGCTCGATGCCACCGATCATCGTCGCCAGCTTGCCCATCGCGCTGGCAGCCCCGGTACGGCTAATCTCGGCGTAGCCTTTGCCGCGCACCATCAAAGTGCCGCTGAAGGTCTCGGCGCCGATGTCCTTGTCGACCGGCATCGACTCGCCGGTGAGGATGGATTCGTCGACCATCACGCCCTGTGCCTCGACCAGTGCACCGTCGGCCGGGATGCGGTCGCCGGCCTCGACACGCACCACGTCGCCGGGCACCAGCTCCGTGCCGGCCAGATGATGCAGCCTGCCGTCGCGCATCACCCACACCAGCGAGGTGGCCAGCTTCTTCAGACGCGCCAGCGCGGCCTCGGCCTTGCTCTCCTGGTAAACGCCCAGACCGGCGTTGAGCACGAGGATCAGCGCGATCGCGAGTGACTCCACAGGCACACCTGCGGCGCCTTCGCCGATCCAGATGCCGATGTCGACCAGCAGCGCGACCAGCAGGATGTAGATCAACGGGCTGCGAAACTGACGCACCAGGCGCTGCAGCAGCGTCACCGGCTTGGCCTCGGGCAAGGCGTTCGGGCCATGCTCTGCCAACGCGCGAGCGGCCTGTGCTGCGGTCAGACCCTGCAGGCGGGGGGTGGAGGGCTGATTCATCGGGTTTCCGCTTCAGGCTAGCCGCCGTAGCGGAACAGCACGTAGGCGTTGAGCACGTAAACACCGCCGAGCGCGATGCTGGCCCAGCTGGCCAGGCGCATGACACGACCGGCCGGCTTCGTCAGCAGCGCAATGATCACCACACCGCTCATCAGGATCGCCGACATGGCGGACACCGCATGCACCGGCGAGACGGCGCCCAGGATCGGGCCTTGCCTATAGAAGACATCGTCGATCGCCAGGATCAGGATGTTGAACAGGTTGCTGCCCAGCAGGTTGGCGATTGCCATGTCGACGGCACCCAGCCGCAGCGCCGACAGCGTCACCACCAGTTCCGGCAGCGAGGTCACCATGGCCACCAGCAGCGTGCCGACGAAGCTCTGCGTCCACTGCATGGCCAGCGCCAGATCGGTGGCGATGAAGGGCAGCCAGACGCCCGCCGCGACCACGACGCTTGCAGCTAGGCAGAAGCGCCACGCGGCCTGGAGCAGCGACATGTCGGGGTAGCGGCTTGCAGCTTTCTCAGCACCCGCGGCCACTTGTGAACGCTCGTAGCGAAAGGTGATTCGGACCGCCAGCAGATAGACGATCAGCAGCGCCGGCGCATACAACCCGATGTGCCCCAGCGATCGCGCCAGCGGAAACTGCGAGAGCGCAAGCCCCAGCCCGGCCAATGCCAACATGATGATTCCGAAGGCCGCGAGTCCGATGTGGCCCAGGCTGGCGAGTTGGAACAGCGGCTCGTCGCGTTTCATGACATCGAGCACGGCCACATAAGCCAGGTTGAGCACGCACGCCCCCAGGACATTGCCCACCGCGACATCCGGTGCGTTGGCCAGCGTGACCGAGCTGACGCCGGTGGCCAGTTCGGGCAGCGAGGTCACTGTGGCCAACAACACCAGCCCGACCCAGGCACCCGACCAGCCGGTCTTGTCGGCGATCACATCGGCATAGCGAGTCAGCAAGGTGCCGGCGACGGCGATCGCTCCGCCGCACAGGGCGAGCTTGGCCCAGATCAGCCACAGGCCGGTCACGGTGCACTCCCGATGAATACCCTGGCTGTGAACGCGCCTTGCATGCCCGTCACTTGACCAGGGTCACCGGCAAAGCCGTCAGATGCACGACCTTCTGTGCCACCGACCCCATCACCAGGCTGCCGACGGCACCCATGCCGCGCGTGCCCATCATGATGCTGTCGACGCGCTCATCTCGCGCGAATTCCGCGATTGTGTCGCCGGCCAATCCAGCCCGCACCTCGCTGCGGAAGGGCACGCCCACCTCGCGCAACCGGCGTTCGGCTGCCTCCAATGTCTTTGCGCCCTCGGACGCGTAGTGCGCACGCAGCATGTCTTCGTTAACCAGCTTCTCGGGCCAGAACGAGGGCGCCGGCGCCTGCACGTTTAGGACGACGATCGCGTGATTGTCACCGGCCTTTGCCAGCTTCGCGGCATATTCGACTGCCCGCAGCGCGGGTTCGGAACCGTCGAAAGGAACAAGAATAGTGGGCATGTCGCATCCTCTTCGAAACGGCTATTTGACGATGGTGACCGGGATCAACGAGAGTTGCGTGACCTTCATCGATACCGACCCGAGCAGCAATCCCTTAATCGCGCCGAGGCCACGGGCGCCCATGACGATCAGATCCGAGCCTTGGCTCGTGGCGAGTTCGATGATTGTGGGAGCCGGCTCGCCCGACGTAATTTCCACCCGATGGGGGACTCGCGCGTCGTCCAGCAGCGCACAGGCTCCGGCGGTCGCGACGCGTCCGGACTTCTGTGTCCATCGGTCGAAAACGTCACCCGCAGGCATGAGCATCAGTTCGATATTCAGGATCGGCTCCTGCACGTAGGTGACGCAGACGTCCACGGCGGCGCACTCCTTCGCGAGGCGCACCACATGCCGGGCCGCCGCGAGTGCGCCCTCGGATCCGTCTGCCGCTATTAGTATTTTCAGCACGCGCTCTCCTTGGAACCCTCCGGCCTACTTGACGAGCGTGACGGGCACCCCGGCGCCGTGAATCGTTTTGTAGGCGACCGATCCGAGAACGAGGGCGGCCGCCGCGCCCAGCCCCCGCGTGCCCATGACGATGTGACTGCACCCATGTGCCGTCGCTTCGCGCACGATCGTCTCGGCCGGATCGCCGAACTGAAAATCGAAGACGTAAGGAACACCCGCGTCATCGAGCCCGCGACGCGCAGTTTCGGAAATTTGCGCGGCATAATCCTCGCGTTGCTTCGCGATAGCCTCGCGCGCCAGCCCATGTGTCTGCAATTCGACGACCGGCTCCTGCACGTTGAGGAGTCGCACGCGTCCCGCGCCGGCGCGCCTGGCGCGCTGCGCAACGTAGGCAATCGAGCGAATAGCGTTGTCCGACCCGTCCACCGGGACCAGTACCGGGTCGAAGAGCGAACTCCACGCGTCAGTTTCCTTTACCAGCGTCACCGGAAGCTGTGACAGGTGTGCGACCTGCGTTGCCACCGAGCCAAGGAGCATGTTGCCGATCGCGCCCATGCCACGCGACCCCATGACGATCTCAGAGCAGCCCGAGTCGAGCGCATGGCGGCAGATGGTCTCGCCGAAATTCCCGATCGCGACATGCGGGCGGTAGCCGATCCGAGCGTCGTTGAGGAATGCACGGAAAGACTCCAGCGTCTCATCTCCCATGCTCCTGAGAGCCGTTTCGATCGCCTGCGCTGATAGCTGCGCACGCACCAAGCCGGAATGAACCATAGGCTGCACGTTCAGCAATTCGATCTCCGTCGCGCCGCACCGGTTGGCGAAATCGACTGCGAAGCGCAGCGCCCGCGTTGCCGTCTCGGAACCGTCCATTGGAACGAGTATCTTGTTCATTGGCTTTGTTTCCTTTGGGTCGTTAAAAAATTCGCAGATTACTCAACGCCCGTGGATGCGGCGCCCGCTACTTCGGTCGGCCATTGCGGCGTCCTCTCCGCTGAAAAAGTTTTTGTCGCGCGGCAGTGGTGATCGCGACCACCGCTGGGTGCATAAGCCGGCGCTCAAGCGAAATCGCGTAGAACGCTTCGGTCACTGCATCGGTTTGCCCGATCGGCGCGACGCCGTACTGCAGGCGCACCTGGTCGGCGATCGTCGAGGGTGCCGCGAACATGCCCACACCCGCCCGGCCGAACGCTTTGAGCAGGGCACTGTCATCGAAATCGCCAACGATTCGCGGACGAATCCGCTGCTCGTCGAACCAGCGCAGCATCCTCGGCAGAACGGCAGACTGCTCTCCGGGCAGGAGTAGCGGCGCACCGTCCAGCAAACGCGGAAATGAACCCCTGTGTTCCCGCGCCAGTTTCGCCGTGGCGAAGAACGTGAGGCCGCATTCGCCGAGTAAGTGGCTGAAAGCCTTGACGTGGAGCGCAGAAAGCATGGGACTGTCGGCGATCACCATGTCGAGCCGATGAACCGCCAGTTCCGCTAGGAGGCCGGCAAGCTTCTCCTCGCGGCAGACGATACGCAGTGGTTCCGATAGCAGCAACGCCGGCTGCAGCAGCTGGAACGCGACGACTTTTGGCACGGCATCTGCGACACCCACCCTGAACTGCAGCGGGCGTCCTTGTTTGGGGCTTCGCAGGACGCCCTCCAGTTCCTCGCCCAGCGTGAAGATCTCGTCGGCATAGCTCAGTACCGTTCGTCCAGAATCCGTGAGTTCAAGACGGCGACCGACGCGCGCGAAGAGCTTGTAGCCCAGCAGTGCCTCAAACAGGCTGATTTGCCCGCTGATCGTTTGCGGCGTGAGGTTCAGACGTTCGCTCGCGCGAGTGACGCCGCCTGCCTTGGCGACCACCCAGAAATAGCGCAGGTGCTTGAAGTTCAGCGAACTCATTGGCAGATGTTCATTCGAGTTTCGCGAAGAGAACGTACATTATATGCGAATTGTTCCGAATGGCAGTCGGCGCTATGGTGTCCGTGCTTTCAGCACAAACAGGAGATGGGCGCTATTAGGTTCGAGATGCAGTCGCGCGGTTTCGTGCGCAGCGATGCCCTGCGCGCGTTGTACTTCCTGTTGGCCGACATGGCCGATCGTTTCCGCCTGCTGAAGTATGGCCTGGCCATTGTGCTGGTATTCATCGGCGGCAAGATGATGGCGATGCCCTGGTTCCACTTGCCGGTGCAATGGTCGCTCGCCATCGTGGGCAGCAGCATTGCCGTCTCGGTGCTTCTTAGCTTGAAACTGTCGGCACGCAAGCCGACCATAACTGCCACCAAACGATGTCCAGACCTGAAGGAACCTCTGCCATGTCAACCCCAGCGAGAACTGCGGCCCCGAAGCTAGATGCGGACGGGCTTGCCGCGCCGTCGTGCGAGCGGCGCGACGCGCATGGACGGCGCATCGCGCTGACCTTTGACTCCAGCATCGTGCGCCCCGTCGCGCCACCTGCGGATTGCTGGTTCGTCGCCCTCGACGGCTCCGGCCATTCGATGCATGCGCTGGCCGAGGCCCTGCAGCTGGCGCTCGAGAGCGGCGTGCGAACGCTCGATCTCGGCACCGTACAACATTGGCTTAGCCTCGAAGCCGCCGAGACGGAGCTTGCGCGCCGCGGCTTGGCCATAACCGCGGACGCCCGTGCCCTGCTAGATTCGCGCGGCTTCGCCTGGCGGCTGCATGTGCTGATGGGCGAACCCGCAGCATGCCTCGTCGAATGGACCAAGGCGCTCGGCTCTCGCGGCATCGTGGTCGGCGCGCGCGGGCTCTCGGCCACCGAAGGCCTGCTGCTTGGCTCCGTCGCACAGCAGATCATCCACGACGCCCGGGGAGCCGTGCTCGTCGTGCGTGCACCCGCGGTGCCAGTGGAGAAGGCACCAGGCTGAAAGTGCTCGTTCCCGTCGACGGCTCCAACAACTCCCTGCATGCCGTGCGGCATGTCCACGCGAGTTCCGGCGCAACCCGGAGATCGACTCCATCTGCTCAACGTGCAGCCGGCCTATTCCAGGTACGTCAGCCGATGATTCGACCGGAAGGCGGTCAACGACGCGCACCTCGAGGCGTCGGAGAATGCGTTGCGGCCGATCAGGCAGATGCTCGACGAAGCCTGTGCACCTTCGGTGCACCTTGCGGTGCACGTAACGGTTGGGAAAAGAGCAAGCTCGATCGCAGAGTCAGCCCGGCAACTGCGATGCGACCACATCGTCATCGGCACCGTGCGCAAGAACTCTCACACCCGGACCGATTAGATTGAAGGGGCGACGGACACAATCCAGTGAACCTCACTCCAGGTCGCTACTTTGGTTAAAGGAAAAAAGGCATGGCAATCTCGAAACGACACCGGATCCTGATTGCGACTGACGGGTCGCCGTCGGCTCAGGCTGCGCTCGCGACGGCAGTCAAGTTCCCATGGTCTGCATCCGCGCGAGCGCGCGCCGTAGTCGCGCACCCGGATTCGCTGACCGGGGCTTCAGCCGACGCTCGCGCAGGCCTTGTGCCCATCGCCGAGGCGACGGCGAACAGCGCCCGCCGAGTACTTACATCGCGCTGGGGCAAGGCCGAGATTATCAGTCTGGACGAGCGTCCGGTTGATGCGATCCTCGCGGAAGCGCGGCGCTTCAACGCGAGCGTTATCGTGTTGGGTTGGCGCGGGCATGGCACGTTTCAGCGACTGCTTGCAGGCAGCGTTTCGCGCACTGTGGCCGCGCAGGCAAAGTGTCCCGTGCTCGTCGTGCGCGAAGCACCGCGTGCGGTGCGCCGCGTTGTGCTTGGATTCGACGGCTGTCCCAACGCCAAACGCGCGCTCGATTTCCTGTGCTCGCTCGAGCCGACGCCCGGCAGTCGTGTCGTACTCGTCAACGTCGTCGAACCGGTTTCCGTGCCGGCGTCCGCTTCACGCCTCCCCGCCTCGGTGCGAGGACACATTCGGCGCGGAGCGAGTGCCGTGAACGAAGAGCGGCACCGGAAGGCGCAGGAAACGCTTGACGCAGCCGTCCCTCAGCTGATTCGCTGTGGCTGGGCGGTAAAACGCGAAGTGCGAGTCGGTGCGTCTCTCGTAAACGTGCTGGGCGCAGCCGACGATCATCGCGCAGATGTCCTGGTCCTCGGCGCGCGCGCATCCAGCGGTGTCGAGCGGGCGCTCTTGGGAAGCGTCGCAAACGGAGCTATGGACCGCTCGAGCGTGCCGGTGCTGCTCGTGCGCTGACAGGGCGGAAAACGGCCAGTTAGCGAAATAGCCGCGGACGAAAATAGACAACTTTAAGACGAACACATTTTAGGAGGCAAGTGCCATGCGCAACATGAAAGCTGCCGTTTTCGTCGCACCGGGACGGATTGTACTCGACGAGAAACCTGTGCCAACCGTAGGGCCCGGCGATGCCTTGATCCGCATAACCACGACGACCATTTGCGGCACCGACGTTCATATCCTAAAAGGCGAGTACCCCGTCGTCCCGGGCCTTATCGTCGGGCATGAGCCGGTCGGTGTCATCGAGGCTTTAGGGCCGGGTGTCGCTGGATACACCATCGGGCAACGCGTCATCGTCGGCGCGATCACGCCTTGCGGCCAGTGCCACCCTTGTCTTGACGGCCACCAGGCGCAATGCGGCGGCATAGCAATGGGCGGCTGGCGCTTCGGCAATACCATCGATGGCGCGCAGGCCGAATATTTGTTGGTGCCTCACGCCACCGCGAACCTCACTCCTGTGCCTGACGGACTCACGGATGAACAGGTATTGATGTGCCCGGATATCATGAGCACGGGCTTCGGCGGAGCAGAAAACGGGCAGATCAAGGTCGGCGATACGGTGGCGGTGTTCGCGCAAGGACCTATCGGGCTGTGCGCAACCGCCGGGGCAAAGCTCAAGGGCGCGACCCGCATCATCGGCGTGGACGGTATTCCAGAACGCCTGGAAATGGCCAGACGAATGGGCGCCGATATCACGATCAATTACAGGAACGCTGATCCGGTCGCCGAGATAATGCGACTCACGGACGGTCGCGGCGTGGATGTCGCGATTGAAGCCCTGGGTACCCAACAAACCTTCGAGAGCTGCCTGCGGGTGCTCAAGCCGGGCGGGGTGCTTTCCAGTCTGGGTGTCTATTCAGGGAAATTGTCTTTGCCCGTCGATGCTTTTGCCGCAGGACTTGGTGATCACAAGATCGTGACGACGCTTTGCCCGGGCGGCAAAGAACGGATGCGAAGACTCATGAATGTGGTGGCTTCCGGCCGTGTGGATCTAGGTTCGCTGGTCACGCATCGCTTCAAATTGGACCAGATCGAGGAGGCCTACGACCTGTTCGCCAGCCAGCGCGGCGGCGTTCTGAAAGTGGCTATTACACCCTAGCCATCCTCTGATTCACGCACTGTTGCAGCACCCTACTTAGCTTAACGGATTACCCGATGGAACTACTGACCACACTTGACGAACTTCGGCGTCAGACTGGCGTGTTGGTGTGCATCGATGACACGGAAGCACCTTTCGTGAGCTGCCATCTCGATCTAAGTCAGGGCGAGGCCAGCTACCGCATGGCGCGCGAAGACCACGTGTACGCCCTGCGTGCCGACTTCGAGGCAATGATGGACCGGATCGCTGCCTATCTGGCCACAGCGTTGCGAGCAGATGCGCAGGGTGTGGCCTTGTTCGTTCGCTAGTTCAGCGCCGGCGCCTTCTTTTTACCGATGCAATTCGCGGTTTCACTATCCAACTGGATTGCGCCATTCGACTCAACCCCTCCACTTGGAAGATGAAACTTCGGGAGAAGCTCATCGGCATTTCGGCTCAATGTTAACGGTCATATTGCAGGCATGGCTTCAAGCCGCTTGGCGGAATCCGCTAAGCCCTTCAAGACAGAATCCAGCAGGTGCTGCGGGAAACCCTTGGGTATTTCGGACTGGATCGACGCGATAACCCCGGGGGTTGCCGCAAGGATCTCCTTTATAAAAGGTTCCGCCGTCTCACCGACGCCACAACGAACTGCGGTTTCGTTGAAATGCCTACGCTGAATGTCCTTCCTCAGGTAATGCTTGTTTTTACCGCGTATCGACATCGCGAGTCTGGTGTTGTGCAAGGGTATTTGTTTGGCGCGATTGCCAATGATCGGCCAGATCGAAAGGACATCGTAGAGCGGTGTTAGCTGGTAGCGTCCCTGGTTCAGGATGCGAATGCTGAAATTCTTTGCGTGTCCATCGCTCGCTGCCAGCATCCAAAACAAGAGTTGAGCTTTCAGCAAACACGCCAGATCACTATCCCTGTTGACCGAGCCTCTTAGTATTTTGGCGATGTCGAGCATGCCGGGTCCGCCGTCACGCTCGTACTTCAACGAGGCAGGCGTCGCGGTAGCCTGGCAAAAATCTTCTTGTACGAGGCGCAGCCAGTATTTCCCGCTCGAATGCAGAACCCGGTCAAAGCGTTCGACCACGAGTGCTTTTTGGGAACCGAATTGACCGATTTCGCAGCGAGCCACCGGCAAGCCATAGGCGGCCAGTATCTTCGCGCATAGCCATTCGTTTTCCACCGAGCTCGTCATGTCGGCTTGCATGTTGCCCACAAGACCCAGCGGCAATTTGAATATGTGTGTTGTAGGCGTTGAGCCTGATGGCCGGCACCATCGACCCTTGTGCCACAGTAAAGCGGTTTTTTCCTGGGCACCTGCGATCGATATTCGAAGATCATCTTCCGCAGGAGGTGCTGCGAATGACCGAGGCGCTACGGTTTGAATTAAAGCCCTCTCGATCTCCGCGTCCGTCAGGGATTTAGCGTTAATCGTGCGAACGTCTTGCGGCTGTTCGCCGGGGGCGAGCAACTGAACCGCACCTACGCAATCGCGTCCGATCGCCGCGAGGAGTTCGAATGTATTGCGCGATGCTGTGTGAAAACGATCCTGCAGGCGTTTTCGAATCGGTTCGCTGTCCGGGAGCAGGTTGTCGAAGTAGTATTCGACCGATTTTCCCTTGATGGAGGCCTTATCGAAGCTGAACGGCAATGACAGCGACAGCGGGCGTCCGTTCTCTGATTCAACCCAATTCTGGTCATATTGGAGTTCGATGTCGCCCCGGGCTGGGATTCGCCACTCGCCGGCACGTTGGCCATTGATCCAGACCGAGAGCGCGCGCGCGCGGGATTTTCGGCCCATGGCTTACCACTCCGTTTTAGACGGACGTTGCGCCGTGGGCCTGTTTTGGATAACCAACTCCAAGCCCAGGAGATTGCAGAGGTCCAGCAGGCGCTCAACTGTGAGAGTGCCGGGGTTGGTTTCGATCTCCGACAGGCGGTTCTGACTGATGGTTAATTTTGCGGCGAGCGCTTGCTGCGAGAGTTTAAGAGCCTTCCTGCGGCTCGCGAGAATCTGTCCAAGTTGTGTGCTGTGGCTCAGGATTTGGCGCATCGTTAATTTATCGGTTATGACGATAAGCGTAATATATCGTCTTTACCGATATATGTCAATTATCGCCTTTCCCGATACTTTGTTCCTGGCGCAATGCCCGTGTAAACGGAGTCCAACTATGGGCGTACTGGAAAGAACCTTGGCGGCCAACCGGCCGAGTGTCAGCCGATGTCGCCCGCCGTGGCCCGCCCGATGTCCCGCTCCATCCTGAGCGCCGTCTCGACCCCGCGACAGTAGCCGGGGATGCAGGCCACATCGCTGTAGCCCAGCGCGCGGTAGAAGCTGCGTGCAGCCTCGTTGTTGCCGCAGTTCGAGCGCGACCGTGGTGATGCCGGCCGTCAGCGCGGATTCTTCCAGCCCGGTCATCGCGCGGCGGCCGATGCCGCGCCGCCGCAGGCCGGGCGCCAAGGCAAGGAGCGAGAGGTGGGCGCGGGTGTCGCCGGACTGCATGATGGCGAAGGCGGTTGCGAGCTGGCCCGCCTTGGTGGGCTTCACTCAGTGGCGCAGCGTCCGCTCAACCAGCACCAGATCCTTGGTCATCGCGCCCACCGCCTGCCCACCGTTGACCCGTGCTACCGCTCCGTGCTTGAACTTCGCCGTATAGTCCTGCTGCGGAATCTTGAACATCGTCTTCTCCTTCCAGTCCGGTAAGGTTCAACCCCTCCACTTGGAAGACGAAATGTCGGGAGAAGCTCAGTGCGGGTGAAACGCTTCGTCAACATTGAGGCAGTGGCGCGGCGCAAGCTGGTGCAGTTGAATGCGGCGGCAGCGCTGGATTTTTTTTGCGCGTGCCGCCGGGTAACCGACTTGAAGCGCTGAAAGGCAGCCGCAAAGGACAGCACAGCATCCGCATCAACGATCAGTTCCGGGTGTGCTTTGTGTGGACCCCGGATGGCCCTAAAAATGTCGAGATCGTGGACTACCACTGAGCGATATGACCATGGCCAAGAAACTGAAACCCATTCACCCCGGCGAAATCCTCCGCGAGGAATTTATGATTCCGCTGGGTCTTTCCAGCAATGCACTGGCCCGCGCGGTGGGCGTTACCCCCGCGCGCATCAATGAGATCGTGCGCGAGCGGCGCGGCATCACGGCGGATACGGCGCTGCGGTTGGCGCGGTTCTTCAATACGGATGTGCGCAGCTGGATCAACCTGCAATCAAACTACGACATCGAGCGCGCGCAAGCGGAAGCGGAAGCGGGCCGGACGATCAGCCATATCAAGCCTTGGGCGGGTGCTGAGCGTGGTGTGGTCGGGGCCTGACAACCGGTTCAAGGCCGACTGAGAACCTCATCGGATAAAGTGAACACCTCGGCCTAACGCTCAACATGGGCCGACCGCACAGCGCAAAGTTATCCTTGTGCCCTGGACCTATTTTCTTAGTGTCCTTTGCGTACCCCTCGAGGGGGTGTCGAGATTTTGGCGGCCAACAAGCTTTAAGGGCTAGCCGATGTCGCCGGCGGTAGCCCGCCGAATATCCCGCTCCATCCTGAGCGCCGTTTCGACCCCGCGGTAATAGCCGGGGATGCAGGCCACGTCGCTGTAGCCCAGCGCGCGGTAGAAGCTGCGGGCAGCCTCGTTGTTCTGCCGCAGTTCGAGCGCGACCGTGGTGATGCCGGCCGTCAGCGCGGATTCTTCCAGCCACCCCATCATGCGGCGGCCGATGCCGCGCCGCTGCAGCCCAGGCGCCACGGCAAGGAGCGAGAGGTGGGCGCGGGTGTCGCCGAACTGCATGATGGCAAAGGCGGTGGCGAGCTGGCCCGAGGCGGTGACGATGACGCAGGTATCGCGGGCGCGAATGGCGCGGATGACGCGGTCCGCCTGCCAGCCCCAGCCGAGACCCGTTTCGATCAGGTCGCGAGACATAGCGGCAATCACCGAGGCATCGGCCACGGTGGCCAGTCGTATCGCGAAGGGCGGTCTGCGGTGCGGCTTCATGTTGGAAACGACTATACACCGCGGTCTGCGCCCCCGGTATACCCGGGAATGCGCTATTCTTCTCGGCTCCATCAATTATTCGCTCAATCGCATCAGCGATTGAGCGCTATTCTCACCCTCTCCTTCGGGGAGAGGGCCGGGGTGAGGGGCATCGCTGGAAGCAGCCTCCCCCTCCGCTCCGCGCGCTCAGCCCTTGGCCGGAATAAAGCGCAGCGCGATGCCGTTGTTGCACCAGCGCTGGCGCGTGGGCTGCGGGCCGTCCTCGAACACGTGGCCGTGGTGCCCGCCGCATTTCGCGCAGCGATACTCGGTGCGCGGGTAAATCAGCCTGTAGTCCGTGGTGGTCGCGAAGGCGCCCGGAATGGTCGTGAAAAAGCTCGGCCAGCCGGTGCCGCTTTCGTACTTCATTTCCGAGGTGAACAGCGGCAGCCCGCAGCCCAGGCACGCAAACACGCCCGGGCGTTTTTCCTGGTTGAGCGGGCTGGTGCCGGCGCGCTCGGTGCCTTCCTCGCGCAGGATGTAGAACTGCTCCCCCGTCAGCCGTTTCTTCCACTCGTCCTTGCCGAGCTTGAGCGGGGTGGCGTCGGCGGCGACATCCGCGCCTTTCGCCAGCAACGACTTCCAGTCCTTCTGCATCCGCTCGATGTCGCGCTGGGTCAGCGTCGGCAGGGTGCGGACCTGTGCTTGCGCCGAACGCGCGGCCCAGGCGGCGAGGGCAATGCCGATGAATCCTCTGCGGGTCATGGTGGCTCCTTGTCGGTCGTCAGACCAGGCGTGACGGCAGGGGTTCCGCCGTCACGCCTTTACCGATACGCAACTTGGTCGCGCCCGGATGCAGGGCCTTACACCGTCGCTGCGGAGCCCAGTACCACCGAGACCTGGGAAGACAGGACGCCCCCGTTCCCGTGCGCTACGGCGAGTTCGCAGTCCTTGATCTGGCGCGACCCGCTCTCGCCGCGCAACTGCCGCGTGGCTTCGATCAGCAGGAATAGGCCGTACATGCCGGGATGGCAGTAGGACAGGCCGCCGCCGTTGGTGTTGACGGCCAGCTTGCCGCCCGGCGCGATGTTGCCGCCGGACACAAAGCGGCCGCCTTCGCCTTTGGGGCAGAAGCCCAAGTCTTCCAGGAACAGGATGGTGTTGATGGTGAAGGCGTCGTAGAGCTCCACCGCGTCGATATCAGCGGGCTTCACGCCGGCCTGCTTGAACGCGAGCGGGCCGGATTTGGCCGCGGCGGTGACGGTCAGCTTCTCCATCTGGGAAATCATGTTGTGCGACAGGCTTTCGCCGACGCCCAGCACGTAGGCCGGCTTTTTCTTGAGCGTCTTGGCGCGGGCCGCCGTGGTCAGGATGATCGCGCCGCCGCCGTCGGTGACGAGGCAGCAGTCGCGGACCGTGAAGGGGTAGGACACCATGCGCGCTTTGAGCACCTGCTCGACCGTCAGCGGTTCCTTCTCCCAGGCCACGGGGTTCATCAGCGCCCATTTCCGGGCGGCCACCGCGACCTCGGCGAGTTGCTCGCGGGTGGTGCCGTACTCATGCATGTGGCGCGACGCGGCGAGCGCGTAAGCCGAGGAGGGCAGGAAGGGCTTGTATGGCGTTTCGTAGGGGTTGAACTCGCGCGGGCTGGCGGCGGCGCGGCTGACCGTGCGCTGCGTGCTGCCGTAGGTCACCACCGCGACTTCGCAGAGGCCCGCTTCGAGCGCCGCCCACGCATGCCCCACGTGCGACATGAACGACGAGCCGCCGATGCCGGTGTTGTCGGAATAGGACGGCTCGATGCGCAGGTATTCCTTGAGCGCGAGCGAGGACATGCGCGACTGCGAGGTAGCGCAGAATAGGCCGTCGACGTCCTGGAGCTTGAGGCCGCAGTCCTCCAGCGCGAGGTAAATGCTCTGCGCCATGAGGTCGACGGGGCTGGTGTGCTGGGCGACCTGGCCAAGGTCGGACTCGGCGACGCCGACGATGGCCACGGAACCGCGTTTAAGGTTGCTCATTTATTGAGCCCTCCCATCCCTCATCCCCGACCCTTCTCCCGGAGGGAGAAGGGAGGCTCGACCTTCCTCTCTCCCCTTGGGAGAGAGGTCGGGAGTGAGGGTGGTGAACACGGGATAGGGCGAGTCCTTTTCGGTGCCCGGATGCACGCGGAACTTCACCCGCATGCCGATCTTGACCTGCATCGGTTCGATGTCCTCCACCCGGCTCATCATGCGGAAGCCTTCATCGACGTCGATCAGCGCGACGTTGTACGGCGGCGTGTCCTTCTGGATGCAGACCATGGTGGTCGCGTGCACGGTGCCGAGGCCCTTGGACACCTTCCAAGTCAGGTTGGCGCTGCCGGTCTTCGGCGCGATCACGCGCGGATAGAACACGGCCTCGCCGGTTTCGGTGACCTGATAGGCGAGTTCACCCTTGTTCAGGTGGTCGATATAGATTCCCAGCGGGGATTTTTCCTTGAGGCTCGGCATGATGATCCTGATGGCGCGGAGGGTTGAGAGAACGGGTGGGGGGTGAACTATACCGGGGCGTGTCGGGGCCCGCACCCGTCAATCGATTTTCATGCCGGTGGCCTTGACGACTTTGGCCCACTTCGAAACTTCGTTGCGGATGAGCGCGGCGAAGGGGGCGGGCGGCATGCCGGCGGATTCGGCGCCGCCACTCGCCAGCAGCGCGGTCACGTCCGCAATCTGCAGCGCGGCAGCGGTTTCGCGGTACAGCCGCTCGACGACCGCCGGCGGCGTGCGCGCCGGGGCGCACAGCCCGTGCCAGCCTTCGGATTCGTAACCCGGCAGTCCGGACTCGGCAATGGTGGGCAGGTCCGGCAGCAACTGCGAGCGTTTCGCGTTGGTGACGGCCAGCGCGCGCAAGCGGCCCGACTTCACGTGCGGCATCACGGCCGGCGCGCTGATGAAGGACAACTGCACCTGGCCGGCCAGCAGATCCACCGCGGCGGGCGCGCCGCCTTTATATGGCACGTGCAGGAGGTTCACGCCGGCCATGGTCTTGAACAACTCAGCCGCCAGATGCGTCGGCGTGCCGTTGCCGGTGGAGGCGTAGGAAAGCTGGCCCGGTTTCGCTTTCGCGAGCGCGATCAATTCCTGCACCGAACGTGCGGGCACGGCCGGATTGACCACCAGGATGCTGGTAATGATGACCACCATGGTGACGGGCGCGAAGTCGCGCACGAAATCGTAGGGCAGGTTGGGCACCAGACTTGCGTTGATGGTGTTGCCGGTCGAGCATGCGAGCAGGGTATAGCCGTCGGGCGCGGACTTGGCGACGAGATCGGCGCCGATAGTGCCGCCGGCGCCGCCGCGGTTGTCGATTACGATGGGTTGGCGGAGCGACTCGGCGAGGCGCGGGCCGATGACGCGCGCCGTGATGTCGATCGGGCCGCCTGCCGGGTACGGAACGACGATGCGGATAGGGCGCGAAGGGTAGGTGTCGGCCGCCAGCGCACCGGACACGGCGAGGCAGGCGCAGGCGGCCAGCACCCATCGTGGTGTGCGGAAGGTCGCCATCGCGTCAGTCCGCACTGGCGCCCACAGCCTTGATCACTTTCGCCCACTTGGCGGTCTCGGCGGTCACGTAGGCCGCGAGTTGCTCGGGCGTATTGGTGCTCGCGTTGAGGCCGAGGTTCGCGTAGTGCTGGCGCACCTCGGGCAGGGCGGCGATGCGTACGATTTCCAAGTTGAGGCGCTGCACGATCTCGCGCGGCGTCCCGGCCGGTGCGAACACCGCGAACCACGGTTCCGCGGCGAAGCCGGGCACGCCCGATTCCGCGATGGTGGGCACGTCGGGCAGCGCCGGATCGCGCTGCGCGGAACTGATGCCGAGGACCCGCAACCGGCCAGCGCGGATGAAGGGCAGCGTGGCCGCCGCGTTGGAGAAGGTCATCTCGATACGGCCGGCGAGCAGGTCGGTCGTGGACTGCGGGCTGCCCTTGTACGGCACGTGCACCATGCTGACACCGGTCATGGTCTTGAACAGTTCGCCCGCGAGATGCGGTGTGGTGCCGCTGCCGCCGGAACCGAAGCTGAGTTGGCCGGGCCGCGCCTTCGCCAGCGCGATGAGTTCCCGCACGGAGCGCACCGGCAGCGAGGGATGCACGACCAGCAGCAGGTAGCTGGTGGCGATCAGCGTCACGGGGGCGAAATCCTTCAGAGGGTCGTAGCCCAGCCGCCGATACAGGCTCGCGTTGATGGCGTTGGTGCCGTTGGTGCCCATCAGGAGCGTGTAGCCGTCCGGCGGCGCTTTCGCCACGAACTCCGCGCCGATGGCGCCGCCTGCGCCGGCGCGGTTCTCGATGACCACCGGCTGGCCCCACGCCTCGGTCAGTTTCTGGCCGAGCGGGCGCGCGAGGATGTCGGTCACGCTGGCGGGCGGGAAGGGCGCGACGATGCGCAGCGGCCGGTTGGGATAGGTCTGGGCGTGCGCCGTGCATGCGACGGCGAGCGTGCACGCCAGCACGGTCAGCAGGCCGCGCACGGGATCAGGCGTGCGCATGGCTGTCGATGAACGCCAGCGTTTCCTGCGCGCAGCGATCGGGGTAAGCGCCGGCCGCATGCCACGCATCGCCGTCGATCGTGAGCAGACGCGAATCGCGGATGCGCGGCTGCCAGTCCTTGTAAGTGTCGGCGGGGCGCATGCTGCTGCCGGTGGTGTTGATGATCAGCGTCGGACAGGCGATGTTTTCGAGGTCGGCGCGGATGTCCATGCCCGGTACCCACTGCAGGTAGCCCAGCATCGTCGACACCGGCGTCCTGCTCTGAATATGGTGGACCCACCAGTTCATTTCCACCGCGCTTGCCTTCGAGCCGAGCCGGCCCTTCATCGTCATTTCCGCCCACTCCAGCATGCTGTGGTCGAGCAGGTACTTGCGCCAGTCGACCGCACCGGCGGGCCCGACGACGGGTGGCGTCACGCCGGTCAGCGTTTTCACGAGTTCGGGATGGTCGGCAGCGAGCTTGAGCGTCATCGAGCCGCCGCTCTTGGCGCCGACGAGGTGCACGGGGCCGCCGCCGAGGTGACGGATCAGCGCTACGAGATCGTCAATCAGCACGCCCATCGACCATACGAATTCCGCGGGCATGGGCGTGGAGCGCCCGAAGCCGCGCAGGTCCACGCGGACGACGCGGTAGCGGCGGGCGAAATGCGGCACCCAGGCGCGCCAGGCTTCGGTGCTTTCGGCGAGTCCGTGCACGAACAGCACGGTCGGTGCCGTCGTCCATGGATCGGTGCAGTTGTCCACCGCGTAGAACAGTTTGCAGCCGTCAGGTCGTTGCAGAAAAGCGTCCAATGCGAATCTCCGAAAATGCCGCTCAGTCCCCTTGGCGCCACCTTGAAGCCAGAGGTATTGCACTCCCTCCCTTGCGCGTAGCGTGGGGGAGGGAGACTAATTACACTCAATCCCGGTTGCGCACGGCGCGCCCGCCGTCGACGGTGACGATGGTGCCGCTGATGTAGGAGGCGCGGGCCGACGCGAGGTACAAGACGGTGTCCGCGATTTCGTCCGGGCGCGCGAGCCGGCCCAGCGGCGGGTGCGGAATCAGTTCCCGCCAGCGCTCTGCGTCGCCAAGTTCCTTGTGCGCCCGTGCTTCGTAGCGCGAGCGCGAGCGGTCGGTATCGACCTGTCCCGGATTGACGCCGACGACGCGCACGCCGAAATCCACGCTTTCGCCGCCCAGCGCGCGGGAGAACGCCATCAGTGCGGCGTTGCCGCTGGAGCCGGCGAGGTAGTTGCCGCGCATGCGTTCGCCGGACACGCCGATCACGTTGATGATGACGCCGCGGCGCCGTTCGCGCATGGGGGCGTAAAGGCGCCGGGTCAGATTGATGGTGCCGAAGACCTTCAGATCCCAGCCCTCGCGCCAGCGGGCTTCATCGACGTCGAGCAGACCGCCGGTGGGGACCGCGCCGGCGTTGTTGATGAGGATGTCGACGTCCTTGCAGGCGTCGGCAAGCCGGTCGATGTTCTCGCTGCGGCCGAGGTCCAGAGAGTGGGTGGTGATCCGGACCTGGCTCTCCTGCGAGAGGCGGGCGCGTGCGGCGTCGAGGTCGGCGGCGCTGCGGGCGGCCAGTTGCAGGTGGCAGCCCTCGCGGGCGAGGCCCTGCGCGATGGCGTAGCCGATGCCGCGCGAGGCGCCGGTCACGAGGGCCGTTTGCCCGGACAACTCGAGATCCATGTACTAGTACTCCTCCAGGCCCTCTGCGGAGCCACACTTGCCGGGCGCGCGGTCAGGCCGCGCGGATGCCGGGTTTGACGTTGAGCTGTTCCAGACCGAATTCGCGGATCGCGGCCTCGCGCAGCTTGTTCTTCTGCACCTTGGCGCTGCCGGTCATGCCGATGGCCTCGAAGCTGTCCACGATCTTCACGTAGCGCGGCGCGCGGAAGTTGGCCATGCTTGCCTTGCCCCACGCGATCATTTCTTCGGGCGTGACTTGCGCACCCTCCCGCAGGATCAGGTAGGCAGCCGGCACCTCGCCCATGCGCGCGTCCGGCACGCCGATGACCTGCGCCTGCTTGACGGCGGGGTGCTTGTGCAGCGCGTCCTCGACTTCGGCAGGCGCAACGTTCTCGCCGCCCACGCGGAACACGTCCTTGATGCGGGTGATGAAGCGCAGGCGCCCATCCGCATCCATCGCGCCGAGGTCGCCGCTCTTCAGCCAGCCGTCCGCCGTGATGGTTTTCGCGGTCTGCTCGGGCATCTTGTAGTAGCCCTTCATCACGCTCCAGCCGCGGATCCAGATTTCGCCGGTCGTGCCGGGCGGTTGTGTGTTGCCCGATTCGGGATCGACGAGCTTGACCTCGACGTCCTGCAGGATGTGCGCCCAGCCGTTGATGCGCTTGTCGAGATCGTCGCTGTGCCAGGACATGCAGACGTTGGGTGAAGCTTCCGACAGGCCGTAAGCCTGGCAAACACCGCGCATACCCATTTTTTCCACCATCTGCTGCGTGACTTCCGGGCTGGTCGAGGCCCAGCCACCGCGCAGGTGCAGGGGCTTCTTCCCGAAATCCGGGTGGCCCAGCATCATCAGGAACATGGTGTCGTTGCCGGAGGTCAGCGTGCAGCGCTCCTCCGCCATGATCTGGAGTGCTGACCCCGGCTCGAAGGTGGGCGTGGACAGCAGGCAGGCGCCGGTGGCGAGCGCGGCCAGCAGCGAGAGCGTGGTGCCGGCCACGTGATAGAACGGTCGCCCGCTGAAATAGCGGTCGCCGGGCTGGCAGTCGAAGCGTTCGGCGATGTAGGCGCCGTTGCGCAGCATGTTGTCGTGGGTGAGCATCACGCCCTTGGGGAAGGACGTGGTGCCGGAGGTGAACTGCATCAGCAACACGTCATCCGGGCGCGCCTGGTCCCCGACCGGGCCTTGCGCCTCGCCGCGTGCCAGCATGTCCGCGAGCGATACCGCGCCCGCGGGAACATGCTCGCCGAGCACGACGACGGTTTTCAACAGCGGCAGACTCGCGTCCGGCAGCGTGCCGTCGAGCGCGGGCAGGAAGCCGCGCAGCATGCCGATGAAGTCGATCTTGAGGAAGCGGTCGGCGGTGAACAGGAGCTTCACGTCGGCCTGCTTCAGGCAGTACTCGAACTCGTCAGCCTTGAAGCGCGTGTTGACCGGCACGGTGACGGCGCCGAGCCTGGCGGCCGCGTAGAAGAACGCGACCCATTCCACGCTGTTGCCCATGCAGACGGCGATGTGGTCTCCGCGCTTGACGCCGAGGGCGGCGAGGCCCGCCGCATAGCGCCCGACTTCGCCCTGCAGTTCGCTGTAGGTCAGGCGGCGGCCGTCGATGATCAGCGCTTCCTGCTGCGGACGCTCGCGCGCCTGGCGGGCGAGCGCCTGCGCGAGCGTTTGGGTGTCCCAGTGGGGCATGTGTGTCCGGTCGGAGGGTGATCGCGGAAGCGCGAAAAAATTATAACGTGGTCATTCCGGCTTCACGCCGACCTGTTTGACGACTTTCGCCCAGCGCGCGATCTCGGAGGCAAGGAACTTGCCGAACCCCTCCGGCGTCGTGCCCGCCGTCTCGATGCCCTGCAACTCGAAACGTTCGCGTACTTCCTTGGTCTGCAGGGCCTGGAGCACGTCCTTGTTGATGCGGTTCACCAGCGCCTTGGGTGTGCCCGCCGGCACCATGATGCCCCACCACGGAACGGCGTCGTAGCCGGGGAAACCGGATTCGGCGATGGTCGGCAGGTCGGGCGTGGTGGCGGCGCGCTTGGCGCTGGTGACGGCGATGGCGCGCAGCCGCCCGGTCTTGACATGCTGGCCGACGGTGGAATAGCTGCCGAAACCGAACTGGATCTGACCGCCGATCATGTCGTTCAGCGCCGGCGCGAGCCCCTTGTACGGGACGTGCACGGTCTGGATGCCGGCCAGCATGTCCAGCATGACGCCCATGAGGTGAGAACTGCCGCCGGTGCCGGTCGAGCCGTAGGCGATCTGGCCCGGCTTGGCCTTGGCGAGGGCCACGAATTCCTTCACGGTCTTCGCGTTGACGGACGGATGCAGGATCATGATGTACGGCGAGGAGGCGATCAGCGACACCGGCGCGAAATCGCGCACCGAGTCGTAGGGCAGCTTGGGGTACACGCTGGGGTTGATGGCGTGCGAGATCGCGGTCAGCAGCAGCGTGTGCCCGTCGGCCGGCGCGCGGGCGGCCATTTCCGTGCCAATCAGCGTGCCGCCCCCGGGGCGGTTGTCCACCACCACCTGTTGGCCCCAGATCTCGGACAGGCGGGGTTGCAGGGTGCGCGCGATGAGGTCGTTCAGCGCGCCGGGCGGGAAGGTGACGATGAAGCGGATCGGGCGGTTCGGAAACTGGTCGGCTGCGGGGGCTGCCGCGTGTGCAGTGCTGACGAAGGCGACCGTGAGGCCGCAGACGAGGGGTACGACCTTACGCATTCGCTGCTCTCCTTGTGATGCTGAACGCGGCGCTATTCACCGCGGATGTTGGCCTGCTTCGCCACGCGCTGCCACTTGGCGATTTCATTGGCGACGCGCTGGCCGAGTTCGGTGGGTGTGAGGAGCGCGGGCTCGGCGCCCTCCGAGACCAGCCGTTTTTCCACGTCCGGGCTCTTCAGGATCGTCGCGATCTCCGCGTTCAGCCGGTTGATGATCGCGTCTGGCGTGCCCGCCGGCGCAGCCAGGCCCCACCAGTTCACGGTTTCGTAGCCGGGCACGCCCGCCTCGGCGATGGTCGGCACCTCAGGCAGGATGGGGCTGCGCTTCGCGCCCGTGGTGGCCAGCGCTTTCAGCTTGCCGCTGCGGATGAAGGTCGTCGCCTGGATCAGCGAACCCATGCACAAGGGCACCTGTCCCGCCATGACATCGATCAGCGCCGGTGCGCCGCCCTTGTACGGCACGTGGACCATGTTGATGCCGGTCATCGATTTGAGCATTTCGGTGCCGAAATGCGCGTTGCTGCCGACGCCGGTGGACGCGTAGATGATCTGCCCCGGCCGCGCCTTGGCGAGCGCGATCAGTTCCTTGACACTGTTCACTGGAAAGCTGGGCGTCACGACGAGGACGTTGGGCCCGACGCCCAGCATGGCGACCCACGAGAAAGACTTGAGCGGGTCGTAGGGCAGCTTGTGGATCACCGGGTTGGTGGTGAAGGACGTGGAAATCACCAGCAGCGTGTGCCCATCGGGCGGGGCGTTGGCGACCAGTTCGCTGCCGATGATGGAATTGCCGCCGGCGCGGTTGTCGGCGATGAAGGACTTGCCCATGCGCTCCGTCAGTTGCGTGGCGAGCACGCGGCCGACGATGTCGTTGCTGCCGCCGGGCGGGAAGGGAATGATGATGCGCACCGGGCGCGAGGGATAGTCCGGCGTGCCCGCCGCCAGCGCGGCGGGGGCAAGGGCGGGCGTCATCGACAGCAGGAGCAGGGTGCACAGCGATGCGGATCGGGTCATGGTGGTCCTCCGTGACGTGACTGGGCGATTACTCCGGCTTGATGCCGGCTTCCTTGACGACGCGCCCCCACTTCGCCGTTTCAGACGCGATGTACTTGGCGAACTGGTCCGGCCCCATTTCGAAGGACTCGGCGCCCTCGGACTCGAAGCGTTTCTGGGTTTCCGGCGACTTCAGGATGACGACGAGTTCGCCGTGGAGTTTCTTGACGATGTCCGGGGACGTGCCGGCGGGCGCCAGGATGCCCCACCAGTTGTTGGCCTCGTAACCCTTTACGCCGGCTTCGGCAATGGTGGGCACTTCGGGCAGGGCGACCACGCGCTTCGCACCGCCGGTGCCCAGGAGCTTCAGCTTGCCCGAACGGTAGTGCGGGATCAGTTGCAGCAAGGAGCCGGTGCAGAACTGCGTCTGTCCCGAGATCACGTCGATCATCGCCGGGCCACCGCCCTTGAAGGGCACGTGCACGACGTTGATGCCCGCCATGATCCGGAACAGTTCACTCCCAAGGTGCTGGAACGAACCGATGCCCGCGGACGCGTAGTTGAGCGTGCCCGGCTTCGCTTTGGCGAGGGCGACGAACTCCTTGACGTTCTTGACCGGCAGCGAGGGATGCGTGGCCAGCGCGTTGGGCCCGGTTCCCAGCATGGCGACCGGCGCGAAGGATTTCACCGGATCGTACGGCAGCTTGGCGTACATCGAACTGTTGAACGCGTAGGCGACCGAAATGATAAGCAGCGAATAGCCGTCCGGCGGGGACTTTGCGACCAGCTCCGTGCCGATGGTGCCGCCGGCGCCGCCGCGGTTGTCCACCACGAACTGCTTGCCGAGCCGCTCGGTGAGCTGCTGGGCGATCATGCGGCCGACGATGTCGTTGCTGCCGCCGGGCGGGAAGGGAATGATCATGCGCACGGGCTTGGCGGGCCATTCCTGAGCGGCAGCGGGCAGCGCGGCGAGCGCGCACAGCACGGCGGCGGCGAGGGTGCGCGGTTTGCGTTTGGTTATGCTGTTCATGCGGGCAATCTCCTCTTGATCGTTCTGGGTGCGGTGTGTCTATTCGACCTTCATGTTGGCGACCTTGACGAGCTTCGCCCACTTGTCGATTTCGCTGCGGATGAACGCGGCAAACGCCTCGGGGGAACCGCCGGCCGGCTCGGCCCCCTGGCCCGCGAGCCGTTCGACGACCTCCGGCAGGCGGAGAATGCGGACGACTTCGGTATTGAGCCTGGCGACGATGTCCTTCGGCGTGGCCACCGGCGCGAGGAGTCCGTACCATCCGGCCGCGTTGTAGCCGGGCAGCGTTTCCGCGATGGTCGGCACCCCCGGCAACAGCTTTGACCGCTGCGTGCCGGTGACGCCCAGCGGGCGCACCTTGCCGGAGCCGACGTGCGGCATGACGATCAGGCTGTTCTCGAAGTTCATGTCGACTTCGCCCGACAGAAGCGCGGTGAGCGCCGGCGCGCTGCCCTTGTACGGGATGTGCACGATACTGACGCCGGCCATCATCTTGAACAGTTCGCCGGCAAGGTGGGGAGCGGTGCCCGCGCCGGCGGAAGCGTAGTTGAGCTGGCCGGGACGGGCCTTGGCGATCGCGATCAGTTCCTTGACGGTTTTCGCGGGCACGGAAGGGTGCACGACCAGAAAGTTGGTCACCGTTACCGCCTGTGTGACCGGCGCAAAGTCGCGCAGCGTGTCGTAGCCTCGGTTCGGCACCAGGCTCATCGCCACGGCGAGGCCGCCGATGGTGCCCATCAGCAGGGTGTAGCCGTCGGCGGGCGCCTTTGCGGCCTGCTCGGTACCGACGCCGCCGCCGAGGCCGGCCCGGTTGTCGATCACGATGGGCTGGCCCCACGACTCGGTCAGCTTCTGGCCGATGGTGCGCGCGACGATATCGGTCGGACCCCCGGCCGGAAACGGCACGATGATGCGCACCGGCTTGGCCGGATACGTCTGGGCGGCGGCGGGCAGGGACAGCGCCGCGCCGAGCACCAGCGGCAGGATGTCTGCGGCGCGTCGCATCATTCGGCCTGCACGTTGGCGAGTTTGATGACTCTGGCCCACTTGGCGATCTCCTCGCGCAGGAAAGCGGCGTACTGCTCGGGGGTGCTGCCGACCGGGTCCGATCCTTCGGCTTTCAGGCGCTCCCGGAGTTCGGGTTGGTTGACGATCTTGACCACGTCCGCATTGACCCTGTTCACGATGTCGCGCGGCAGTCTGGCCGGACCCGAAATACCATTCCAGGCCACGGCCTCGAAGCCCTTGAGCCCGGATTCGGAGACGGTCGGCAATTCGGGCATCGCCGGCGACCGTTCGCGGCTGGTCACCGCCAGCGCGCGGATCTTGTCGCTCTTGATCAGCGCGAACGCCGAGGTGAGGCCGTTGAACAGGAGGTCGACATGGCCGCCGACCAGGTCGACGAGTGCGGGGGCGTTTCCCTTGTAAGGAATGTGTACCATCTTCACGCCGGCCATCGCGTTGAACAGCTCGCCTGCGAGGTGGTTGGAGCCGCCGGTGCCGCTGGAGCCGAAGTTGAGTTTGCCGGGTTTGGATTTCGCCAGCGCGATCAGTTCCTTGATCGATTTCGCCGGCACGCCGGGGTTGACGACCACAACCAGCGGCGTCGTGTTGATCAGGGTGATCGGCGTGAAATCATTCAGCGCGTCATATGGCAGCTTTTTCAGCAGGCTTGGATTGACCGTGAAGGGCGCCGGTGTCACGAGCAGCGTGTAGCCGTCGGGCGGGGCTTTGGCGACGATCTCGGTGCCGATGACGGTGCCACCGCCCGCGCGGTTGTCCACCACCACGCTCTGGCCCCACAGTTCGGTCAGCCGCGCGGAAACCGTGCGGGCCACGATGTCGGTGGAGCCGCCGGCCGCGAAGGGCACGATAAGGCGTACGGTCTTGCTCGGAAAAGCCTGGGCGATGGCGGCCGGGGCCGCGAGGCCGCCGAGCAGCGCCGCTACCAGCGATGGCAATGCGTGGTTCCTGATCTGCATGTTGTCTCCTTGTTGCTCGACGCCCGCAGGCGCGCTTAGGCCAGCTTCTTGTCCGCCCAGGTTGCTTCCGGGCGCTGGTACAGGCCGTCGAGCCGATTCATCGATGCGCGGGCTTCTTCCTCCAGGCGGTCGACGATGGTGGCGATCGGTTCTATTTTGTCCGCGAAGATCACGCCCTGGCCGACCGACAGCATGGCCTTCTCGTATTCGCCGGTCTCGTAGGCCTTGCGCCCGATGGTGCCCATGATGTGCGGCAGCAGGGCCTCGGTATTGCCGGCGGCGTCCTTCTCCAGTTGCTGGATCATCGTCACATGATCCGTTTTCAACGCGCGCTGGGTGTTGCGCATGGACTGCAACAGCAGGGTCGTATCCAGCTCCGTCGCGGCCACCAGCCGCTCTTTGTAGCGGCGGTGCGCCCAGATTTCCTCGGAGACCAGGAAGCGCGTGCCCATGGCCACGCCGTCCGCGCCGAGCGCGAGCGCGGCGACGATGTGGCCGCCCGTGCCGAGGCCGCCGGCAACGATCAGCGGAATCTTCACGCTTTTGGCCGCGGCCGCGGCCATGACCATGATGCCGACCGGCTCGACACCGGGATGGCCGCCGGCTTCGGCGCCGATGACGGTAACGGCGTCCGCACCCAGCGACTCGGCCTTCTTCGCGTAACGCACGCCGGGCACCTTGTGCAGCACCTTGATGCCCGCATCCTTCATCCGCCGGATATAGGCCTCGGGATTGTTGCCCGCGGTTTCGACGAAGCGCACGCCTTCCTCGATCACCGCGTCGATCAGCGGCATGACGCGGTCGGTGCCGTCACGGCTGACGCGGATCATGATGTTGACGCCGAAAGGCTTGCCCGGCGCCAGTTCACGGCAGCGCTTGATCCCTGCGCGCAGCGCCGGCACGTCCTTGAAACTCGCGGCGGTCATGAAGCCCATCAGTCCGGCGTTGGCGAGCGCGGCGACGTACTCCGGCGTGGCGAGCCACATGAGCCCGCTGCCGATGACGGGCAGGCGGATGCCGTAGAGCTCGGTGATGCGGGTGGTGAAGGGGATGGGCATGGGTGGGGGTGATGGGTAATGGGTAATGGGTGATGGGTAATGGGTAATGGGTAATGGGTGATGGGTGATGGGTGATGGGTGATGGGTCTGGGACGAACACTGCCATCAATCTCGGTCCCACTGTCCTCGCGCGCCTCTCGTAACCGCTCACCATCACCCATCACCCATCACCCATCACGGCTTTACTACGATCAGCGCGTCCGCCGCGGCCACGCCCGTGCCGGCGGGGCCGACGAACAGCGGGTTGATGTCGATTTCCGCGATGCGGTCCGCATGGTCCGCCACCAGCAACGACAGGCGCGCAAGGGCGTCGGCCAGCGCCTCGACATCCAGCGGCGGCCGGCCGCGGTAGCCGTGGAACAGCGGCGCGGACTTGAGGTCATCGATCATGGACTTCGCCACGCGGGCGTCGAAGGGCGCGAAGCGGTGCGTCACGTCGTGCAGCAGCTCGGTCAGGATGCCGCCCAGGCCCAGTGTCACCACCGGACCGAAGTAGGGATCGTTGACCGCGCCGACGATGACTTCCTGGCCGCTCGCCATCTGCTGCACGATCACGCCGTCGATGCGGGCGTCGGGTTTGTAGCGCTTCGCGTTGGCCAGGACTTCGCGCGCGGCAGCCTTCAACTGATCGAGCGAGGCCATGCCAAGCTTCACCGCGCCGGCCTCGGTTTTGTGCGGCAGGTCGGCGGATTCGATCTTGACGACCAGCGGGAAGGGGAAGGGGGCGGTGGTCAGTTTCTCCACGGCCTCGGGGGCAAGCAACTGTTCGCCGACCACCGGGATGCCGTAGCGCGAGAGCACGCGCTTGGCGGCGTATTCGCCCAGCGTGCCGTTCGCCGGCAGTTCCAGGTTCTGCCGCGCGACGGCGCGTGCCGCGGGCGGCGGCGCCTGCTCGAAGCGGCGCTTCTTTTCCGCGAACTCCGCGAGCGCGCCCAGCGCGTGGACGGTGCGTCCCGGCGCAAAGATGCAGGGCACGCCGTTCTCTTCCAGAAACTGCATCGACTCCCCGTTGTCGTCGGGGGAGGTGGGCCAATTGAGCAGCACCGGTTTGTCGCTCGCCTTGACGATGTCGACCAGGCGCTTCGACCAGCTCGGCATCGCCTTGCCCCGCGGCGAGCGCGTGATAAGGGCGTCGATGTTCGGGTCCGCCAGCGCCGTGCGGATCACCTCGCTGTAGGAGGCGAAGTTGTCGTTGTAGCCGTTGGCGGTGGCATCGATCGGATTCGCGGCGGAAGCGAAGTCCACCATGATTTCCTTCAGCTTCTTGACCGTGTCGTCCGCCAGTGCCGGCAGTTCCACGCCATTGAGTTCCGCGTGGTCGGCCATCAGCACGCCGGAACCGCCCGACAGCGTGACGAAGACGGCCTTGCGGCTTTTCGGCAGGCGGCCGGGCAGGAAGGCCTTGGCGAGGTCCACCAAGTCATCGTTGTCGTGCACCTCGATGAAACCGCCTTCGCGGAACGCGGCCTTGTAGAGCTCGTAGCCGGAGGTCATGCGCGCCGTGTGCGAAGTCATCGCCTGCTTGCCGACGGTCGAGTTGCCGACTTTCCAGGTGAGAATGGGCTTGCCGAGTTCCAGCGCCCGCTGGCCCAGCGCGAGCATGCGGCGGCCGTCCTGGATGCCTTCGAGGAAAGCCACCAGGATGCGCACGTCATCGCGTTCGAGGTAGGCCTCCATGAGTTCCAGCGCGCCGACATCGGCCTCGTTGCCGGTGGAGACGACGTGGCTCATGCCCACGTTGTAATAGGAGGAGATGGCGGCGATGCCGAAACCGAAGCCGCCACTCTGGGTAACGAGCGCGACCGGGCCGGGCTTCAGAGTGTTGAGCGCCATCGTGCCGCCGAAACCGGCGCGCACACCGGCGTTCAGGTTCATGGCGCCGAGGCAATTCGGGCCGATCACGCGCACCTTGTGCTTGCGCGCGGCGGCTACCAGTGCGGCCTGCAGCTTGCGGCCTGCCTCGCCGACTTCGCTGAAACCGGCTGAAAACACCACGGCGAAGGGGATGCCCGCCTTGCCGATGTCCTCGATCGCGGACACCACGTGTTGCGCCGACAGCGCCACGATGGCGAGGTCGCAGGGTTGGGGGACTGCGCCGGCGTTGGGGTAGCACGGCAGGCCCTTGATCTCCGGGTACTTCGGATTGACCGGATACACCTTGCCCTGATAGCCATATTCGGTGAGCAACCGCAGCGGCTGGCCGCCGATACGCGTCAGGTCCTGCGAGGCGCCGATGACGGCGATACCGCGGGGTTCGAACAGGCGCGTGAAATCCGTGCGCGCGGTTGGCGAAAGGGAGGGCGGTTGATCCAAGGGACTCCTCGCTGCGGCTGACGATCAGGAACGATGCTGACTCACGGGCACGAACGGAACTGCGGCAGCGATGGCCGCGCCCGCGATCAACTCCAACTCCACGGGAACTGTCGGCGCGACGGCGCGTTACTGCCTTGTTTTTTGTCGCGGATTTTACCTTGATTCCCTTTCTTTCGGGCGGCTACACTGGCCGCCGTTCCGAAGACAGAGGAGATCGTTCATGTATGCGCTCAGATGGTGCGCTGCGCTGGCCGTCGGCGTGTCCGCGCTGCCGGCAGTCGCGCAGCAATACCCCGCCAAGCCGATCCGCCTGATCGTTGGTTTCGCCCCCGGCGGCGGCACCGACGTGCTGGCGCGCGCGCTCGCGCAGCAGCTCACCGAATCGCTCGGGCAGACAATGGCGGTGGACAACCGCACGGGTGCGGGCGGCATGATTTCCGCGGAGCTGACGGCCAAGGCGCCGCCCGACGGCTATACGTTGCTGGTCGGCAGCGCCGCGGCATTCGCGATCAACCCCAATCTGATGGCCAAGATCACCTACGATCCGGTGAAGGACTTCACGCCGGTCGGCATGTTCGCCACATTATCGTATGCGGTCGACGTGCATCCGTCATTGCCGGTGAAATCCATCCGGGAACTGGTGGCGCTCGCCAAGGCGAAACCGGGACAGCTGAACTTCGGCTCCGCGGGCACCGGTTCGTCCACGCAACTGGCGATCGAGCAGTTTCTGCTGGCGGCCAACGTGCGCATGACGCACGTGCCGTATAAAGGCAACACGCCGGCGATGACAGCGCTGATGAGCGGCGAGGTCGCGCTGGTGTTCGACCCGGTGCTGACCTCGCTGCCGCAGGTGAAGGCCGGACGTATCCGCGCGCTGGCGGTGACGACGGCGAAGCGTTCCTCGCTGCTGCCGGATGTGCCGACCGTCTCTGAAGCGGGGCTGCCCGGTTACGAGGCCGGCAACTGGTTCGGTATTTTCGCCCCGGCGGGCACGCCAGCGCCAGCGGTGGAGCGGCTGAACGGCGCGATCAACGCCGCGATGACGAGCCCGCAGATGAAGGACCGCCTGCAGAGCCAGGGCGCCGAACCCCAGTCCGGCACGCCGCAGCAACTGGCCGAGCTGGTGAAGAGCGAACTCGCCAAATACGCGAAGATCGTGAAGGCGGCGAACATCCGCGTGGAATAGCCCGGCCGCGCGGCCCGCGGGAAGCTACGCGAGTTTGCGCAGGTAACCGATGACCGCGGCAGCCACGGCCGCGGGCTGCTCCGGCAGCAAGGCGTGGGCGGCATCGGGAATGCGGACGACTTGCACCCGGTCCGCGCCCCACTCGTCGCGATAACAGTTGGTGCTGTCCGGCGGCGACAGCGGATCGCTCACGGCCACCACGTCCAGCACGGGCGCGCTGCCCGCCGTCCACCACTCGTCCTTCGGCGTTGCTTCCGTGGCGGCGCGCTCCGCGTGCATGACGTCTTCGTTCCAGCCGCCGAGCCACATCCGTGCGTCGCTGGTCGGCGCGAAGAACACGTGCTGCAGGTGCTTCAGCCGCACCGCATCCGGCAGCGTCATCTCATGGCTTTTGTTGATGGACTCGCGCAGTTCCGGCGCCAGCGGCCAGGTGTGGGTGGCGGCGAGCAGGATGACGGCCTTGACCATTTTCGGGTGGTCGGCGGCGGCGGTGCGGGCAACGAAGTTGCCGAAGGCATGGCCGGCGACCACGAAGGTTTCGCCGCCGTCCTGCCGCACGACCTCCGCCACGTCCGCGGCGAGATCGTGCAGGGTGATGTTCTTCAGCTTGCCGGTGCTGGCGCCGAGGCCGCGCGGTTGTGGTCGCAGCGCGCGGAAACCGGCGGCGGCGACCTGCGCGGCCAAGTCCTCGAAATCTTCCGCGCCGCGGCCGAGTGAAGGGATCATGACGACGCGCAGGCCGCGGCCTTGCGCGTGGACTTCGATCTGCGCGCCGTCGCGCGGCACCAGCAGGCGTTCAACAGGGTGTGTTTTCATGAGAGCCGAAGTTATCACACAGACGGGCGTGATTCTTCAGCGCCGTCCGCCCGCCATCGCCGAACTCGCCGGCTGCGCGCGCAGCGCGAGGATTGCAAGCGGTCCGAACAGGGCGCCCAGCCCGAGTGCACCCCACGCGAGGCCCCAGATCTGCGCCTCCGACAGGGCCGCGCTGCGCGCCGCGTCGAGAACCAGTCCGAACGCCCACGGCGCCAGCGCGCCGACGCCGAAGCCCAGCACGGAGCGCACCGAGTAGGCGCCGCCGATCAGGCGTGCCGGCACGAGTTCGGTGACGGCGGTGGAGTACACCGCCGAGTCACCGATCGAGGTGAAGATGAAGAAGCACGCCACCACGAAGAGCAGCGTCAGCGGCAGGCCGATCATCCAGCCGAAGCTGAACGCGCAGAGCGTGCTGAGGACGGTCATGCACAGCATCGTCCAGGTGCGGCCCCGGCGATCCGAGAGGGCGCCACCGGTGAAACTCCCCAGCGCGCTCGCCACGTAGGTCACCGCGGTGAGCAGGGCGCCGAGGCTGACGGCCTCCAGCGCCCCGGAGCCGGTCGCCAGCGCGGCGGCCGTCAGAAAGGCCGGGAGCCAGGCTTTCAGTCCCAGCAGTTCCCACGAATGAAATGCGTAGGCCCAGATCGCCAGCATGGCTGGCCGGTTCGCGACGACTTCGCGCACGGGGTTCCTGCGCAATTCCTGCGCCGGCCGCGGATGCACGAGGTTGGGTGTGCGGTGCAGCGCGAGCCAGGAGAAGGCGATGCCGACGAGCGGCCCGCAGGCGGTGGCGATGAGGGCGCCACGCCAGCCCGTGACCGGCGTGAGCGCGCCGACCAGGACCAGCGACAGCGCGTAGCCGACGGAGGCGGCGGACAGGTAGAAGCCCATCGCGCGGCCGCGGGTGGCGGCGAAGCGTTCCGCGATGAGGGTCAGCCCGGGCGTGTAGGACCCGCCCGAACACAGGCCTGCCAGGCCGTAGAGAACCAATCCGCTGACGAAGCCGTCGGCCAGGAACGCAAACGCGAATGCGCTGAGCGTGGCGGCGAAGCTGGAGACGAGGTACACGCGCTTCGCGCCGAAACGGTCGGCGAGGAAGCCCACCGTGAACAGCGAGAGCATGTAGCCGAAGTGCCACGCGGACTGCACCAGCCCGGCCTGGCTGGCACTCATCTGCCAGTCCTCGAGCAGCAGCGGGATTGCCGCTGCATAGGCCATGAAGATCAGCCCAAAGCCGCAGCGGGCGATGCAGATTTCAGCGAGCCAAGCGGCGTCGCTTTTCGCGGCGGGAGCGGTGGCTGGCGAGGCGGGCAAGGGCGCCTCAGCAGTCCTTGTCGCGCGACACTCCGGGGCGACCGCGGCGCTCGCGACCGGCCATCACATAAAACGCGAAATAGGCGATGCCGGCGCGAGCATCGAACGCCAGCAGCAGTGTTTGGCCGAGGGAGCCGGTCATGGAAGGGTGAAGCGAAAGAGAAACGAAAGACGAAAGACGAAAGAAGAAAGACGAGAGAAAGACGCCCTGTCGTCTATCGCCTATCTTCCCTCACCTGTCGCTCTATCAAATCGAATCCCAGGGGAAGACGTCCGCGGTGCGCTCGAGCGATGGCAGGAACCAGCTCTTGAACGCCGGCAGCATGTGTGTCGCGCAGTCCTGCGGCGTCCAGCCTTCGCTCTGGTGGATACCGCGGATCGGCCGCGACTGGCTCATCAGGAAGAGTTCGTTCTTGCGCACGCAGAACACCTGCGAGTTGACGTCCTTCGCGGCGTCGCTGCACAGGAACACGACGATGGGTGCGTTGTGTTCCGGCGTCACCTTCTTGCGCTGCTCGATGCGCGCGGCGGTCGCCGGGTCCTTGGCGGGAATCGAGGCGGTCATGCGCGTCCACGCCACCGGCGCGACGCAATTGGAGCGCACGTGGTAGCGCGCCATGTCTACTGCGATGGCCTTGGACAGCGCCACCATGCCGAGCTTGGCCGCGCCGTAGTTGACCTGGCCCATGCCGCCGATCAGGCCGGAGGTCGAGGTCATGTGCACCAGCGAGCCGGATTCCTGCTTGCGGAAATGGTCCGCCGCATGGCGCGAGGTGTTGAAAGCGCCCTTGAGCATGACGTTGGTCACGGCGTCCCAGTCCTGCTCGGTCATCTTGTGGAAGATGACGTCACGCAGGATGCCGGCGTTGTTCACCACGCTGTCGATGCGGCCGAAGGTGTCTACAGCGCAATCGATGATTTTCTTTGCGCTGGCGAACTCGGCGACGCTGTCGCTGTTAGCCACGGCTTCGCCGCCCGCTTTCTTGATCTCGTTGACCACTTCCTGCGCCGGCGTGGCGTCGGGGTTGTTGCCGTCGAGCGAGACGCCGATGTCGTTGACGACGACCTTCGCGCCTTCGGCAGCCGCGAGTCTGGCAATCGCCGCACCAATGCCGCGACCCGCGCCGGTGACGACCACCACTTTGCCTTGCATCATGCCTGCCATGCGTGCTCTCCTTGACTGCGGGAATGGGTGATGAGTGATGGGTGATGGGTGGTGGGTGGTGGGTGATGGGGGATGGGGGATGAGGGATGAGGGA
>ENA-ORBV01000972-ORBV01000972.1-microbial-mat-metagenome-genome-assembly--contig:-NODE-972-length-65267-cov-12.130403_pt1 | contig 65267 bp, 44 predicted proteins | sample MGYA00237777_ERZ505514 | MGnify/ENA primary metagenome ERZ505514 (study PRJEB26160, sample SAMN06269048) | microbial mat metagenome | isolation source: Oligotrophic lake microbial mat | place...
GGGCGGGGGTGGCGGCAGAAGCCGTGGCCAGCGGGGCTCCAACCTGCGGATCAAGCTCAAGCTGGACATGCTGGAAATGAGCGAAGGGGCCAGCAAAAAGGTCAAGGTCAAAAAGTACACGGGCTGTGATTCCTGCAACGGCACCGGCGCCAAAGACGGCACGGCGCTCCAGACTTGCGGAACATGCGGCGGACAAGGTATGGTCCGGCAGGTCACCAACACCATTTTGGGGCAGATGCAGACCACGACCACCTGCCCTACCTGCCACGGATCCGGCCAGCAGATCAAAACCAATTGCGCCAAATGCACCGGCACGGGCAGGATCTACGGCGAAGAAACCCTGAGCATTGAAGTCCCGCCGGGCGTCAGCGCGGGCGTGCAGTTGTCCATGGGCGGCAAAGGCAATGCGGGCGAACAGGGCGGTCCTCCAGGCGACTTGTTGATCGCCATCGAAGAGGTACCGCACGAGAACCTGACCCGCGAAGGCAATAATGTCATTTATGAGCTTTACATCTCCATTGCTGATGCCGCATTGGGGACCACCGTTGATGTACCGTCCATCATTGGGGCGGCCCGGATCAAAATTCCTCCAGGCACCCAAGGAGGCAAAATATTCCGCCTAAAGGCCAAAGGCTTTCCAATTCTGAACAGTTACGGCCGCGGCGATCAATTGGTGCATGTAAACATCTACGTACCTAAACGGCTTAGCCCCGAAGAGAAAGCCCTGCTCGAGAAACTGCGCGATTCGCCCAATTTCATGCCGGAGCCCGGCCACAAAGAGCGCGGATTCTTTGAGAAAATGAAGGACTATTTCAATTGAGCAAAACCTGGGGCATTGATCCCGGCGCAACGACAGACGGCAACGGCAGGCGGCGGACGGCAACGGCAGGCGACGGACGGCGTCGGCAGGCGGCAGGCGACGGACAGCACCGGCGTCCAAACGGAGATCCGGATGCGCTCAACGCATGATGACCAAACGCTGGCTGAGCCGGAAATCTATGCCTTCGGCAGAAATCAGGTAAACACCATTGGGCTGGTTGCCCAGGTTCACCGAAATGCTTTGGAAACCTCCCTGCAACAGAGTGGCCGGCATAAGTTCCGTTATCATTTGACCTGTCATGCCGTAAAGCCGCAAGCGCAGCCATTCCGCCTCGTTCAGATGCAGTTCCACTTGGGTTTGCGTGTTGGCCGGGTTAGGAGAAAGGGGGAAGAAGGTACCGCGATCAGCATCCACATCAGGTGAACCTGGCGCTTCGTTTAGGTTGTTGCCGTTGACAATATTCTCATCGCCAGGTTCGTAGTATACGTACTGCATGCGGACCAACAGCATTTCATCCGTGCTTTGCTCACCCCAAGTGGTTAAGACGGGCGGATTGCTGGGATTTGCTGGATTGTCTACAGTATTGTCAAAGGTGGCCACACAATACATCGTGCTGCCAGCCGGAATGCGCAGGAGATTCGGGAAGGTATAGGCTCCCTGCCAATTGAAATCCCATTCGTTGATGCGAATGATGGGGATGGTAAAGCCTTCAAGCGTTTGCGCCCAAATGTGGTAGCTCTCGCCCAGGTAATGAGAATGTGGCTGAATGTTGATGAGGCTGATGTCGTCCTCCAAAACTTTTGTGGGCATGAAACTGCTGATCGCACCAGGCAAAATCTGGAAGGAAGGATAGCCATAAGGCAAATCGGAGGGCGAAAAGCCCATGGGTAGTACCTCCCGCTCAACGGGATCTTCTTCTGACTTGAAAAATATGTTGATTGAGCTTTGATCCCATTCCTCCGTAACCACTGGAGCGTAGTGGATCTGGACCAAAAGATTTGCGTTTGCGGGAAGGGTATTTCCGATGCCGGTCGGGTAGGCGATAGCCCCTATGCCCGGCGTGTAGCCGGTTAGCGAGCCATCCGTAGCAACGCCAAAATCACCGAAGCTTGGGTATCCGTATCCGGGGCTGAGCGCGTCAAGCGTGGCGCCGTCTCCAGAGGTTTCGTAGGCAATAATAGCGTGGTGAACCACAGAAGAATTTCCAGGCCGGAATTCTACTGCAGCCACATCGCGGGCTTCTGTCAATCCGGTGGGCAGAACAAAAACGCGGTACACATCCGAAAAGTCGCTCGGCAAGGGATAGGCCTCGCTCATGGTGAGCACCAAATCCGGAGTCCCCAATTGTGATCCGGTAGGGAAGGTCGGTGGTTCGGGAACCAGATCCGGATTGCCAAGTGGAGCACCTGCGGCCGCCCAAGCTGATAAGTGGTCAATCTGTTCCTGGGTAAGGTGCTTTTCGCCAACAAAATTGCTGTAAGTGGGGTCGGGCTTCCACGGCGGCATGATGCGCTCTTCTGCCACATAGGCGATCATGGAAGACCAAGACGCGGCTTCCCCATAGGTCATGAGCGAAAACGGACCAATTTCACCGGGTCGATGGCAAGACGTACAGTTGTCGTAAATGATGGGAGCGATCTGATCCGTCCAGGTAGGAGTTTGCGCCCACACAGAAGCTTCTGGAACAACCAAAATCATTCCCAACAAAAAAGGTTTGCAAAAAGCGACAAATCGTTTCACGGAGTAACAACTTTGGGGGCTTCGGGAAGCCCGTGAGCAGGAGTTTCTGCGCTATTGAGAACGGCACCTTGGATGTAACAGCCTACCGCTTCGGTGGATCGCGGTTCGGTCAATTGACCAGCGAGCCAATCGCTGAGTGCCAGGGATAAATCGTGCTCGTTAGCCCGGGAGCGCATTCCGCCCACTTTGTAGTAGCGGTCATCGACACGGCCGCGGTACCAAACAAACCCGTTTGAATCCACCAAAAACACTTCTGGCGTGATCCGGGCCCCCAATTGGTGGGTTAAGACAAATCCGTGGTCATCCTGCATAGAGAAAGGCAGGCTAAAGCGGGTTGCGAATGCTCGCCGCTCCGCTTCGGTGCTGCTTTGGTCGGGAAAGACGCCTACAAATTCAATTCGTTCGGGGGAATAGTGCTCGTACAGTTCCCGGAGACCGGAAGTATAATACCGGCTGACGACACATTCCGGGTGAAGAAATACGTAAACCGTTGCCGCTTTTGATGCTGGAACCTGACTGTGTACCTCTCCCAAAAAGGCTGCGAAAGCCAATAAATAGGCAGTGCTTGATGAAAAAAGCCGGAGCGTACCCAATTTGTATGGATAAAGGAAACTCATAGATGCGAAAAAAGAAGCATGAATGCTCTGTTGCCAGAACAGTAAAACTCCCTTTAATCCTAAAAACTTGACCAAAATCATGCCACTTTACGCAAAACGTTGATAAATCATCAAGGACAGCGCATTATCTTGAGACGAACAGATTGCTCTATGCGCAATCGCCCTTAGCACTTCAGATAAAACCCCTCGATTCCTCCACCTCCCCAACCACCTTACAATGCTGTTTTATCGCCCCCCCCAAAGGGCTCACCGATGCCAAATCGCCGGCCTCTGCGGCTTCTTGTTGGTCAGCCTGTTAGCCTTCCCTTTTTCCGGATCCCTGCACGCCCAGTTTGCCGCTCCGGTTGACCTGACGACCCCACGCGAGGCCATTCGCGACATCGAAACCGGCGATCTGAACAGCGATGGTCTGGAAGACTTGTTGGTGGTTCAGGATGATGCTTATATTCAAAACAACACAGTATGGTATCCGGGCTTGTCCGGTGGTGGATTTGGCCCGTCACAATTGGTCACTACCTTGTTTCTTAACGAACCGGAACTGGCCGACATTGACGGTGATGGGATTCTGGACGTAACGTTTGCCCAAACCACCGAGAACCGCATCGGTTGGATCCGCAATACCGGGGGCGGTGTCTTTGCTGCGCCAACCCTCATCGCCGATACCCTGCAAGGCGTGCGCAAAGTCACCCCCGCAGATTTAGACGGCGACGGCGACCTGGACCTGGTCTCCATGTCCGATGACCCGGTTTTCATGGATGTCAACAGCAGCATTGTCTGGTATGAAAACGATGGAAGTGGCAATTTTCCTGTCGGGCGGGTAGTGTTTCAAGGTGCAATCCGAGATCCCTTTGATGCCGAAGTTGGCGACCTTGACGGCGACGGCGATGCGGACATCGCTGTTGCCTGCCTGAACAGCGATGACGTCACTTGGTTTCAAAACCTGGGCAGTGCAACATTATGGTCGGGCAAAATTGTCCTGACCCTTGACCTGATTGGTTGCCAAGAGCTCGAACTTGCCGATATAGAAAACGACGGCGATTTGGACATCGTGGTTGCCAGTGTTGGGGTGCAGCGGGCAGCTTGGTTGCGCAACAACGGCAGTGGAACCTTTACGCTGCGGTCGCTGTCATCTTTTGGCCTTTCAACCGTAGACGATGCTACGGATGTACACGTGTTTGATGCCAATGGCGACGGATTTTTGGATGTGGCCGTCGCGCTGGTGGATGAGAATGCTGTAGACTTGTTTTTGTACACCGGTGCCGGCACTTTCACGCCGGCCGTTCGCATAACGGACCGAACGTTTAACGGCACCGCCGTGGAGGCAATGGACGTAGACGGGGACGGTGATTTAGACCTTCTGAGTGGCTCGGCAAACGATGCTAAATTGGCTTGGTACGAGAACTTAGGCAGTGCCTCAGGTACCTTCGGTCCTAACCAGTTCATCAACCAGGCAGCTGCCGGCGTTAGCGCATTGGCAATAGCCGACCTGGATGGCGATGGCGAACTTGACGTTGTTTCGGTGTCCGGGTTGGACCAAAAAGTAGCTTGGTACCCCAATCAGGGCGGACTGAATTTCGGCACACAAACCATTATTGACCAGAACCCGTTCTTTCCGCGAAACCTGGTGGCCGCCGATCTGGACAACGACGGCGATGCGGATTTGGCGGTGATCGGAGACGAGCGGCTGAAACTGTACCGCAACAGCGGCGCTGGAACCTTCAGCATTTCCACCGTTTTCAACGGATTAGATGACGCGCGGGGAATCCGGGCGGCAGACCTGGATGGAGACGGCCTTCCAGACCTGGTGGTGACCTCTTGGTTTGACAGCAAGTTGTCCTGGTTCAGGAATTTTGGCGGTGGAAGTTTTGGCGGGCGCCAGATCATCGCAAGCCCAGGCGGAGCAGACGGCCTGATCGCCGATGACTGGGATGGCGATGGCGATATTGACCTGGCTGTGGGCAACGAGTTTAACGACCAGATTGAATACCATCAAAACCTTGGCGGCGGCAGCTTTGCCCCTGCCGTGGTGTTAGCTAACACCCTCAATGGCTTGTTTGAGTTGGGAAGCCGCGACATGAACGGCGACGGACGCAACGACATCCTGTTCGCAGCTTTTTTCTCCAATGGGGTCGGCTATGTTCCCAACCTTGGCGGGGGAAGTTTTGGTCCAAAAGTGGTCGTCACCACCGCATTGTATGGCCCCTGGTCCATCAACGCCTGGGATCCGGACGGCGATGGCGACAATGAGTTCCTCGTGAGTGTGTACAGCGAGAACCGCACGGTGTCCATTGATAATTTGGGCGGGGGAAGTTTCGGTGCGCGCCGCACCGTCCTGAACGCTTATGAGTACCACCGCGTTGCTCAACCCGCCGACCTTGACGGAGATGGCGACGAAGACCTGATCGTTGGTTTTAAGAATACCGTTACCCTGGTGGAAAACCTGCGCCTTAGCGGGGTGGTGTGTTCGCCTGCCACAGCTCCGACCGGATTAATCGCCAGCATTGCGCCTGCGGGCGTTGCCCTGAGTTGGAATCCGGTTCCCGGCTCGGTGGCCTGCCAAATTCAGGGAAGGCCCGTGGGCGCCCCATCTTTTGCTGCATTGCCCCCTATCCTGGGCACAGAACCTGCTTCGGCCTTTGTGGCTGGTTCCAAATTGACTCCTGGAACCAACTATGAGTGGAAGGTGCGCTGCGCCTGTTCGCTTACGCCGCCGAGCCTGACCCCGTTCTCTGCCCTCGGTTCGTTTTCGGTGCCGTTGTTGCGCAATGGCGAAGAAGCCCTTTTGCTCGGCATTCGACCAAACCCGGCAACGACGCAGGTGCAGTTAACGTATCCCGGCGATGCTTATGGCGAAGGCCTGCTTCGCATCAGCGACCTTCAGGGCAGAATTTTACACAATCAAAGGATTCCGGCATCGGAAGGCCAGCAAAATCTGACCCTGGATGTGGCTGGTTGGCCCGCCGGAATTTACTCCGTGGAGTTACGGCTGCCCACGCAGGTTCTGCACCAGCAATTGGTACTTGCAAGGGAATAAATATTATAAGATTTAAAAACATGTACACTTTTCACGGGGCGAAATTTCCCCTACCCTTGTTTTGGAACCGGAGTGTTTCGGTTGCCCACAAAGCAACGCCAGCAGTTTGGACTGCGTGGGTTCTTGCTGCTTTTGGCATGTTGGCGCTCCCGAATTTGGCGCGCGGACAGGAGCCTATGAACGTGCTGTGGATCCAGGCCGACGATCTGAACGATTACCTCTGGGCGGAAGAAGAACGTACAACGGATGCACCGAATCTGGCTTTGTTGGCGCAATCGGCTACAAGATTTGATGCCTGCTACGTCAATTCGCCACTTTGCTGCCCTTCCAGAGTTTCTTATATGGTTGGAAAAACACCGGCCTGGACCGGCGTAGTAAACAATACGTACGAAAAGTTTTTTCGCAAGCATTTTAGGGGGAAAACGGTTGTTACCATCCCCGAGCATTTCAAAAACAATGGATATTTTACGGTTGGCATCAATAAGATTTACCACAATTTTCAACGCAGCAACTTTGACAATGACTTTGATTTTATGCAGCCCGATCCTCTGCTGCGCTTGGGCAGTTGGAGTCAATTTTTCAAACAACCCGAAGGCAACCTGACACCAATAGACCGCGACTTGCTGGATGGCTTGGGTTATGCCTGGGGCCGACTTCCGGAAGCGGATGAGGCGCTGCTGGCTGATCACCGCGCAGTCAACCGCGCGCTGCAAGTGCTGGAAACGTTTGCCGAAAACCCGTCAGCTTTTGGGAATCAACCCCTGATGCTTACGGTCGGTCTCATTTCGCCCCATGTTCCTCACTTTGCGCCAGCGCGATTTTTCCCAGACGACTACCTGCCTTTTTTACCTGGTGCAACAACGGTCAACTACCAGAGTGCTGCAAATCCGGACGGTTGGCCATTGCCCGATTTTGGTCCCGGGGGAAGTGCCGCCGTGGTCGGACAACTGCCGCTCGCAGCCCAAGCTATGGCGGTTCAAAACGGGCAACACCAGGCTTCGTTTGACCAGTTTGCCTTGGACAATGCCGCGCTGACCGCTTTTAGTCCTGGTGAATTGCGTTTGGCGCGAATGGCCAATGCCAACATGGCCTACCACGCCACCATTCGCTATTTTGATCATGAAGTAGGACGCTTGGTGCAGGCATTGGATTCACTCGGGCTGGCTGATAACACGCTCATTGTGCTTCATTCTGACCACGGGTTTAGCATGGGCGAGCGCGGTCACTGGGCCAAAAATTCGCTGTGGGAAACGGACCTCCGTGTTCCGCTGATTATCTATGACCCCAGACAACCAGCAGGGCAACGGCTCGCAGATCCGGTAAGCCTGCTTGATCTTTTTCCCACCCTTTGTGCGTTAACGGGATTGCCGCAACCGGCAGTGGCTGGGGACATCAACTACCTGGATGGCCAATCGCTGGTGCCGCTGATGAACGGCGCTGGCGTGTCCCGGCCCGTGGTTTCGGAGATCAACTTAAACGGAGATCCCCGTCTGGGATGCAGCGTGTCGCGTTCGGTTATCACGGATGATTGGCATTACATGGAACTAGCCTGGGAGGCTTCCGGCACCTGCATTGAGGATAGTATTTCTAATGTGCCGCTCCTGTACCACTTGCAAACGGATCGTCTGGAGTGGTTTAATGTAGCGGATGATCCGGTCAATGGACCCGTCTTGAACTACCTGAAAGGGTTGCTGCAAGAGGGCTCGGGTGCGCCCGTTCCGGAATATACCTTGCAGTTGATAAGTCCAGTAGCCCATTCGGTAGCCGCAGACAGTGTGCTGAACCTGCGGACATTGGTTCGCAATGCAGCCGGGGATACCCTTGTGGCCCTTCCCCCGAATACGAAGATTCGCTGGCAGGTGCAGGTGCAGAATAGCCTATTCCAATACAAAGGGGATTCTCTGCGTTTGGAATTGGATGACTTGCCTGCTGCGCTGTTGGCGGAAGCCGACTGGATTCGGATTGACGCCTACTTGTGGAACATCGTTACTGGGCGCGTGCTCAGTTTGGATGGACAAATCTTTCCCTTGCTCCATACCCGAACTTCAGCGGCATCTCCCGACACTGAAGCGCAATCTGCAACCGCCCCCTGCGCGATTCCCGAAGACCAGCGGGGCAAATTTTACGACGTTTACGGCCGGCTGGTAACCGATCCAAGGCCCATGCAACTGTATTTGGACGCTTGCGGAAACAAACGCATGCTCCTGCACTGAAGCATCGGGTTGCAGGGTTTCTGAACCGCGCGCAATTTTTAACGGAGAGCTGGCCTGAATGTGGTTTCCTGGCTTGCTGGAATTCTGTGGCTGAACTTAGTTGCCCGGATAAAGTTTTGTGCCAGGAATTTGTAGTTTTGTGCGAGCAAAAAATATTTAACATGCGCATGTTATTGTGTGCCAGAATTTCATCGTCCAAGGTATCGCCTAGTGTTTGGAATAGACCAGGGTTGGTTCTCCGCCTCCAAAGGCCAGCTTTTTGGACGGCCTGGGGTTTTGCTGCCGTATGCTTGTTGGCGTTTCCGCAATTCGCGCGTGGACAGGAGCCTATGAACGTGCTGTGGATAGTAGCCGATGACTTAAACGACTACCTCTGGGCTGAAGAAGAGCGCTCGACGGATGCACCGAACCTGGCCAGGCTGGCGCAAGCAGCAACGCGATTTGATGCCTGCTACGCGAGTTCACCGCTTTGCTGCCCTTCCAGAGCTTCTTATATGGTTGGAAAAACTCCCGCCTGGACGGGGGTGCTGAACAACATTTACGAAAGATTCTTTCGCCAACATTTCAACGGAAAAACCGTCGTTACCATTCCAGAGCACTTTAAAACCAACGGGTATTTCACCGTGGGCATCAACAAGATTTACCACAATTTTCAACAAAGTACTTTTGATAATGATTTTGACTACGCGCAACCCAATCCGATGTTGCGCGCTGGAAGTTGGAACCAGTATTATAAACTGCAGGAAGGCACCCCGAGGCCATTAGACCGTGACTTCTTGGCTGGCTTGGGTTATTCCTGGGGTCGGCTTCCGGAAACGGATGAGGCGCTCCTGGCTGACCACCGGGCAGTGAGCCGTGCGTTGCTGGTTATGGAAAGTTTTGCGGACAATCCTGCAATCTTTGCACACAAACCGTTGATGCTTACTGTGGGCCTGATCTCGCCCCATGTTCCTCACTTTGCACCAGCGCGATTCTTTCCGGATGCCTACCTGCCCTATATACCAGGGACTACTACGGTCAACTACCAGAGTGCTGAAAATCCGGACGGCTGGCCTCTGCCTGATTTTGGTCCCGGGGGAAGCGCTGCTGTGCTCGGGCAACTGCCTGCGGCTGCCCAAGCCATGGCAACCACAAACGCGGAGCATCAGGCATCGTTTGACCAGTTCGCGCTGGCCTATGCCGGATTCACCGCTTTTAGCCCTGCAGAATTGCGTTTGGTGCGCATGGCCAACGCCAATATGGCCTACCACGCAACGATCCGCTTTTTTGATTACGAGGTAGGCCGTTTAGTAGACGCCCTGGATTCGCTTGGACTGGCTGACAATACGCTGATCGTGATGCTCTCGGATCACGGTTTCAGCATGGGCGAACACAGTCATTGGGCCAAAAATTCGCTGTGGGAAACTGACCTCCGCGTTCCGCTGATCCTGTACGATCCCAGAAACCCGGTTGGCAAACGGATCGCTGAACCAGTGAGCTTAATCGATCTTTTCCCTACCCTCTGTGATTTAACCGGCTTGCCAAAGCCCGTTGTCCTCGGCGACAGCAGCTACCTGGACGGACAATCTCTGGTACCGATGATGAACGGAACCGGAGTGGCCCGGCCTGTGGTGTCGGAGATTCGCCTCAATGGAGATCCCCGGTTGCGATGTGATGTTGCGCGGTCGGTACTGACGGATGACTGGCACTACATAGAACTAGCCTGGGATCCTTCCGGCTCCTGCCTAAAAAATAACATCGATTATGTTCCCGTGTTGTACGATCTCCAACGGGATCGATTCGAGTGGTTTGATGTAGCCGAAGATCCAGCCAATATGCTGGTGGTAAACTACCTTCAGAGTTTGTTGAAAGAAGGGTCTGGTGCGCCTGTACCTGCCTTCACCCTTAAAATAATACCCCCTTTAGGCAATGCCGTTAGCGCGGATAGTGTGCTGAGCTTGCAAGTGCTGATTCGCTCGGCCACTGGGGATAGCACGGTAAACATTGGCCCGAATATGAAGATTCTCTGGCAACTGGTGGTCCAGGATAGCACGTTCCAGTTTGCAGGCGAATCTTTGCGGCTGGATTTGGGTGCATTACCTGATGCCTTTTTGGCAGGCGCGGACTGGATCCGCGTTGATGCCTACTTGTGGAGCACGACGTCCATGCGTCTGCTCAGTTTGGATGGACAGACTTTGGGGTTGCTTCATGCCAGAACTTCGGGAACGCCCGAAGTCATCGAGCCATTGCCTTGTGATGTTCCCGAAGACCAGCGGGGCAAATTTTACGACGTTTACGGCAGGCTGGTAACTGATCCAAGGCCCATGCAACTGTATTTGGACGCTTGCGGAAACAAACGCATGCTCCTGCACTGAAGCATCGGGTTGCAGGGTTTCTGAACCGCGCGCAATCGTTAACTTGCGGCGATGTCGTTTACGTTGGAGTTGCGCTCCGTTTCAAAACGCTTTGGGGCCCTGGAAGCTTTGCATGACGTGAGCATGGAAGTGGTCAAGGGAGCGGCTTTTGGGCTTTTGGGGCCGAACGGAGCTGGAAAAACGACCTTGATCCGCCTGGTAACGGGTATTTTGGGACCGGATTCCGGTCAAATTCTACTGCAAGGGCAGCCGGCGAGCGGTCAGCAGTCGTCTGGCATCGGGTATATGCCGGAGGAGCGCGGCCTCTACAAAAAGATGGGGGTTCACGAGCAGTTGCTCTACCTGGCGCGTTTAAAAGGCATGAAATCAGCCGAAGCCAAACTCCGCATAAAACGCTGGTTGGCAAAACTGGAGTTGAGCGATTGGGCTGGCAAATACGTTGAAGATTTGTCCAAAGGGATGCAGCAAAAGGTGCAGTTTATCGCCACGGTGCTGCACGAACCCGGGCTGATCATTTTGGATGAGCCTTTTTCTGGCCTGGACCCCATCAGCAGCAATCTGCTCAGCACGGAAATTGAGGAATTGCGGCGCCAGGGCACGACGGTGATTTTTTCCACCCATCGCATGGAGCAAGTGCAGGAGCTTTGTTCCGACATCCTGTTGCTCAACCGCGGTCGGGTTGTGCTCACCGGCCAGGTGGCCGGCATCCGGGATGCTCACAAAAAGCATTTGGTTGAAGTGCGCTACCGCGGGGACACCGGCAGTCTGACCCATCCGGGTTTTGAAGTACTGGAGCAGCAGACTGACCTGCTGTTGATCCGGCTGCGCGAGCCCTTCGCCGGAAATGATCTGCTAGGTTTGCTCATCAGCAGGCCGATGGAAGTGCTGTCTTATCGCGAAATTTTGCCTTCGTTAAACGATATTTTTATCCAATTGATTACGGAAAACGCCGGTCATGCATAAGGTCTGGCTGATTATTCAGCGGGAATACATCACGCGGGTGCGCAAGCGCTCCTTTCTGGTCTTGACCTTGCTCACGCCGCTGGGCATGGCCACCATCATCCTGCTGCCGCTGTTGCTGTTCAACCTGGACATGGAAACGCAGCGTATTCTGGTCAAAGATGACAGCGGCTACTTCGGGCATTTGAAGGATACCACGGGCATTTATTTTGGGTTCGAAAACTCCGCGTTGTCCCGCGACAGCCTGGAAAGTATCTATGAGGATTTGGGGTATACGGCATTTTTGTACATCCCGAAAGTAAAGCCGGGCGATCCAACCGGATTAGAATTAATGGCGCCCCGGCAGGTCTCCATGGCCACCAAATACTACGTGGAGTCAGCGCTGGAAAGCAGTATAGAACGGATCAATCTGGAACGTCTGGGCCTGGACAAGCAGGAGCTCAAAGTCAGGCCGGACATTGAATTAGAAACGGGAATTACTGGTAAAGGGCGGATGCGAAGGCCGGGCAGTGCCTTTGCGGCAACGGTGGTGGGCTATTTTATGGGCTTTGCCATCTATGTAGTCCTGCTCATCTACGGCACCATGGTCATGCGCGGGGTGATGGAAGAGAAAAGCAGCCGCATCGTAGAAGTGATCATAACCTCGGTGAAGCCTTTCCAATTGATGCTTGGAAAAATTCTAGGCATAGGCGCGGTGGGTCTTACCCAGTTCAGTGTCTGGATGGTGCTCGGGGCGCTGGTTCAGGGGTTATTGGGTTTGGTGTTTGCCGAAGAGCTGCACCAATTCCAGATGATCAGCCAACAGGATGGGCTGGAAACCGGCCGCGAGATGGAGCGCATGGCAAAAGCATATTCCAGCTTCGGCGACCTGCCCGTATTGCGTTTGTTTGCCGTCTTCAGCTTCTATTTTCTGGGCGGATACCTGCTTTACTCCGCTTTGTTTGCCGCGGTGGGCAGCCTGACCAGCGACGATGGCGGCGACGGGCAATTGTACGTGTTCCCCGTTACCCTTCCCATCATCCTGTCCATTATCCTGATGATTTTCGTGATCCAGCACCCCAATTCGCGTTTGGCTTTTTGGGCCTCAATCATCCCCTTGTCGTCGCCCATTGTTATGCCGGCGCGCATGCCTTTCATCGGGGTGTTGAACTGGGAGGTAGCGCTTAGCATGGGCTTGCTGGTGCTCGGATTCATCGCCTCTACAGCCCTTGCCGCACGGGTGTACCGCACCGGCATTTTGCTCTACGGAAAAAAGATCCATCCGGGTGAAGTATGGCGCTGGTTGTGGCACCGGTGAGGGTCTCAATAGTACTCCCCGTTCTTACGACCAGTAGTTGAGGGCCTTAAGTCAGGTTAGGTCAGAAATCATTGATCAGTACTGATCGCGATGCTGGACCTACTCATCCCCCCCAGCCTTTGTTCCCACTGCCAGGCGCTCTCCATCACGGTGTTGATGTCCCGGGTAGCTTGCCAGCCGAGCAAGTCGCGGGCTTTGCTGTTGTCGGCGTAGATGGAGACCACGTCGCCGGCGCGGCGGGGACCATAGGTTACGTTCAGTTTAAGGCCGGAGGCGCGCGCAAAGGCGTGGATAGCTTCTAATACGGTGACGCCGTTTCCTGAGCCCAGGTTAAAGACTTCGCAATTGGAGCTGTTGCGGGATTGGGCCAGGTATTGCAGGGCAAGCGTATGGCCGTGGGCTATGTCCATGACATGGATGTAGTCGCGCACGCAGGAACCATCGCGGGTGGGATAATCGGTGCCGAAGACCGTTAACGATTCCTGCAGCCCGGCGCCGAAGCGGGTAATGTTGGGGATCAGGTTTTGTGGTTGACCGAGGGGCACTTCGCCGTTCAACCCGCTTTCATGCGCTCCGCCAGGATTGAAGTAGCGCAGCAGGATAAAGCGGTCTTGCGGACGGGCGGCTGCCACAACGCGAATAATCTCTTCGCCCAATTGCTTGGTGTGGGCATAGGGCGATTCTGCCGTGGGCAGCGGCGTTTCTTCCGTGACGGGCATGACTTCCACGTTGCCATAAACCGAGCAAGACGAGGAGAACACGAAATCGCGCACGGCAAAATCCGCGCAGCACTGCAATATGTTGTTCAGGCTGTTGAGGTTGTTGCGGTAATAGAGCAGCGGGTAGGCCACCGATTCCGGAACAGACTTAAAGGCCGCAAAATGGATGACGCCGCTAAGCGGCGGGTACTGGCGAAAGAGGTTGCGGGTTGCTTCAAGATCGGTGAGATCAACCTCGTGGTTGACGATGCGCTGACCCGTAACGGCTTCAATCCGGTCTATTGTAACAGCGGTTGATCGGGAATAATTGTCAACAGAAACGACCGAATAACCGTGTTGCAGCAGATCAATAACCGTGTGCGACCCAATATAGCCGGTGCCGCCGGTTACCAAAACAATTTGGGTCATAAATATAAATTAAAAAAATTAAATGAACCCGAGGGTACTACCACCGGGCTATTTTATGCAAACGCATCCTTAGCTACTTTCCGCCGAAAACGGGGACTCGATACGACGCGTTGAATACCTGTTTTCAGGTCAATCAGATCCCGGTTCAGGAGCATACGCATTTTGGTGATATCGGGTTTCCGGCGGCGCATATCGCCTTCTTCCAGGGCTGGCCGGTGAACAATTTCCGAGCGGGAGCCAGTGACTTCAATAATGATTTCGCCGAGCTCGCGGATGCTGATTTCGTGATCGTTGCCAATGTTCACTACCTCGTTAATGGCCAGGTCTTCGTAAAGGGTGCTGACACAAGCGTCAATGTTGTCGTCAACATAACAAAAGGTACGGGTCTGGGAGCCGTCGCCATAAACGGGAATAGGGTCGTTGTTGAGTGCGCGGTGAATAAACCGGCTCATCACAAAGTCCGAGCTCTGCTTTGGTCCGTACGTATTAAAGAAGCGGAAAATGGTGTAATCCAGGTCAAACTCCTGCTTATACGACCGGCAGAAGGATTCGCCCACGTTTTTGACCACAGCATAGGGCAGCTTGGAGTTGAGCGGGGTGGTGTGTTCGTTTTGGGGGAATTCCACCGGTTCTCCATACACCTCTGAGGAAGACGAATAGAACACGCGCTTTACCCCGGTGCTTTTGCACAAATCCAAAATGTTCTTGATGCCCTGAATGTCTTCCAGCACCATGCCCGGGTTGTCTAGCGTTCGCTGCACACCCACCACGGCTGCGTAGTGAAAAACGTAGTGAAACGAAAATGCCACCATCACGGGAAGGATATCATTTAATACGTTTACATCGCATTTGATAAACTGAAAGCGGGAGGGATCGCCGATCGGGAGGCGGTCTTTGGTGCCGGTCAACAGGTTGTCAACTACCACTACGTAGTTGTCCGGATCGCTCAACAATTTTTCGGCAAGAGCGCTTCCGATGAAGCCCGAACCGCCGGTAACCAGAATTTTGCGCATGGCATCAGGTTTTGTCAGTTTTTTCGAATCAGGTTGAGCAGGTAATGCCCATAACCGCTTTTCAAGAGGGGTTGCGCCAGCGATTCCAATTGTGCATCGCCAATGAAACCCCGAATCCAGGCCACTTCTTCGATGCAGCCGATGTTTAAGCCCTGTCGCTTTTCAATGACCTCCACGTATTGCGAGGCCTGGTTCAACGACTCAAAGGTGCCCGTATCCAACCAGGCCGTTCCCCGGTCAAGAATGGACACATGGAGTTTGCCCTGGCGGAGGTATTCTTTGTTCACATCCGTGATTTCGTACTCCCCACGCGGACTCGGTTTTAGCGACTTTGCGACACCGACCACGCTGTTGTCGTAGAAATATAAGCCGGGCACGGCATAATTGCTCTTGGGCTTGAGCGGTTTTTCTTCGATGGAAATAGCGCGGTTATTGGCATCAAATTCCACAACGCCGTAACGCTCGGGGTCGGACACATGGTAAGCGTAAATAATACCTCCGTCTGGATCGCGGTTGGCGTAGAGCAAATCGGCCAGTCCCGTTCCATAAAATATATTATCTCCAAGAATGAGCGCCACTTTATCGCTGCCGATAAAGGACTCGCCAATGACAAAAGCCTGGGCCAATCCGTTGGGCTCCGGCTGCTCTGCATACGAAAACTGGCAACCCAAGCGGGAGCCGTCGCCTAGCAGGTGCTGGAAATTGGGCAAATCGTGCGGGGTGCTAATGATCAGAATATCCTTGATGCCCGCCCAAAGGAGCGTAGACAAGGGATAATAAATCATCGGTTTGTTGTAAACCGGCATCAATTGCTTGCTCAGCGCAAGGGTGATTGGGTGTAGGCGGGTTCCAGAACCGCCAGCCAGGATTATGCCCTTCAAAATCTCTTAGGTTAAGTCTAGGGTGTAAAGGTAACCCGAGCGTTCGGGCCATTAAAGCTTTAGACCAAAAAGCTGCCTCGCAGCGGGTTACACTGGCCCTTCGCCCGAAAAAAATTACCCTTTTCGAAAGGATGGGTCACTTTTAAGGTGAAAATAGAGCCAAACCGCTCTGGAGAGGTGAAAAAGGTAGGGGGTCAGGAGCAACTGCGTGATGGCAACCATGAATAAAGCTGGCTCAAAAGGTAGGCCGAAGCCGAAATTCAGCACCACGAACCACAACAGGCAAAACGGGGCCGCTAAGGCATAGCTGATAAACAGCGCACCGAAGTAGAACCCAGGCTCCGGCTCAAAATCTGCCTTGCAATGCGGGCAATATTTGGGCATTTTTCCTATGCCAACCAGGTTGTAGGGGTTATGCAAAAACATCGGGGCCGAATAGCAACGCGGGCATTGGAGGTGAACCATGTGGTTCAGGCGGGTGGTTCTGGCGCTCATGCGATGGGCTAAGATACGCTGGCAAAGGGTTGCTGCGGGGAGAGGTTAGGACAGGGATGGAGTGGAGGCTTACAGTTTTTGAATAGCGATTGCCTAAATCCAGCCTATTTGTTCACACAATGAACTTTTTTCATGCTTACCGTGGTTATGCCGGGGTCGCTGTATTAGATTGGCGGCGCGGGTTTGGCGGCGCGGGTTTGGCGGCGCGGGTTTGGCGGCGCGGGTTTGGCGGCGCGGGTTTGGCGGCGCGGACAGCTACAGCCCGTGCGAGAATTCCGGCGAAGGGTTTCTTGTGGCCTTGCAAATTGATCTGAACACTTCTGCCTATGCACATCGTGATCTTGGGAAACGGCATTGCAGGCATAACCTGTGCACGCCACATCCGAAAGCGCAGCAACCACCGGATTACGGTTATTTCGGGCGAAACGGAGCATTTCTTTTCGCGAACGGCGCTCATGTACATCTACATGGGGCATATGACCTACGACCATATCAAACCTTACGAAGATCATTTTTGGGCCAAGAACCGGATTGACCTGGTTCGCGCGTGGATCAGCCGCGTTGACCCGGCCGCAGGAAAATTAACAGCTTCAGATGGGCGAGAGTTTGCTTACGACAAACTGGTTATCGCCAGCGGGTCGATAAGCAACCGTTTCGGTTGGCCAGGCCAGGATTTGCCGGGGGTACAGGGCTTGTACTCCTACCAAGACCTGGAATTGCTGGAGGAAAATACCCGCGCTGCGGGGGGGGGAGGCGGCAACGGCGGCGCCAGCGCGGGCGGCGGCGCCAGCAGCGGCGGCGGCGCCAGCGCCAGCAGCGGCAACGGCGGCAACGGCGGCGGCAGCGGCGGCGGCGCGGGCGCCAGCGCCAGAAGCCACGCGAGCAACGGCCGCCCGGCGACCAGCGCCAGCGCCAGCAGCCACGCGAGCAACGGCCGCCCGGCGACCAGCGTGGAGCGCGCCGTGATCGTGGGGGGGGGGCTGATCGGCATTGAGTTAGCGGAAATGCTGATGAGCCGGCAGATCTCCGTGACCGTGCTTGTGCGGGAAAGCAGCTACTGGAACAACGCACTGGCTGTGCGGGAATCAGAGTTGGTAACGCAATACATTCGCTCGCACGGGCTGGACCTGCGGCTGGAAACGGGGCTGAAGGAAATCCAGGCCGGGGCAAACGGCCGGGTGGCTGCCATAGTCACCGACAAAGGAGAAACCATTGCCTGCCAGTTGGTGGGTTTAACGGCGGGCGTTGCGCCCAACATCGGATTTTTGGAAGGAAGCGGCATTGAAACCAACCGCGGTGTGCTAGTATCACGAGCTTTCGAAACCAATTGGCCTGATATCTACGCGGTGGGCGATTGCGCAGAGTTCCGCGAGGCGCTGCCAGGGCGTCGTTCGGTGGAACAGGTTTGGTACACCGGGCGGGAGCACGGCGTGGTCCTGGCAGAAACGCTTTGTGGCCAGCGCAAAGAATACGCGCCCGGACCCTGGTTCAATTCCGCCAAGTTTCTGGACCTGGAATGGCATACCTACGGCGACGTCCCCCCCACCCCCCTGCCCGATCAGGCCTCGCTGTACTGGGAAAACACTTCGGGCCAACAAGCCGTGCACCTGGTTTACCGCGCCTCAGACGGGCGGTTTCTGGGCATTAATAGTCTGGGCATTCGCTACCGGCACCTGGTGTTTGACCGATTCCTGCGCGACAGCCGAAACATAGACTATGTTTTGGAAAATCTGGCCGCAGCCAATTTCGACCCTGAATTTTACCGGGCCTGGGAGCCCGACATTCTGGAAACCTACAACCGGCAAACTGGCAAAAACCTGCGCTTGAAACAGCGCAAGGGCCTCCGTGCCGTGCTCAACCTGATCAAACCCGCATGAGTACTTCTGTGGCATCCCGAGCGCTTTCGATCGTGCGGCAAACCGGCATGGTCCTGTTTCTGGCCGGTTTTGGCTATGCGCTGTTTCTCACGCTGGGCAGCGCATACCGGCTCAATCGAGAGCAGGCCAGCAGCCTCTTTGGAAACCGGCTTGAACTGATTGAAGCAGCAAACCCGGCATTTGTCGGGACAACGTATCGCGGCAAGTCAGCGTTTCTGTCGGCCCTTGGCGGGATATCCGAGCAATCGGCAGAGGCTGCCCAGGCCCGCTTTGGGCTCAGTCCGTCCGATGTGGAAGGCATGGTGTCGCGCAACGCTGATAAGCCTTTCGACCTAACAGCCGAATTGGCGTTGATGAAACAGGCTGGCACCCCGGAGAAGGCTGAAAAAACACAAACCTGGTTGGGTTGGTACGACGGCAAAACGCTGTCCGCACAGGAATTGCAAACGCAACTCGCCGCCAAGGCCAAAGGGTTGAACGCCGGCATTAGCGGTTTGGAACTGAGTCCCTATGCGGCTTATCAAGCAACGCGTGTGGCCAGTTTGAGCCTGGCGGCAACACAACCAGGCGTGGCGTTTTTGCTCACCTTCGGGCTCGTCATTTTGGGTGGTCTTATGCACATTTTGCCCAAGACCACCGAGCCGGCTGGAATCAAAAACAACGGAATTCAGTTCAACGGCCTCAACAGCCGCGGGCTGATCGGCATAATCCTTGGGGCCTTTCTCATCTCTTTTTACATCGTGTTGTACTGGTTCCCCGCCTGGATTGCAGAGTGGTCGCTTATAACCGATCCGTTGAGCTATGCCTTAACAGGCGGGCCTTCCAGCCAGTGGTTCCTCTACGGTTGGTTGTACACGGTTGCCGTGGCGGTTATGGGGGTACGCTTTGCCATTAAGTACCGGCATTCCCGCTATCAATTGGTTCGAACGGCCTCCGTGACCTTTTTCCAGATTGGATTTGCCTTCCTGTTGTCGAACATTTTGCAGCGATTTCAACTGCCGGCCCGGGATCTAAAAAACATCTGGCCATTAGATTACACATTTTTCTATGAATATAATGTAGATTCCATGCTTCGGGCCGAGGTAATGCCCGGGATAGCAAAAGCTATGTTTGCGCTGGGCATCGGCCTGATTGTTTTGGGCGTGCCCTTGCTCACCTATTTCTACGGAAAACGCTGGTATTGCTCCTGGGTTTGCGGTTGCGGCGGGTTGGCGGAAACTGCCGGCGACCCATTTCGACACCTGAGTGACAAGTCGCTAAAGGCCTGGCAGGTGGAACGGATCAGCATTCACACCGTCCTGGTTTTTGCGGTACTCATGACAGCTGCGGTCATCGCGACCCAATTCACCGGGTCAGACCACTTTCTGGGGCTTAAAACTGTCGATTTAAAGGCCTGGTATGGGTTCGGGGTAGGCTCGGTTTTCGCTGGCGTGGTTGGAACGGGCTTCTATCCGCTGATGGGCAACAGGGTTTGGTGCCGCTTTGGCTGCCCGTTGGCCGCCTACCTGGGAATGGTTCAGCGCTTTAAGTCGCGGTTCCGCATTACCACCAACGGCGGTCAGTGCATTTCGTGCGGAAACTGCTCTACTTACTGCGAACAGGGTATTGACGTGCGCTGGTACGCTCAGCGCGGCCAAAACATCGTCCGGTCTTCCTGCGTGGGTTGCGGGGTATGCTCCGCCGTGTGCCCGCGTGGCGTTCTGAACCTGGAAAACGGCCCGGACGTGGACCGGTCTGCTATCCAGGCAATCGTACTGGCAAAAGATAAGATACAGGTGTTGTCCTGAACACGGAACCATTCGCGTGCATTATCTTTGCCGGCCGCAATTCGCTTGCGGTCTATCCTATCCCTTGCAAACAGACGTCATCATCCCCGCCTTTAACGAGGCGCTATCCATTGGCAGGGTGTTGCGGGATATCCCGAAGGAATGGGTGCGCGAAGTCATCGTGGTCGACAACGGCTCAACGGACCAAACCAGCCAGGAGGCCAAAGCCCATGGTGCCACTGTGCTGAATCAACCTAAAAAGGGCTACGGCAACGCTTGTTTGAAGGGCATGGCGTACTTGGAAGCCAAGCCATCCGGCGACCAACCCGATGTCGTCGTGTTCCTGGATGGAGATTACAGCGACTATCCTGAGGAATTGTCTAAATTAGTGGCGCCAATTGCCCGGGATGAGGCCGATTTTGTGCTGGGTTCCCGCACGTTGGGCAAAAGAAAGCGTGGGTCAATGATGCCCCAACAGCTTTTTGGCAACTGGTTGTCAACTCACCTTATCCTGCTGCTTTTTGGAACCCGCTTTACCGATCTTGGACCCTTTCGGGCCATTCGTTTCCCCTCTTTACTGGCTCTTGGCATGATCGATCGCAACTACGGTTGGACCGTGGAAATGCAGATCAAAGCCTTGAAAAAGGGGCTGCGCTGGCAGGAAGTGCCTGTTTCTTACCGTCCGCGAATCGGACATTCCAAAGTGAGTGGTACGTTGCGCGGCACTGTCGGTGCCGGCTACAAGATCATCACCACCATACTCAAATACCGCTGAACCCATGCTCGGTGGCCTGCTGATCATCATCGTTTACACGCTTGCGCTGACTTTTATTTTCATCTATTGCATGGTGCAGTTTCACCTTGCCCTGCAATACGTGAAATGGCACCGACGCTGCGACCGCAACCCCCAAGTGGCCCCGGAACTACCGCATGAATTGCCCATGGTAACGGTCCAACTTCCCCTGTACAATGAGTTGTACGTGACCGAGCGTTTGCTGGAAAGCATTTCTGCTCTGGATTGGCCCAAAGACCGTTTGGAAATTCAAGTGTTGGACGATTCTACGGATGAATCCAAAGACCTGGCTGCTACCAAGGTTGCGGAACTGAAACGAGAGGGCTTTCTGATTGAGCACATTTGCCGCACGGATCGGACCGGGTACAAAGCCGGAGCACTGCAATTCGGTCTGGCCTCTGCAAAAGGGGAGTTCATCGCCATTTTTGACGCCGATTTCACGCCACTTTCTGACTTTTTGCGCAAAACTATCCCGTGGTTTAACGATCCAAAAATCGGGGTCGTGCAAACCCGCTGGGAACACCTCAACCGCGATTATTCACTGCTGACCCGCATGCAGGCCTTTGCCCTGGACATGCACTTTTCGGTGGAACAACTTGGCCGCTACGCTGCGGGGTACTTCATCAACTTCAACGGTACTGCGGGTGTCTGGCGTAAAACCTGCATTGAAGATGCCGGCGGTTGGAAGGCCGATACGCTGACCGAAGACATGGACCTGAGCTACCGCGCCCAGTTGCGCGGATGGGAATTCTGTTACCTGGAAGGAGTCATTTCGCCAGCAGAGTTACCGACAGAAATGAGCGCTGTAAAGTCGCAACAGTACCGCTGGAACAAAGGGGGTGCCGAAACTGCGCGCAAGTTGCTGGGCCGCGTGCTCAAAGCTGACCTCCCCTGGAGCATTAAGTTTCACGCGGTTTCCCACTTGTTTAACAACACCAACTACCTGTGGGTATTCCTGACTGCAGTGCTGAGTATTCCGCTGCTTTGGGTCAAACACGAAGTGGTGATTTTCGACTATTTTAAGTACGCTTCCATCTTCCTGTTCGGTTCCTTGGCTATCGCTTATGCGTACTACGTTTCAGCGGTGTACCGCCACGAAGACCAGCCCAAGGCCTGGCGCAGCTATTTGACGCGCCTGCCTTTGTTTCTCGCAGTTGCCATGGGGCTGTCGCTCCACAATTCGCTGGCTGTTTTTCGCGGCTGGATCGGACAGCGTTCTGCCTTTATTCGCACGCCCAAATTTGCCATCGTAGCTGGCGCTGACAATTGGAAAAACAAAAAATATACTTCAGGTCGGATTGGTTGGGTTACCTGGCTAGAGGGCTTGATGGGTTTCTATTTCTTGGGTGGCGTCGTGATTGGCGTCTATTTTAATGACTATGGCTTGATGCCTTTCCACCTGATGTCTGCCTTTGGTTTCCTGTTGATTTTCTATTTTTCCGTTCGCCACGCCTGGATTGTGCCGGGCTCCAAATCCAACTAGTCCAACTAGTCCAGTTAAAAGGGGCCTGGATGGGCAGAACCCCATGCCGTTTTTTGCCCCTCCAAAACGTGCCTTTCATGCGCAGTTTTTCTCCGGACCCCGGGCGAAAGGACTTGCCGTTTTTCTGCTGCTTTCCGGTGTAATTGTGTTGCTGCAATGCCCGGATCGGGCGCAGACTACCCGCGTCTTGGTCGGTTTTGGGTTGAGCACGGCAGGCTGGCTCCTGGCCCTGGGACAGTCCTGGAAAGGCCGTTCGCTGGCGTTGATCGTCGGGATCGGATTGCTCTGCAGGCTCTTATGGCTGGCTGTACCGCCCCTGCTCAGCGATGACTGGGTTCGTTACCTCTGGGATGGTTTGCTCTCACAGGCCGGCCTGAACCCCTATGAAGCGCTGCCTTCGTCCATGCCTGCCTTTGCGCCGCACTTGCTGGGGCAGATGAATTCGCCCGACTACTTTTCCATTTACCCGCCCATGGCGCAAGCCGTTTTTTCCGCGGCGGTCTGGTTGGGGGGAGCGGATAACCTGCCAGGCATGCTTCTGGTTCTTCGACTCATCCTCTTTGCCGCGGAATGTTTGACCATTGGCCTGTTGTACAGCCTCCTCCCTGCACTACGCAAAGAAAAGGTGCTGGTCTACGCCCTTGCTCCATTGGCGTTGATGGAAACAGCCGGTAACATTCACCTGGAGGGGCTGGCCATTTGTTTTTCGCTGCTTGCAGTCTGGTGCTTTCATCGCTGGAGCATTGCTGCGGCCCATTTCGGGCGAAAGGGTTCCTGGTTTCAACGCGAGGGTTGGGTGATTCCCGCCAGTCTGGCGCTGGCGGCCGCAATCGGCACCAAGCTTCATCCGGTATTGCTGCTCCTGCCCCTTCCATGCTGGATCGGATGGAAACGCTCGATGGCCGTAGCGAGTATGAGCGCGGCCTTTGTGTTTGCTTCGTTTGTCCCGTACTGGTCGCCAGCAGTTGCTGCCAATGTTTTGGACAGCATGGACCTCTATTTTAGAACCTTTGAATTTAACGGCAGCGTCTATCACACGGCAAAGTGGTTAGGCTGGCAACTCTCCGGATACAACCAGATTGCGCTTATCGGTCCTGGCTTAGGGTTGTTAGCTGCCTGTACCATCATCGGGATATGCTGGTACCGCAAACCAAAAAGCGCACAGCCCTATCTCGCAACCCTTTTCTGGATTGCCATCGTCCACCAGGCATTGGCCACGACCGTTCACCCCTGGTACCTCTTGCCCATGCTGGCTTGGTCCGTCTTTACTCCGTACTCTTTTGGCCGAGCATGGGCAGCCCTTGTTCCGCTTACCTATGTGGCCTTTGCATCCCCGGAGTTCCATCTTCCCGCTTGGGTCTTAACGGTTGAGTATGGGACTGTTCTCCTGGTATTCCTTGCGGATTTTGCCAGGAAACGCACCATAGTGCCAAGAAGGATAGCATAAAAAAAGCAGGAGTCTTTATTCAAGACTCCTGCTCTCCCTTAGTAAAATCCTCTTTGAAGCGCTAAACAGGCTCAGTTGCCTGCCACAGGCTTGAACTCAACACGGCGGTTAACCGTGTGCTCCGATTCGTTGTTGGCATCGCGGAACAGGGGTGCAGCCTCACCTTCGTACTTCATAATGAAGCGGCTCTCGGCAACACCGTAGCGATCTTTCAAAATCTTGATCGCAGCTTCTGCGCGCTTGCGGCTCAGATCGGTGTTGTAGGCTTCAGAAGCGCGGCTATCCGCGTGTCCGATGACTTCGATCTTCAACGTGTTGTACTTGGTCATGACCTCAGCCACATAGCCAAGCTCATCGTAAGCATCAGCACGAACAACCGAGCTGTTCACGTCAAACATGATGTTGGGGAGGAACCAGTTGGAACCAGCGCCACCGGCAACCGGCGCAACTTTGTTGTCAATCAACTGCTCAATTTCCTCGGCAGACAGGTAGTTGGGCATGACGTTAGCACAATCCTGAATAGGGAGGTTCGGGCTGGAGAAGGGCTCGGGGTCCTCGCCATCGGGGCATCCGTCCTTATCGCTGTCCAGTGCAATCCCTTTGGTATCCACGGGAAAACCTTCTTTGGTGCCTGGCTCCTGGTCGTATTGATCCAGAACTCCGTCGGCGTCTTCGTCAGCGCTTTCTGCGGACTTAAGCGCAGAAATCTCCGAGTAGACATAATCCATCGGGTTGACGAACCAGCTCGGCTCTGTTGCCTTGCCGCCCAGGTGAATGCTCACACCCACACTGGTGTAATGCAACACGTCATTGTTGGGCGTAAACGTGCGGCCGCCAAACTCCCAGCGCTGACCATCTAACAAGTCGTCGAAAGGAAAGGTGATCCGGTGTTCCAGATCAAGCGAAACACGCTTGCCCAAACGGAACTGCAAACCAGCACCAATGCTGGCCTGGATGCGGGCATTCAGGGGATCGATGCTGTCGCCGAAGGACCAGGCGTCTTCGTTGTACTCTGCCGTAGACTCAAATTCGCCATCCATCAAAGCTTCGATGGCATCGCGTTGGTCTTTACGGTTCTCAAAAGTCACATTCTCAACCGTGTTGTAAAAATCGTATACGTTGCCTCCGGCATCGAGGGCATCGTAAGCTGATTTGTACAACAGCAAACCACCACCGCCCGCAAGGAAGACCGACATTACGTTGCTGCCCTTGTGGAATTTCAGGTTGTTTAGGTTTACGACAGCATCGAGGTTGATGTTGTGTATATTGGTTTTATAATTGTGGACGAAGGCCACATAAGGATCACCGAGATCACCAAGACTAGGGTTTTCATAGCCCAAAGCCAGCAATTGGTCATTGCGGCCGACGGACTGGCGATCCCAGTTCTGACCATAAGCGGTACCCCCTGTGTAGCCAAGGCGCAGCGACGTGGCATAGCCTAAAGCTTTGCGGACGTAGGCGCTGTAGCCCAGGTTAACGCCTCCAACACCGCCCAAAGGGCGTGATCTGACGTCACCTGCAATATTGAGCAGACCAACATTCAACCCAACAGCCCACATGTTGCGCGGCTTAGCTGGGTAGGCGGTTTCATCCGCCATGAACTGTTCATGCTGCTCTAACCGGCTTTCCGGAATCAATTCCTCGTTAATGACCTGGCCCTGCGCAAACAAAAAGTTTGCGGAGAGCGCCAAAACGGCCAATAGGTATACTCTTTTGCTCATGGATTTACTGTTGTTCTCGGATTTTAGGAAGGGCACATGAACCTTCTCGTTCATATGTCGCCAAAAATAGCAACTCTGATGCAACGATCAAATAGAATTTAGCGTCCGTTGCACTTGGACGGCTAAATCAATGAATTTTGTTTATTCCCCCACCACGGCCCGGAATTCCACCCGGCGGTTCATGTAGTGGTCTGCCTCGCGGTTCGCATTGGGTACCAGGTTCTCCTGCTCCCCTACATAGCGAAGAATAAACCGGTTCGCATCTATCCCGTAGCGCTGAACCATGTGGTTGATAGCATTCACCGCCCTTCGACGAGACAAATCCATGTTGTATTCTTCGGTGTTGCGAATATCCGTGAACCCAATCACCTCAACTTTCAGCTTGGGGTACAGCGTCATCACATCGGCAACATGCTTCAATTCCGGGTAAAACTCCGTTTTGAGTTCATCCCGGTCCAGATCAAAGTGGATCATGGGCAGGTACCAATCCGATCCTCCGGCGGAAATACTTGGATCTTCGAGCATCTCCTGAATGATTCTTCGCACGGCAGGCTCATCAATACCGCCAACGGACCCTACGTTCACACAGTTCTGAATGGCGCGTTGTGGCGACGAAAAGGGCTCTGGATCATCACAGTCGGGGCAACCATCCTTGTCGGAATCGAGTGTTACGCCGCGTGTGTCCACTGGGCAGTCTTCGCGCGTTTCAGGCTCCTGGTCTAAGATGTTGAGGACTCCGTCACCATCATCATCACCCAAATCCGCCTGGCTGGCATCGGCCTGGTCGTAGCTGAACGTCAACGGGTTGATCCACCACGACGGAATGTCGTTCCTGCTCTTTTTGCCCAAATGGTAATTCAGGTGCAGCGATGAATAGTGGTACGTGTCAAAGTCGCGGGTCAATGTGTTGGTTTCTTCCCAGCGTTGGCCGTCAAGCAAATCGTCGTTGGTGAACTTGACTTTGTGTTCCAGCGCAAGCGATATCTTGTCTGTCAATAGGATATGAATGCCTAGACCCCCAGTGACCACGGGCTTGTAATTGCGTTTGAACAGGGTCGGATCATCGTTATTGCCTTCAGCCGGGGTTTCATACTCCCCGTCATAAATTTCAGCCAGAGCATCCAAAATCTCTGGGCGGTCTTCAAATGCACTGCCCCCAAGTGCCCGCGCAGGAGCATAATCGTACATCATGCCACTGGCGTCAAGCTGGTCGTAATTGGTTTCATAAGTACCCACGCCAAGCCCGACAATAGCGTTAAGACCAACGCGGTTGCGGTCTTTGTGGTACTTAATGTTGTTCAGGGTAAAAATCGCTTCGACCGATAAGTCGTTAATTTTGGCCTTGTAGTTGTGGTACACAACCCCGCCGCTGTCTGCGTAATTGAGATCGGGGTTTTCCCGACCATTCAAAACCGGATTGCGGGCGAGACCTGAACTGGGCTGCCAGTTTTGGCCGTAAGCTGTGCCTTGAAAATACTCGCCCCGCAACGAGAGGGCGTAACCCAAGGCCTTGCGCACATGCAGGCCGTAACCAAATGCGGGCAGGTGGTCTTTGCCAGCCCCTGTCCAGTTGGTCTTGACATCGCCGCTAACCTGCACAATGCCCCCACTCACCCCGATCTCCCACATGTTTCGGGGTCTGGCAGGGAAATTGGAGGTCTGCGCTTCGAAAGCAGCCTGTTGATCCATGCGGCTTTGGGGGATCTTTTCGTAGTTCGAATTGTCCTTCGAAAGAGAGTCCTGGGCCTGTACCGTCAATCCTGAACCAAAGGCGGTCAGAACGACGACAATAGCGAAATAGGGGAAGCGCTGGAGCATAAAAAGCGGGGCTCTTTGGATCATTTTGGTCCGGCGTTTTTTACGCATTGAAACCAAGTTGCGAAACTAGATTAAAAAAATGAGCCCGCCAATTGATGTTCAGACGAAAATAGTGGAAATTGACTCGGCATCTTATTGATTTACAAAAACTTACACAGCCGAGTTTATCATCCTGCATTAAAAGGAACGAATAAAATTAGCAAATAAAATATGCTATGAAAGCAGCATCCCAGCCGGCTTTACATGGCATATAATCAACCATTTCTTCTTGTTGGTTCAAAAACCTTGGTCAACGAACCAGTGTAATGGATCCTGTCCTCCGGATTTCTTCGCCCTCAGAAGAAACGGCATCCAGGTAGTAGAGGTAAGTGCCTACTTCCTGATCCTTCCCAGAGAAAGTACCGTCCCAGCCAATGTTGATGTCATTGGTGGCAAAAACCTCCTGTCCCCAGCGGTTGTAAATGCGAAGCAGAAACTGATCCACATAAGGCGTCCGGATGATAAACAAGTCGTTCAGTAAATCGCCATTAGGGCTGAATGCATTGGGAATGGCCAGCGTTCGTACCACAACGATTTCTGTGGAATCAACCACCACACAACCCGAACCATCCACCACGGTCAACACATACCAAGTGGTAAACTCCGGAGTGGCCATGGGGTTTTCGCAATTGGTACAACTCAGGCTGGTCGGAGGCGTCCAGGTCCAGGAAGCGACTGGCGTTGCATTGGTTACTGGCGTCAATTCCACCGAGCCACCACCGGGAAGGGGCAGATACGAACCCGCATCCAGCGTCAATGCCACAGGCTCCTCTACCGTAAACGGCGTTTGAACCACACAACCGTCGCTGTCCTGCACAAAAAGAGCGTAGGTACCGGCTGCAAGGTTCTCAATGACATTGTAAGCATAGTAATTGACCCCGTCAACGCTGTACGAATACGGCGGGTAACCCCCGATAGCGCTGGCCGTGACCGAGCCGGTTGTGTCACCATAACATAAGTTATCTTGCACTTCGTCTACTAGCGGGAACAGTAAATTTTCTTCGATAATCTCCACTGGATATTCAACCAGACAGCCGCTGGCATCGCGCGAAGTCACGGTATACAATCCGGCACTTAGGCCACCAAACAAACCAATGGGTTGAAAGGTGACCCCGTCAAGACTGTAGCTGAACGTACCCAAGCCCGTTCCCCCTGAAGCCGTTACCGCCAGCAGACCATTGCTTCCACCAGAGCAAAACACATTAACCAGAGAATCCAGTGAAAAGACCGTTTCAGGCGGATCGGTCAGGGTAAAATCGGTCGTACTGGAACAACCGGCGCCATCCACCATGACCAGGGTATAATCGCCAGCGGGAACACCGCTCAAGACCGAGCTGTCAGGAGTAGTTTCTGTAAAACCGGTGCTCCAGGTAAAGTTGTAAGGGCCTGCCGTGTTGCCAACTGCGGTGATTTGGCCGGAAGGATCTCCAAAACAGAGGGGATCAACCGTTTCAAACAGTGGTGGCTCGCAGCAGGTCAACAGCGGCCCGCTGAACACGATGTTGGGATCGACATTGCAATTAAAACTGCCCCAGGAACCAGCCTCACCGTCACCCAAGGTATTGAGCGTGATGCTCAAATCCGCCCCCTCTATACAGGCAGAGGCATCAAGAGTGGTTACTTCAAAACAAAACTGGACCCAGTGGGGGGTAGGACATGAATTAAAGTCGCCGTAGTTATTTCCAGGGTCGCCGTCAAGTGGTCCTCCGCTGCCTGAATCGTAATACAAACCAGGCCCATAAGTGGCGCCTGTAGCCGAACTAGTAATGCTGGCGTACTGATCCCAATTGCCGTTGCCATCGCAACTGGCTGGGAAACCAGTAGCGGTAATGGTAGTTGCATCCCAACCTGGTCCCAGGATGATTTCGAAGCCGTGAAACCAGTTAGCACTTGCGGCACTCCAAGTATTCACACTCAAGCAAATTTCCACCGTTTGGCCAGCCTCGTAAAATGTTCCAACGCCACCATACCCTGGTGTGGAGGATGTGTCCCAATCCGTCAAACATTGTGATCGCAGGCCGGGTACCACAGCCAACAGCAGCATAAAAACCGTAAAACTTTTCATACAAATTTCAAAAAGGTGGAGGGAATCAACCAAAAAGCCACCTATGAAAATACGGTTTCTGCTCGAAAGGGGAAGTTTCACGAGGCAAATGACGAATTTTGCGCTTCTTTTCAGGCCCCGATTACCATGCTCCTCGTACAAAATCTCACCGTTCAGTTTGGGGGTAGATACCTCTACCAAGACGTCTCCTTCACCGTCCGTGACCGGGATCGCATTGGTTTAGCCGGTAAAAACGGCGCCGGAAAGTCCACTTTGCTCCGCTATTTGGCCGGTCTGGGCAAACCGGAGGAAGGACAGATTGTCATGCCGCAAGAGTATTCCATTGGCTACTTGCCGCAGGACATTGGTGGAATGAAGGGCAAAACGGTCTTTGAAGAGACCTCAACGGCCTTTGACGAAATCCGGGCGCTTGAAAAACACCTGGACGAAATTCAGCACCAGCTGGAAACCCGCACGGATTACGAGACAGACGACTACATGAACCTGGTCGAAGGGCTTAATAATGTCACCGAGCGGCTGGGTTGGCTGGGTGCGGCCTCTGCTGAGGCCGACGTAGAGCGTATTTTGCTCGGTTTGGGATTTGCGCGAACTGATTTCACCCGGAAAACGGAGGAATTCAGCGGCGGTTGGCAAATGCGCATCGAATTGGCCAAGATTCTGCTGCGCCGCCCAAGCCTGATTCTCTTGGACGAACCTACCAACCACCTGGACATTGAGTCCATTCAATGGGTCGAGAGCTTTCTGAAAGAACATCCCGGTGCGCTGATCGTGGTCTCCCACGACCGCGCCTTCCTGGACAACGTAACGGAGCGCACCATCGAAATCTCGGCGGGCAAAATCCACGACTACAAAGCGCCCTATTCCCGCTACCTCGAATTGCGCATGGAGCGCAACGCGACCTTGGTGGCCGCAAAAAAGAACCAAGACCGCCAAATTGAGCAGACGGAGCGAATGATCGAAAAATTCCGGGCTAAGGCCAGCAAAGCCAAATTCGCCCAGAGTTTGATCAAAAAGCTCGACAAAGTAGACCGCATTGAACTGGATGACGACGACTCCGGCGCCATCCGTTTTCGCTTTCCCCCCGCCCCCCGCTCAGGCAAGGCCGTCGTCACAACTGAACATTTGTTCAAATCGTATGATGCCAAAGAAGTGCTCCAGGACATCACCATCACCGTGCACCGGGGCGAGAAAATTGCCTTTGTGGGCAAAAACGGCGAAGGCAAGAGTACCTTGTCCAAAATGATTGCCGGGGCCACCGGCATTACTTCGGGGCTGTTGGAACTCGGGGCAAACACGCAATTGGGCTACTACGCCCAAGACCAGGCCGACAAGCTAAACGGCGAAATGACCGTTTTTGAAACCATTGACGACGTGGCCACAGGCGACATGCGGACGCGCATTCGCAACCTGCTGGGCTGTTTCCTGTTCAGCGGCGAAGACGTGGACAAAAAAGTGAAAGTGCTTTCGGGCGGTGAAAAAAGCCGACTGGCATTGGCCAAACTGCTGCTTGATCCCATCAACCTGCTCGTGCTCGACGAACCAACCAACCACCTTGACCTCCGCTCCAAAGCCGTGCTCAAGGAAGCGCTGCAACAATACGACGGCACCCTGCTCGTGGTTTCCCACGACCGGGACTTCCTTCGCGGACTAACCGACCGGATCTACGAATTTGGCGGTGGCAAAATCAAGGAATTCATCGGCGATATATACGACTACCTCGAGAGCAAGCAGGTCGAAAATATGCGCGAGTTCGAGCAAAGCCTGCTCCGCCCTTCCACCAAAAACCCTGCAACGGCTGCCGCCCCCCAGCCAACAGCAAAGACGGCGAGCAACAACAACAGCAGCAATAGCAAAGCGGGCGCGGGCGCCAGTGCCAGCGCCAGCGCCAGCAACAATACCAGCGCTTCGGCAAAGACCGCCAGCAGCAACCCACCGGCCAAAGAGCAACGCAAGGCCGATTCTGCACCTACCTGGAACAGCCAGGAATGGTTCCAGGCCAAAAAAGACCTGGAACGCGACGAGAAAAACCAGCGCAAGCAGGTGGAGAAGCACGAAAAACGAATCGCTGAACTGGAAACGGAACTGGCGGAACTTGAAGGAAAACTTCGCGACCCGTCATTTTTCCAGAACGCCGATCCACAAGTGTTCCAGCGCTACGAAAGCAACAAGGCCGCCTTGGCCGTGGAAATGGCCGCTTGGGAAAAAGCTTCAGAAGCATCTGAAGCCATTGCGGAACGCAAACGCGAGGTGTTGGAGCAAAAGCCGGCTTGAGCCTGAGCGCGGCTGAGCTGCGGCCTTGCTCCTGCATTCGCCACAACGCCGCTCCTGCCAAAGCCTACCCCCACGGTAAAAACCCGACAAATCCGAAGCACGTTTTATTGATAACCCTGAGCCTGCAGGCCAAATAATTCTGCGTACAACCCTCCGGCCAGCAGCAATTCCTCGTGGCTTCCGATTTCTTCCAGCTGCCCGTTTCGCAGCACCAAAATGCGGTCTGCCATGCGCACCGTGCTAAATCGGTGCGAGATAAGCACCGCCGTTTTGCCCTGCGTCAGCTCCGCAAACCGCTCAAAAACTTCGTACTCCGCCCGGGCATCAAGGGCAGCTGTTGGTTCGTCCAGGATGAGCAATTGTGCATCGCGCATGTACGCGCGACCCAGCGCAATCTTTTGCCATTCCCCGCCGCTGAGGTCCACGCCCCCCTCAAAACGCCGGCCCAACATGGTGTCATACCCTTTGGGCAATTTGTTGATGACCGTGTCAGCTAAACTCCGGGAAGCCGAGTCTTCTATGCGGCTACGCAATTCCCGGTCTTCAATTCGGCCCACGGCAATGTTCTCGGACGCCACCAGGCTGAAGCGCACAAAATCCTGAAAAATTACGCCCACCATGCCGCGGAGTCCGTCAAGGTCGTATTCGCGCAGGTCACGCCCTTCGAGCAAAATGCGACCCTCCGTGGGGTCGTAGAGCCGCGCCATCAATTTAACCAGCGTTGTTTTGCCCGCACCGTTCTCGCCTACCAGGGCAAGCTTTTGGCCTGAGGGCAAGAGGAAACTCAAGTTGCGCAAAACCCAACGCTCCGTGCCCGGGTAGCGAAACCCGACTCCCTGGAACTCAAAACCTTGGCGCAAAACGGTGGGCACCGGCAACGGCTGCGCAGCTTGTGCAATAGAAGGTTTCATTTCTAAAAAGTCGAAGAGGTCTTGCAGGTACAGCGCCCGCTGCGCAATGCCCGAAAGCCGCTGCAACATGCCCTGCAGCAGCGTTCGCGTGCGGCTAAAGCTGCCAGCTAGAAACGTGAGTTCCCCTACGGAAATGCGCCCGTCAAGGGTTTGCAGCAAAATCACCACATATGCGGCATAATAACCGGCATCGCCCAACGTGTTAAAAACGCTTCCAAACGCAGCCCGGCGCACGGACAATTTCTTGTTGACCTCATAATACTGGTCCGCGAGTGCCTTAAAGCGATCGCGCAAAAAACCGGCCAGCCCGAACACTTTAACTTCTTTGGCCGTCTGGTCACTGGCGCCGATCAGGCGCAGGTAATCCAGTTCGCGACGCTGGGGTGTCCAACTGCGGGTCAGGGAATAGGTGCGCTGGTTGAACCACGTTTCGTTGAAAAACACAGGCAGCACTGCCAGCACCAAAATCAACAACAGCCAGGGGTTGAAGACGAGCAGTCCACCGGCCAGAAACACAATAGTCACGGCATCCTGGGCCTGTTGCAACAACTGCGTCATGAGCACGGTTCGGCCGAGCGTCTGTTGCCTGGCCCGCTCCATTTTGTCGTAAAAAGAAGCGTCTTCAAACTGCGGCAAATCCAGGCGCGAGGCCTGCTCAATCAGCAAAATGGAGGTTTCGTTGGCAAAGAGGTCGCCGAGCAACGCATCCAACAGCGCGATACCCCGATTGAAGAGCGCCGAAAGAAAAACCAACCCAAATTCCAACCCTACGTATGTCCAGAGCATGGACGTATCGCGCTCACCTATGGGAAGGGCCGCTTGCGCAATCACGGCATCAATAATCAGCTTGCCCACATACAATTGCAACAGGGGCATGGTGGATTCCAACAAGCGGATGACCACGTTGCCGGCCGTCATCCCCCGGTGGGTGCGCCAGATCAATCCAAAAAATTTGGGCAGCGTTCGGAGGGCCTTCAGGGTCTCTTTAAAGCCCGGATCCTCATTTTCGTCGAAAGATTCGCTGCGCGGAACACCCATGAATCAAAGTCTTGGAGTTGAGCAGGGAACAAATTTCTTTCGCCCAAAAAAATACTTATTACGGTTCATTGCGAAGATTTGAGGTCAACGCATTGACCCACTTAAATTCAGAGAAAAATTCCCGGGCAACAATCCGAAGCACCGTATAAACGGGTATGGCTACAATCATGCCGGGTATGCCAGCCAACATTCCCGCAGATAGCACTACCATGAAAATTTCAAGCGGATGTGCTTTGACCACCTTGGAAAAAATGGTTGGGCCAACCAAATTGTTGTCAATGATCTGGGCCAGCCAAAACACCCCGACTACCTTTAACATGAGGGGCAAAATTTGATCGTAAGTGCCATCCTGCGGATAGGTAGTAAGTGCCAGCACAACCCCGATTGCCCCCCCCAGCAGCGGCCCCAGGTAAGGAATGATATTCATCAAACCACCGATCACGGCTATTAGAATGGCGTATTTAATGCCAAACAGCGTTAACCCAATGGTGATCACAACGGCAAAAATAGTGAGTTGCCCAATCAGGCCAACGAAGTACCGCCGCAGAAGTACACGACTGGTGTTTGCTACCCGTTTAACCCGGTCAATGTGCTCATCGGGGGTCGCAGAAATTATGGCGCGAAAAAAAAGACTTTGCTCCTTGAGCAGAAAAAACGTACTAAATGTTATGGTAAAAAAAGCAACCCCTAAAGTGCTTAGAAATTGAAACGTTCCAGCAAAAAGATTAGACACAGAAACTACTGAAAAAAGGTTATTGTAGACCTCTTCTAAACTTTGCACCACAAAACCGGGAGGAATGCCATAGGGCTTGAGGTAGGCTTCGAATTTGCTAATTGGCTCCTGAAGCGACAAAACAATCTCATCCGGACTCAGGGTGAGCAGACCCTGGGCCTGGTGGTAAACCAGCGGAATAAGTGCAGCAATAGCCCCACCGATAAGCAGATAAAATCCGCCTACTGTTACCAGTGCTCCAAACCACCGGGGCAGCGACCAGCGGCCGATGTGCCTGGAACTGATAAAATCCACAACGGGTTTGCCAAGCAGAGAAAGCACCACCGCAATGCTGAAGTAAATCAGCACCGGGTAAATCTTGCTAAGGAGCCCTAAAACTGCGAATACCGCGGCCAAAAAACCAAGAATGACCGAAAGACCGCGGACGATTTCCCGATTAGGTGGCACCATCATCATGCAAGGTTAGTGCAATTCCGGCGCATCAGGGACGCCCGGCAGCTTCCCAGTCTAAAACTGTGTCTACATCCTGGAGTTCGGGCAAAAAGTACAGTCGGCCACCTCCGGATTCAATGTCGCTCCGGGTATCCGCCAGGACCGAATCGCTGCTCCAACGCTTGTTTTCAAAAAGCGATCGCTGCCAGCGGGTCATGCCCAGCAAGTAATAGCCGCCATCAATCGAGGGACCCAGCACAAAATCATGCGATTTCAAAGCCTCAAAGCCTTCCTCAACAATGACCGGAGTCAGTCCCGGACAATCGGAGCCAATGATGAGCACCTGCTTGTAACCCCCCATTTTAAAGGGAAGGGAGAACGCGTAGTCCATGCGCATTCCCAAATCGCCGCCGCACTGGCTGTACTTCCTAAAATCCTGATTATCAAAAGTATCCGAGCGGTCAACATAATCACTGTAAAACAAAAACCGGTGGCAATCTACTGCAAGGGCGGTCTGCCGTGCGTGTTCCAACATTCGAAGGTAAATGGCCAAAGCCTGGTCCTGGCCCACCCCTGCCGCCAGACGGGTCTTCACTTTTCCCCTGACCGGGTTGCGGACAAAAAGCAGTAGTGCGCGCTCCATTAATCTATTAATATAAGTAAATTTTCAAACACTTTGCTCAACCTTGTTCTTTCGGGCGAAGGGCCTCCGTTTCCAGGGCAAAATGGCGAAGACGCGCAGAGCGCAAAAACGGCTGAAACTGAAAACGTGGCGGATTGGCTGGGGAGGTGAAATTCCGGTAGCGGTTCAAAAACAGCAACATGCCCTTTGGACCGCTAAAATCGCTGCGAAACAGGTAAAAGATTCCTGGAAGCTCCAAGACCTGATTGCCAGGATCAAAACGCACCGTGGTCTCCAAGTAAGCCGAAGTGGCCAGGTCCAACTGAGTTTCAATTTGGGAGGCTTCGTAAAACCGGATCGGCGGGCAGGACTCAGCGGCGCAATTGAGGGCGAAGTGGATGCGGGGATCCAGGCGATCCACGCGAAATCGCTTCTCAAAGGCACTCGATCGGAGCTTGCGCCCAAACCAAGGGCTCCACCACAAACGGGAACGGCGCAACAAGCCATGTTCAATGGCATTCAGGCTAAGCGCGCGACCTGCAACCACACAAGCTCGCGCATTAAACAGGGCAGCATCGGCCAGCAATCCGCCCGCCAAACCAGGCAGGGTAAGGCCACTGCTGTCCCGGGGTTGCAAATGGAGCTGAGCTACCGCGTTGTATACATTGAGCCAAAAGGCCAGTTTTTTGGCATCCGTGTTCAATTCGTTGGCCAACGTGACCCGGTCCATCGCTGCCAAAGCATCGCGATAAGGCTGCGTACGGCTCCCGTCTCTGACCGCCAAGAGGAAAGCCTGCGCTAACCCCTGGCCCTCCCTGTTATTGTTGCGGGGAGCGTTTGAATCGGGTAGGCCAACTCGTTGCGACCCGGAACCGGGCGGCGGTGAAGGCATTGCATTTACTCTGCTCATCAGGGAAGCAACACCAACGTTGCTCGCAAGGTTCGTGTGGAAGCGCTAATGACGAAAACGTAAGTGCCTGGAGCCAGCCCTTCAGGCAGCAAAAATGGCTCAGCAGCCTGCAGCCGGACGTTGGCAAGGCATTGACCCTGCACGTTGTACAACTGCCCTTCGCCCGAAAGAGGCCCATGCTCAGCGCCGACATGCCAATTCAGGGCTTGCCCAGCCTGCACCGGATTGGGGAACACGTAAAGTGCTTCCGCCGTCAGTGGGTTCTGCAGTCCGGAAACCGTGTCTGTGGGCTCCCAGTGCGCAATACCACCTGCTAACATGCCCACCCAAATGCTGCTGTCAGGAGCAATCACCAGTGCGCGGATTTTGTTGTCCGGCAGGTTGGTGGAAACACTATCGTACACCTCCCAACTTGACTGGTCAAATTGCGCCAATCCGGCAGCGGTCATGCCGAGCAATCCGCGATGCTGGGAGTCAAACACAATGCGCGAAATTTCATTGTCGGGAATACCTGAATTGATGGTGTTAAAGGTCAGGAAATCCGCTTCGGGCGTCATGATCACCAGGCCGCCAGCGGGCGTGGCCAGCCAGAGGTTTCCAGCCGTATCCCGGGCAATATCCAGGATGGTGTTGTCCACCAAATCGGAATTGGCGATGGTCCAATTCTCCCAGCCTTTGCCGTTAAAGCGCGCAATGCCCGAGTTGATGGTGCCCACCCAGGGCGTCCCATCCGGATCGATGTGCACCGCCGGAATGTTGTTTCCGGGCAAATCCGAATTGGCTGTATTCCAAACAGTCCACAATTCGCCCTCTTTCAGGGCCAGGCCCGCCGGCGTTCCAAACCATACGCGCCCTTCATTTTCAACCCAGATGTCGCGGATGAAATTCTCCGGAAGCGGAGAATTGCTGCTGTTCCAAACCTCCCAAACACTTCCGTCAAAACGAGCAACGCCGCCCAGGAAGGTACCCACCCATAGTGCGTCGCTGCCGGGCTCCACCGCCAGGCTCCGAACGGCATTGTCCGGTAAGCCAGAACTGGCGCTGCTCCAATTGGTCCAGGTTCCGGCATCAAACCTTGCCAGGCCCGTCTCTGTGCCCACCCAAAGCGCATTGTCCGAACTGGCTGCTAAAGCATTCACCCAGTTGTTGGGCAACTCAGCGTTATCGGCGTTGTATATTTCCCAAAATGGCTGTGCCTTCGCACCAATAGAAATCAGGAAGCATGAAAGAATAATATAACTTATGTTATGCATAAAAAATATTACGGATGGCTCACCTGCAGTTTACGTCGCAGCGAAGCTCCGTCAGCAATAATTTCTACCAGGTACAGGCCATTGCTCCACAGAGCGGTCGGCAAGCTGTGCTGCCAGGAACCACCTTGACGGCCCAGGTTACTTGTATACACCACACGGCCGGTCAGGTCGCGCACCACCACATCCAGCCAAACGTCCTGCGCAAAGCTGCCGGACAGCAGGCTTTCGCCAGATGCCGGATTGGGCGAAAGAGTGGCGCTGGCTCCGAGCAGCGGATCGTTCAGGCCCGTGCACAGTTTGACCTGCGCCACAGCCTCCGATCGCGGACTCTCGCAAACAAGATCGGGCGCTGCCAATTCCCAGTCGTAAAAATAATAGTACAGGGCATTGCCAAAATTGGTACCCTTAATGCTCACCTTGCCGGGAAGCACGTAGGGCATAGCCACACCCGTATTGGAACGTTGAAGTCGCGGGCTCTCTGTGCCCAGCGTCAAAAGATTCTGTGCCGTTTGGGTGCCCAATTGATAATCGAAACCGGGCGCTAAGGCAAAATCAAGTTCAACCCGGCTTTCGCCTGCTGGAATATCCAAGAGTCTGCTGGCCAGCACCGCTCCGGAGGCACTGCGCCACTCGATCAGGCGCGGGCCAGCCTGGTCCGTATAAACTTTTACGGAACGAAGTGTCAGCGCCTGCTGTACATCGACAATAAGGTGGCCATTGAAGGTAGAGCCACTGTACAGACTGGCCCCGAGATGTGACGGAGGACCAACCTCCTCAACTGCTCCCGGAATGAACGTTTGTTCAGAGGACCAGTAGGATGCAGTGGCGCTCAACATCGGCGTAGTAAAGGTAAGACCGCTGCCCAGTAGGCTTCCCCCTACCTCCGCGTCATACCATCGGATTTCTCCACCGGTGGAGGTTGCCGTCAGCGTCATCACGCCACTGCTGCACACCGAATCGCCCTGCGTAATAGGTGCTGCCGCACCCACATAGGTGAGCGTAACCGGAAACGAACCCACCGAACCGCAGGCAACACTGGTCACGGTTACCGAATAGGTTCCCGGATCGCTGACGGTGATGCTCGAACCCGTCATGCCATTCGACCAAACATAGCTGTCCGCAAAAAACGGTACCGACAATGTTGCGCTCTGGCCGGGACAAAGTTGCGTGAAGCCGTCGTTCACCAGGACCTCAAACGCAGTGAAACCGCTTTGTTGGGTCAGCGTGATTGGGACCGCAACCACATTGTTGCCATCGCTTTCTTCCAGGAAATTATTGTTAGGGTCAACCTGCACGACGAGCTGGTAATCACCGTTGCACACCGAAGGAGGGATGGCGATTTGCATGCCTTCCAGGTAGTAGTGGTAGATGTCGGTCCAACCTGCGGAAATGCCCTGGTTGGTCATGCCGCAGGAGTACCCGCCTCCGCCGAGGCCATAATTGGGGGCGTCCGTGGTCAGGATCCCATCCGCGGCATCGCGGCAATGGCCGTAATAATAGGAACATGAGCCAAAATCCATCAGGCAAAAACCGAGCTTGCCCCCCTCTGCCACAATGGGCCAGGTCAAGGGATCAGGGTCGGCTGTGGCCGTCCGCAAGCTGTACACGCCCCAATCGTCCACGTGCATGTGGCCGTGACTGATGTGATAGGTCATGGAACCCGCCCAGCGCTCCGTGTACGACATGGTGCCATCCGGGTGTTTATGGTAAATACGCTGTTTAATTAACTGCCGCGGCTCCGTGCCATCAGTACACACGCCGGGAAAGCCGCCCGGGCTCAAAAGGGTATCAGTACCACAAACAAAGTAATCGGTAGCTACCACCCGAAGCGGCCCATGCCCGGTATTGGGGGTGGACACCGACACGCCAAGTTCACCGGCAATTTCAGGATTCTCTGACGGGTCCAACAGCAAGTCCCGGGACAATTGCAAATCCGGAAGCAGGTCGCAATCGTTGGTGCCGTCCAGGCAATCGCAACCAGCAGCACTGGTCAGCGTGCATGGCTGCGCTGCGGCCAAAAAAGGCAGCAACGCCGCTACAAAGAGCAAGCAGGATTTCATAAAAACGCAGTTTTTGAGCACAAAAGCAGCCTTTAAAATACAAAAAGCGGGGGAATTATTCCGCTCCTCCGGGCAAATGCAGGGTTAGCTTCTGGCGGAGCCTCCTGCATAATCCCGCTCTACAATCGCGGCTATGCCATCTTCATACGATGTAGGGCGCAGCGGAAAACGCTTTTCAAACTTAGAGGAATCAAAGAGATAAGGGCGATCATACTGGTAAACCATCTCCACAAGTTCTCGCATAATAGGGTTAAAAAGCCCCAGAACACGCACCAGCCAGGCCGGAGCCACTTGCAGTCCCGGCTTAGCGCCTAATGCTTTGGCAATGGCAGCTACCCACTCCTGACCCGTCATTGGATTTGCGGCTGTGGGTAAATGCCAGACCTGCCCATAGGCATCTGGGGTATTGCCCAGCAACGCCGTGGCCTTGCCGGCATCCGGCGTGTAGGTGTAGGAATGCGGAACGCGCGCCGAGCCGAGCCACTGCGCTTTTTTGCCCTGAAACAAGGGGTTGAAAACCGTTTCGGTCAGCATGCTGCGCTCCTGAATCCCAGGGCCGTAAAAATCGGCGGCGCGGGCAATCAGCGCCTCGACCCGACCGGAACTGGCGGCATCCAGGACCATGCGCGCAATTTCAGCCCGAACCCGGCCTTTGTGACTGGAAGGATTCCAGGGGGTTTCTTCTGTCATCGGCGCCAGATGACGGGGGTCGTACATGTAGACGTTGTCAAAAAACACCAATCGCGCACCGAACTCCGCGCAGGCAGCCAACACATTGCGCATCAGGGGTGGCCAATGCGTTTCCCAGGTTTTGCGATCGTAAGTCAGGCCCACGGCCAGGTAAACAGTTTCCGAGCCCTCCACAGCGCGAAAAACCTCCCGGCTTTGCAACAGGTCTGCCGGAAAAAGTACGTCCGATGCATTGACGGCTTTGGGCTTCCTGTTCACCAGGCGAATGGATTGCGTAAAGGCTGGCAACGCCAGCGCTATTTCCCGACCAATTACGCCACCAGCACCAAGAATAGTCTGCATACTAAATGTTATGTTAATGCCAAGAACTTCAGGGTACCCCTAAGCGATCGTCCACGCTTCGTTGCCCGCAATCAGGGCGTTCAGTGCTTCCATAGAATTAGTTATTCCATGCATCGCCTGTGCTTGCGCTAATTGTGCTTCCATCATTACCTCGTACACCGGGCGTTCCATAGCATACAGTACCCCAAATGGTCTTGGCATGGAACCCGGTACCCCGGGCTCATCAAACATCCGGGACAGAATCATCGCTTTGACCATGTCGTGTTCGTCGTGGACCCAGCAATCGTCCAAACTGCCTTCCTGATCCAACACAAAGCTGCGCGGTGTAAAGCCGTCCAGGCGAATGCCCAGTTCGCTGTTCATGCCGTAGACCAGCGGCTGGCCATGCTCCAGAAAAAGCGTGTTGGCGCCTTTGCTGCTCTTTTCTGTCAGGGCTTCAAAAGCGCCGTCATTGAAAATGTTGCAATTCTGGTAGATCTCTAAAAAACTGGTGCCCACGTGCCCGGCAGCGCGGAGCAACATCTGTTGAAGATGCTTCGGGTCGCGGTCCATGCTGCGGGCCACAAACGACGCATCGGCGCCCAAGGCCAGTGCCCCTGGGTTGAACGGGTGATCAATGGAACCCATCGGTGTTGACTTGGCTACCTTGCCCATTTCAGAGGTCGGGGAATACTGGCCCTTCGTCAAACCATAGATTTGATTATTGAACAGCAACATATTGCAATCCACGTTGCGCCGCAATAAGTGAATAAAATGATTTCCCCCGATGGACAAGCCGTCTCCATCGCCAGTAATCAGCCAGATGCTCAACTCAGGGCGGGTAGCTTTCAATCCGGTCACGATGGCCGGTGCCCTGCCGTGAATGGAGTGCATTCCGTAAGTATTCATGTAGTACGGAAATCGGGAAGAACACCCGATGCCGGAAATCATGACAATTTTCTCGCGCGGAATGCCCAGTCCCGGAAGCACCGTTTGCACTTGCTTGAGAATGGAATAATCACCGCAACCGGGACACCAACGGATGTCCTGGTCGGTAACAAGGCTTTTAGAAGTCAGCGTTTCGATGTCAGCCATGGCTGGAAAAATATTGGTTCAATGAGTCGCTCCGGTAGGTGTACCCGCGGAAGTCTGCGTTCCGTTCTGCTGGATGGTTTCAACGCCGCTGAGCACTTCCACTGCGGCCTGCATCAACTCGCTTTTGCGCAACGGAATACCCTGAATCCGGTTGAATGGAATAAACGTGCGCGGAAAGCGATCGCGCAAAATTCGAACAAGTTGGCCACTGTTGATTTCCGGAACCAACACGTGTTTGTACCGGCTCATCAGGCTTTCCAGATTTCGGGGAAAGGGGCGGATGTGCCTCAGGTGGGCGTGTGCGACTTCATAACCGGCGGCTTTCAAGTCGCGCACGGCAGCGCGGCAGGTGCCAAAGGTGGAACCCCAACCCAGCAACAACAATTCTCCTTGTTCCGGCCCCTGGTCAATGCGCAGTTCCGGAATAAAGTCTGCTATCCGCTCAATCTTGGCCTCGCGCAGCTTGACCATGAGCTCGTGGTTCATCGGATCGTAGCTGATGTTGCCCGTTTCGTTCTCCTTTTCCAGCCCCCCGATTCGGTGCTCCAATCCTGCGATGCCCGGAACGGCCCACTTTCGGACCAAGCGCTCGTCGCGGCGGTACGGCAGAAAACCGCGCTCCGGATCGGCATCCGATGCCGTGGCAAAGACCGGATTAATAGCCGGTAAATCTTCGGCTAGTGGAAACTGCCAGGGTTCCGCCCCATTGGCGATGTACCCATCAGAGAGAAAAATAACCGGCGTCATGTGCTCCACCGCAATGCGGCAGGCTTCGTAGACGGTTTCAAATGCGTCAGAGGGCGAATGGGCTGCCATGACCACGAGCGGACATTCGCCGTTGCGGCCGTAGACCGCCTGCAGCAGGTCGCTTTGCTCGGTTTTAGTCGGTAATCCGGTGGAAGGGCCTGCGCGTTGAATGTTGCAAATGACGAGGGGCAATTCTAACATGACTGCAAGCCCCATGGCTTCGGCTTTGAGCGCCATGCCGGGACCGGAAGTGGTGGTAATGCCCAAGCTGCCTCCGAAGGCTGCGCCAATGGCCGAGCAAATGGCGGCAATCTCGTCTTCAGCCTGAAATGTCTTGATTCCAAATGACTTGCGCGCGGCCAGGTAGTGCAAAATTTCCGATGCCGGCGTAATGGGATAGCTGCCCAAAAAGAGCGGCAACCCAGAGCGAACGGAAGCGGCCACCAGGCCCATCCCGGTAGCTTCGTTGCCGGTGATGCTGCGGTAGCGTCCTGGCGGCATTTTGGCCGGTTCCACTTTGTAGCGGGTCGCGAAGGTTTCTGTGGTGTCGCCGTAGTGATAGCCGGCGCGCAAAACGGCGGCATTCGCTTCGTATATTTCTGGAATTTTTTTGAATTTGGCGGCCAAAAAATCCAGGGTGGACTGCAAGGGCCGGTCGTACATCCAGTACAGGAAGCCCAGCACGAACATGTTCTTAGAGCGATCCTTCTCTTTATTACTGAGGGTATACTCCTGGAGCGTTTCGCGCGTCATTTTGGTCACGTCCATGACGTGAATCGTGAAACCGTCCAGGGTACCATCTTCAAGCGGATTGCTGGCGTAACCGGCAAGCCGCAGGTTCTTGGCATCAAACCCGTCCGAATTGAGCACGAGCTCGCCTCCGGGCACCAGACCGGAGAGGTTGGCTTTTAGTGCGGCTGCATTCATGGCCACCAGCACATCGCAGGAATCGCCAGGAGTGAATACAGGTCGGCTGGCGAAATTGATCTGGAAGCCGGATACCCCCGCCAGGGTACCGACCGGGGCGCGGATTTCAGCTGGAAAGTCGGGGAAAGTTGCCAGGTCATTTCCCACGAGAGCGGCCGTATTGGTGAACTGGCCACCTGTGAGTTGCATGCCGTCGCCGGAGTCGCCCGCAAATTTGATGACGACTTCTTCGCGCACCACAAATGCCCCGGCCGGGGATGCTGGAACGCTGTTGGTTGAGTTTTGATCAGGCATAGGCCCGTATGTTCTTGCCTTCCATGAAGTTTAAAAAAGCCCGGTTGGCTACGCGAACGCCGCCCGGTGTGGGATAGTCGCCAGTAAAGTACCAATCCCCCAGGTGATTGGGAATGGCCAGGTGAAGGTCGGCTACACTTTGGTAAACAACCTGCACTTCGGCCTGCAAGTCGTCCGGTGTAACGATTTTGGCTATTTGCGCGGAGAGCTCCTGATCGCTGAAGGGCTCGTAAATCCGTTTCACGAGGTTCCTTTGCTCTCGAAGGGGCTTGACCACTTCGAGCATAACCTCTTCGAAAAGGCTCTGGAGTTCTTCATCCATGTTGCGCTGCCGGAACAACTGCATCGCGGCCTGAAAGGCTACGAAATCGCCCATTTTGGACATGTCAATACCGTAACAATCCGGATAGCGAATTTGCGGAGCCGAGCTGGCGATGACAATTCTTTTGGGGCCGAGTCGGTCTAAGATGCGCAAAATACTTTCGCGCAGGGTGGTACCCCGCACAATGCTGTCGTCAATCAGGACCAAGGTGTCCAGGCCAGGCCTGACCTGGCCGTAAGTGGTGTCGTAAACGTGGCTGACCAGGTCGTTTCGGCTGGTATCCTGAGTGATGAACGTGCGCAGTTTGGCGTCCTTGATGGCGAGCTTTTCCACGCGGGCCCTTCGCCCTAAAATGCGGTCCAGCGCAGCCGGATCGGGATTTGCCCCAAGGGCTAAAATGGCCGATTTCTTTTCGGTATCCAGGTGATTTTCCAGCCCTTTGATCATGCCCAAAAACGCCACTTCAGCCGTGTTTGGGATGTAGCTGAAAATGGTATTATCCAGGTCGTTGTCAATCGCATTGAGGATATGAGGAGTTATGTATTGCCCCAGGCGAATGCGCTCGCGGTAAATATCCGAATCGCTGCCGCGCGAAAAATAAATGCGTTCAAAACTGCAGGAACGACGAGGCTCCGGCGTGCGGATAAACGTTTCTTCGAATTGGCCGTTGGCTTTGATGATCAGCGCGTGTCCAGGCTGCAATTCCCGGACTTGGCTGACGTCCAGATTGAAGGCATTCTGCAGGGCAGGGCGTTCTGAAGCGGCCACAATCACTTCTTCATCGGCATACCAGAATGCAGGCCGGATGCCCACCGGATCTCGCAATACAAAGGCATCGCCGTGCCCGATGAGCCCTGCCATGACATAGCCGCCATCGAAATCCTTTGCCGCCCGTACCAGTACCCGTTTCAGGTCGAGCTCGCGCTCAATGAGATTGGAGATTTCCCGGTTGTCGTGGTAGGCTCTGTATTGTTCAAACAAGCGCTGGTTTTCCTGGTCCAGAAAATGGCCAATTTTCTCCAGTACCGTCACCGTATCGGCGTTGCGAATCGGATGCTGACCAATGGCTACCAATTGGCGGAAGAGCTCGTCGTTGTTGGTCAGGTTAAAATTGCCAGCCACGGCCAAATTCCTGGATTTCCAATTGTTGGAACGGATAAAGGGGTGGCAGGAATTAATGGAATTTTGACCGTGCGTACCGTAGCGCAAATGGCCGAGCAGCAGCTCCCCAGCATACTTGACATTTTTTTTGATCCATCCGGAATCCTCGCGCTTTTTGGGCTTTTGCTGAAGTTCCTCTTCGATGCGGGCAAAAACACGGTCGAAAATGTCCTTGATCGGCTGCTGGTCAATGCTCCGCATCCGGTCAATGTACTTGGTTCCTGGCTCTGCCTCGAGTTTAATGGTGGTGATGCCCGCACCGTCCTGGCCCCTGTTGTGCTGCTTGTGCATCAGCAGGTAGAGCTTGTTGAGGCCGTAAAAAGAGGTTCCGTAACGCTCGCGGTAATAGGACAGTGGCTTTAGAAGCCTTACCATCGCTATGCCGCATTCGTGCTTTATGGGATCAGACACACCGGGGGAATTGTGGTAGGAACGAGGGCAGCATTTGCGCAAAAACGCAGGTTTTAGTTTCGCTTTCTACCGATTGCCAGCCCGTCGCGAACCGGTTGCTAACCGAAGCACCAAGGCCAGGTGGTCAGGGCAAGCCGAAAACTTTCCACCGCGGATTCCTGCAAACTGCCAGAAGTACAAAGATAACCGATCCACGGCTGGAAAGGTTTCCTGGAAAATAAGCTGCAAGGGGAGGATCTGGTTCTGGAAATGCCAGATTTGAGTGCCTTGCGATTAATTGTGCTGCCGCTGCGCTTCGGACCGCTGCCCTAAATGCAGTTTAGCGCACTACCGCTGTGATTTGGACCGTTACCCTAAATGCGGTTTAGCGCACTGCCGCTACGCTTCGGACCGCTGCCCTAAATAGGGATCTGTGTATCGTGCTTGATTTCATCCATGACAAACGAACTCTGAACCCTGCCAATATTCTCCAAGGCTGCGAGTTTCTGGACCAGGAATTGCTGGTAAGCATTCATGTCCGGAACCACAATTTTTAACAAGTAATCAAAGCCCCCGGCCGTATGAAAACACTCCAAAACCTCCGGTAGGGTCTGGATTTCGCGTTCAAACTGGAGAATGTATGGCCGGGCGTGCTCTTTGATGCTCACGTTGCAAAACACCAAAAGCCGCAACCCGAGTTGCTCGCGGTCAATGAGGGCAACATAGCGCCGGATAACTCCGGTTCGTTCCAACTTCCGAATGCGTTCATAAACCGGGCTGGCCGTCAAACCGAGTTCTGCAGCAACTTCCTTGTTCGTGACCTTGGCTTGATGCTGCAACAGGCGCAGAATCCGCAAATCCGTAGCGTCCAGATTGTGCAGCGGGGGCTCAGGCAACCCTTCATGATGAGGATAAGGCGATGAATCTTCTGACATTGGATGAATATTGATGCAGTCTCCGTAAAATTATCTGCTAAAATCTAGAATTGCAGCAAACTTATTGGCTTTAATAAATACAACCAAGTTTTTATGCTGCAATTGCGAACTTTAGTAGATAATACGTTGTACCATGGCACGCGCAACTTCTTCCCCCCTCCCCCCCGGCCGCGAAGATTCTCCCAAACGGCAACTGGAAAGCATGATGATGTCTCATGGCTATGACCCGCAGAAGGCATCCGGGGCCATCAAAGCACCATTGTACGCTACCTCCACCTTCGCTTTTCCAAACGCAGAAACAGGCAAAGCGCGGTTTGCCGCTGCTCACGGGGTAGAAGGTGCGGAGCCAGGAGCGGTGTACAGCCGCTTGGGTCATCCCGGGCTGGAACTCGCCGAGGAGCGGTTGCGCTTGTGGGACGATGCCGAAGCCTGTGCCATTTTTCACAGCGGGATGAGCGCCATCAGCACCTCCTTACTGTCCTACCTAAAGCCCGGCGATGTCCTTCTCTTTAACGGCCCCTTGTATGGAGGAACAGACCATTTCATCCGGCATTACCTGCCGGAACTAGGTATTCACACCCTGGAGTTTGGCCCGAATGAGCCCGAATCCGCCATCAGACTTCGCCTCCGTCGCAACGGCCTGCAAAGCCGGGTCAAAATGATCTTTGTAGAAACTCCCGCCAATCCGACCAACGAGCTTACTGATTTAGCGGCTTGCCGCGCGCTTGCCGATCAACTCTCCAGACCGGAGCAACGGGTTCTGTTAGCAGTAGACAATACCTTTCTGGGTCCCATGTGGCAACACCCCCTGCAGCACGGTGCTGACTTGGTTTTGTATTCTGCTACCAAGTACATCGGCGGACACAGCGACCTGATCGCGGGCGCGGCCAGTGGTAGCGCAGCCGTGCTCCAACCGATCAAAACGCTTCGCGTTTACCTGGGTACCGCAGCAGATGCCTGGGTAAGCTGGTTGCTGCTCCGCAGTTTGGAGACGCTCTCCGTGCGCATGAAGCGCCAGGCGGAGAGTGCTGCCGTAGTAGCCGAATTCCTGCGCCAGCATGAAGACGTCGTGCAGGTGCGCTACCTGGGATTCCTCAACCCGACCGATGGCGATGCCTACACTACTTACCGCAAACAATGCGAAGGCCCAGGCGCCATGATTTCGTTTTACATCCAGGGAGCAGAAGAAGAAGCCTTCCGCTTCCTCAATGCTCTGGACCTAATCCGGCTTGCCGTAAGCCTGGGCGGGACAGAATCACTTGCCGAACACCCCGCCACCATGACGCATTCCGGTGTTGACCCCGACGTTCGGGAACGGCTGGGCATTCACCCCAACCTGATTCGGTTGTCCATCGGTCTGGAACACCCTCAAGACCTGATCGCCGACCTGGAACTGGGTTTTGCGGCCGTCAGGCAGCAACTGGTGATCTCCCGTTAAGCCCTACAGGGTACTTCTTAAAGACCCGGAGACAAGGTTTGCGAAAATTTTAATGCCGGAGTTTACTCCTGTAAATGAGGACGTTAAAATTTGTGCGGAGCGCAGTATCCTGGGTTTATAGGAGTACCCATAAATAAACAAGACTGCTGGCCACAAACTAGCACTTGCTAAAACCTGAATTTTTTTGTCATAACGTACTTAGAACTGTGTTTTATCATTGCACAAAACACATACCATGCAGTACTGTATGCAAATCATCGGTTCCCCTATTGCCCTGGCAATCTCCTTAACGCTGATGATCAGCTTCGCCGCTTGTGAGGAAAGTCCACCGGCAGATATGCTTTCAGAAACAGCTTGGAGAACAGACAGCACATTCGCTTGCCATGAATACCTTTTTGACTCTGCGCTGGCCAACCTGCTTTACCTGACCAGTGCGATGGAAACTGCCGCAAGCATTGATCGCTATGCGCTGCCGGATACCAATGTTTTTGGGTGGATGCAGGAGCGCTTCGTCATCCACTACCAGAGCGACCATGCAAGTCCCAAACCATACGATGTGGTTTACCTGCATGGCGGCGGCGGCGATGTGGGCCATGCAGGCAATTTCAGTGATGATGTAACGGCTTTTCTGCGCGCCGGCTATGATGTCTGGAGCCTGGAATACCGCCGGGGATGGCACGAAGGGTCCTACAATCCCTGCCTTCCCCGCGATCCTTATTCCGCTACAGAAGCTGACTTTAATCGCTTCGATACGGCTACCGTTTGGGCCGCACAAGATGCGCAATTGGGCACGTGTACATTGCCAGTCAAACAACAGACAGCCTGATCCTCTTCGGCACTTCCTTTGGCGGACATTTGGCTATTGTGAACGGTCCCTTGGGGTCAACACCTGCTGCGGTGAACCAGCGAATTGTCGCGGCAATCTCTGTCTCCGGAAGCGCGTCGCCAGTCATAAATCTTCAGCATGCGGTACCTACCCTTTTCATCCACGGGGAAACCGATTCTGTGAACAGTCCGGATCTGGGACCGCTGTACCAATCAACGTTTGACTTTGCCCGTTATGCGGTAGGAGGAAGAGCCCTATACGAGGCAATCTCCCGAGCAATCCTTCGTGGCTCATCATGCACCCCGGGGGTCACAGCAAAAGCATCGCTAAGGGCAAGCGCTTGGTTACCATCATTGAACGCACGGTTTTGACTGGCAGAATCCCGCCCGGCCGTTTCACCGCCAATTCGTCCGGTATTACGGCATCGCCTTGAGGCACAATACCGTATAACCTGGTCTAAAGCAACTTGGCAATCAGGCTCTCGGTGCTGATGCCTTCCGCTTCCGCCTTGTAGTTGCGCACGATGCGGTGGCGGAGAATGGGTTCAGCCACAGCCTGCACATCCTCGATATCGGGTGAGTACTTGCCCCGGGTTGCTGCGTGAGCTTTGGCGCCCAGCACCAGGAACTGCGATGCGCGCGGTCCTGCGCCCCAACTGAGGTAATTGCTGACAAATTCCGGCGCGCGTTCGGTGCCTGGCCGGGTTTTGGCCGCCAGGTTGACGGCGTATTCCAGCACGTTGTCTGCAATGGGAATGCGGCGGACCAGGCTTTGAAAAGCGCGAATCTGGTCGCCGCTGAGAATCTTGTTGACGGTGGCCTGGCGGTCGGTTGTTGTGGCTTTGACTACCGCCACTTCCTCCGCATACGACGGGTAATCAAGGCGGATGTTGAACATGAATCGATCCAACTGGGCCTCGGGCAAGGGGTAGGTGCCTTCCTGCTCAATCGGGTTCTGCGTGGCCAATACAAAAAAGGGCAGGGGAAGGGCATGGCGGTGTCCAGCGGCAGTAACGCCGCGTTCCTGCATGGCCTCAAGCAACGCGGCCTGGGTTTTGGGGGGGGTCCGGTTGATCTCATCGGCCAACACGATGTTGGCAAAAAGCGGGCCGGGAATAAAACGAAAATGGCGCTGCTCATCCAGCAACTCCGACCCAATAATATCAGAGGGCATGAGATCCGGCGTGAACTGGATGCGCTTAAAGCTCAGGTGCAGCACATCGGAGATGGTCTGAATCAAAAGCGTTTTGGCCAATCCCGGAACACCGACCAGTAAACTGTGGCCATCGCAGAAAATGGACAAGAGAACATAGCGCACCACGTCTTCCTGACCGACGATCACTTTGCCAATTTCTGCCCGGAGTTCTTCAAACGATCGCGCCAGAGCATCAACAGCCTGGACTTCGTTGGTTTGCGTGGAAATCATATTCTTGATAAAGTAATTGTCTGCCGGCGGGTAACCCGGTCCTTCCCCCGAAATAGTCTGTAAGTACCTTCTAAAAACCCGGCTGTTTCGCGCCGCCCATTTTTAGAAGTTCCTTGTTTTCGTTAACGACCCAGCCCACCAGAAGCAGCACTTAACCAGCGCTCTGCCTGCGGACAGCCAGCGTAAACCGGATCTACGCGAAGATACGTTTTGCCCAATCTACCGGCCAGCCATTCGTCCATGAGTCGCCCGCGCTTGGCCTGCAAAGCGACCGCCTGAATTTTGGAGTAATCCTGATCCAGGTTAGCTTGATGGGGCTCGGTTTCTTCGCGCAACAAAATCAGGCGAAAGGCCTGCTTCCCTTCGGGCGTCACATAGGCCTGAGCCGCTGACACCTCTCCCGGCTTGAGTTGCTCAATGGCAAAGTAAGTGTCCCGATCCAAATCCGCTACCGTGAACAGATTGGAGCCGTCCGCGGGGTTGACCATGTCGCCGCCGCTTTTGTTGCTCTGCTGATCGGTGGAAAAACGCGCTACCGCTGCGGCAAAAGTCAAGCTTCCGGTTGATATGGCATTGCGGATGGAGTCCAGGCGGCTGGAGGTGGCCGCCAGATTGGAACTTGTAACCCGGGGTTGAACCAAGATGTGGCGCAGGCAGGCTTGTTCTCCTTTCCGCTCTATCATTTCGATGATGTGGAACCCAAATTCCGTTTCCACCACTTCGGAAATCTCCCCGTTTTTTAGGCGAAAGGCCGCGGCTTCAAAAGCGGGCACCAGGGTACCCCGACCCAAACAGCCCAGATCGCCATCCTGCTCTTTCGAGCCTGGATCGTCGGAGTAAATGGCCGCCAAAAAACTGAGTTTTTCGCCCTTGCGAATGCGCGCGAGCAATTCCTCGGCTTTCTCGCGAGCAAAAGCGCGCTGCTCCTGGTTGGGCTCTGGAATCAGCACGATATGGGCCATTTGCACTTCGGCATCAAAAAAAGGCAGGCTGTCCGTAGGAATTTCTTTGAAGAAGGTGCGAACCTCAGCGGGACTGATGCGGACGTCGCCCGTGACCAGGCTTTGCATGCGGCGGGCCAGCAACTGATCCGCTATGTCCTGCCGAAATTCTTCCTTCAACTGGACAATCGGTTTGCCGTAAAACTCCTCGAGTTTTTCTGCGCTGCCCAACAGTCCGATAAAATAATTGAAGCGCTGGGTAAGTTCGGCGTCGATCTCCTCCTCAGAAATGATCACAGAATCTTCTTGGGCCTGAAGCACCAACATTTTCTGGGCCACCATTTGGTCCAGCAATTCACAGCGCAACTCAGCTCCGGGCGCTCCTTCCTGCACGTACTGCAGGTACTGAAACTCAATGTCGGATTTCAAGACGATCTGGTCTCCGACCTGCGCCACCACTTTGTCCAGCAACATTGGGTATTGGGCGCGCGCCACAAGACCGGAAAGCAGGATACAACAGAAGAAAAGGCTTTGTTTCACAAGCTGCTGATAAGGTCAATAAATTTCGAAATGGTCGTGTTTGCCCCCTTCAATGTACAAATCCCGGTAGGTGGCCTTGATCAATTCCCGGTGGCGGCGGTTCATGATTCGTTTGTTGATGTCCGTTCGGCAATAGGCCAGCGGCATCGGCTCTCCCTTTCGTTTGCGCTCCAGAACCCGAAACAGCGCGACCCGGTCCTGGTCGTTTACCTGGATCCAATCGGAGCCTTCTAATCGCTCCGGTTGAATATCCTCTCCGGGAAAGTTACGCTCCAGATCGTCCTGGCTGTACCACTTGGTTCCGTTTACCTGGTAATCAATGCAGGCCGAGCTGCAATACCGATCCAGATTTCCCCTGTTTCGCTCCATGTTGCGAAACCAGAACCGGACGGAGTCCAAATTGATTTTGCCGGCATCCCCGATGGCGTATTCAATTCTGTAGACCGTTTCCTGCAGCCGGAATTGTTCGGCGTTCTCGTCATAGAAGGTCTGGATCTGTTCTCTGGACATTGCGGTATCCAGATTTTGATCCACCCATTGTTGCAGGTAGGCTTCAATAAGCAGGCTTTCCCGGTATTCCTTGGCCTGCCGCTCTATTTCAGACAATCGGCCGCTTAGGTTTTCTGAAGCCACTTCCACCAGCAAATGGTGTTTGACCCAATTGTCTATGAAGTCCTGGCTCAATCGGGCACTGTCTTCCGGTCTGGTCCCGGAAGGAATGATCCCGCTCAAGTCATCCGGGTAGAGGTAACGGTCGTAAACGCGGGCAATAGGCTCCTCTTCGGGGCGGGCACCGGACTTGCACGCCGACCATAAAGTCAGCCCGATGATGGCAGCGAAGAGGACCGGGTGGTTGCGCAAGGCTTATCGAATCATGGACTGGAAAGTCTCCTGGTGAATGACCACTGGGTACTTGGCCCGCAGCTCTTCCACCCAACGGTCCTCCAGAAACTCCTGGTAGTCTGAAATGACGTAGCCTTTGGCTTGGTCCAAGGTCTTGGGTTCTGAAGGCACCAACTGCAAGATCTGCACAAGGACGGTATTGCCGCTTTCGTTGGTCATCAGGTTGGCGCTTATGCCGACAGAGCGTCCGGCCTGGTCTACGAAACTGTTTTGCTCAGGCAAGTACAGTCCGTGTTCTGAGCTCACAACTTTCTTGTTGTCGTCGGTGTTGTATTTGGCCAACACCTCGTCAGCCGTTGCGCCACCTTGAAGACTCTTGCGCACTTTTTTAGCCGTCTTGCCATCCTGAATGGTGTACACGACTGCTTCAACGCGCTCATCCCACAGGTAATTGTTGCGGGTTTGCTCGTAAAAATTCTGGAGGCCAACGGTATCGCGCATGGCTTGCTGCCAAACTTTTTCTTCGGTCAGTTCAAACAGGAGAATGCCGTCCCGGTACTCTTGCAAGAGTCGGCGGAAAGCTTCGTCTTTTCGGCCCAAGGCGTATTCCACCGTATTGTCTTCTACGTACTGTTGGTACAAGCGGTCAATCTTGGCGGCAATGTCCTGGTCGCGGTAAGCGCGTTGGCTGCGCTCTACGTGAAAAGCAAAATCATCCACCTTGTAGGCCACATCCCCCAATTGGAAAAGCACTGCACTGGTATTCACGGCCTTGGCGGAACGCCAGGTATTGACCAAAATGGACGAATCCATCGAAGCCTTGAACGCGTCCAGTACGGCAGCGTTCTCCTTAAAACCGTAACTGCGCTGCGCATTGCTGATGTAGCTGGCTCGCGCTTCATCGTAGCGACCGGCGCGCTGCAGGCGGCGGAGTACTTCTGCTTTCATGTCGTCATAGCCGGCCAACGGCGTGCGCTCCACCAGTTTTATCAAGTGAAAACCGTACGTGGTCTCTACCGGCTCGGATACATCGCCGGCGTTTTGCAAAGCGAACGATGCTTCCTCGAACGAACCCACCATTTTGCCCGTGCTGAAGGGCTCCAGCACGCCCCCTTTTGACGCGGTGGTTTTGTCGTCAGAGTTAAGGGCGACCAGGCTGTCGAACGACGCTCCGTTGCGGATCATATCGCGCAGTTCATTGGCGCGCTTGAGGGCAGCTTCCCGGCTTTCAGAGCCTGCTTCTTTGGAGAACTTAATCAGCATATGCGCCACCTGCACGGTACCGCGATTGGACCGGCGCTCGCCGGGTTTAACCAGATGGAAGCCGTAGCGCGTGCGCACAGGTGCAGAAACCTTGCCCTTAGCCGTGTTGAACAGGGCATCTTCAAAACGGGCATCTGGAATTTGCAAACCTGTAACATAACCAATGTTACCTTTGTTTTCTTTGGCGGAAGGGTCTTCGCTGGCCTCTGCGGCCACTTTGCCAAAATCCTCTCCTTTGGCAAGGCGCTGCTGGATGGCCACTATTTTGTTCCAGGCAGCCAGCGTATCAGCCGGTGCTGCACCAGGTTGAACGGTCACCATAATGTGGTGGGCATCAATTTCCAACAGCATTCTGTCGTAAGCCTCCGCGGTCATGTTGTCTGTAACAGCCTTATCAAAATAGGATTTAACCAATTGCTTGCGGTAGCGGTCCAATTCACTTTGTACTGCCGGGAGGGTATCAATGCGCAGCGTGCGGGCCTCTTTGACCTTCAGTTTGAAATTGATGTACAGCTCCAAGTATTCTTCCAGCGACGCCCGGCTGTAATCGTTTTGCTTGGTGGGGTTGTTTTTGCGGTAGACGTATTCAAATTCGTCCAGGGATACTTTCTCGTTGCCTACCTCAAACAGCACCGAACCCGGGTCATCGCCCGCAGGGGGAGCTGAACCATCAGAGGCCAGCAAAGCCGTTGAAAAAAGCGCAAAGGCAGCAGCGGCAAAAATTCCCAAAAAATCCTTTTTCATCTATCGAATTCCTTATCGGTTAACGATTTGTGGCTAAAAACAACGCGCTCCGGAGCTATTCCGGAGCGCGGCAAAGGTACGCAATTTTTATAGGACCTCCGGCAAAAACGGTGGCTTACTTCTTTGCGGGTAAAGGGCAGCATTCCTCGCGCAACAGCCTGATTATCAACTGGCTGGCACGGCTTTAATCATGGTGCAGACGCAAACACCGTCCACCAGATCAAAGCGAACTTCGTCCATGATGGCGTGAATAAGTTTGAGGCCTAGTCCGCCTTTCATCTTATTGCGGATAAAGTAATCGATGTCGCGCTCCAGCAACTTAGGATCAAACTCAAACTGACCAACGTCGTAGATCCGGACCGTCAGAATGCCTTCCCGCAATTCCGCTTCAATGCGGATGGTTCTGTTCTCATCGCAGTCGTTGCCGTGAATAATGGCATTGGCACAAGCTTCGTCTACCGCCAAAACAATCTGGTCCCGGAGCAATCCGGTTATACCGTGGGTTGCTAGCTCAGCCCCCAGGCGGTCGCGGATGGACTTGAGTTCCTCCCGGCGACAAATGACCGAGTAATGGGCTATCATGCAAGAAGGTCCATCGCCTCTTCCTGCGAAGAGACGAAGGTGAACAGATCGGTAAGACCCAACAGATTAAACACGTTTTGAACCCCTTCGCGGAGCCCAAAAAAGATAAACTGCCCCCCTTTGTCGTATACGTCGTCTTTGTTGCTGATAAAAACACCCAGCCCGGCAGAAGCGATATAAGCCAGCTCCGTTCCATCGAAAATGAAGTGCGTATGCCCTTCGGCAATCAGTTGTTTGAGCCGCACATCAAAATCCAGTGAAGAACTGGCATCCAGTTCGCCGCTAATTTTAAGGATGAGCGCTCCGACGATCGGCTCACTGATTAAATTCAGGCCTGTTGGCTTGTTGGTGGTGTTCATCTTGGTTGACTTCTACGGAATATTACGACTAATTGTTACTCATTGGAATTTGATGACCATTAGCGTAATGTCATCGCCTGCCCTTCCCCCCCCCAGGAACTCCTGGATGTCGTCCAGAATGCGTCGCTTGATCTCTTCTGCAGTAAAGAACGCATGCCTGGCCACAATGTGCCGGAGCCGTTCGAGCCCAAATTCTTCGCCTGTTTCCGGGTGGTTGGCCTCCATGATGCCATCGGTAAACAGCACAATGATGTCGTTGGTATCAAATCGGTGGCTGTTCACCTGGATATGACTGCGGTAGCGGTCAGTGCGGACAATGCCCAGCCCCATTCCCTTGTCCTGCAGGTATTCGGCCTGCCCGTCGCTGGCCCGGTAGTACAAAAGCGGGCAATGCCCGGCCCGGGAGTAAATGAACTGATTTTCCATGGGCCGGAAACTCAAAAAGACCAGGGTCAGGAAAATCTGGGGATCAAAACAAGCGCTGACGGCGGTGTTGACCCGGAACAAAAACTCTTCAGGATCCTCCAAATGATCCAAATTGGAGTGGAAAATGCCCTTGAGTTCTGCCACGTTGAAGGCGGCGCCCATTCCCTTTCCCGTTACATCGCCCAACACAATAAACACGTCGTTGCCCTTCTCAAAAAAGTCATAACAATCTCCTCCCACTTCCTGAGCCGGGCGATAAGCAACAGAAACGTTGACCCAGGTTCGAACCGGCTCAGTGCGAGGCAACAAATTCTCCTGCACCCGCGTGGCGATTTCGAACTCATTCTTCATCCGTTCGTTCTCCACGGCCTGGGCAACCAAGCGATTCTTTTCCAGAGCCAGCCGGGCTTGGTTAACGTAGGTTCCGAGCATCCTGATGGAATACTCGTCAAAGGCGTCTTCATGCTCTTTCAACAAAACAAGGCTTCCTTCGGGATGACCATTGACCGACATAGGAAAACTCAGTGCCGTTTTGAACTGCGTTCCCAAATCTTGTAAATGCTCATGGTGGGCCGCATTGCGCACATAGAGGTGACCCTCTCGCTCCACAACCTCTGCCGTTGCCTGTTGGCGCAACCCGCTTTCCCAGCGACTGATTTGGCCCAGCGCCACTTCTCCGCGCTTGAGGTACTGAACTTGCTGCCCCCCATTGAAAGGCCTGGTAAACCAAGCCGCACGCGCACCGCTGTTGCGGTAACAAAGGTCAAGCAGCAATTCCTGGATATCTTCGGCCGACCCTTGGTGGCTGATTTGCTCATGCAGGCTCTGAAAACCAAAAATATCATTGTTCCGACGCTCCATGATGGCCGTCATTGGCCAATTAAAGAGCACGGACAGCAGGCTCATCAACGCATAGCCCCCATTGAAGATCAACAACAGCAGGGGGAAGGGGTTCTGGTAGGCCTGGCTAAAGAAGATGTCGTGGGCATCTTCCACAAAGAACCAAAGCACCAACCCCAGATGCACCCAGGTGATCAAAAACAGGTAGACAAAGACATAAACCCTACTGCTTTGGGTCAGTTCACCGATCCAGCGCACCCGGAACAACAGCGAAAATGCGGGCACGGCGGCCAGCGCAAACAAGGCAAACAAGGCCAAATCGGGAAGCGGGAAGAGGGCGGCAAAGGCGGAAACGAAGAGCAGCGCCGTCATGGTTCGCAACCATTGCCGGGTGGAAACGGTGCGTTCATCAATCAAATGCCGAATGCGGACAAAGCTCCTGACCTGGTAAATAATGAGTGGAAGACAGGCCAGGAGCGGGTAAACTTCGCCTGTAAAGTAGGCCAGTGGCCCTCGGTTGGCCGGAGGGAAAAGCTGCGAAAGCAACACCAGCGTGAGCGTGAACAAGCCCCCGACCAGCATGTTGCGAAGCAGGATCTCCGGATCAACTGGTTTGGGGGTCTGGTCATAGACCAGCGCAAAAGCCAAAGAAGCAGTGTAGAACAAGGCAACCACCACTCCCGAAACCCAGGGCAGCAGCACGTAGGGGCCTTCATAGGCTTCGCTGGCCGAACTGGCAGCAGCGAGACCCCAGGCCAGAAAAACGGCGAGGGGCAGCAAAGGCTTGAGCCAGGGAAAACGTTGCAGCGTATCGGGCAAGCGGAGCGATTGGGTCCAGGAAAGAAAGCGGGAAAAAACACCCAGGCCGGAAGTTGGGGTGATTTAACCGTATCCGCTAATTATTGCAAAATTAAGGCATAGTCAACATGAAGCAGGTCAAGGTATTGCACGACCTGGAAATCGTGAAGGTAGCAGACAAAGGGCTGGGAATGGCCTACCAGGACGGCAAAGTGATTTTTGTAGAAAGAACTGTCCCGGGCGATATCGTCGACGCACAGTTGTTCAAGAACAAGAAGAACTTCGCCATGGGCTTTCCGCTGCACTTTTCCAGGCATTCCGAGTTCCGGATTGAACCTTATTGTTCCCATTTCGGCACCTGCGGCGGCTGCCGCTGGCAGAATCTTCCCTATGCTAAGGAGCTGGAGTTCAAAGCCCAACTGGTCGCCGACGCACTGCAACGACTGGCGCGCATCCGCGAAGCCCCGGTTCTGCCCACTATCGGCGCAGAGCCCTCTACGCACTACCGCAACAAGCTCGAGTATACTTTCTCCAACCGGCGCTGGCTGAGCCGTGAGGAAATTGACGCTGGCGCAGATGCCGCTCTGGACATTCTCGGCTACCATGTGCCTAATTTTCACGACAAAGTGCTGGACATTGAAACGTGTTACCTCCAGCCCGATCCGTCCAATGCCATCCGGCTGTTCGTTCGCGATTATGCCAGGCAGGCCGGCCTGTCTTTTTACGACCTCGGGCGCAAAACCGGCGTGCTCCGCAACCTGCAAATCCGCAACAACCGCCAGGGCGAGGTCATGATCATACTCGTGGTCAGCGAATTCAACGCGGGAATCGCCGCACTGCTGCGAGCAACCGCAGAGCAATTCCCCCGGATTGTGTCGGTGTATTACGCGCTCAACACCAAGAGCAACAGCGCCATGAACGACGTGGAGATTCTGCCGTTTGCTGGCGCTGCCTACCTGACCGAGCACCTGGACAACATTCGCTACCGGGTCGGGCCGCACTCGTTTTTTCAGACCAACCCAGCGCAGGCCGAAGTGTTGGTGGGCAAGGTCAAAGAACTGGCCGGGCTGCAACCGGATGACCGCGTCTACGACCTCTACACGGGCCTGGGAAGCATTGCTCTTTATGTGGCTGACGCCTGCCGCGAAGTGCTGGGCCTGGAATGGGTGGAAGGCGCCGTGGCTGATGCCCGCTCAAACGCCCGCGACAACGGCATCGAAAACTGCCGGTTTTACAGCGGCGACATGGTCAAATTGCTCACCGAAGAATTCCTGGCAGAACATGGCAGACCCGACGTGATCATCACCGATCCGCCGCGCGCCGGCATGCCCGACAAAGTCAATCAGCGGTTGCTCCAAAGTGGGGCGCGCCGAATCGTTTACGTTTCCTGCAACCCGGTTTCGCAAGCCCGCGATCTGGAACAACTCTGCGAAGGCTACGCTATAACGGCGCTGCAACCGGTGGACATGTTCCCCCGAACCTACCACGTAGAAAACATTGCGGTTTTGGATCGCATCGGGTGAAGGGAGCACGTGCGCTCAGCGGCCCAGGCCCACGCTTAGGCCCGCGTTCGCTCAGCGACCCAGACCCAGACCCATGGCTTGAAGGCGTTGGAACTCTGCGCGGTTTTGGGCGCTGGAGGTTGCGTGCAAAATATCGTAGCGCTCCCGCCGGGTCAGGTGCAAACTGACCGATGCCTTCTCTGCGCCTTCCGCTGGCGTGTACTCAAAGACCAGGACTTCGAGCTTGCCGTTCAGCGCCTCGCTGGCGTAGTCAATCAGGAAGTCGTGCTGGTAATCCTGAATTTCGCTCCAGTTGGCAATCAGGTTGCCCACCGGGCTGAAGATCTTGTCCAGAAAGGACTGGCCCTGGTAGTCTTCAATCATTTCGAATTGCTCGTGTCCCCGGATCTCCATCAGCACCACCCCAGACGTATGTTCATTAAGCCAGTCAGAAAATTGATGGATAAACCGCGTGCTGGTTTCCAACCCAAAGTTGTCGCGCAGCCCGGCATCCATTACTTCTGTCAGTGGGTTGCTGGGCAGGGCTACGTTGGGCAAAATGTAGGGAAAGGTGGCGTTCATACGCAGCGCCGAGGTCAATAGCAAAGAATCAGCGCCCTGCTCCTGGTAGAAGGAAACAAAGTCAATGCCGTCTACCTGGGGCTGGCGTAAACTCAAGTCGATGTTGGCTGGTCTGGTCAGCCAGGAAACCGGATGCGGACTGATGTAGCATTTTCGGCCGTCATTGATGATAGTCGGGCTGAGCACCATGCAGGGCATCTCTTGGCGCAATTCTGCGTCGCGGAAATACGAGAGCGGGTGGCTCAGGATGCTATCGGTAGACCGATTGAACGTTTGTTCAAAAATGTACGCGCGGTCTTTTCGGTATTCGCGGCCCGCCACTTCAAAGTGTTGCCAGGGTAAAAACAAATCGTTGACCACAATGGTGAAAAAGATAGGATTAAGCATGTCGGATGCCATGGCGTCGCCGTGCTCGGGTCCATACTTGTGCACTGACGTGTCCTGGCGGGCCAGCCAGGCCACTTGCCGGTAATACGCCAAACCCAACATTCCTCCGGAAGCTCCGGACAGCAAAAAGCTGTGGTCCATTAAATGACCGTTGCACAGGCTATCGGCCTGCTGCATGACTTTGGTGGTGAAAAGCCCTGCTCGGAGCCCCCCCCCGCTGGCATTGATCAGCACCATTTTGGGCTTGCGCCCCCCCGTGCCGGGGTGCTTTGCCGCCCAGTTGTTCAGGATGGCTTCCCAATGTGCCCGATCGCGCGCGCGGATGCCCGGCGAACTCAGGCTGTCCAGGCGTTCAAGCGTGTAAGCCGCAGGTTGCGCTTCGTAATTCAGCCCGTAGGCGTGGTTGGCGTATTTGAACAGATCGTGCTGCATCAGCGCGTTGAGGCCCAGAACGAGTGCAACGTACATAGCGGCCCGCCAGCCCCGAATCCAGTAACTGAACGCGCCGGTGAGGGCTACCAGCAAGCCAAAAAGCACTAGGACAGAGGCCCCTGCCGGCACGCGAAAGAATTCGTAATCAATCAGCAAGCCCAAACCCAGGAGTAAAACCAACCCGGTCACTTCAACAAAAACGGCATTGCCGTGGTGTTGGCGGTACACTTTGAGTAACATGGCCACGTCATAGTGGGCTACGGAACGCACGATCCGGGGACGCAGCCTGGTGTTCACGTAGGTGTCCACCCGCCAGCTGAGCATGGTGGGCAGCGTGTTCTCGCCTGCCGTAGTCATTTGGAGGTCCAAAGCTTCGTCTTCGCGGCGCAGACCCAGAATTTGCCAGATGTCTTTGTTGGTCTGGAAAAAGTAGGTGCCGGCCATGAAAATGATGGCCACTATCCCGGCCACAAGGCCCAGCACGTTGGACAAGACCATTTGGGTAGACGCAAACTCATCGTCGCGCTGAAACGAAACCAGGCAATAGATGTAAACGGTCAGAAAGGTCAGCGGAATCAGGCTGTTATTAAGCATGAATACACCAAAAGGCCGGTGAATCGTAGCAAGAAAAGGGAATCGGTGGGCGTGCAGAATATAGGCCGTTATGTTCCAGGTGACCAGAAAGCCGCCCAAGGCCAATCCCACGATGAAAAAACTCAAAAAGTCCACCTCACCCAGGTATTCCGGGTCCAGGTAGAGGTAATTGACGCCGTAGTGCTGCCCGATCGTGCTGGTGACCAGCAGGGTCAGAAAAACCCAAAACAGCAGCAGGAAATGGTGCTTTTTAGCGTGCACCAAAACCAATTGGATGGGGAAAGAATAGAAAACGCCGGTCAGAAACTTCACTTCGAACCGGAATTTAGGCAGGTTTCCGGCAAGATGGCCGGTGCAAACAGTGGGTCATTTATCCGTATACGGGGCAGGGGCCTTGCGGATACAAGGCTCCGCGCCCTACTCATACCCGCTTTCATAGGCGCCAATGTCAGGCAGCGTACCGGAAAAAGGCCGGACATTGCCGTCCAGGTCCAGGCCCAAGCCAATGTCAAAGCCCGCGTCAATGGCCGGAGAGCCTACCTCCAGGCGATAGTTTCGCTCGCTGCGGTCCACAAAAAGCGGCGACTCGTTAAACAGGCAGTTAAACGTATTCAGGGTATCGGTTGAAATGCGTGTTCGCAAGAGCGAGTGGCTGAACAGGTGGTTGAACGCTGCAGTCTGCTCCAGGTTGCCCAACACAATCTCCTGCTCGCGCAGGATATTGCCTTCGACAATCACATTTCTGAAGTCCGCCTGCTCCAGATCCGCTTCCAAAATAATGTCCGAACCCCCTTCGTCCTGGCCGAAGTTGTAAAAATTGGACAGCACCAAAATCGGGGTTTGGTGACTAATAGCCACGCTGCCAAAGTTGGCCAATGTAGCGTGGCGGAAATCGTAACGCCCGCCGAGCAACAGCGCCGCATTTGAAGCGCCGCAATTGTAAATGAGCGTATTCTCCGCCTGAATGTCGCTGAGCAGCGAGATAATGCCGTTGCCTTGAATGTCCTGAATGACCACATTCTCCAACAGCACTTCCGGCATGTTTGCCGCGTTAAAATCCGACAGGTTGGAACTCTTGCTGAAACCGCACAACAAACCTTCGCGGCTGTTTTTGATGACCGCATTCCGAATCACATTGCCCGTGCTGCCGCGCAGAAAAAACAGGCCGTCCCACTGACCGGGAAGGTCGCGGAAGAACGGCTCCAGGCGGTCCTGTAAAAACGTAACGGTGGAATCGGGTGTGCCTTCTACGATCAACGTGCCGTCAATGAGCATACCAGACCGCGCGTGAAAATGCACGCGACAACCTTCGCGGATGGTGAGCGTGCAACCGCTGTCCACCTGAACGTAATTGTAGATAATATAAGGTAAGTTATCTTCCCAAACTTCGTCGCAAAGCCGCTGCCCGCTAAAAAAGTTGGCGTTTTGTCCCCAAGCTACAAGCAGAACACTTTGCCGGTTGCCGTTGGTGATCATGACAATAGAGTCTTCAATCACATATGGCATGCCATCGTCGTTGGGATCAATGGTGACTTCGACAAAGACGTAAATGCTGTCGCGCCCCCGAATCTCAATGTCCTCCTGCAACGCTCCGGGAATGCCGTCCACGTTGATGCGAAAAAAGGAACTCTCGCCGCCAGCCAGTTCGATGCTGCTTATGCGAATGGCCTGGTCCTCCGGATTGAAAATCAGGAACTCGCGGGTTGCCGAGCCAACGGAAGCAAAAACGGTGTCAAACTGAAGCGTGTCCGTCGAAAAACGCAAGACTGCATCCGGGTTGTTGGTCAGGTTCTCTTTGCGGCACCCACTGCTGGTCAGCGTCAACAGCCCAACCAGCACGATGATGCCCACTGCGGTCAGCCAAGAGCCTGCACGGCCGAAGCCTGATCGTTTAAACAACGGAGAAAATAGTGCCTTCATGCCTTTCTGGTGGGCGATTCATCCTGAACGCCGCGAAGTTAGGGGTATTGCTTAAACCGCCGCCTTTCGGTGTTGAGTTGCCTGCTGTTGGTTTTTGTTCCGTTTTTTTTACGGGCGAAGGGCTTTAGTGTCCTTCCAGCAACCCTTTACTCGGCTGCCGCGAGCGCGACCACGGTCAGCTTAAACCCGGCTTCGGTCAGGTGGGCGCCGCAAGCCTCAAATGTGGCCCCCGTGGTCATCACGTCATCAACCAACAACAAATGAGGGTACAGCGAGGAATCGAGCCGCTGTAATCCCGGGCCCGGCGCATACAACTGGCGCACGCTTTCCCAGCGCTCAAACCGGTCTTTGTGGGTTTGCGTTTTGCCGCCCGACAGTCGCAGCAAGAGCTTGTCCTGAACGGGCAAGCCGCTGGCATCGGCCAACCCAAGCGCGATTTCGCGGGCGGGGTTATAACCGCGCGCAGACTCCTTGGCCATGGTCATTGGCACATAAACAATGGCCTGAATTCCTACCAAAGCGCCATCCCGAACCAGCGTCTCCCCGTAAAAACGGCCGCAGCCCCGCGCCAAATCCGGCCGGTTGCTGTATTTGAGCCGGTGCAGCAACTCCCGGACAGGACCGGCACTTTTCATGGCCCAACAAGCCCATACCCCCTCTAAATGCAGCCTCCCCCAAAAGCGGCGGGCCATGGGGTGATCGCCGGCAGCCAGGCGGTGGTACCCCAACTCGGGCAAATCAGCCTCGCAAGCCAGGCAAAACAACCGCTCCCCCCCACCCATCACCGCCCCGCAAGCCCCGCAGTTCAACGGGTAAAAGAGGTGCAACAGACCGTAGACCGCGTCTCCGCAGAGTTTCTTCAGCGCTCCGGAGAGCCCTTTTGGCGCTCTACGAAGCCCTTTTGGTGCTCCGGCGAGCCCTTTTGGCGCTCCGGCGAGCCCCTTCAGCGCGGATGACGGGTATGTGAGCATGACAGGATGTTTGGCAAGCCTCAAGCCAGGAGCCTTGCGTAAACCTCTTCGACTTTGCTCACCGGCTCCAGTCGAACGGGGTACTTGCCTGTCTCCAGGCCCTTGGTGTTGAATTTTGGCAGAAAAATGCGCTCGTAGCCCAACTTGGCCGCCTCTGCGATGCGCTGTTCCACGCGGCTCACTGCGCGCACTTCACCAGACAAGCCCACTTCGCCAAAAAAACAGGTCTGCAGAGGCAAAGGCAGGTCTTCGTAGGAACTGAGCAAGGCCGAAACCACGGCCAGGTCAATAGCCGGGTCTTCGACGCGCAAACCCCCGGCAATGTTGAGAAATACGTCGCGGTTGCCGAGCGCAAAACCGCAGCGCTTTTCGAGCACGGCCAGCAGCATGCTCAGGCGCCGCAAATCAAACCCGGTGGCACTGCGCTGCGGAGTTCCGTAAACGGCCGGGCTGACCAGCGCCTGCGTTTCGATCAGCATGGGCCGCAGCCCCTCAATAGTGGCAGCAATGGCAATGCCGCTGAGCGGCTCCTCGCGCTGGCCGAGCAGAATTTCCGAAGGATTCGCCACCGGGTAGAGCCCCGCCTCGCGCATTTCATAAATGCCCAGTTCGGAGGTGGAGCCAAAGCGGTTTTTGACGGAGCGCAGAATGCGAAACAAATGGTTGCGGTCGCCTTCAAATTGCAGCACCGTATCCACCATGTGTTCCAACACTTTAGGACCGGCAATGGCCCCGTCTTTGTTGATGTGCCCGATGAGCACCACGGGCGTTTGGGTCTCTTTGGCGAAACGCTGCAGCTCTGCCGCGCAGGTTCGAATTTGCGTAACACTGCCTGCGGGCGCTTCCACGCTATCGCTGTGCAGGGTTTGAATGGAGTCGACGATCAACAGGCCGGGCTGCATGTCGCGGACCCGGCGAAAAATGCGGGCCATGCCCGTTTCGGTCAGAATGTACAATTCCGGGTTGTCCGGCCCGATGCGGTCAGCCCGCATGCGCAACTGGCTGCCGCTTTCCTCGCCGCTGATGTACAGCACTTTGACGCCCCGAATCCGCAAACCGAGTTGCAGCAGCAACGTCGATTTTCCGATGCCAGGCTCCCCCCCCACCAGCACGAGCGATCCGGGCACGATGCCGCCCCCCAACGCCCGGTCCAGTTCCGGGTCTGCAGTGGGTAGCCGGAAC
>ENA-ORBV01000976-ORBV01000976.1-microbial-mat-metagenome-genome-assembly--contig:-NODE-976-length-65112-cov-14.073837_pt1 | contig 65112 bp, 47 predicted proteins | sample MGYA00237777_ERZ505514 | MGnify/ENA primary metagenome ERZ505514 (study PRJEB26160, sample SAMN06269048) | microbial mat metagenome | isolation source: Oligotrophic lake microbial mat | place...
GGGCGCGCGGGCGGGTGCGACGCCGTCGGGGAGCATCCCGACGTGGACAGATAGGACAGTGTGCTCAGCCGCGACGATGGCGGCTTCGACGGCGCGGGCCACCCGGTGGGCCGCGAGAACGTTCAGTTGGGGGTCAAGAGCGATGTCGAGGTCGACGCGCTGCCCGCGACCCAGGGGGTGGACGCGCACGTTGTGCACCGATCGGACACCACCGACCTCTTTCGCGCAAAGGCTGATACGGGCGCGCAGGTCCTTGTCGGACACACGATCCAGCAGGATGTCGAGCCCGTCCCGCGCGCTCCGCAGACCCAAGGGGGCGATCATCACGGCGATCAGGCCGGCGGCGGCGGGTTCAGCCCAGGTCAAACCCGCCAAGTTGGCTCCCGCGCCGAGGACGACGAGGCCGCTGGCGAGCACGTCCGAGCGGTTGTCGCGGGCGAGCGCCATCAGGGTCGGGCTCTGCAGTGTTGTGGCGGCAAAGAGGGTGATCCGAGCCAGCCAAAGGTTCGCGCCGATCGACACGACGGCCGCACCCACGACCAGGCAGGCGTCGCGCCCGTCGAGTTCCGGTGCCGGCCGGAAAACAGCATCCCAAATCAGCGCCACCGCGCCCGCCAGTACCAACACCCCAAGGAGCAGGGCCGTAAGCGCCTCGAATCCCCCGTGTCCGTAGTGGTGGTCGTCGTCCGCGGGGGATTGGGCGAGGCGGAAACCGAGCCAGGCTCCGCCGTTCGTCAGCACGTCGGCGAGGGAGTTCACCCCATCGGCGATCAGGGCCTTCGACCCCGTCAAAGACCCGATCGCGAGCTTGAGCGCGGCCATCGCCGCCTTCGTGACGAGGCTCTTTGCGAAAACGCCGTCAGCCAGTCCGGGGTGCGCTCCTGCGGGTTCCATGGGTGCCCGCGGCGCGGGGAACGGGATTCTAAGGTCGCGGCGTCGTTCGCTACCCTGGGATCGAGCGCCTTGCGCACCGCCCCATGGGACCCGCAGCCATTCGACCGTCGCGCCGCCGCGCCCACTCGGCCGCGGCATTTGCGGGCGCCCTGGCCGCAGCCCTCGTTCTGGGGCAAGACCCGACGCCGCCGCCCAGTCCCGTCCCCCCCGCGCCCGATGACGCGGATCCGCCCGTCGGTGTGCTGGGGTACCGCGCTTCCCAGCGCAAGGAGCTGGCCGACGGATTGATCGGAGCGTGGAAGCTCGATCGGTACTTCCACCCCGACCAGCCCATTCCCGAAGGCGACGTCGTCGGCGCGGCCATGTTCGGGCGCGAGACGATGTCGATCACGATGCACGTCCGGAGCCTGCGCCCGTTTGCGTCCGGGCCGGACTTTTTCGTGCAGGGTGGCATCCATTACTGGCGCATCGACGAGGTGCTGCGGTTGCAGACCTCGGCTCTGATCGCCCATTCGGACCTGACCGGCGTCATGACGTACGAGCGCGCGTTCGAACCGCGGGAGTTCGAGATCGTGCTCGCCGACGACCGGCTGACGCTGCAAAAGCCGGACACCTCACGCCTTGAGTTCTCCCGCATCCAGGTCGACGCTTTCCCCGAACAAGCAATCCAGAGCATCCGGGATGCCCGCGCGGCTCGGCCGCGCTGAGAACAGAAGAACCGCGCGGCTCGGCCGCGCACTGGATCGCAGGTGCTAGCAGGCGGAATGCGCGCGCATGTTGCCTCCCCATCGGGCAGAGCCCGTAAGAGAGCGCAGCAGAGCGCTTGAATCCCTGTCAGCGGCCCTGGCTCACCCGCTCGACCTGCTCCAGGTACTCCTGAATGTTGTCCCGGTGCGACAGAGTTTGCGCGCGGCGCAGGAGCGGCAGCGCCTCCGCGTAGCGGCTTTGGCCCACGAGGAGCTGCGCGTGGTGCACCTTGGCATTCGCTTCGAACGCTTCTAGGTTCGCCGCGCGCTCGAAGTAGAAGATCGCTTGCTCGGGATCGCCGCCCCGCGCGGAGTGCTGCCCCAGCAGGATCAGGGCTTCGCCATCGAGCGGGTCCAGCTCGACGATCTCACGCAGCACCGTTGCTTCCGCTTCACCCGCGCCATCGGCCACGGCCAAGCGCGCGCGCAGCTTGAGCACGTCCTTGCGCTCGGCATCCGAAAGCGTCGAACCACGCAGCCGATCGACCGACTCGACAAGGCGCCGGGTGGCGCCCAACGCACCGCGGGACGTCAAGACCTTCGCTGCGCGAACCGCACGGTCGACTTTCACCGCGTCCGACATCTCCAACGCGCTCACGTGCCGCTCGACCGCCAGGTCAAAGAGTTCTTCGTTCACGTAGATGTCGGCGAGCATCTGCAAGCTCTCCGGCGTCGAACGGCCAAGACTCTCGACGAACTCGTAGTTGCGCGCCGCGTCCATGGGCTTGCCCAGTCCGAGCAAAGCGTTGGCCTGCAGGAGCCATAGGTCTGCGCGCTCCGGTTCAACGGCGATGAGCGCGTCGCACAGCGCAACCGCGTCTGCGTAACGCTGCTGCTTGAAGAAGCTTCGCGCGAGCCCCATGCGCCAATCCGCGCTGCGCGGCTCGAGCAGCACCGCCATGCGGTACGCCGATTCGGCAGCGATGTGGTCCTCGAGGTTTGAGTACGAATACGCGAGGAGGCCATACGTGACCGCATCATTTCCACCGAGCTCGATGACCTTCGTGAACGCCGCGGCGGCCTTCTCGAACTCACCCTGCCGAAAATCAATGAGTGCCATGTTGCGCCATGCGCGGCGGAACTTGGGGTACTTGTCAACAGCGAGCGCGTACAGGTCCCGCGCCGTGTCCAGTTCTTCGTTTTGGAAGTGGATGTTCGCGAGGGTGAAGTCGAACACGGCGTTGGCTTCCGCCCCACGCCGTTTGCCCAGTTCGGTGAGCGCCTTATCCATCCGATCTTCGGACATGGCCTCGAAGATCGCCTGGAGCTGATCCCGTTCAACGGTCGTGGTCCGCGGCTCGACCTCGGACTCGGCGAGGTAGCTCGCCGCGAACCAACGCTTGAAGTCGGGTCGGTTCCACAGCTCGAGCTCGACCTCCGCGTTGTTCGTGCGCCGTGTCTGTGCTTCGGCAGCCGTTTCGCCGGCATCTCCAACGGCGGCTTCGCGCGTGAAAGCGGCTTCGACCGGCGACGTCGCCGCAGGTTTGCCCGCCGGAGCGCCGGTGTTGGCGCAGGAGTTGAGCGCGACCAGCGCAGCAGCGGCAAAACAAGTCCGAAGATGAAGGTGCATGGCAATCAACTCTTTTGGAACGTGATCGGGACGCGCATACGGAACCGGACCGGCTCGCCCTTGCGTTTGCCGGGCTCGAAGCGCCACTGGCGCACGGCGTTCAATGCCGGCCGCTCGAAAATGGGATCGGTCGCGCTCTGCACGGTCGGGTTCTCGACACGGCCGTTTTGATCAACCACGAACAGGATGTAGACCTGCCCGCCCCCTTTACGGCGGATCTGTTCGGTGAGGATGGGCATCGGTTGGTGGATCGCGCGCGGAACTTGGTCGAGTTCGGCGATGGCAAAGAGCGCATCGACATCGCCGCCCTTGCTCGCGGCGTTCAGGTTCATGGCGAAGTCGCCACCTAGAAGGCCGTCACCCGGACCACCGGGCCCGAGCAGAAGGTCGAGCTGCGCGAGGTCGAGCGGTGCGTTGTCCGGCTGCAACTCCGGGGGTTCTTCCTCGGGCTCCTCTTCCGGCGGTGGTTCTTCTTGCGGCGGCGGCGGGGGCGGCGGAAGGTCGGACGTGTCGGCGGCGCGGTACGCGAGATCGGGCCGCGGCGTTGCGCTGATCGCCTGGATCAACGGCAGAACGAGGAACAGCGCGAACGTGAAACCTACCGCACCCACCACCACCAACATGCGGCGAAAGAGGCGTACGTACCAAGGCAGTGTGCGGCGTGCGACCATAGTGCTGCGTCAGCCCTTGCCCGTCGCCGTCGCGATGTTGACGCGCTTGGCGCCGCCCAGCTTCGCTTCGTCGATCACGCGTGTCAGCAGTCCGGTCGTCACGGCGCTGTCCGCCTGAAGGATCACCGGAATCTCCTGGCCCTCTTGCATGAGGCGTCGAACGACCGCCTGCACACCCCCGACACCGACGTCGCGCCCACCGTACATGACGGCGCCGCCTTCGGTGATCGCGATCAGGACGCTCGTTTTTTCAAGCTGCGCCGAAGACGCGGCTTGCGGTTTGTCGACCTCAACACCCGTCTCCTCGACGAACACCGTGGTGACGATGAAGAAGATCAACAGGATGAACACGCAGTCGATGAGCGGCGACATGTCGATGGTCGCTTCGTTGCTCTCGTCGGCGGCGGATGATCTGAATCGTCCCATAAAACTCGGCGGGCGTTGGGTGGAAGGCCGTCAGGTGGCGTTGGACTGGGCTTGTGCACGGCGGAACAACGTCTGGGTGAGCACGGACTCAAGGTGCGCGAGGAACGCCCGGTAGTGGTCAAACTTGCGCCCCAGTTGGTACTGGAAAAATAGGCCTGGGAGCGCCACGACGAGACCTGTTTCGGTCGTGATGAGCGCTTCGGAGATCCCCGCGGCGACAAGTTCCATGGTTTGGTCGCCCCCGCCACCGGAGGCCAACGCGCCGAACGTCGCGAGCATGCCGACCACGGTCCCCAAAAGGCCGAAGAGCGGCGCTGCGCTCACGCAGACTTTCATCACCTTGAGGTCGCGCGCGAAGGGCGCGAGCTCGAGCGTGCGCACCTGCGCGAAGAGCCCGGGAACTTCGTCGAAGCGTTGGGCCGCAGCGACATGGTCCAGAAGCGCTCCGACGTTGCCCTCGCGCTCGTCGGGGGCATCGATCCAGCGCCGCCACACACGCTCGGGAACCGACTGGAACCCGGTGCTCCACAGCCGAATCCAGACGTTCACTCCGAGCCCAAAGAGGAGCAGCGCGACCGCCGCGATGGCGATCATGGCCCAACCGCCGGACACCCAGATGTCGAGCGCCGCGCTGAGCGTGGTGGCCGCCGGTTCGGTTGAACTGGGCCCTGCGCCGGCAAACTGAAGCGTGCTGCTCACGACGATTTCACCAACCCCGCCGGGGTGCGGGCGGAGTGCGTCGCGGGTTCTGGGCGCCGCTCGATCGGAGCCAGGGTGGCCTCGGCCAACGCCACGCGGTTGGCGAACGCTACCGCGGACGTTTCCATGCTGGAGGTGATGCCGCTGGCTTTGCGCGACAGGAACGAGTGCAGGAGCAACGCGGGGATCGCGACGATCAGGCCGTACTCCGTGGTGATGAGCGCCTCGGAGATACCGCCCGAGAGCGACTTCACGTCACCCGAGCCATACACCGTCAACAGCTTGAACGTGTTGATGATGCCCGTAACCGTGCCGAGCAGACCCAAAAGGGGCGCCGATGCCGCGCAAATCGCGATGAATGGGAGGAAACTTTGCAGGCGCAGCTTCGCCTTCAGCACCGTCTCGTACATGACCTCCTCGACGAGCTCCCGCGGCTCGCGCATGTGCTTCACACCCTCGCGCAGCATCTCGCCGACCGGACCTTTGATCGGCGCCACGAGCCGCCGCGCTTCGGAATCATCTCCGCGGCCGACGGCCTCCAGAACGGCGTCAAGAACACGTCGTGACGGGCGGCGCACGAGACTGAGCGAACCCCATTTGAACAGCGCCACGAGCAACGCCGCGGCCGCCATCACGAGGATCGGCACCATGACGGGGCCGCCTTTTGCGATGTGCTCTTGCAGGGTTTCGTCGGTTTCCTCGATGAGTGCCGCGTTGCCCTGCGTCGGATCGAAGGGCATGCGTCCGAAGCCGGAAACCACGAGCTGGCTCGCGGCGTCGATCATCGCGGGATCGCGCAGGGGGCGGATCGACGGCTCGAGCGAGCCCAGGCGCTGCTCGACCGTGCCGACCACCGCACCGTCGGCCGAGCGGAAGAGTGCCGCGTGGCCGACCAAAACGAACGTCCCCGCCTTGACGAGTCCATCGGTGTCGAGCGCGTTGCCGTCGAACCGAGCTCCGGCCCCGGTTTCGTGCAGGCGCTCAAGCGACGTCCGTACCAGTGCGGTCTGCGCCGCGAACACCTCGGCCTCGTCCAGATTGGAGTTTTCGGGCGCGAGTTTGGCCGCTTCGATGGCCGCGGCATAACGCTGCAGCTCGCTGACGTGGATGCGTGTTTCGAAGTTGCGCGCGTATTCGCTCAAGAGGTTCGAAAGGTAGCCCAGCTCGTCTTCGCGACCTTTGATCTCCGCGCGCAGCGTGCTGAGGTCGAGCGAACGGCCGTCGAGGAGCCGTGTCGTGCTTTGGTACTCCGCGCGGGCCTGGGAAAGCTCCCCTTCAAGCTGCCCCAGCCGTCGGGACAGCGGCACCTTCTCCGCCGCCATCTCATCGCGCAGGCGCGACAGCGCCGCGACGCTTTGCTCGAGCCGCTGCTGCACATCTTGCGAGGCGCTTTCGAATCCACTCGGGGGGGCGCTTTCGGGCGTACTGGCCGGCGTACTTTCGGGCGTACCCGCCGGCGGTGTACTGGCGGGCGCCCCTTCCTGTGCAGCGCTCGCGTGCGGCGCTAACATCAGCGCAACGGTAGCGAGCGCCGCGGCCGCGCGGAGCACGGGCAACGTCAAGGATCGTTTCATGGCTATGGCTCGCGGGCTCACTGGACGCGGATGGGCAGGCGAACGAACGCCGCCGTGCTTTCGTTCTTGAGTATCGAGATCGCGGCGGCGATTTCGGGTGCGGCGTCGTCGGCGGGTGTCCACACCCAGCCATTGGGTGTTGTGGTTCCCACACCGGCGGAGAGCCCGTCCAGGGTCGCGAAGTACCCTTGTGAGACACCGAGGTAAAGCGCCGCAACCTCTGCGGTCCTTCCATCCGAAAGGGTGCGGACTTCCGGCGACACGCTGATCTGGCGATGGAAACGGTCGATCTGGTTGAGGATGCCCACGACGTTTTGGAACCGCGCGCCAAGGCCGAGTTTGGTAGTGGCGGAGTCCTCGGGCAGCGCTTGGGTCAGGGGCTGGATGATCGCGAGGACCGGCGCCGGCAGGCGCGGCAGGAGCTGTGCAGTGCTCGCCTCGAGCTCCACGATCGATTCCGCGAGTCCAGCGCCGGCGACCTTCAGCCGATCGTTCTCGGCGAGCAGCTCCGCACGCTTCGAATCCGCGTCGGCGATGCTCTTCTGCGCGTCCGCCATCCGCGCGCCGATCGCGTCGATCTCACGTTGCACGAGTTCGACGCGGTCGGACAAGACCTGACGTCCCAGGACCCACTCGGCGCGCTCCTTCGAGAGCACTCGCTCGGTGTCGACCCATTTAGAAAGCGCTTCCCGCGTTGATTCGACGTCCTGAACGGGCTGCGGCCGCGCAGCGCCCGCCGTAAGCAGTGCAGCGAGCGGTGCGGCGAGCAGTGCGGCGAGCAGTGCGACGAGCGGTGCCGATGCCGAGACCGAGCGCAGCCGCGGACTGCGGCGCAGAGTGAGTAGGTGCTTCATGGGCGTTCGAAATGGTGTCCCGGTTCAGAGCGTGAAGCGCGCGGTCAGCGCGGCTGTGAAGTCGATGCCGCGTTTGGTCGAGGTGCGCGTGTAGTCCTCGCCCTCGTAGCGGTACACCGATTTGATGTTCGGATCGGTGAGGTTCTTTGCTTGGAGCTGGAAGCGCAGGTACCGGCCAAGGGGCTGGGTGAGCGTGGCGTTGATGGTGCCGAACTCACGCTCGTAGACACTCGGCACGAGGCGGTTCTTGGACTCTCCGGCGCCGGCGATCAACGTGTCGCCCGTGATCGTGTAGAAGAGGCCGAGCTGGGTGCCGGTCGACTCGATGTCGTAGGTGGCGAAGAAGTTGAAGAGGTGCTCGGGCGCGTTGGTCATGTCGCGCTTCTCGAAGCCCGTGTAACCCAGTTGCGCGAGGTTCTGCGCTTCGTCGTCCGGCAGCGTCACTTGCGAGTCGATGAACGTCGCATTGGCCCCAAGACCCAGTCCGCGCAGGCTGTCGACGTACTCACCCAGTTCCTGACGCGCTTCGAGTTCGAGCCCGAGCATCCGCCCTTCGGGGTAGTTGCGCGGGGTGGTGAAAGTGAACTGCGAGCCTTCCGCCTGCACAAACTCGATCGCGTCGCGAATGTCCTTGTAGAACACGCTCGCCGACAGCAACCCACCGGGGTTCGGGGTGTAGTCCGCGCGCAGGTCGTAGTTGCGCAAAGTCGCCATTTCGAGCTCGGGGTTGCCCACGAAGATCGGACCGCCGAGAAACTCCTGTTGCAGGATCGGTGTCAGTTCTTTGAAGGTTTGCCGAGCGATTGTCTGGCTGTACGCCGCGCGCAGGGTCACGTCGTCGTTGGCCCTCCAGATCAGGCCGATCGACGGCAGCACGTGGTCGTCAGCGAACGCAACGTCGGCATCCCCGGGCATAAGATCGGTAAGCCCGGTGCCGTTCGGCGGGAACCACGTGGCGTTCTCTTCGGGGTCGTTGACGATGTCGATGGACGTGGACTCCAAGCGGGCTCCCGCGATCAGATTGAGGTCTTTGCGGAGCGGATAATCGACCATCCCATACCACGCGCGAATGCGTTGGTCACCGCGGTAGTCGACGTCGAACTCGGACGCGGTGATCGCGTGGTCTTCCTCGGGGAACGCGGCACTCCAGAAGTCTTCGAAATCGCCGCTGAACTCGGTGTTGGGGTCGTTGAAATTGCTGAAAGTGTCCTGGTCGAAGGTGCGTTTGACATCGTCGCCGAACGCGCCGACCTTGACGTAACCCTTCGGCCCACTGTCGCGCTCGAACGGCAGGCTCAGGTTGAGGCTGTACTGGTTGCTCGTCTCCTTGGTGTCCTTGAAAATTCGCTGGAGGTTGCCCAGCGCGTTGTTCTCAGCAGGTTTGAAGGGAATGTGCTGCGCGGGAATGATGAACTGCCCGACCACCTGCGACGGCGTCCACACCGATCCGAATTGACGTTTGTCCGGTTGGTTCACCCGCGCGGTGCTGTGGGACAGCGTCCAGTCGAACTCGGGTTGACGAAAGTTCGAGAGCGACCCGGTGAACAGGTCGGGAGCGCCCAAACGGTGCGTGCCGTGCAGTTGCACGGTGCTCGCGGTGCGCTCGGTGTACTCGAGTGTCTCCGTGCGGATGTACGGCGCTTCGTCGGCGGCGTCGCCGTGGCCCGGGGTGCTGGGGTCGTCGGGGTCGTGGCCGGGGAAGAAAAACGCCTTACCACGTGTGTCCTCGGCCAGGATCGCCTTGTCTGCGACGCTGCGCGAGTACAGGTACGTAAGGCTGAGCGAGTGGTTCTCGGACTCGATGCCCGCGACGGCCAGATTTCCCCACTGGACCGTTTGGGAAGCTTCCGTGACGTCGAACAGCGCCGTCAGGAACGTTCCCTGCTCTTGCGCGCCCTGCAGTTCCTCGGGCACGGGTTTGGAACCGGGACTGACGACCCACAGGGCGTCGTTGAGCCCCTTGTTGTAGTACGACGAATCGCGCTCGTAGAAGACGCTCGCAAAACCGCCGATCTTGACGCCTTCGCTGAGTTCCGCCTTGCCGCCGCCCGCAACGGACCACTTGAAGTCCTGGGGTGCCTCGGTTGTGCTGACGCCGACTGCACCGTCCCAGTTGCCACCCAGGTTCTCGAGCTGCGGGTCGCGGCTGCCGCGGTCCTTGCCCCAAAAGCTGACGCCGCCGCCGTCGTAGGTTAGAAAGTCATCCCGACCGCCGGCGAGCGAGTTGTAGCCGAGCTGTCCGCTGATCTGCAGAGTCGCTTCGTCGGGGACCCCCTTCATCCGCACGTCAACTGCGCCCCCGGAAGCGTCACCCTGTTGGTCCGGGGTGAACGTCTTCGAGACCTGCACGCTCTCGATGACCGCCGAGGGAAACTGGTCAAGCTCCACCGCGCGGGTGTTTTCGTCGGCCGAGGGCAGACGCACGCCGTTGAGCTGAGACGTTACATAGCGGTCGGGCAAGCCGCGGATGACGGCGAACTTGCCGTCCTGGACGGTCGCTCCCGCGATGAGCCGCACGGCGTCCGAGGCGTCGCTTGCACCGGCGCGCCCCATTAGTTCAGAGCCAATAGAATCGAGCAGCGCCGGGCTCTCGAAGCGCAGTTCGAGCAGCGCCGCTTCGCTCCCGCCACCGCCCTGGAGCAGGTCCTCGACCACGAACTCCTCGAGCTCGGCGTACTCACCCGCCAGGCTGGCGTTGACGTCGACGAGACGTCCGGCGCTCACGACCACCTCGGTGCGCACCTGGCGCACGTAACCCTCCTTCGAGAACACGAGGGTGTAGCGGCCGGGGGCAACTTCGGCGAGAACGTAGTTGCCCTGGTCGCCCGTCTGCGCGCGGCGACCGGATTCGACAATCAGGACGTCAACTCCGCCGAGCGGTGCGTCGAAGTCCGCGTCGAAGACGACCCCGCGGATCGCTCCGGGGGCCTCCTGTGCCGCCGCTGTCGCTTGGAAAATCATCAAGATTCCAAGAAGAGCAGCCCAAACCGAGAAGCCCGTTCGCATCTGCGTGGTGTGGTCGCTTCGTTGCGGGGCTGGGCTTTGGTGGTCGGGCAGAGCCCGTCCGGCTGCCCTTCCGGGCGACGAAGATAAAGAACGTTTTCAAAGACAGCGTGAAGCACAGATTGCCTTTGGAACAACCGCGTCTGGCGGCGCGAAGCTCACCAGGGATCGCCGAGACCGCCGAACGCTTCACGCAGCTTGACCATCAGAGCAACGCCCGCGATGGCGGGATGACGGGCGAGGGAGCACGCGGTCGCGACAAGGTCCTGCGCACGCGGGCGCGAGTTCGGGTTGACAAGGCCGTGTTCGATGGCGAGCGCATACACCTGCCGCGCGCGCTCCACGTCGCCCATTTCGGCGAAGGCTTCGGCCAGCGGGCGCAGCGCCGCCGCGCGGAAGACGTCGACCACCGTTGCGATGGATTCCAGCGCCAGTTCGTGCGCGGCGACGCCGTCCGAATGCGCCGCTTCCACTGCTCCACTTTGGTGGCGTGCGACGGCAAAGCGCGCGAGGACCGGCAGCCGGTCCTGGACCAGCCACCGCGCAGCGTCGAAATGTTCGCGGGCTTCGGCGAGCAGGATGAGCGAGCGGCCGTTGTCGCCGTTCGTCCGCGCGCCATCGGCGAGCTGGATCAGGAGATCGATGCGGATGGCGAGGGGTACGACGCTCCAGTTGTCCCGCACGACGGCCTCGAGCATTTCGCGCCGCTTGGGATCCGCGTAGAAGCGAGCGTGTAGGCCAACGGCGGAATGCAGCGCAAAGCGCACCGGATCGATCTCGCGGCTCGTCGCGCCTGCTTCGATGGCCCGGAACTCGCTGTCAAAGTCCCCGTCCGCGAGTGTCTCCACCCATGCTTCGCGCAGCGTCAACGCGTCGGCGTCGCCGATGCCCCGCGCGAGGTTTCGCGCCTCTTCGGATTCGCCCATCCGGTGGTATGCGCGGGCGAGCGCCGCCTTCGTGCGATCCACCATCCAATCTTGGACCGGCTCGAGGGCCGACGGGGATTCTGCGGTCGCGAGCATGCGCGCCCGCGCGCGCTCGATGAGTTCGCGCGCCAGCTTGTTTTGGCCGTGCTCGGCCGCAAACACCGCGCATTCGGCGAGTCCCGCAGCGCGGCGCCAGTTGTCGATTTGCTCCACGTAGTCCAGGGCGCGGGCGGGGGCTTCGAGGTCCAGCGCCGTCTGCGCCACCTCTTCCTGGGCGCGTGCGCGGTTTTTGGCGTGGGGCAGCGTCGGCATCGCCGATGCTGCGCGGAACGCGAGGTCGAGCAGCTCCGATTGCTCCGGCGCAAGGCGCGCGTCCTCGAACGTGTCCGGCTTAGATGCCGTCTCGGGGGATTGAGCGGTCGTGTCCCCGTCCGCGCGAGCGACCGCGGGTGAAAGGAGAACGAGACTGAGCGCGAGCAGGCGGGGGAACGACGTGGGCTTCATGGCGGAGCGGCGTGGACTCAATCGGAGGCGAGGCGAACGAACGAAACTGCCCCCGGGCGGCGCAAGGCCGCCCGGGGGCATTGATGGGTCAAGTGCGAACTCGACCGGGAAACATCAGGCGCCGATCGTGGCGTCGAGCGCCCAGGCCAGCGTGGCGCCGAAGGTCGTCGGGTCGATGAACACGCCCTGGGTGTTGAGGGTCAGACCGTTGAGGGTCGCAAGGTTCGGGATCGGAAGCCCGAACGTGGCCGGGGCGCCGGTCCAGAGCACCGGACCGAGGATCAACTGCAGGCTGGTCGGAAGGTTCAGAACCTCGCCCAAACCGCCGTTGCAGCCGAGGCCCGCAAGGGGCAGGCTGAAGGGACCGCCGAAGTCGACGGTCAAGAGCGCAAACTGGAGCGGGGTCACGCAGGCTTGCGCCGGATCGTTGACCTGGATGGCGAAGCCCGCGTTGCCGAAGCTCGGAACGCCGATGGCGGCGATGCTGTTCGGGACGTTGAGCGCGCTTTGACGAACGGTCGTCGAGGCATAATCAGGGAAGAAGCCGTAGGCATCAGCGGCGGTCCAACCGGTCGCCCAGTTGGTGGTGCCGTTGAAGGCGCCGCGGTAAGCGGCCGGGGTGAAAAAGCCGTCGTTCGGCGCTTGGCCGACGCTGACCAGGGCGTCGTTGGCGGCGCGCGGGTCGATTTGGGTCACTTGCGCCATGACCAGGCTGCCGAACACGTTGACCTGCGCAGCGCGCTGGATCGAGCGGATCGGGGAAACGTTCGCGATCAGGTTGTTGTTCGCCGCGGCGAAGACGTTGACCGCGTTGGCGTCCGTGTAGGCGCTGGCGTTGGTGTTGTTGAAGAACACCGTGTCGCGGATGTCGTTCAAGAAGCCGTCGACCTGCGCGGGGTAACCCGCCCAGCCGACAAGGCCCGGAGCCGCGTCGTTCGGGTGCACGGGCACCGCGTTGAACGGGGTGGTCCAGGTTTGCGCCCAGGTGAGGGTGCCGTTGTGGCCGTAGCCGAGTCCGCCGTCGCCGTCGACGTTGTCGAGGCGCACAGCGCGCTCACCCAGGTCCATGAACACGCTGTTGCGGACCTGCAGGCGGGCCCCGTCGCGGTACGCCAGGCCGTGGTCGCCGCTGAAGGGCTGACCGATGACGGTCATGTTGTAGAGCGCGGTGGTCGTCACCGGCTGGTAGTTGGAGTTCTCCGCACCGTCGAACTCGATGCCGTTGTCGCCGACACCCGAACCTTGGGCCGCCGCAACGCTGTAACCCTGCACGATCAGGCCGAACTGGGCCTTGCCGCGCCAGCCCTGGTCGACGTCGAAGCTGTCGTCGCCCACGTTCCAGATGACGAAGTTCTTGAGGTTGACCGTGCCGCCCCAGATCTCGATGCCGTCGTCGACGTTGTTCATGATCTCGACGTTGTTGATCTCGGTCCCGCGGCCGATGCCGCCAAGGGAAAGACCGTTCAACTCGTTCGTAAGACCAACGACGCGGCCAGCGTAGCGCAGCGAAATGTGCGAGATCGAACCGGAGTCGTCGTCGTCGTTGCCGCCGCCGTAGATCACCCGGGTATCACCGGGGAACTGGGCGGTCAGGCCTTCCATCGTCGCCTTGTTGTTCGCGTTGGGGCTCGGCACGTTGCCGGGGGTGGCGTCTTCGGCGATGTAGCCGTTGCCCATGATCGTCAGGTTGCCCCATTCGTTGGCGGCCTGGCGGTAGGTTCCGGTCTTCGGGTTGCCGCCGGTCGGGTGCGAGGCGAGCGGCGCCCAGGTGGCGACGTCGGCCTTCGAGGTCATGATGACCGGCTCGGCTTCAGTGCCGAGAACGAAGATCTGCGCACCGGCGGTGACCGCCAGCGAGCCCGAGCCGTTGGGCGACACGTTGCTCGCGACGACCGTTCCGGCTTCGATCGTCAGCGTCGCGCCCGGAAGGACGTAGATCTGCGTCGTAAGGTTGTAGGTGTTGTTCTTGGTCCAGGTGGTCGACGTGGCGATGTCGGTGGAAACCAGGATTTCGGCCGCGTTGGCGGAACCGGCGAGGCCGGCACCGACCAGGACGGTCAGAAGGATTTTGGAGGGGGAGTACACGGGTGGAGTCCTCGAAGGGATCGGGTGCCGCGCGCGGGCTGGAGACGATCTCCGGCTCCGTTGGGTGGCGCGGTGATCCTAGGAACGCCGTGTGGAGGACTCTTAAAGACGCGTTGAAATAGGAGGCAAGTTGTGCAACTGCGCGATCCTCCCGCGCACGGCGCCACCGCCGGCACGTGCTCGCGACGCAAAGACTGCGCGGGGCTTGTGCTAAAAACTTGATGCGCGCTTTGCGGGGCGAAGCAACCGCAAAGCGCGCATCAAGAGCGGGCTAAGAACTTCATGCCATGCCACCGCATGCAAGGCTGCTCGCCCTTTGGCGCGCACGCCCGGCTCAGCACTGGCTGTAACCGCAGGCGTGGCACTTCACGCAGCCCTCTTCGAAGGAGAGGGCGCTGGTGCAGCTTGGGCACTTGAGCTTGTACACCTGGGACTTGGGCGGCAGGTGGACGCCGTTGCCGGTCTCGGTGGTCACACGCCCAAGGAGCAACGCTTCGAGTCCGAACTCGCTCTTCGCGGTGAGGTAGCGCTGCAGCGCGGTCGCAAGACCATCCGCGAGGGACATGATGCGGCCTTCCTTCGTGGGCACGCTGAGCGAAGAGCCGATGCCTTCGAGTTGTTTGAGCGCGTCGTGCAGACTGCCGTTCGCGCGCAACCACAACGACAACAGGCGGCAGATCGCCTCAAGGTCGCTGTTCGCCAGGTCCCCGCCTTTGCCGAGCTGCGCGAAGACTTCGCGCTCGCGCCCGAGGATCGGATCGACCGACACCTTGACGTGCATGTTGCCAAACGGGGTCATCTGCCGGATGCGCAGCGCGGGCATGATCTCCGGCAGCTTCATCGGCTTGATGTCCGCGAGCGGCCCCGTTGCTTTTGGCGCGGCGGGCGCACTGTCGGGCGCACTGTCGGGTGCACTGTCGGGTGCACTGTCGGGTGCACTGTCGGGCGCCGCGGGCTCGTGCTTGCGCTGCGACCCGGTGAGCGCCATCGGCTGCATGTCGCGGCACCCGTCGCGGTAGACCGTGACACCCTTTACGCCGAGGTCGACCGCAAGGTCGTAGATGCGCCGCACGTCTTCGACACTCGCTTCCCGCGGGAAGTTGATCGTCTTCGAGATCGACGCGTCGCAGTGGCGCTGGAACGCGGCCTGCATCCGCATGTGCCAATGGGGAGCGATGTCGTGGGCGGTGACGAAGGTGCGCTTCACGTCCTCGGGCACACCTTCGATGTGGGCGAGCGTGCCCTCGGCGAGGAGCCGATCGACCAACCCCTCGGACCACAGCCCGCGCTCCTTCGCCGCCCGCTCGAAGACGTGGTTGACCTCGCGCAGCACGGTCGGACGGCCCGTTGCGTCGGCCATCACCTGGCGGATGAAGGCGAGGCTGAACATGGGCTCGATGCCCCCCGAACAGCCGGCGAGGATCGAAATCGTGCCCGTGGGCGCGATCGTCGTGGTGTAGCTGTTGCGCAGGCGACGGCCCTGCTTCTCCCAGTCCGAACCCTGCCACGCGGGGAACTCACCGCGTTCGTCGGCAAGGAGTTCGCTCGCAAGGTGCGACTCCTCGTCGAGCACACGCATCAGCTCTGCGCCAAACGCGCAGCCCTCGTCCGAATCGTAGGGGATGCCCAGTTGGTAGAGCGCGTCGGCAAAACCCATCACGCCCAAACCGACGCGGCGGGTGCGCTTGGACATCGCCTCGATCGCCGGCAGCGGGTAGTGGTTGATCTCGATAACGTCGTCGAGGAAACGTGTTGCCGCCTGGGTGAGCATGCGCAGCTCGTCCCAATCAAAGCGCGCTCCACCTGCACCGCCTTTGACGAGCAACCCGACGTTGATCGAGCCCAGGTTGCAGGAGTCGTAGGGGTGAAGCGGTTGCTCACCGCATGGGTTCGTGGCTTCGATCGGCCCGACGTTTTTGATCGGATTTGCCGCGTTGATGCGGTCGATGAAGATCACCCCGGGCTCGCCGGTCGCGTGGGCATGCGACACGATCGAGTCCCACAGCTCGCCCACCGTCCACGCCTCGGGGAGTTCCTTGCCGCCCGAATCGCGGCGTGCCAAAGGGCGCCACTCGTCCGTGCGCGGATTCCTGACGAAATGCGGTGTTTTGGGATCCCGCGCCAGCGCGGCGAGGAAGCGGTCCGTCACCGCAACCGAGATGTTGTAGTTCGTGAGCGTCGCGAGGTCGTCTTTGATTGTGATGAACTCGAGGATGTCCGGGTGGTCGACCCGCAGGATGCCCATGTTGGCGCCACGTCGGAAGGCACCCTGTTGGATCGACTCGCCCGCCTTCGAGAACACCTGGATGAATGAAAGGGGCCCGAGTGTCGTGCCGCCCCCCGCGCCCACGCGATCGCCCTTCGGGCGCAGGCGGGAGAAGTCGAAACCCGTGCCCCCGCCGGATTTTTGGATCAGCGCCGTCGCCTTGACGGAGTCAAAAATGCCCTCGACCGTGTCCTCGACGGGCAGGACAAAACACGCCGAGAGCATCGCGTCGGGGCGCCCGGCGTTGGTCAAGGTCGGGCTGTTGGGCAGGAACTTGCCCATCGCCATCATTTCGTAGAACTCCTCGGCCACGGCGAGCGCGCGGGCGTGCCCGCCCGCGGGGAAACACAGCTCCGCACGCGCGACGTGCTGCGCCACCCGCCAAAAGAGCTGGGGCGGCGTCTCGTTGACTTGGCCGTCGGGCCCGCGCACGAGGTAGCGCTTTTCGAGCACCGCGAGCGCGTTGGGCGAAAGGCGCGGGGCCGCGAGGTGCGCGGGCGGATCTTTGCGCTCGAAGGTGGCCTTTGCCCCCTGTTCGTCGGCCGCGGATTGCTTCGATCCCTCGTGCGTGCGGCGGGCATCCATGGGGTGGGTGGAAGACGGGGAGCCAGCGGGACGGCCAGCGGACGGCTTTCGACTCAAGCGTACGACCTCCGGGGGGACGGCGGGGCTTCGGCGGAAGGGCGCGGCTCGGCGCCGGATGCCACACCCGCGAGCCTAGGTGGCCTACACCCCTCGCCCCCAACGCTCCGCCGGTCCGCGACCCGCAAGCAGGAATCCCGCCGCTGAGCCCGCCACAAGGTGTCTTGATCTTCCCCAGCGCGGCACACCCCCGCGCGGCCCCGTGTTTGGGGCATTGATCGCAGCCGCTCGCTCTGGCAGAGCGTTCAGCGTCGCAGTCGGCCGCGCACCCGCGCTTCGACGTCGGACCACGCTTCGAGCCGCAGCCCCTTCGCCAGCGCCGCGTAACCCGCAAGCGCGGCTCCGACGGCAGGCACCAGCGCCAGCGCGCTGCTCCAGCCACCCGACCACCCCGACGGGAGGGACCGCGACACGACCACGAAAACGGCGAAGGCGAGGCTCGCGGAGCCAACGGCGCACAGGGCCGTTCGCGCAAGCTCGCGCCCGCGGCCCGCCGCCGGGGGGGGCAGTTCGAGTCGCGTGCGCAGGCCGGGCAGCAGCAAAGCGAGCTGCAACCACACCGCGATGGTCGTGCCAAGGGCGAGGCCAGCGACGTCCCATCCCATCACAGCGGTGAACAGCAGGTTGAGCACGAGGTTGACGACAACCATCCACAGCGACACCACAACCGGATGGCGAAAGTCGCCGAGCGCGTAATACACGCGGCTCACGAGCCCCACCGCGCCCGCGGGGAACAGCCCGAACGCAAGCACCGCCATGGCGTCACCGACACGCGCCGACCCGGCCGCGTCGAACGCGCCGTATTCGAGGCACGCGCTCGCGATCGGGGTGGCGAGCGCGAACAGGCCTGCGCTCGCCGGCAACGCAAGGAACGCCACGGCGAGTTGGGTGCGGTCGTGCATCCCGCGCAGCTCCGCGAGCCGACCGCGGTGCCCGAGCGCTTTGAGCGCTGGGAAAACTGCGGCCGTCGCGGCGGTGGCGACAAGCGCCAGGGGGAACTGCTGGATGCGGTTCGCGAAGTACAACGCCGTGGGGCCACCGTCGCTCAGCAGTCCTTCCGCCATGAAGCCATCGACCATGACGTTGACCTGATAAACGGCGGCGCCCAGGGCGAGGGGCGCGGCGGTGAACAGCACATCCCGCGCGCGCCGCGTGGCGCCAGCCGCCGCGTGGGCACCGCGAGTCAGCAAGCCCGAGCGCGCGAGTTCGGGCAACTGCACCGCGAGCTGCGCGACTCCGGAGAGCAAAACACCCCAAGCCAGCGCGCGTGCCATCGCGATTTGCCGCGCGACAAGGTCATCGCCGGTGGCATCGGTCCGCCAGCCAAAACCGATTCCGATGGCCACCAAAGTCGCGATCCACACCACGTTCATCGCGGCGGGTGCAAAGCTCGACGAGCGGAAGTAACCGCGCACGTTCAGTGCGCCGGAGACCAGCGCAGCGAGGCAGATGAGCACGACGAAGGGCATCAGCCGCACCGTCAGCTCGCGCACTGCCGCGGCCCCTTCGGGCTCACCGAGGGGTCGGAACCCCAGCACCTCGTCGGGTAAATGCTGGATCGCGAGCATGGTGGCCGCGCAGACGACCAGCAGCATCCAGAAGGTCACATGCAGCACACGCCGGAACAGGGCCGCGCCCGCGCGATCGCCGCCGCTGCCGTCCTCTTCGGTGATCGCGGTCTGCAGGCTCGTGGCGAGCGCTCCCTCGCCCAGCAATCGCCGGAAAAGGTTCGGGATGCGCCACGCGGTGAGGAACGCGTCGAATACACCTGAGTGCGCGCCAAACAGGATTGCGGCCAGCGCCTCGCGCACAAAACCCAACAGGCGGCTGGCCAGCGTCAGGCCCGAGACGAGCGCCGTGCGCCGCAGCAACCCGCCGTGGCGGTCAACGAGCGCATCGGGCGCGGGCCGCGCGGGGTCCGCGGCAGAGTTGCCGGAGTCGTGCATGGGCGGCGCAGCATGGCATGGCGACGCGTGCATGCCGTGGCCCCCGTCCAGCGCCGCTCCCGATCGGGGTAATCGCGGCGCGGGCAACCCCGCTGCATACAGCCAGAGCGTCGCGTTCGACCGCGGTCAGCCCTTCAGGTACTCACCCGCGATGCGCTGGGCGAGCTTGCCGTCCACCAAACCGGGGTGCTTGGCCATGAGGGCCTTCATCACGATGCCCAGTTGCTTGGGATCCTTGAGGCCCTGTTCGGCGACGATCGACTCGATCGAAGCCCGCGTGGTGGCTTCGTCGAGCTGCTTGGGCAGATAACGGTCAAGGAGCGCGATCTCATCAAGCTCCTTTTGCGCGAGCTCGGGACGCCCGCCCTTCGCGAACTGCTCGGCGCTCTCGCGCCGCGTCTTGACCGCGTTGCGCAGGACGTCGAGCTCGTCCTGGTCGTTCAAGTCGCGCATCAGCTCGATGCGCCGGTTCTTGAGGGCGGCCATCACCATGCGCAACGTCTCACGCTCCAGCTCGCGGCGCTCGCGCATCGCGACCTTGAGGTCATCGGAAAGGCGAGTTGCAAGGCTCATGCGTCGTCCTCCCCGTCCTCGGGGGCGTCGTCGTCGACGCTGTCGTCGTCCGCAACGTCTTCCTCGGCGGCTTCGGCGGCTTCGCCGTCCTCGCCGTCCTCGGCGGCTTCGCCGTCCTCGCCGACCTCGCCGTCCTCGTCGACCGAAACCGGTCGGCCACCGTCGCGCTGCAACTCAAGCTCGAGGTTGCGTGTCTCGAGCTCGAGGTCGTCGCTGTTGACCACTTCCAGGGCGACCAGGCTGTCGTCCGCCTTGAGGTTGATAAGACGGACGCCGGCTGTGTTGCGCCCCATAGGCCGCATTTCGGCCGACGCTGTGCGGACGATCATGCCGCTGTTCGTGATGAACAGGAGGTCGTCGCCGGCGCGTGTGAGGCGAATCGACACGACGTCGCCGTTGCGCTCGGTCACCTTGATGCTGATCACCCCTTGGCCGCCGCGGCCTTTCACCGGGTAGTCCTCGAGCAGGGTGCGCTTGCCGTACCCGCGCGCACAGGCGGTCACGATCGTCAGTGCCTCCTCGCTCGCGGGGTCGGGGCTGGCGCCCTCCGCCGCGACCGGGCTCAGGCCCTGCGCAGCAACCGCGCTGGGATCGGCGACGATCATCCCGATCACGCGGTCATCGCCGCGCAAGCGCACACCGCGCACACCGCCAGCGACCCGGCCCATGGAGCGCGCAGCTTTCTCGTCGAAACGCACCGTACGGCCCTTCGCCGTACCGATCATGATCGTGGAACCGGGCGGCGCGAGTGCCACCGACACGACCTCGTCGTCATCGCCGAGGTTGATGGCGCGAATGCCGCCCTTCTTCGGCCGCGAGTACGCCTCGAGCGGCGTCTTCTTGACCGTGCCCTGGCGGGTTGCGAAGACAACGAAGTCCTCCGAGCCGAACGCGGGCACCCGCAGCAAGCTCTGGATCGTCTCCCCCTCTTCGAGCGGCAAGACGTTGCGGATCGCGCGGCCCTTCGACGTGCGCGTGCCTTCGGGGACCTGATAGACCTTCTGCCAGTAGACCTTCCCGAGGTTCGAGAAGCACAGCATGTAGTCGTGGGTGCCCGCGACGAAAAGCGACTTGATCGCGTCGCCTTCCTTCGCTTCGCTGCCCTTCACCCCGCGGCCACCGCGGCTTTGGGCGCGGTAGGTGTCGAGGGCCGTGCGCTTCACATAACCGTCGCGCGAGAACGTGACGACCATCACGTCCTCGGTGATCAGCTCTTCGATGTTGAAACCCGATTCGAGCTCTTCACCAGAGATCTCCGTGCGCCGGGCGTCACCGTAACGCTGTTCCACGTCGTCGACATCGGTGCGAATGATCGCGACAACCCGCGACTCGCGCGCGAGGATGTCCTCGTAGTCCGTGATCTCCGCCAAGAGCTTTTGGAACTCCTCTTCGAGCTTCTCGCGCTCCAGGCCGGTCAAGCGCCCAAGGCGCATGTCGACGATGGCTTGAGCCTGGGCTTGGCTCAACGTGAAGCGCGCGATCAAACCGCCGCGGGCCTCTTCGGTGTCCGCGCTGGCGCGGATGATGCGGATCACTTCGTCGATGTTGTCGACCGCGATGCGCAGGCCTTCGACGATGTGTTTGCGCTCTTCCGCTTTCTTGAGCAGGTAGCGCGTGCGACGCCGGATGACATCCTTGCGGTGGCGGATGAACTCGTCGAGCATCCCGCGCAGGTCCAGTGTGCGCGGTTGGTGATCGACGATCGCCAGGTTGATGATGCTGTAGGTCGTCTGCAGCGGCGTGAACTGGAAGAGCTGCTTGACGACAACTTCCGGGTCTTCACCGCGCTTGAGCTCGATGACGAGGCGGATGCCGTCGCGGTCGGACTCGTCGCGCACGTCGCTGATGCCCGTGATCCGCGCGTCTTTGACGACCTCGACGATCTTCTCGATGATCGCGATCTTGCGGACCTGGTAGGGGATCTCGGTGAAGACAATCTGGGGCTTGCCCGCGCGCCCTTCCTCGAATTGGTGGCGCGCGCGCACGATCACGCGGCCGCGGCCGGTGGTGTACGCCTGGAGCGCCCCACTGCGGCCCATGACGATGCCACCGGTCGGGAAATCGGGGCCGCGCACGAGGTTGCACAGCTCGCCCAAACTGACTTTGGAGTTGTCGAGCACCGCGCGCAGCGCCGCGCTGATCTCGCGCAGGTTGTGCGGCGGCAGACTGGTCGCCATGCCGACCGCGATGCCTTCCGACCCATTGCACAGAAGGTTCGGGAAGCGACCGGGAAGCACGGTCGGCTCCATGAGCCGCTCGTCGTAGTTGGGCTGGTACTCGACCGTCTCTTTGTCGAGGTCAGCCATCATCTCGGTGGCCGGGCCCGCCATGCGCGCTTCCGTGTAGCGCATGGCCGCCGGCGGGTCGCCGTCGATGGAGCCGAAGTTGCCCTGGCCATCCACGAGCGGATAGCGCAGCGAGAACTTTTGAGCCATGCGCACGAGGGTCGGGTAGATCACCGACTCCCCGTGGGGGTGGTACTCGCCGCTGGTCGTGCCCGCGATGTTCGCGCACTTGCGATACTTCGCATTCGGCCGCAACCGCAGGTCGTTCATCGCGACCAGGATGCGCCGCTGGGAGGGCTTGAGGCCGTCGCGCACGTCCGGCAGGGCGCGGCTGTGGATGACACTGAGCGCGTAGTTGAGGTACGACTCACTCATCTCGCGCTCGATCAAGCGCGGTTCGATGTACCCGTGGTTGTGCTTGGGCGCCGGGGTCTTGGTCTCGCTCATCGGAAGATTGGCGGAAGGAACCGTCGCGGGGCGGCGGCTGGGCCGGTGCCGCACGGCGATCCATGGAGGGGGCCGGCCGAGCGGGCGGTCGGGCGTTGCCGGAGGGGGGGCGCGGGTCGTCGGCCCGCGCGGACCACCGCGAAGACGGTGGGGCGCGGCGTGTCGCCCGGGAACCGAAACGGGCGCCGCGCCCGGAGCGATCACCCGGTGGCGGGAGCCCGATCGCGGGTTCCGATCGCGGTCGAGCACCCCGTCCCAGGCCCGGCGATTATCGCTGCCCGAGGGGGGCCGGGGCCAGCGCGAAGGGCCGGACTCCATCCGTTTCGGAGCGCCGCCTCAAGCCCTCCGGCCCCGAACACGCTCGCCCGGCGCGGGGGCCAGCGCGCAGGATGGCGCGCCAGGGCTGGGGGTTAGCCTAGGAGGATGTCGCGCATCGAGCACTCGCCCCTCGCCCGTGCCCTCGGCCGGGTGCCCTCCGGGCTCTACATCGTGACGGCGAACGGGCCGCATGGACCCCTCGGCTTCCTGGGATCGTTCGTCCAACAGGTGGGGTTCGAGCCACCGACCGTCGTGGTCGGTGTGGGGGCGGACCGCCCGCACCTCGCAGCCCTGCGCTCCTCGAAAGGCTTCGCGATCTGCGTCCTCGACGCCGCGTCGAAGGGCCTCATGGCGGCGTTCTACAAAGCGCCACCCGCCGGTGAAGACGTGTTCGCAGGCCTCGCGACCGCGCGCACCCCCGCCGGCGAGTGGGTCCTCTCGGACGCCCTCGCGTGGATCGAGTGCAAGGTCGTGGGCGAGCACCCCGCTGGCGACCACGTGGTGGTCTTCGGAGCCGCGACGGCCGGAGCGCTCACCCGCGAAGGCGAATCCCTGGTCCACCTGCGCCGGAACGGCCTGTCGTACTGAGGGCGACCTTGATTCCGGGGTCAGAAGAGCACGCGCGTGTCTTCGAAGCGCGCCCGTGCGCCCTGTAGGAAGAAACCGACGCGGCCGACCAGGTCGTCGGATTCGAGGGGGCGCGAGCCTATCGACGTGCCGTCGATGAATACCTCGACCTCGGTTTCGCGGGCCTCGACGGCGACCTTGTAGCGGTGGCCTTCGATGGGCTGGAACCGGCCGACCGGGTCGAGTTGCGGCTTGCCGTCCGTCACCTCGACAAAAACCACGCCGCCGGCGGGCGTGAAACCCACCAGCTTTTGACTGCCATCGGCTTGGGCCCCGAAAGCCAGGCCGACAAACGCACCCTCATCGCCCACGGGTCGCAACGTGAACGTGCCTTCGAACCGCCAGCGATTGGGCAACGACAGGGGTGCGAGCGCCGTCGCGAGCGCTCCGGCCTCGTGTTCCCCGCGCAACACCCAACCGTCCGGCTCCCACGTCCCGCCACCGCCCTCCAGCCAATCGCCCATCGCGCCGCCCAGGGGGATACGACGCCACCGGCGCGTCTCGACGTTCTGCTCGCGGTGGATCGACGCGGCCTTAGCGCGCAGCGCGGCGCTCGGGCCCGACAGCCGCTCAGCGCGCGTGAGCGCGAGGAGCGCCGCGCGCGGGAACTTGTCCTGCGCGTAGGCGGTCGCGAGCGCCGCTACGCGCTCTTCGAATGCGGCCGTGCTCGCCGCAACGTTACCGGTGACCGCATCGTCGAGCTTGCGCAACCGCGCACCCCCGTCTTCGACGAGCCCCGCCACCGTCAATCCATCGAAGTGCGCAAGGATGTCGTCGGACGGGCGAACACGCGCGACTTCGAGGGCGCGGCGCAGGTAGTAGATCGCGCTGTCGGCGGCTCCCAGCTCCTGGGATGCGGCCCCGAGGCCGAACAGCGCCTCAAGGTGGTCGGGGCGTTTGCGCAAGGCCCACTTGAAGCTCTCCGCGGCATAGGCGTGTTTGCCGTTGCCGGCCTGCTTGCGACCGCGCGCGACGAGCGCATCGGCCTGCTCCGGTCCACCAAAATGGAGATCGTAGAGCTCGCCGATCCAGCGCGAGAACTCGGCCTCGAACGCATCGATCGACTCGACGCCCGGATACTTTGGCCGCCGCACGAAGTACTCAGCAAAGCGGTCGACGACGTCGTGCTTCGCTCCGCCAGCATACGCCTGCCAGTAGTCGAAGTACGGCTGCAGGTAGACGCGTTCGGAGCGCTCGTTTTCGAAGTTGTGGATGAAGTAGACCAGGCCCCAGCCCCAGGGGTAGTAGGCACCTTGGTAGGAGCCGGGCTGGAAGTAAGAAACCACGTCGAGCAAACGCACCGTCGCGCGCGCGTTGGTGCCGCGACCGTGGCCCATCATCGCGTGTAGCGCGCGCAGGCGGCTTTCGGGGACGAGGTTCGTCTCCACGCGCCCGTTCGAGCGCAGGCGTGCGCCCTCGAAGTAAGACGCCGTTCCCTCGTTGAGCCAGCCGGGGGTGAGGTTCTTGGTCACCGCCGACGTGAACTGGTGCGACGCCTCGTGGAACAGCGTCGACCAAAGGTCCGGCAACGTGCGCCCGACCGTGCGCTGGTCATAGGTCGCGACGCGGTTCTCCAGGGGCGCGAAAAAGCCGCCGACGCTGGGCGAAATGCCCGGTTCGTGGGTGTCGAACTCCGTGCGTTGGGCGTAGACGCTGATCACGCAGCGGCGCATCGTTCCACCCCGTTCGCGGTAGCGGAATACCTCGCGGTAGAACTGACCCATCTGCTCCATGGCGGTCGACATGGCGTGCCCCATCTCGTAACCCATGTTGGTGACGATGGTGTAGTTTGGGGACTTGATCTCGTAGGCGGTGCTCCACTGGCGACGCTTTTTGTCCTCGCGCGCGATCCAATCGCCAGACTTCTTGTGCTTCGGTGGATCGATCGGCACGTCGACACCGCTCGCGAGCAGCGCCTCGACCGCCTTGTCGTTGGCGTAGATTTTATCGAGCAGTTTGCTCGCGGCAGCCGCGCTTGCGGTGTCCGCACAACGCAACAGCAAGTCCACGGCGTTGGCGTAAAGCTTGCGCCGCTCGAATCCGCGAGCGAGTTCCAACAGCTCTGCCGCGTACACGTCAAGAACCGCTTTGGCTTCGCCGGGCTTGGGGTCGAGCCGGTCGAGCTGCGCCGTGAACGCGCTGAGCTCGTCCGCAGTCAGCGTCGCGAGCGCAAGGGCGTCGAAGACGTGCGCGAGCGCTTCGTCGCGCTCACCGGCGCGCTCCGCGGCCTCGACCGCAACCGCGAGCAGGCCCGGATCCGCCGGGGCGTACTCGAGGGCGAGGCGCGCTGTCTCCAGCGCGACTTGCGGACGGCCCGCTTCGAGTTCCGCGCGCACGGTCGCGGTGGTCGGCGGATCGTCCGGTGCCGACGGGGCCCCCAAAGCGGCCGTTGACGGCCCGCCGGCAAAGAGCACCGCGAGCGCGAGGGCAAAATGCGCGACAGGTCGGACGCGCAGGAAGGGGTCGGACAGGGGCATGTCGGGGGCGTGCGGTCGAGGGTGCGCGCCGCGGGTGGGCGCATGCGCAAGCAAGAAAGGGCGAGGCCGGCGCCCCCAGGGGGCCGCGCCTTGCGATCGTGCCACATCGGACGTCGCCCGGGGCCACAAACGCCCTTTCGCCCGAACCCGCGGACGGCCGTCCCGCAGCATGGCGCGAAGAGGCCCCCTCGGGGGCGGTTCAGCGCGCTGCGCGCGGGGTGTCGGGGGCTGGCGCTGTGGCGAGGGCCTCCTCGAGCGCGCCTGCTGCGGGAACCTTCGCGCCGCGCATGCGCGCCAGCTCGAGGCATATGGACGCGCCCTCCGGCCGCCCCGCGGCCAACTCGGCCCAACCCGCGGCAAGGAACTGCGCCGGGGACGCACCTTCGCCGACCCCGAGTCCCGCGCGCGCAAGGCGCGCCTCCGGCCCGGCCCCGAGCCCCTGTGACTCCGCGCGCACCAGCGCGGCCTCGAACCACCCGAGGCGGAGCTCCGCCCGGGCGCGCTCGAGCGGCGCCGCCTGAAACAGGACCACCACCTCCAGCAGCACCGCGACCGCGGCACAGGCGACGATCCACCGCGTCATCCGGCGCAAGGACGCACGCAGCCGCTCGCCCACCTTGACATCGCGCGCTGCGGCGCGCACGAACAGGACACGCTCTGACACGCTGAAGTGGCGCCACGATCGCCGGGTGCGCGTGTGCAAACCACTCACGTTTTCGAGCGCCGAGGCCAGGGCTTCGGGATCACGTGTCAGCTCGAGCGCGACGAGGTCTGCGTCCAGCTCGAAACGGCGGGATAGCCAGCCGAACGCGCTATACCACACCACCAACGCGACGAGCGCGACCACCAGGGAAAGGCCGTCGGTCGCGCTCAATCCCAGCACATCGAACGCCTTCGCGAAAGCCGCGGGGTCGATGTGGGAAACCAGCAGGTCGACGGCCACGAAAAGGCCCACCGTGAACGTGGCAAAAATCGGGACGTGGCGCCGGGTCGCGTGGCCGATCTCGTGCGCAAACACAGCTCCGAGCTCGCGGGGTGCGAGGCGACCGATCAACGCGTCGGTGAACAGCACGTAGCGTGTGCGGCGGGAAAAACCGAGGATCGCGGCATTCGCGACCTGGCCGTCGGTGCGCCACACGAGCAGGTCGCGGCAGCGGAAGCGGGCCTTCGCCGCGAGGGTTTCGAGGTACCCGCGCAATGGCCCGCTGGGGAACGGCTGCGTGTCCCAGGTGAACCGCAGGGCAAAAGGCAAGAGGAGCCCGAGGACCGCGAGAGTCAGCCCGACCTGCGCGAAGGCGAAGAGGGCAACCTCATCGACGTGGGCGCGCCAGGCCGGAAAAGCGGCCGCGGGCCACAGGGCGAGCGCGAAGAGCGCGAGGGGCGCAAACGCCGAGGCCAGCATGCGCGCGTTGAAAGCCCGGGAGCCACCTGTGGCACGGGCGCGCGCGTCGATGGCCGCGAGCTCGAACAGGGGGTAGGGAAGCAGCGCGACGGCAAGGCCGGGCCCCGGCCACTCGCTGGCTCCCGCGACTCCCTCCGCTCCACCGGTCGCGCCCATGGCGAACGCGACCCACCCGAAGAAAAAGCACACCGCGCCGTGCAGGAGCAGGGGCGCGAACTCGAACAGCCGTGCAAGCGCCGCCGCTGCGCGAAATCTGCCCCCCGTACCCGCGCGCCGGGCCGCCCAGGCGAGGCCGTGCGGAACTGGGAACAGCGCGAGCGCGGCCCAGGCGGGGAGGGCGGCGGGCGGAGCGGCGGCTTCGGCGAGGGCGACGATCGCGAGTGCCAGGAGGACGTGGAAGACGTAGCCCAAGGGCCGACCATCCTAAACGGCGCTCACGCGCACTTGACCGCGGATTCGGCGCGGCGCTGACGCGGCGGGGGTTGCTGCCGCAGCGGCAGTCCCCGGCACTACCGGCGACCGACGATCCGGTTGGCGTTGGCGAAGTGCATTTTCGCAAAGCGCGGCATCCCCGCTTCGCCGTGCAGGGCGAACAACCGCGCCGCGGCGCGGTCGGCCGGTTCGCCAGCGCCCTTGGGAAGCTCGACTCCTGCGTCGAGGCTGAGTTCGCGTAATGCCTCAAGGAAAAGGTGGCGTGCAACGGTGCTCGCCGCTGCGACCGCGGTGACCCGCTCGCCGCGCGGAATCTGGATCAGGCGGAACGGGCTTCCGCGCAGCACACGCTCCATCCTGCCGACCGGACCGAACTGGTCGACCACGACCGTGTCCCCGGGCTGCGCCGCCCCGCGCAGGGCCTGAGCGTGCAGGTCGGTGAGGATCGCGTTGAGATTGCCAATGCGCTGGTAGGCGCGATTGTATTCGAGCGGCTCGAACCGGGCGATCGCCGGTTTGTAGCGCTCGAGCAACGCCGCACCCACATGGTTCGCGCGCTCGTCTGAAATGAGCTTCGAATCGACGACACCGCCCATCGCGAGCTTCTTCGCTTCGTCGGGTTCGAGGCGCAGCGCGACCACGATGAGCGGACCGAATAGATCGCCCTTTCCGCACTCATCCGACCCTGTGATAGTGCCCGAGGGCAGGTTGATTTCGGGCTTGGGCTCCGGCGCCGTCACCTGTCGGCCGAGGTGGCGCAGGAGGAAGGACTCCGGGTCGAGTCCTTGAACGACGAGCTTGCCGCTCGCGTAGCAAGTGGCCACAACCCCCTCGCCGCGCGCGCTGAAGCGGGCGTGAGGTTGGGAGCGCCATTCGAATGAAGCCTGATCGAGCTTGAGCCGCAGGGCTTCGGCCTCGGGCTCGGTGACAGCCGTGACAAGGGTGCGTTGAACCACAGGACAGAGTGTGGCGTCGCTGCGCCCGAACGGGAAGCGTCGGGAAGCGTCCCGAGGCGGTAGGATACGCATCGTTTTCAGGCGCGGCCCGTCCGCGCGACGTGCAGCGGCAATGGAGCGACGCTTGCACCCGATCCGGTCAGCTCCGTTGAGAGAACGTACAGAGTGGGGAAAATCCTCGACAACATCCTTCAGGCCATCGGCAACACGCCGCTCGTGCGCCTCAACCAAATCGGTAAGGACTTCGGCTGCGAGTTGCTCGCAAAGTGCGAGTACCTCAATCCCGGCGGATCCGTCAAGGACCGCATCGGTCGCCGCATGGTCGAAGAGGCACAGGCCGCGGGCTGCATCAAGCCCGGTGACACGCTCATCGAGCCGACGAGCGGCAACACGGGCATCGGCATGGCGATGGCCGCCGCCGTGCACGGCTACCGCATGATCATCACGATGCCGGAGAAAATGAGCCGCGAGAAGCAGATCGTGCTCGAAGCGCTCGGTGCGGAGATCATCCGCACGCCGACGGAAGCCGCGTGGGATGCACCCGAGAGCCACATCGGCGTTGCGAAGCAGCTCCGCGGGATCCTTCCGCGCTCGGCGATCCTCGACCAGTACTCGAACCCCAACAACCCTCAGGCGCACTACGCGGGGACGGCGGACGAAATCATCGAGCAGTGCGACGGCAAGCTCGACTACTTCGTCGCGACCGCAGGCACCGGTGGCACACTGTCCGGCGTGGCGAAGCGCCTCAAGGAAGAGCTGCCCAACATCAAGATCATCGGTGTCGATCCGGTGGGTTCGATCCTCTCCGGGCCCGGTCCGATCCACAGCTACAAGATTGAAGGCATCGGTTACGACTTCATCCCCGACGTGCTCGACCTCGACCTCGTCGACGAGTGGATCAAGAGCGAAGACCGCGATTCGTTCCTGATGGCGCGTCGCTTGATCCGCCAAGAGGGCTTGTTGTGCGGTGGCAGCGCGGGTGCCGCCATTTGGGCAGCGCGCGAGATCGCCAAGCGCGAAGGCCCGGACAAGCGCATCGTCGCGATCCTGCCCGACTCGGTGCGCAACTACATGACGAAGTTCATGGACGACCAGTGGATGCGCGAGAACGGGTTTGCCGAACAGCGCTGGGAAGCGCAGACCGTGGGCGAGTTGCTGCGCGCCATGTCCAACCGCAAGCTTGTGACAGCGCAGAGTTCCGACACCCTCGCCGATGCGGTGATGACGATGAAGGAACACGGCTTCAGCCAACTGCCGATCGTCGACGACGAACGCCTCGTGGGGATGGTCACGGAATCGGACCTCCTCGCAAAGCTGGTCGAGGGCCGCGCCAAACTCTCCTCCAGCGTCGCGGAGGTGATGTTCCGCCGTGTCGTGACCGTACGCAGCGGCGAGGAAGCGGGCAGCCTGCGGCGGCTTTTCGCGGAAGGGCTCGTCGGCGTGGTGGTCGACGACGACCAGCGCGTGCTGGGTGTCGTCACCAAGATGGACCTCGTCGACGTCCTCACGACCAGCCTCGACGAATCGATCGAAGGCTTGGGCGCAAAACGCGCGCCCGAACCGGCGCGGCGGTGAACCGGTAGATCGCGCCGGGAGGGCCGGCCTCCCAGGCCCGCCCTGGAGCGATACGCGACCTCCTCCAACGCGAGCTCTTCGCGAAGGAGGCAACCGCTCGCAGCGCCGTTCACAGCAGCGCAGTTCACAGCAGCGCCGTTCAAAGCAGCGCCGCGCGCAAGGTCACGGTGACGCGGCATCCACCGTCCGGGCGCGGCTCAAGCGCGAGGCTTCCGCCGTGGGCCTCGACGACGCGCTGGCAGATGCGCAGGCCAAGCCCGATGCGGGGCGCCGCCGGGTCCGCATCGCGCTCGCTGACCGCGCGGGAATCCCCGGGGAGCGCACAACCGGGTCCGTCGTCGTCGACCGTGATGCGCGCGAAGCGGCCCGCAGATTCGAAGTGTGCAAAGACGCGAGGCGCTCGGTCGCCGCGATGGCGGATCGCGTTCGAAAACAGGTTCTGGAAAAGCTGCACGAGCTGGCGCCGGTCACCCAGCACATTCGGCACAGCGCTGGCGTCCCAGTCGAAGCGCGCGCCCGATTCTTCGATCGCGAGCGCCAACTGTGCGAGCGCCTGGGCAAATACATGCCCGAGGTCGACGGGCTCGAAGGACGGCGCGCGGGATTCGAGGCGCGCGTGCGCAAGCAGTTCGCTGACGAGTCGCCCTAGGCGTTCCGCGGCGTCGACCGTGTAACCCAGGAAACGTCGCGAACGCTCGTCGAGCAACCCACCCGCCTCGCTTTCCACCAGCCGTCCGTAGTTCGCGATCATGCGCACGGGCTCGGCGAGGTCGTGGCTCGCACTGCGCGAGAATTCCCATAGCGATCGGCACTTGTGCTCGAGGTCGGCGACGTAGGCGGCGCGCAGAGATTCCGCACGGCGCTCGGCCTCGACGTCCGTCAGCTCCACGACGACGAACGTTTCCTGCGGGCCGTTTGCGACCGCCGCGAGACGCAGCGCCGTCCAGCGGCGCTCCGGACCGACGGGCCCAAGTCGGCATTCGAGCGCCGCGCGTCCGCTGCCGCGGGCGAACAGCGGCTCGGTTTCGGCGCGCACGGCCTGTGCGTCGTCCGCGCCCAAGAGTTCGAACAGTCCCGGTCGCTCCGATCCCGCGCCGACTCCACAGACCCGTTGCATCCACTGCAGGAGCGCCCGGTTCACGACACGCCACTCGCCATCGATCCCGAGCACACCGGCGGCCGTCGCGAGCGCGTCGAAGGCGCGGAATTCCGTGTGCGGGTCGGGATCCATGTCCGGGTGTTACGTGCGCTCCGCCGCGGCGATTTTCAAAAGGGCTATTTTTGGAACCCTGCGCCACGCCAGTCCGGCCTCGATCGCCACCCACATCGCCAACACGGCGATGGCCGCACCGACGGCGGCGACGAGCCACTTCTCGCGCGCGAAATCCCGTGCGACTTGGATTGCCATCGCGCTGAATGTGATCGCGAGCACGACCAATCCCGGCAGCATATACGCGATGGCCCGGCGGCCAAGCGTTCGCAAGTAAATGCCCGTAAGGATCAACGTGAATGCAGCGAGCACCTGGTTCGTGGCGCCAAAAACGGGCCACAGGCTCATCGCGCCGTGTTGTTTGTCCACGTAGATCAGGAGCAACACCGAACCGCAAGCTAGCGAGCCACCAATCGCGCGGTTCTTGAGCCAATCCACGCGGTAGATGCTGCCGACTTCGGCCAACACGAGCCGTTGGATGCGCATCGCCGTGTCGAGGCTCGTGGCCGCGAAGCTGATGACGAGCACGGCCACGATGGATGCCGCGACCGCGACAGGAATGCCGAGCGCCGCGAGGAAACTCGCCGCTCCTTCGACAAATCCGCGCAGTGCCACCGAAGCGTCGAACACACGTCCGCGGACGATCGCCTCGTCGTGAACAAACGCCCACACGTTGCCGTGAACCGCTCCAGGACCCATCAGGCCCGCGCCGACCGCCATGGTGGCGAGGATCGCGAGCGACGCTTCGCCGAGCATCGCGCCGTACCCTATGGGCCGGGCGTCGGAGGCTCGGCCGAGCTGTTTAGCCGTCGTCCCCGAGCTGACCAATCCATGGAAACCGCTGATCGCGCCGCATGCGATCGTGACCATGAGCAGCGGAAACAGCGCGGGCAACTGATCGATCGGACCGACCGCGGGCGCTTTGAACTCGGGGTCGAGCACAAAAAAACCGACGTACAGGGCGCCGAGCCCGACCAGCAGTTGGTGGCTGTTGATGAGGTCGCGCGGTTGCAGGAGTAGCCAAACCGGCAACACGCTCGCCACGAACGCGTAGACCATCAATGCGACCAGCCAGAAGTCGAGGCTGCGCAGGAACGAGTCCTCGGCGGGCAGGTCAATCGCGCCCGTGCTGGTGGCGACGATCAGCGCGTACAGGCCAGCCAGGATCACGAGCGAGGGCACCAGCATTCCGCCGCCGCGGCGGTGACACCACCAGCCGAGGGCCACCGCAACCGCGATCTCGGCGTTCACGGGCAGGATGCTGGCGGGATACTTGACGAACAGGTTTGCGATCGAAAACGCGAAGACCGCGCCGACGAGCCAGATCAGGAAGAAAATGATCAGCAGGAAGAGCACACGCGAGCGCGGGCCGATGTAGCGCTCGGTCAAGGTGCCGACGCTTTGGCCACCGTGGCGCATCGACAGCACCAACGCTCCAAAATCGTGCGCCGCTCCCATGAAGATGACGCCGAACACGATCCACAAGAGCGCGGGCACCCAGCCCCAGATAATCGCCATCGCGGGACCGAGGATCGGCGCGGCGCCAGCGACCGACGCGAAGTGGTGGCCCCACAGCACGTCGCGAGGGGTGGGCACAAAATCGACGCCGTCCGTGTGCTGGCGCGAGGGCACCGGTTCGTCCGCGCGGACCCGGAGCACCGCGCGCTCCAACCAGCGTCCGTAGGTGATGTAACCCAAGCCGAGGGCGGCGAGGGCCAGACAAGCGACGAGTGCGGGACTCACGTGGATTCAGCTCGAAGCGCCCTTCTTCTACCCGATTGCGCCGCAGGCGCGCGCACGCCGCGACGGGCTGGGGTCGCCGCTGCGGGGGTGGCTTTGGATTCAGGCAATGCGCGCACCGTCCGCGACGGGCGCCGTGGGCGCGAGGAGGATAGTGCCGGTACCCGGGTCGAGGGCGCCGAGGACGAGGACCTCGCTCGTCACGCCGGCAACACGGCGCGACCCCAGGTTCATGGCGGCGACGACCTGGCGCCCCACGAGTTCGCTGGCCGTGTAGTTGTGAGTGAGCTGAGCCGAACTCCTGCGCCGGCCGATGACGGCTCCAAAATCGATCTCGAGGACGTAGGCGGGCACGCGAGCACGGGGGTTGAGCTCGGCCGACCGCACGGTGCCGACGCGCAGCTCCAGCGCGGAAAGCGCGGCCGGATCCACCTCAGGTTCACGGCGTTCGGACAGGTCCATGGCGGCGAGGGAGCGCGGGATGTGGGGCTTTGGCGGCGCGGGGTGCCGCGGACATCGACACGCCGATCACCGTAGGATGGCGGCGATGGTCCACGTCGTGCACCTCCTGCACACATTCCCACCGCAGACCCGCGGGGGAATCGAGAACCACGTCGAGGCGCTCGCCGGCGACCAGCAATCGGCGGGTGGGCGGGTGCACGTCGTCTGCGGGACGACCGAGGGACGCGCCGTGGGCTGGCAGCGCCACACAGAGCTCGACGTCCTGCGCCTGCCGTCGGAAACCGAATGGACCCGCGCCCAACACGGCGGGCGGTCCGCGGCGCTCGAAGCCTTCGGCGACACGCTCCGCACCCTGCGGCCCGACATCGTCCACGTGCACCATTTCGGAGCGACTGGGCCCGGGCCGGTCGCGGTGGCCGCCGCGCTCGGCATCCCGACCGTGGTTACCCTGCACGACCTCTACGGCTTTTGCCCACTGCACTTCCGGCTGCGGGATCAGCGCGACCTATGCGCACCCGACGTCGGCGCCGACACCTGCGTCGTGTGCCTGTCACAGGCGAGCGGTATGGCTGCGGGGGCGCTCGCGCCCATGTTTACCGCCCGCACGGCGGCGTTCGAATCGGAGTTTCGCCGCGCCGGCAGGATCCTTGCACCGTCGAACGCGCTTGTGGAATACCTCGCGGCGGTGCCTCTGCTGGCCGCACGGCGCCGCGACCGCGCGCCCGATCCCGCAGTCGAATGTGTGGGATTCCCGAGCGCCGCGACGGCCCCGCCGACCGCACCACGCGCGCGTGCGGCCAGTGTTCCCAGTGTTCCCAGTGCAGCCCGTGCGGCCAGTGGGCCGCTCCACATTGCAACTTGGGGTGGACTCGTGCCCGGCAAGGGGCTGCATGTTCTGATCGAAGCGGCAGGGCTGCTCGGCCGTGGCGCGGTGGAACTCGCACACCACGGCGGCATCCTCGATACGGGGTATGCAGAGCGCTGCGCGGCGCGCGCGCGGGAACTCGCTGTTCCGCTTGTGATCGCGGGGCCCTTCGAGCCCGCGGAGCTCGCGGCACGCGTCGCGGACGCGGACGTCGCCGTGTTTCCTTCGCTTTTCCTCGAGACCTATGGACTCACAACCGACGAAGCGCTCGCGCTCGGTCTTGCCGTCGTTGTGCCCGACCGCGGCGCGCCCAAGGAACGCATCGGGACCCGCGGCCGCGTGTTCCGAACCGGCGATGCCGCGGACCTCGCTCGGGTCCTCGCACCGTTCGTCGCAGCGCGGGACGCGGTCATCGAACTTGAGCGCGGCGAGGCGTCGACCCTGCTCGACTTGGCGTCGTACCGGCTGCGGCTCGCAGCGATCTACGCGCAGTTGATCGCCGCGGGTCCGTAGGAGCGCGCCGCGCGGCGACCCTCACAGGCTGCCAACTCGGGCTATTCATCAGGTTTTCGAGCTGACGAGCCTAAGTCGTCGCCTGGTGGTGCTTTGCGGCCGCGGGGTCCACAGTCGACCTTGAACAGGTCAACGAGGGACGCCCGTGGTCGCAAAGTGCCGCCCGAGGGCGAAAGACGGCCGAAGGCCGCCGGTTGGGCCGTCCGATCGCAAGGCTGGGGAATAACTCGGGCTAGCCCGGGCTAGCTGTCTTTGAGCGTCGGAACGAACGCGCGCCACGCGTTCTCGAGCGCCTGGACATCGACGTCCGCGAGCGCGGCTTCGAGGGCCTTTTCGCGTGCGCGGCGCTCGACTAAATAACGCTCCGTGTCCGTGAGCGGCTCTGCGCTCGTGCGCTCGGACATCGCCAGTGCGTACTCCTCCTTGAGCGTGTCGAAGTACACCGGCAGGATCTTCGCCCAGGTGGGCTCGCGTGCCACATCCTTGGCGGTGCGCAGGAAATAGATCATCGACCACGCTTGCGCGTAGCAGATTCCGACGCGGCCCGGGTTGTAGAACTCGGGCTGCTCGAACTTGAAGATATCCTTGAACGGGATGTGTCGGCCCTGTGCGACTACGCTCTTGATGAGCGCTACGCGCCACGGGTTGACGCCGATGCGCGCAACCTTGTTGCCCGTCACCTGCGCGCCGGAGAAGAAGTCGCCCGTGCCTTCATTGTACCAGGAGTGCGGTGACACCTCGCCCACCGAGTAGTAGATGTACTGGTGGAAGGCCTCGTGGTAAAGCACGATCAGCGCGTCGGCTTTGCCCGATCCGCGTTCGTGCTTGTCGTCGGCGTAGTCGAAGAAGACAAGCTCCTTCGCTTTCCAGTTCCAGTAGCCCCCGGAGCCCGGGGGACCGCCGTACTGGCGATATTCCGCTTCGTCGCGGCAAATTCGCACGGTCGAGACGGCCGTCACGGCGCGTGCGGCCGGGAACAGCCGCTCGTACTCGAGGCGCATGGCTTCGAGGTCGCGCTTGAGGCGGCGGCGCAGCGGTTCGTCGCGCGTGCTGAACACGAAGATGTAGTTCGGCGTGTCTTCCGCTTCCCACCCGCGCACGAGTTTCGAGCGCACTTCGAGACGGTATGGGGCATCGATGAACTCGGGTCGTCCCGCGTAGAAGCGCTCCCACTTGACGACGTCGACTGCGGCGGTTTCGGACAGCTTCAGCTTGTTCGCCATCTCGCGCCAAATGCCTTCTTGAATACGGCGATCGTCCTCAGCGCAGCGACCAAAAAGCACGATCGACCGCCCGCCATTCTCGAACACCGCGGCAAAACCGCCGGGCTGCCCGCTTTCCGAAACCACCGTGTAGTAAGTGACCGAGTTGCCGTTGCGCTCGCGCTGGTCCTCTGCGTTCGCAAGACTGAAAAGCGGCCGATCGCGTTGACGCCATTGCTGGTCGAGGTACGACGGAAAGTCGATGATTGGAGGCGTCTTCTTCTTCCCTTCAAGCGGCCCATCAAGGTCGTCGCCGTCCTCTGCGGGGTCATCCTCGCCTTCCCCGTCTTGACGGCGGGCGCCGCCCTCCTCTCCATCCGCCTCGGGCACGGGCGGGGACAGCGCGTCACCCGTGATCGCGAGCGGTCGGTCGATCCAAACGATCAGCAGCTCCGGCAGGAAGCCCGCGCCGACACCGGTGCGCTTTGCCCGCTCACGCGCCGACGTTTTTTCGTCGATCCAGCGCAGGGCGATCCAGCGCTCCGTCGGCTCCACGGGCACGGCCTTGTAGTTGCGCGGCACCGGCATCTCGAGGCCGAGACCCTCGAAAGTCTCTGTCCGGTATCCGCCCTGCGCAAAGACCGGAGTCGATGCCGCGAACGCGAGGACAGCGCAGAGTGCAATCCCGCGGCTGAGGAGCGACGTTAGGGGGCGCTGGCTTACAGGCATGTTGCGTTTCTACCCCGTGGCGCGCTCGCTCGCAAGGTCCGGCGTCGCAGGATCGTCACGGCACCAGGCAGCGCTCGAACCAAGCCAGCGTGCCGCGAAGCGCCTGCTCAAGGCGCGGGTCCGGGGGGTTGTTTTCGCCTTCGCGTGCACCGAAGTTGTGCCCCGCGCCCGCCACGTCGAGCACCGTGGAGTCGGGCAGCGCCGCGGCGAGGTCCGCGGTTTCCTCGACCCCCACCGCCCGGTCGCGGCTCCCGCGCACGAGCAACGTGGGCACGGCGCAGTGGGGAGCGCGGTGGAGCAGGTGAAAGCGCGGTGGGAGTGGTTCGAAGTCGTCGAGGAGGTCGCGCTCGAGGTAAACCGTTCGTCCATCGGGGAGCTCGACGGGCAAGCGCCCTTCCTTGCGCCACAGGGCGAGTCGCTCGGGGCGGTAGCGCCCGACGTGGGCGGGTGCGGCCCACAGGACGAGCGCGCCGACGCTTCGCGGGGAGTCGAGCTGCGACCCGCTCCGCTCCCGATCCTCGATCGCGGTCACGAGGGCGATGGCGGCGCCGCGGCTGTGCCCCATCAATCCGATGCGGTCCGGATCCACACCCGGTTCGCTGCGCAGAAACTCAAGGAGTCGCGCCGCGTCCTCGAGCTCCCACGTGTAGGTGTTCTGCGCAAACAGCTCGAGCTCCGTCAGTTCGCCGCGATCGCCGTACCCGCTCCCCGAAAGGTCCGCGCTGCAAACGGCAAAGCCCGCGGCAACGAGGCGGCTCTCAAGGACCGGGTGGAAAAGCCGGTCCTTGCCGGAGAGGTAACCGGGAATCACGAGAACCGCGGGCGGCGACGGATGCGCGTTCCCATCGGTTCGGGGGACAGTCATGCGCGCGCGCAGCACACGTCGCGGATCGTGGGGATGGACGATGCGCACGTCGCGGGCGGAACCCGTGCCACCGAGCGCATCCATCAGAACAGACCCTGCTGCCCGTGGAGGGGAGCCGCGCGACGAAGATGCACAAACGCATCGGCCCAACGGGCGGGGATGCATGCCGGGGGTTGTTCGAGCAGGACCATCAGGTCCACACCGTTCGCCACCGCTTTTCCTTCGAAGTGGTTGTTGACGATCACGTAGGTTTCAGCGGTGCGGGCCGACACTTCGCGCGCGAGCCGCGCGATCGGCGCGAGTTCCGCCCGGGAGTACAAATGGTTGTAGCGCTGGTCCCGCCCTGCACTGCGATCGAACCACGCGGACCGGTTGCGGCCGTGGAGTCGGACATATCCGACGGGGCCCGCCGCCGCCGTTTGAAGGTCCGGGTGGTCGGGATGCTCGGGCATGTCGAGCGCGGCCAAGCTCGCGCCGTGGGCCAAAAGGCGGGCGCGCGGCTCGGGCTCGAACCAACCGCGTCGGCGCAGCTCCACTACGGGTCGCAGGTCAACGAGCGCATCGAGCAGGCGCACGAGGTACTCCTCGCGTGCCGCGTTGGGTTGGAACGAAAAGGGGAACTGCACCAGCACGGGCCCGCACTGGGCAGATCCAAGCAGCGGTGCCAGCCCCGCGCGCCACGCACCCATCGCGCGATCGAGTTCACCGCGGGCTAGGAGCGCGGACTCGTGGGTGAAGCGCTGGTGCAGTTTCACGGGCAGACGCGCATCAGGATGCCGCGCGAGACGCTGCAACCAACTCTCCTGTGCCTTGGAACCGGGATCGCGGTAGAAGCTGACGTTTAGCTCGACACACGCAAACACGTCGAGCAACCGGTCCAAGTCGTCGGGTCCCCGCGTGCCGCCGCGCGGATGGATTCGGCCCTCCCAATCGGCGTAGGACCAACCGGCGGGACCCACACGAATCACAGATCCTCCGCCACACCCAGATGGCGAAACCCGCGCCGCTCGGCCGCAAGCAGGATGTCGCGCACCGCCGCCGTTCGAGCATCCAGTTCCCCCTCGGAAAGTCCGCGGGGTAGGTGCTGGGTCGGGCCGAAGCTCAGCACCACCCGCGCGAACGGACGGGGAATCGTGAAGTAGTCCCAACTGCTGAGGTGCCACGCGCGGTCGGTGGCGAGGCCGAGGGGAAAAATCGGCAGGCCGGTGGCGCTGCCCATCCACGCGAGGCCCAGGTTCATGGCGTGGCGCGGACCGCGTGGACCGTCAGGCGTCAGAACCACGGTTTTGCCCTTGCGCAGGTCCACGAGCAAGTGCCGCAGAGCGCGCGCTCCGCCGCGGCTGCTGGACCCGCGCACGACGCCGTATCCAAAACGCACAAGGAGCGGAGCCACGAGCGAACCGTCGGCGCTGGGGCTCACGAGCACGCGGAAGTCCCGCTGTGCATAGTGCGCGAGCGCAAGCAGCATGCGGCCGTGCCAGATGGCGATCAATCCGCTTTGCCCCGACGCGATCTCGACGGGCTCGTCGAGGACTTCAATGCGCCAGGTACGCGCGAGCCACCCGAGCACGCGCGGGGCGACGTGCGGCATCAACACCGACGCCATCCGCCGGCGCGCGTGACGCAGCCGACGGCGCCAGCGTGCGTGCGCCGGTTGCGAATGAGGGGTCACGAAAGTCTGCGGCGCCGGGGGCAGCTCACAGGCGGACGTCGTCCCCTTGGCCACTCTCGTCGATCCCGTTCGGGCCCGCGGACCACAGGGAGTACGAACCCTCCGCGCGGAGGTAGTGCAGCGCATTGCCCCAGCCATCGGTGGGCAAAGGCTCGCCGTTGAAAACCCCCGTGGGAAGGATGTCGGAGGGTTCGGTCAACCGGGTGAGCGTCGCGGGGTGCGCGCCGTCGTGGAACGCCGACCACACGTTGATACCGGTGCGCACACGCAGCAGCGCACGCTGGGTCGTGTCGCTTCCCGTCGTGTCAGAACTCTCCCCCGTGATCTCCATCGAGTCGACGGGCGCGGGTGTCTGCATGGCGCGATCGACGCCCGCTGCCGCGAGCGACAACACGACCGGCAGTTCCGGACCGAACGACGTCCGCGCGTGCCGACGGACGAACTTGCCGATCCGCTGGGTCGTGACGACGGTGGGTACGAGGTGGCGCACAAAAAGATCGGCCTCGGGGAGCGCCGCGAGGTCGATCGGAAGGTCTTCCGGCACAAAACCGCCGGCTAAGCCCGTGAGGGCCTTGAGGGTGCCGTACAGGCTGTCCACGACACCGGGCCAGTCCAGCATCCAAACGCTGCTGTCGAGCTGTCCGATGCGAAGGGAAGCGGGATCGAATGCAGGTTCTACCGGAGCACCGCTCGTAGCTGCCTCCGCGCGGTCCACCAAGCGGCGCATCTCGCGCTTCACCGCGACCCCCGCCTGTCCGACGGCGAGCCCCACGATGAGTCGCCCCGATACCAGGCCCATGGCCGCAAAGAGCTCCACCGGGTCATCCCCCACTTCGATGTCGAGCACGCTCAACTCGAAGTAGGGCATGCGGCGGTAGGGACGCTCCGTCGACGTGAGGGAGCCGGGGTGCGCACGGGCAAGCGCTTGAAGCACACGGCCGAGGCGATCGGCGACCATGGCTTCGTCGGCGACGCGGACGGAGAGCAGCAAATTGGGCGGCGCGATGCCCGCAAGGGGCGCGACGAAGAGCGCCATGTCCGGCCCGAGTTGACCGAAGAGATCGGCGCCAAGGTCGATGGCGAGCTCCTGTTCCAACGCAGCAAGGGTCGCGGACCCGTCCGCCGGCAGGGACGCGAGCATCGTGCGCAGCGCGGAACCCATCGCTGCGCCGTCGATGGTGGCTGTCCAAAGCGCGGGAACCTTCTCGGGCACAAAAGCAAAAACGCCCCGATCGATAGGCCCCTTGCCGTACCACGCGGGCGCCGCGTCGGCCGGAGTCAGCGCGTAGACCCGCGTGAAGCCGCGGGACGAAAGGGTCGTCGAGAACGCACCGACACCCGTGGGGCCTAGCAGCGGCGACAGGAGGCCTGGCACATAGCGGATCCAACTCTGCGGTTTGTCCAGCAACGCGCGGATCGGCTCGGAATCGTCCATGAGGGGGACGAGCAACGGCGCGTAGTCGAGCAGCAACTGGGGAGCCGACCCCATCTGCCAGCCGCGGTAGATGGTTTCGCCTTCGAGCTCACCCAGCACTTCCGCTGCGGCCGCGACCTCGGCTCGAGCCGCGAAACTCGAGCCTTCGCTTTTCGCGCGCGCGGCGAACAGGGCATGCCCGAAGTCGGCGTTGCCCACCCCGATGGCGAGCCGCCCGCCGTCGACGACCATCCACGCTCCCAGGCCCAAGAGCTGGGCACCTTCGGGCATCGGCGCGGCGAAGGGCACCGCCGGATCGAAGTCCTCGGGCAAGTTGTCGCCCTGGGACGCGACCCACTCCTTGGCGAGGTTCACAGCCACCTCGGACGCCACCTCGTTGGTGGCGAAATCGACGACGATCTGCAGGCCCAGGCGTTCGGCCAAGAGTGCGGGCGCCACGGTCGCTCCGGGCGCGGGGGCCGGCGGGAGGCGGTAGGACACGGAGAGTGTGCGGACCGAGTCGAGCAACTCCAGCGGACTGAGCGCGAGCGGCCACGGTTCCGACAGGCTATCGAGGAACAACGCTTCGATGTCCGCGACCTCGATCGCGATGCCTTCGCTCCCGGGGACGAGCTTCTCCACGGCCCGCACGAGATCGGGATCGAACAGGAGCCGCATGAGCGGCGCCGCGTCGTAGGAAGCAAGGGTCGCTTCCATGTCGGGCAGTTCGAAGTACCCCGTCGCGACTTTGGGATGCAGTTTCGTATGGGTCCAGTCCAGCGTCGCGACGGGAGCCGCGCGCTGCATTTCAGAAGGCGGCGCTTCCGGAGGCGGAGCTTGGGCTCCAGCATCCTGCGCCGCAGCAGGCGGCGTTGCCGCGGGAGCTTCAACCTGACGGGGCGCAACGGCCCCAGCGGCGACGGGAGTTCCGCCGGAAGTGAGGAACAGGAGGGTGGCGAGGATCATCGCGAGAGTTTGGCTAAGGGTGCGCAGCCCGTGGCAACGGTGTACCAGATCACGATAATCGAAGACACGCCTGACGGTAGCGCGAGGGGTTGCGGAACGGCGGACCACAAACCTAGCCCGGGTTATTCACCAGCTTTGCGATCGGACGGCCCAACCGGCGGGCTTCGGCCGTCTTTCGCCCTCTGGCGGCACTTTGCGACCACGGGCGTCCCTCGTTGACCTGTTCAAGGTCGACTGCGGATCCCGCGGCCGCAAAGCACCACCAGGCGACGACTTGGGCTCGCCTGCTCGAAAACCTGGTGAATAACCCGGACTAGGACCCGCGATTTTCTCCGCGGTTTCAGCGTTTTGCGAAGGCGCGTAACGCCGATTCCCGTTCCCGCATGGCAGCAAAGAGCGCGGTGTCAGCCGCCTTCATGTCGCCGCCCGCGTTAAGGGCGACCTTCCACGCGTCGTGGGCTGCCTTCACGTGTGGATCGTCGCCGTCCAGGACGAACGCCATGAACAACCCCGCGGCGTTGAGCAGGTTGCCCGCCCCGCTCGGATCCTCGACGCGCAACTTCATTTCGACCATCCGCTCGACGGACGGGATGCCGCCGAGGCGCTCGAGGTTGGAAACGGACCAGCGGCGCGTCCAATCGGGCTCGACACCCGTGCCTGACGCAGGGTCGATGAAGTAGCGCTCCACGTAAGCCGCCGCACCCCGACGCATGAGCGGGTGGATGCGCTTTTCCTTTTGATGGGCATCGAGGTTGAAAACCGACCGGCGGGCCGTCTTGAACGCCGCCCGCGTCTTGGGGCTACTGTCGATGCCTTCGATGAACGACAGCGCCGCCGCATGGCGCACGAACAACCGTCCGAAGCGGCGCTGGGCCTCGGAGCTCGCGTCGTAGTAGGTGACCCCGCACCCGAGGTATTCGCGCTGCTCAAGGTCGATCCAAAGATCGGCGAAGGACGCACCGTGGACGGAGGACAACCCGCGGCTCTCCATGGCCGCGCGCAGCTTGTCCACACCCGCCGTGAATTGGTTGTACTGCTTGGCGGAGCGCAGGACGAGCACGTGTTGCGGCAACAGCGGGCGCGCACCAAAAACACGTTGGAGGTCAGTGACCGTGGTTTCAATCTCCTCGAGAACCTTGAGCGCGTCGGCGCGATCGAGCGTCGAGTACACGTTGAACATCGAGCCCGGAAGACGCCACCACAGGTCGAGCTGTGCGTGGTACGCGTTCGCAGCGTCAAGCTCGAGCCACTCATCCCCGCACTTGTAGAGGCCGGCGTCGATGTGGACCGCGTCCTCGGGCGGTACCCACTCAAGATCGTGCCGCACCCATCCCGCGTGCATCTTTACGAGCACTTCGGGGGTGACCCACGAACGGTCGGCGGCGCGCACCAAACCGCGCTGCAAGTAGGGAATGTCTTCGGGCGCAACCCATCCACCCTCGTACTCGACGTAGCCCTTCGCCAGCGCCTCCGCGCGATCTTGCACGAGGATGTACGCGTCGAGCTGCTTTTGGTCCTTGAACCAGCGCCCGTCGAACGGGAGGTGGCCGAGCAGTTCGTTGGCGCGCGGATCCCCGTCGTCGACCGCGAGGATCTCGCGCAGCACACGCCGCCCTTCGTTGCGCATCGAGCGCGCTTCGGTGAAGCGGTGGAGCTCCCACAACTTCTCCCAATCGCCGCGCGCTTCCTTGAAGCGACGGTCGAACTCCGCGCGTTGGTCTTGCCCCAGCGCCGTCATATTGGGCGGGCTCGTGTTCGCACGAGGCGCGGTAGCCGCGGAGGACAGCGGGCCGAAAACAGCAATTCCAAGGAGCGTGGAGAGGGCAGCGTGAAGCATTGCGGCTCGGGGACGTCGGAGGGGGCGGCGTTGGGGAACATATCGCCCGCGACCCCCAAACGGTGGGGATGCCGCGGGTTCCTTGTGGGGCCAACCGGCCCGCGCTACCATCCCGAGCCCGTCGGCGTGGATCGGCGGCGCGCGGATGGCTGCTCGCACGTCGCGCGAGCGGCCGGGTGCCCTGCGTTTTCCCCGCACTAACAGGGCAGATCAATACACGATAGCAACACCTTGGGCGCCACATAAGCCCCACGGGAACCACACATGGCTCAACACAAGGCCGCCACCGAAGTTACGATTGCACCCATCGGTGAACGCACCGCCCTGGCGTCCTTTTTCGAGCGCTACTGGAAGGGCCTCGCGATCGCCTCTGCGCTGCTCGCAGCGGCGATCCTCTTCCGCACCTTCCGGGAGACCGAGAGCCTGCGCGTCGAAGCCACGAGTTGGAACGAGTTCGGCTCCGCGGTCGAGCTGACCAGCTCTCAGTTCGGCCTTCCCCAGGCGAACTTCAACGCGACGCCCGACGAGTTGCTCAAGCTCGCGGCCAAACACACGGGTCAACCGGCGGCCCCGTGGTTCATCGCCATGGCCGCGACCGCGTCCGCGAACCGCGACGATTTTAGTGGCGCTGCCACCATCGCCGCCCGGCTGCGCAGCGAATATCCTGGCCATCCGCTGGCCAATTGGACGCTGTTCGAGGACGGCGGCGAAGCGGTCGCCCCCGCCACGCTCCTCGAACAGCGGGCGCGCTCGATGTCCGAGTGGCGCGCGTCGCGGGCGTCGCTGTTCCAGAACCCCCCGCCGGCCGAAGGCAGTCCGCGCGTGCGCCTCGATACGAGCGCGGGCCCGATCGAAGTGGCGCTCTATCCTGAGGCGGCGCCCAAGCACGTCGAGAACTTCTTGAAGCTCGTCGACGAGGGCTTCTTCAACGGCGTCCGCTTCCACCGGGTCGTTCCCGATTTCATGATCCAGGGCGGCGACCCGAACACGAAGGGACTCGACACCGCGACCTGGGGAACGGGCGGCCCCGAGTACAAGATCGACCTCGAGCCCAACGACCTCGTGCACTTCCGCGGCAGCCTGGCTGCGGCGAAAATGGGCGGGGACACCCAGAGCAGCGGAAGCCAGTTCTACATCACCACGGGAACCCCGCACCACCTGGATGGACAGCACACCGTGTTCGGCACAGTCGTGTCCGGCTGGCCCGCGATCGAGACGATCGAACAGGGCGAAGTGGTGACGGGCACCGACCGCCCCCGCGAGCCCGCGACGATCACCGGGGCGAGCCGGCTGTAAGGGTGCTCACCACCCTCTGAAGCTGACGTGCAATCTCGGGCGAACAGGTTCCGGATCCGCCTTTAGGCCCTTTCAGGCCGCTTGGAAGAAATCGGCACGGCCCGGCTGCCGCCGTTGTCGGGTGCCTTTGGGCCTCAGAGCGTTTGACTGGGGGCCAGCTGCTCGAGCAGGCGCTCGAGGTCCTCGCGATCGAAGTAGTGGACGACGATCTGGCCGGTGAAGCCCGGCCGGGTCCGCAGCTCGACCCGCGTCCCTAACGCCTCTTGCAGGCGGTCCTGCAACCCCGCGACCCAGGTGGGGACATCCACCGTGGGCAGCTTGCCTCCGATTTTTGCCTCGCTACCGTCCTCGTCGACGGTGGTTGCTGCCAGGTTGTCGGGGATCGTGGCCGCAGGGCTGTCGTCGATGGCGGTGGGGTGGGTGATCTCCCGCACCAGGCGTTCGACTTCCCGGACGCTCAAGCCCTCTTCCGCGATCCGGACCGCAAGGTCGACCCGCTCCGTGGCGGACGCCAATCCCAAGAGCGCCCTGGCGTGGCCCATGGTAATCTGGTTTCGGCCCAGCGCCTCTTGCACCGGCGCGGGGAGGTCGAGGAGGCGCAGGTGGTTCGCGACGGTGGAGCGCTTGAGGCCCACCCGTTGGGCAACCTCGTCCTGGGTCAGCGCCAAACGGTCCAGAAGCTGCTTGTAGCCGATGGCGCGCTCAATGGGGTCGAGGTCGCGCCGCTGGACGTTTTCCACGAGTGCCAGCTCGAGCATCTGCTCGTCGGGCACGTCAAACCGGACCACTGCGGGCAACCGTTGGAGGCCGATCTTCTGGGCGGCTCGGAGACGACGCTCTCCCGCGATGAGTTCGAAGATGCTGCCGACCTGCCGGACCACAATGGGTTGGAGGAGTCCATGCGTCTTCAAGCTCTCGGCAAGCTCGTCGATCCCCTCGGGGTCGAAGTAGCGGCGCGGTTGGAAGGGGTTCGGCTTGACCAGCGTGACGTCGATCTCGGTGCTCGACGGGCGGGATTCCTTAGCGCTGTCGCGGTCGGAAAGTAGAGATCCAAGGCCTCGGCCCAGGCGGCGTTCCATGTGAGCGTTGGTTGGGGTGGGACTGCGGAGGTGTTCCACGTGGAACGATGTGAAGACTAGGGTTAGCCTGCTCGGGTGTCGAGCAAAGTGTTTTCCGCGGCGCCCGGGCCCAGCGCTAAACGGCCCCAGCCGGGCTCGGTCTGGCCGTACGCTTACCTCCACGCGGACGCCATCTGGGCACTAAAGCAGCCCGCAACGGGTCTGTTCCTCATTCTCGCCATCGGAGGATGGTGGATCCAAGCCCAAGTCCTGGGATTGACCCTCGACAGCGGTCGGGAACGCCTGATCGCGCTTTGGGACTGGATCTGGTGCGTCCTGGTGGCTGCTACCGCGATCCTTGTGGGGCGATTGGCCTCCCGCCGCTCCGTGACAGATGTGCTCAGCGGGCCGCAGGAAGTCGCGCTCCACATAGTGGCCGTCGCACTCCTCGCGCTCGTCCCGGCCGCGGGTGTTCTCGCGATCGGGTATGGATCGCTTCCCCGCGAAGATGAGGGGTTCGAAGTCGCTCAGCTTCTGGCTCTATGGGTCGGAGTCGCCTGGTGTGGCGTGCTGGGGGCATTGTGCCTACGGCTTTCGCGCAGTTCCCGGTATGCGGTAGGGACGTTCCTGCTCGCAGCGTGGCTGATCCCGGCCACATTGCCACCTTTCGCCGATCATTCCGCCGCCCCAGCGCTGAATAGCCGATTACTCCTGACCGCGATGGCGGTGCAGGAACGTTCCACGTGGAACATCCCGCTGGCTGCCGCTCTGACGGCGCTTGGAATGCTGCTGCTGGTTTTTTCCCTCCCACGTCCCCAAAGTACCCACCCCGAAAGGGGCTGACCATGCGATACGGCATCCTCGGCGACATCCACGCCAACCTGGCGGCCCTCGAAACCGCCCTCGACGCGCTCGAAGAACTGGGTGCGGAGGTGATCGTCAGCGTGGGGGACGTGGTCGGTTACGGCGCCGCTCCGGCGGAGTGCATCGATCTGCTGCGGGCAGCGGGGGCATTGGTCGTCAAGGGCAACCACGACGCGGCCTGCGTTCACGAGATCGACACGGTCTTCTTCAACCAGTACGCCCGGGCGGCCATGGAATGGACACGGTCCGTCCTCGGGCCCGCCCACCTGGAGTGGCTTCGGTCACTGCCCATGACCCTGGAGCTTCAACACTGCAACGTCGCCCACGGCACGCTGAATGGGCCGGAAAACTACGACTACCTGTTGGGCATCCGTGACGCCCAGCCCACGCTCGATGTCATGACCCGGCCGGTGTGTTTTGTGGGCCACAGCCACATCCCCATCGCAGTTCTGCGGCCGGCCGAGGCCCTGGATCGCCTCGCGTACTGCCCGGACCCCATCATCGACCTCGCGGAGGCGGCCCGGACCGTGGTTAACGTCGGAAGCGTCGGCCAGCCCCGAGACGAGGATCCCCGGTTGGCGATAGCCCTCTTCGACAGCGACCAATCCAAGGTTTGGATCCACCGTCGCGAGTACGACATCGAGCGAGAAACCCTGAGGATCCGTGCCGCAGGCTTGCCGTCGATGCTCGCGGATCGCCTTTGGCTCGGCGTGTGAAAAGACCGTGGCTCGGCGTTTGAAACAACACCATTGCCCGCCGCAGGACGGCTAGGAACGGGTGCTCAGCGGGCCCGAAGGTAGCTGAGCGAATCGGGGAGGCGCTCGATCCCCTGTTCACCCAGTCCGCTTTCGAATAGCGTCGCAATGTCGCGCAGAGGGTGCTGGTCCCCGCGGAACACAAAGGTCCGCGAGTCAGGGCGACTGCCCACCGTGACCAGCAGTTCCAGGATCGACCCCGCATTGCAGCGGCGGTCCCCAAGCTGCATCTCGACCGGCGTCCCGTGGTGGTTGACGATGCCGACGATGAGCGCCGCGGGACGAGCGTGGACCGTCAGGCCGTCGAGGAGATCGATTTCGAGCTCCTGGACCGTGAGGTAGGACGGCAGAAGATCCGAGGCGACCTCCCGGCCGACCTCCAAGAGGCGCCGTGCCGTTACAAGGAGATCACACAGGACCACCTCCTCCACATCGGACCGGGGAATCACCTCCGCCATCCGCTCGCCGGAACGGGTGGCCCGCACCTCGCTCTCATGGCGCTCGTGGAAATGGGTCAACTCGGTGATGGCCTCAAGAAGATGGAGCACCGTCGAGGCGAGGCCTCTCAGGGTCGGAAGGCGTGCGTCCCGGGCCTCCAAAACCGTATTCTTTATATACGTGTCGTAGGTCGACTGGAGGTTGTGGACCACGGCCTCGTACACACGAGCCTGCTCCTCGGTGCAGACGGACGCGAGATACTGGTGACGGGACTCGGGCTCGAAGATCGGCCTGACGTCGATATCCACCAGAAGCTGGCAAGCTTGAAGGAACTTGGACGCTACTTCGGCAATCTTCTGCTCCTCGTCGACCAAGTCGTCCTGACCGACGTTCCGCGGCAGCATCGTGCGGGCCTGAACGGGCAAGAAGCGCGCTTCTTCGAGCGGCCGGTCCGGTGAGGGCAGACCGAGGGCCTGGGCCTCGCTGGAAAGAGCTCCGCACAGGGAATCCACCCCCTTCTCGACAAACGCCAGCCCACGGTCGATTGCAGCCCGGGTCTGGTCGGCCAGTCCCTCCGGACGCCACTGGTCCGCGCCGTAGGACCCTAGGCGTCCCCGCACGTGCGCCATCCGGTAACCCGCCTGGGCAAAACCCCGCAGCCCAGCGACCAGTTCGGTGAACGACCGGAAGGTGCGGTTGTACCGGGCGCCGTGGTCGTCGAGGAACGTCTCAAGATCGTTCGCGCCCTGTATCAGGTGGAAGTAGTGCGGCTTGTGCAGCCCGCGACTCCCGCTCGCGCCCGCGACGTCGGCCTGCAGCCGCGCAAGCAACTGGAAAAAGCCCGTGCGGTGCTCGCCGAGTTGGACGGCGAACTCCTGCTCGCGGACGAGGGTCTCAAGGGGCGGGGACTCAGGCATGGGGAGGGGACAAAGACGACGTAACCCTACCCGACAGGGCCCCCGCGGGCGAATAGGGCCAGATCTTCGGGATCACTCGGGGTGCGCTCAAGGGCCCCTTCCCCCGAGGTCGATGGGGCCCTCGCCTGTTCCAACCGCTACCGCGGTGGATCGCCGCATTTCCGACCCAAGCGCACCCCTTCGCGGCAACGCAGAAAGGACCCTCTCGATGAGCAGCGAGCGTTGTCTCGAAACCTACCTGCAGGAGATCAACGAGGTCCCCCTGCTCTCGCCCCAAGAAGAGATCGCGCTCGGCCGCCGCATCCAGGCGGGCGATCTTGAGGCCCGCGAGCACATGATTCGCGCAAACCTGCGGCTCGTGGTGTCGATCGCAAAGATGTACGCAGAGCGCGGACTCGCCCTCCAGGACCTGATCGCGGAGGGCAACATCGGCCTCCTCAAGGCGGCGGAGAAGTTCGACCCCGACGCCGGCTGCCGGTTCTCGACCTACGGTTCCTGGTGGATCAAACAGTCGATCCGCCGCGCCCTCACCAGCTCGGTCCAGTCCGTGCGTGTGCCGGGCTACATGAACGAGATGATCTCGAAGTGGCGTTCTGTGAGTCAGGAACTTGGCTTCCGGCTCGGCCGCACACCGAGCATTTCGGAAGTTGCGAACGAACTCGGCATTCCCGAAGAGAGCTGGGCGGTGCTGCGCCAGACGATCGAAACCTCGAGCATGGGTCCGCAGGTTTCGCTCGACGCGATGAGCCAACACCAGGACGTCGTCGAAGATCCGCGCATCGAGAACCCCGAAGAGCAGATCACACACGCCGATCTGCTGTCGAAACTCTCCGATCTCCTCGATGTCATCGACGAGCGTGAGGCAACCATCCTGCGCCTGCGCTACGGCCTGTCGGCGGGCAGCGAGCCGATGACCCTCAAAGAAATTGGCAAGATCGTCGGATTGACGCGCGAGCGCGTGCGGCAGATCGAGCGCGACGTGCTCGCACGTCTGCAAAAGGTCATCGACGGGGAGTGAGCACCGACCGGCGTCCGCGCCGGTTAGTCTGTTCCCGATGGACCACGCGCGCGCTCCCGCTGGCACGGCACTGTACGTGCACCTGCCCTACTGCGCAGCGAAGTGCAGCTACTGCGACTTCTTCTCGTTGCCGGCCGCCGGCCAAGACCTCGAGGGCACGTTGGAGGCGCTGATCGCGGAAGCGCGCCGCAACGCTCCGCCCGCACCGCGCACGGTTTTCCTCGGGGGTGGCACACCTTCGCTGTATCCCGCGCAGTCGCTGCGTCGCTTGCTCGACATCCTCGACGACACGACGGGTTGGCGCAGCTCGGCGGTCGAAGTCACCGCCGAGTGCAATCCCGAGAGCTTGGACGGAGCGAAGGCGGAAGCGCTGCTCGACGCGGGCGTCACGCGGCTGTCGATTGGATTCCAGTCGCTCGATCCCGCGCGGCTTGCACTCTTCGGTCGCGTGCACTCTCCGGCCATGAGTTTCGCGGCGTTCGACGCGGCGCGCTCAGCGGGCTGCGCGCACATCAATGTCGATCTCATCTACGCGGCGCCGGGCCAGGGCCTCGATGAATGGCGTGCGGAACTCGACACCGTGCTCGCGCTCGAGCCGGATCACCTCTCCGCCTACAACCTGACCATCGAGCCCGGCACGGCCTTCGCACGCTGGCACGCGCGCGGTGAAGTCCACGGACTCGACGACGAACTCGAGTTGGCGCAGTTCTACGCCGCCCGCCAAGCGTGCCGCGCCGCCGGACTCGAACCGTATGAAGTGTCGAACTACGCGCGGCAGGGCGAGGCATGTCGCCACAACGTGGGTTACTGGGAAAACCGCGAGTACGTCGGCATCGGTCCGAGCGCCGTCAGCAAAGTGGGCGCACGGCGCTTTGGAAACCCGCGATCGATCGAGCCGTGGCGGCGGCGAGCCCGCGCTGGCGAGCCCGCTGAGGAGTGGAGTGAGGAGCTCGCGGGAATCGCGCGCCTTGGCGAAACGTGGTGGCTCGGACTGCGACTCGCGCGTGGGCTGTCGCCCGCCGAAGCGTGGGAGCGCGCCGGCTGGCAGCCGACCGACGCCGAGCTCGATCCGGCGCTTGCGGTGGCGCGTGAGCACGTCGGTCACGGACTGCTCGCGATGGACGGCGACCGTTACCGCCTGAGCGAGCGGGGCCTCGCCGTCGCGGACGGCATTGGCCGGCGTTTCATCGAACTCGGCTCGCGCACGGGCGCTTGAGAATTCCAGCACGCTAACCCGCGGACCCTGTGACGGAGCCCGGGCGCCCCGTACCATCCGACGACCGCGTGGAGAGTTTCCGCCAACCGCGCGCAATGGCCAGGCAGGTGCCCGTTGGCCCGTCCTTCCGCGGCGCTCGATCCGGTTTGCGAGCGCCCTTGGAAAGGCGCCACTCGCCCGTGCCTTCGTCCCTTACGTCATGAACTTCGCCGATCGCCTCGACGCCGCGGTGCGCGCAAAGGACAGCGTCTGTCTGCTCGGGCTGGACCCGCACCCCGACCTTTTGCCGCCCCCGTTCGCGGCTGCCGCGAATTCCGCCGAACCACGCGCGGCCCGCGCGCGAGCCGTGGGAGATTTTTGCTGCGAGCTCATCGACCTCGCCGCCACCCGCGTCCCGGCGGTCAAACCCCAGTCCGCATTCTTCGAACTGTTCGGCGCAGACGGCGCGGTGGCCTGGGAGCGCGTGGTCGAACACGCGCAGTCGAAAGGCGTGCTCGTCGTGGCGGACGTCAAGCGCGGCGACATCGCGAGCACCGCGCTCGCCTACGCTCGCGCGCACCTGGCGCCCCAGGGTGCGGGCGGTCTTGGCCGCGCGGACGCGATGACCATCAACCCCTACCTCGGGACCGACACCCTCGAGCCGTTCATCGAGACCTGCATGGCACACGACGCGGGTGTTTTCGTGCTGGTGCGCACCTCCAATCCCGGCAGCGCGCGGTATCAAACGGAGGGGTCAACGCCGCTCGCCGAACGCATCGCTGCCGATGTCACGCGCCTCGGCGCGCCGCTGATCGGAGCCTGTGGCTGGTCGTCCGTGGGAGCCGTCGTCGGCGCGACCCACAGCGCGGAACTCGCTCACTGGCGCGAGCAGTTGCCGCACGCGGTGCTCCTCTTGCCCGGTTACGGCGCCCAGGGTGGGACCGCCGCCGACGTGGTCCCGGCGTTCACCCGCGGACGAAGTGGCGCCCTTGTCGCTTCGTCGCGCGGCATCGCGTTTGCTTACCGCGCAAAGGGCGCGCCGAGCGACTGGCGCGAAGCCGCCGACCGGGCGCTCGACGGGATGCTGGCCGATCTGGCGGGCGCACTCGCGGGGCCTGCGCGCTGACACATCCGCGCCATCGCGCTACGCGGACTTCGCCCATGTCATTGGCGATCGAATTTGCGCCCATCGACCGCTTCGGACTCGGTGCCTTCGCGCTGAAGGCCCTCGCAGAGCGCCCCCACCCTGCGCACCTCGGAGTCTTCATGCCCCGTTCCGCGGCAGAAATCGCGCCTCCGCCGGAAGTCGACGGTGCGTTGCTCGAGCGCGCCGAACTCGTCGCAGCCCTCGCCGACCGCACACGCGCGCGCCTCGAACCGCGCGCGGACGCCGCGGTGCACGAGGGGATCGCGGCGTCCCTGGGCCGCCTCGCGCTCGAGGGAACGTCCGTCGTCGTCTGCGGACAGCAGCCGGGTTTCCTCGGCGGGCCCCTGCTCGACGCCCTCAAGACCCTGCACACGATCCGCCTCGCACGGGAACTCGAGCGCGCCTTCGCACGGCCCGTCGTGCCCCTCTTTTGGAACCACGGCGACGACCACGACGCGAACGAGGTGCAAGGCGTGCACCTTGTGAACCGCAACTTCGACGTCGCGAAGGTCGGGCTCGCCTCCTTTGGCGCATCCCGACGCGCCCTCAGCCACCGTCCGGTCGAGCGCGAAGCACAACACCTGGCCGCGGTGGGCGCGCACCTGGGCGAGCTGTTCCTCGCCGGACCGCGGGCTCAGCGGATCCTCGACCTGCTGATGCCGCGGGACGGCGAAACCCTCGTCGCGGCGCGCACGCGCAGTTGGCTGGAGCTGTTTGGCGCCCACGGACTGCTCGTCCTGGAGCCCGACGGCCTGCGGGCCGCCCACGGCCGGGCGCTCGCGCGGCTCGTTCTCGCGCACCCGGGCGCCCAACTCGCCGCGGCGAACGCACGCCTGCAACCGGTGGCGGATCGGGTGCCAGCCCTCGATCCCGACCGACTGCCGCCGCTCCTCTTCCACCTGGCGGACGGCGAGCGGCGAGCCGCACGCCCGCTTCCGACGGGTGGGTGGCGTCTTGACGGCGAGGACGACGGCGCCGAGCGCACCGACGAGGAACTCGCCGCGACCGTCCAGGCGGCCCCCTCGGCTTGGTCCGCGGGGGCCCTCCTGCGTCCCCTCGTGCAGGACATGCTCCTGCCCGTCGCCGCCTACGTAGGGGGGCCTGGGGAGCTGGGTTACCACACCCGGCTGCTTGAGCTTCGTCGTTCAAATGGTGTTCAAAATACGCCTTTTGTCCTACGTGTCAGCGGAGCAGTGACCACCGCAGATCTTCGAGACTCTGCCGCGCGGCTCGACGTGGCGATAGCCGATTACCTGCGGGATCCCTTACCTTTAACGCCAAAAAAAACCCATAAAAGCACCCCTTTAGTGATCCAGACGCTCGAGGATACCGCCCGTCGCCACCGCGCGGAGCTCCTCGAACTGCGCACAGCCCTGGGCGAGATTGAGCCGGGCCTTGCCCACAACCTGCGCCGCGCCGCGACCAATGGCGAAGAAATGGTGCTCAAAATCACTTCAAAGGCACTAAAAATCGCCTCCAACCAGCTTGGGAAGGGACGTCGTCACGAACGGCGGCTTGCGGCGTACCTTGCACCCCTCGGACGGCCCCAAGAACGTGTGCTCGGCCTGGCCTGCTTCCTGGCGGCCGCCGGCGAAGACTGGCTTGCCGAACTCCTCGGCGAAATGGACCCGTTCCCGACCGAGGGGATGCTGATCCACCTCGACGACCTGCCGGGGCCGCGCCCGTGACCCGCCCGCACGCCGCACCGCGCCTGCTCGCGATCGGCGCACACCCCGACGATGTGGAGCTCGCGTTTGGCGGCCTCCTCGGCCGCGCCCGGCGCGCCGGGCTGGCGATCGCGATCGTGGACCTCACCGCGGGGGAAGCGGGGCGGCGCGGCGGCGCTCCGCTGCGCCTCGCCGAGGCCGCAGGCGCCGGCCGCGCGCTGGGTGCCGCGAGCCGGCGTTGCCTCCACTTCGCGGACGGCGACCTCGCCCGGTGTGAAGCACTGACACCGGCCCTCGTGTCGCTCCTGCGCACCGAAGAGCCCGCCCTCGTGCTCGGCCACGCGGACTTCGACCCCCACGACGACCACCGGGCCGCGGCGCGCGCACTCGCTGAAGCACGCGCCATCCTCGGGGCCCGCGCACCTGCGGAACTGTGCGGCGCGCCCGCGCGCATGCCCGAAACCTACCCGGCACCCCCGCCCACCCTGAGGCTCCAACTGGACGCGGACGAATACGCGGCCAAGCGCGCGGCGATCGCGCTGCACCGCTCCCAGCTCGACCCCGCGGATGCGGAAGACACGGGTGCCCACCTGCCCGGGGGATTGCACATCCTCGACCGCGCGGACGGTGTCGCCCTGCACTTCGGCCGCGGCTTTCCGTCCGGGCGCGGCGAACCCCTGTGGTGCCGCGATGGCGCGGGCCTCGCACGGCTCTTCGAGCTTGGACTCGCGGGATCCCACGACGGCTAAACAGCGCCGCGGCTGCGCGGTGGCTACAATCCCGCCTCCCCATGCGCCGCATTGCGCTCGTCAACCAAAAGGGGGGCGTCGGCAAGACCACCACGGCCGCGAACCTCGGCGCGGCACTCGCCCGCAGCGGTCGCCGCGTCGTCCTGGTCGACCTCGACCCCCAAGGCAACCTCAGCACCCACCTGTCCGTGGAGGTGGAGCGCCGCGCGCCGTCCAGTTACGGCGTGCTCGCGGGGCAGTGCACGTTCAAGGAGGCGCTCTACCCGACACGCACGGTGGGTCTGTCCATCGTGCCGACCAACGTCGACCTCGCGGGTGCAGAACTCGAGCTCGCGGGCGAAATGGGGCGCGAGCTGATCCTGCGCGAAGCGGTGGATACGTGGGAGGACGCCGCGCGCGCATCCAGCGGGGGTCCGCCGGCGGAGTACCTGATTTTCGACTGCCCGCCGAGCCTCAGCTTGTTGTCGATCAACGCGCTCGTGGCGTCGCGCGAGGTTTTCATCGCGCTGCAAACGGAGTTCCTCGCGCTGCAGGGCATGACGCGGTTGCTCGACGTGATCGGCCTCTTGCAGCGGCGGCTCAACCCATCCCTCGCCGTGACGGGCATCGTGCCGTGCCTCTACGACAGTCGGTTGCGGCTCGCGCGCGAGGTGTTGGGCGAGCTGCGGCGTTATTTCCCCGAGCAATGTTTCCGCCGGCCGATCGGCACGAACGTGAAGCTCGCCGAAGCGCCCAGTTACGGACAGAGTGTGTTCGAGTACGCGCCCGAATCGAGCGGCGCGCGGGACTACGAGCAGCTCGCCGAAGAAGTGATTGAGCAGGAGCGGCTGCGAAGGCCCGGCCTCGATGCGAGTGCGCTCGTGCCGCGTGCACCCGAACCGAAGGCGGCGAGCGCACCGGTCAATCGACCGCACCCGGCGGTCAACAGACCGGACGCGGCGGCCAACAGATCGCACGCGGCGGCCAACAGATCGCACGCCGCGGTCGACGGCCGCACGGCGAAGGATCCGACGAACGGCAACCGCTCGCCGTCGAGCGCGGGCGATGAAAGCGCCCGGGACCGCTCCGCCGAGTCCGAAGGGTCGTCCCCATCCGAAGACGGACTGCCCGAGTTGCCGGCGGAGGCCATCGAGGTCGAGCCGGGCCGTGGCGCCGCCGCCGGTTGACGCCCAGTGGCGGGCCGCGGAGCCGCGCTCCGTCGATGGCCCGTGGCCCGCTGTCGCGATCGTCGCGCGCGGGGGCACAGGGGGTAGCTCCAGCGCCGCAGCCGAGGTCGCCCTCGCGCTCGCAGCGTCCGGTCGGCGGACCGCGGTGTTCTCCCGCGACCCCATCCCGCGCCTAGGGCCCCTGCCGGGGGAGGCCGCGGGATCCGACGGCGGGGGCGCCGCGAATCCGCTGGCAGTGCTTGCACTGCTCGCGGAGCCCGGTCCACAGCTCGAGGAAGCGCTCCACCGCGAACACCGCCGCGCGCCCTTCGACATCGTGCATGTGCACTTTGGAGGGCCACATCTTTGCGACGCCGTCCGTTTTGTCACCCGCGCCACCCCGCGGCCCGCGTTGGTCTTGACCCTCCACGGGAGCGACGTCCATGCCCACCGCCTGGGCGCGGCCAGGCTCGAAACTTCGCAATGCGACGCCGTCGCGGTGCCGTCCAACTGGCTCCAAGGACAGTGCGACGACCTGTTCGACGACATCCAGGTGGTGCCCAACTTCCTGGATGCGGCGCGGTGGGGCACGGGCGACAACCCACTGTTACGCGCCCGCGGCGAGCGGTTGATGTTCGCGGGACACCTCGAACCCTGGAAGGGGCCCGATGTCCTGGTGGCGGCCCTTTTGCAGCTCGCGGGGCGCGCCGTCGTGCTCGACGTCCTAGGGGACGGCAGCTTGGCTCAATCCCTCGCGCACGCCGCCGACCCGCGGGTGCGTTTTTGGGGCGCCGTGCCCCTCGGACCGGCGCGCCTGGGTGCGGCGGACCTCTACATCGTCCCGAGCCGTCGTGAGGCGTTTGGCATGGGAGCCCTGGAAGCGATGGCCCGCGGGGTGCCGGTGGTGGCGTCGGCGGTCGGGGGGTTGCGGGACCTCGTCGCACCCGTGGGGACGCTCGTCGAACCCGGCGACCCCCGGGCGCTCGCCGAAGCGGTCGCGGCGTGCCTCGATGACCGCCCTGCGCGGATCCGATCCGCTTCGGACGGACTGGCCCTCGTGCGCGAGAAGTACGATCGCGACCCGGGGCTCGCCCGGCACCTTCGTTTGTACGCCTGCCGCCGCGACTGACGGCACCCGCCACCATGCGTGTCTACCTCGACCACAACGCCACCACGCCCCTGCGCGCCGAGGCGCGCGATGCATGGCTCGCGGCGGTCGACCGCGGCCTTGGCAATCCCTCGAGCTTGCACCGCCGCGGCCGGCTTGCGCGCCAGTGCATCGACGACGCCCGAGAGCGCATCGCAGCAGCGCTTGGCGTGCACGAGGAAGAGATCGTATTCACCTCGGGCGGCACCGAAGCAATCCACCTGGCCGTCGCAGGGCACCTTGCGACCCGGGAGCGCGGCGCGGCGCTCGCGAGTCCAGGCACCGAGCACGCCGCGGTGCGCGAATGTGCGGCCAAGATGGAAGAGCGGGGGCACCCCCACCGCGTGCTGCGTGTGGACGGCGAGGGAGAGCTCGATCCCGCGCAACTCCGCGACCTGGCGTCCGCACCCGAACTCGCGCTCGTCGCCCTATCGGCGGGCAACCACGAGGCGGGGACAGTCCATGACCTCGGCCTGGCCCGCCAGGCGATCGGGAGCGGTCCGTCCCGGCCGATCCTGTTCGCGGACGGGGTCCAGGCGCTTGGCCGGGTGCCGCTGGACATTCGCGGCTGGGGCATCGACCTTGCGGCGTTCTCGGCGCACAAAGTCGGGGGGCCACTGGGATTGGGGGTGCTCTTCGCACGCCGCGGGATCGCTCTTGCGCCGCTGCGACACGGCGGCGCGCAGGAACGCGGCCTGCGTCCGGGCACGGAGGACGCGCCCTCGATCGCCGCCGCCGCGGTGGCGATCGAACTCGCGGTCGTGGAGCAAGCCGCCTACCGCGAACGTGTGGGTGCGCTCGCGCGCGACCTGTGGGACGCACTGCGCGTGCGCATCCCCGGCATCCACCTCGCCGGCCCGCCGCTCGAGCGCGAACGGCGGCTGCCGAACACCCTGTGTGTGCTGTTGCCGGAGCTCGGCGGACCACCCGCGGACGGGAAGATGGTGGTGATGCGCTGTGACCTCGACGGCCTTGAGGTGAGCGCGGGCTCCGCATGCGCAAGCGGCTCACTCGAACCTTCACCGGTGTTGCTCGCGCTCGGACACAGCGAGAGCCGCGCACGCTCCGCACTGCGTCTCTCCCTCGGACGAGGAACGCGCGGGGAAGAATGTCAACGGGCTGCGGACATTCTGGTGTCGGTTTTGGTCCCGTCGCACGCAACCCGCGACGGCGCCGACCCGTTGTGAAGAACGCGCAGGTCTTTGGGGATATCTGCCGTTGACCCCCTTCGGGGCCGGCTCTCTAATGCCCCAGCACGGTCGCTTCGCGCACGGGAGTCCGCCACCCACCGGGTTCGGCCAAGCCGTCGCGCAAACCGCGCGGCACGTCCACTTCCAACGCGCCTCCACGGCGCCTCCACGGCGCCTTTTCACGGCGCCTTTCTACGGCGCCTTTCTTTGGCCACGCCGCCCTTCCGCATCCGTGCGGCCGAACGCTTCCATCCCGCGCGAGGGCGCACACACCGCGGGCGCGCGACCGACCGCGACCTGATCCACAGCACGCCTCCCGGGGAAGTCGCCACGCGGCGGCCCCGCGGGACCCCCGCCGAAACCCACCACCCAGCTGCGTCCCCGCGGCCCGGGTCCCTTCCCGAACGGCATGTCGCCCTTAAATCCACACCGCCATCCCGACGACGAACCGCCCGCGCTCCGCACTCCCGAGTCCGGCGCCAACGGCTCCACGCCCTCTGCGGCTCGCCCGTCCGTTGGACTGCACACGCTGGACGAAGGAGCCGCCCTCGGATCCGCGCCGGCAATCCCGGTCGACGACCGCCCGCTCCCGGGCCCGCCGGTGCGCAGTGCCAAGGAACTGGAGCCCCTTTGGAACGCCATTTTGGACGTGATCTCGCGCCAGGTTCAGCGCGAGCAGTTCGAAACCTGGTTCCCCGCTACCGCACTGCGCGCGGCGGACGAGCGCCGCGTGACTATCGCGGTCGTCAACGGTTTTAAGGCGGAGTGGCTGCAAAAGTACTACCGCGCGGTCATCGAACGCGCGGTCGCCGAGGTCCTCGGCCCCAACCACGACATCCAATTCGTGGTGGATCCCGAGTTGCACCTCCAGACGCGCCTCCTCCAGGAGAACAGCGCAGCAAACAGCGCAGCGAACGGCTCTGGCGGGCAGGGTTCGACCAGCGGCAGCTCCCACTCTCGCAATCCCGAGGGTGGCGTGCTGCTGTCCATGCAGGGTCGCACCGCGCGCCAACCGGCGCCGCGCCTCGGCCTGATGTCGGCGAGCGACTTCGGCCTCAACAGCAACTACCGCTTCGAAAACTTCGTCGTCGGTCCGTGCAACCGCTTCGCGCACGCGGCGGCCTTCGGCGTCTCCGAGTCCCCGGGCAAGACGTACAACCCGTTTTTCCTGCACGGCAACGTGGGCCTCGGCAAGACGCACTTGATGCAGTCGCTGTGCCACGCGCTGCTCGAGCGCGATCCGAACATCGCGATCCTCTATCTGTCCTGCGAAACGTTCGTCAACCACTTCATCAGCGCGCTCGAAAACGGCGACCTGCAGAAGTTCCGCAACAAGTACCGCAACGTCGACGTCCTGGTTGTGGACGACATCCATCTGCTCGCGAACAAGGAGCGCACGCAGGAGGAGTTTTTCCACACATTCAACACGCTCTACAACGCGGGCAAGCAGATCGTTCTGTCCTCCGACAGCCCGCCGAAGGACATCCCGAGCCTGCAGGGAAGGCTTGTGTCGCGCTTCAAATGGGGCCTCGTCACCGAACTCGAGCCACCGTGTTACGAGACGCGCATGGCGATCCTCAAGCGCAAGAGCCGCGAGCGCGGGGCAGAGCTGCCCGACGACGTTGCGCGCCTGCTCGCGGAGCGCATCGACAACAACGTGCGTGAACTCGAAGGCGCGGTGACGAAGGTGCTCGGTTTTGCGGGCCTCGCGAAGTTGCCGGTCACCGTCGAGCTCGCGCGGGAATGCCTGCGCGACGTCTTCACGCAACGCCACGGCACACCGACCGTCGAGGACGTCCTGCGCATCGTCACCGAGCATTTCGGCGTGCGGCTGTCCGACATCCAATCGCGCAAACGCACCGCCCAGATCGCCCATGCCCGTCAAGTGGGCATGTACCTCACGCGCCAGGTCACGCGCCTGTCCCTTGAGGAGATCGGCGGGTTCTTCGGCGGTCGCGACCACACCACCGTCCTGTACGCGATCCAAAAGGTCTCGGCAGCGGCGAAGTCCGAAGCCGACGCCCAGGACGTGGTGGGTGAACTCCTCGCGCGCCTGCGCGGCCGGAGCTGACTCTCCCGCGCCGCCGCGAACTTTCCCGGGTCGCGGCGGCCAAAAGAAGTGCGCAAAACGCCCGCCCGCTCAGCGGACGGGGGTCCCCTGTCCGAGGGGCGCTCGTCCCCGCTAAAACCCCGCCGCTGCGTCCCTGCGGCGGCCCAACCACACGTCTTGGGGCTGCTCGGATCGCCGCAGGCAGCCCGTACTGACCGAGCGCTCGGCCGCGCACCCCTGCGGCGCTCCCAAAGGGCCGTCAAACCGGCTCGGGAACCCGTTCCGGACGGGAAGAAGGGCCCGCCAAACCTTAGACTAGTCGGTGGCCGCGACACCGCCGGAGGCCCCCTCCGCAGGACGTTGCCGGGCCCCGCGGCTGCCCCCCTCCCCGCGCTCCAACCCAAGGGAGCAGGGACGCACCGTGCTATCCACGGCATCCGCAGCGCCGATCTTCCGACTCGTTCGTCACCGCGGCGCCCTGGGAACGGTCCCATTCACAGCTCCCTCCATTCCATCCTCGCCGCCACCCTCTCGATGCAGCCCGACGGACCCCAGTTTCGCGCCGCGCCCAAACGGATTGCATCGGCCGTGGGCTCTGTGCAGTGGGGTGCACAAGGTGATCGCGCGCACGGTCGCCGCTCTGCACAACCTGTCAGCCAGATGTGCACAAGTGGCCCGCAACCGGTGCGCGGAATGGGGATCCGCGACCGTGTTATGCACCTTCAAAGCGTGTCGACCACCGCGACCGACGGGGGCCGTGCACAAGCCCGCACAACTACCCACGCCGTCCACCGGTTCTCCACCGTGCCAGCCGCGCCCTCCACATGCACCCCAGTGACGCAAGTCCAGCCTACGGCGGCCTTAAGGCATTCCAGTCTGCGGCCCTCCACGATTTCGGGGCCCCTAGATGACTGTGATGAATCTTCTTTTGTCTTTCTATCCCCAAAGCGGAGCACGCCTGCGCGGTGCCGCTCTCCCCACGTCTTGGAGCCCTAGAGCATGAAGGTCCTGTGCGATCGCGAACGACTGCGCGAAGGCCTCGCGCTGGTGAACAGCGTCATCCCCACCAAGGCGACCCGGCCGGCCATCGAGAACGTGCTGCTTGTCGCTACAGACAACGCGCTCGAGCTCGTCGGCACGGACCTCGAGGTCTCGCTCCGCTTGCGCATCGACGACGTGAAGGTCATCGAGCCCGGGACTGTCCTTGCCCCCGGGCGCGTGACGAGCGACTTCGTGCGCGATCTGGGTGGCGAAACCGTAGAGCTGGAGCGCCAGGGCGACCAACTCATCATTACGGCGGGAGCCGACCGCTGTGAGCTGCCGACGGTCGACCCGGACGAGTACCCCGTCATCGTGCATTTTGATCCGTCGGGCGCGCTCTCCCTTCAAGCGGGAACTTTCACCAAGCTCGTCGGTCGCACGGCGTTTGCGGCTGCCCGCGAGCAGGGCCGCTACGCGATGCACGGGATCCTGACGCTGGTCGAGGACGGCATCCTGCGCATGGTGGGTACCGACGGTCGCCGCCTCGCCGTCGCCTCGAACCCGCTGGATTCCGAATCCGGCCCGCCGCGCAAAGCCATCGTGCCCACGAAGGGCATGCAGACGTTCGTGCGTGTGCTGTCGGATCCGCTCGAGCAGGTCCAGCTTCAGTTCGGCACCAACCAACTCGGCTTGAAGACCCGTCGCGCGGAGGTTTTTGCGCGCCTGATCGAAGGGGACTTCCCGCGCTACGCCGCGGTGATTCCGGCGGAGACCAACCACATGGTGGAAGCGGATCCGGAGCTCTTCGCGCGCAAGCTGCGCCTCGTGTCCAACGTGACGACCTCCGACGCGCGCGCTGTGCGCGTCGGCATCCGCTCCGACCGCATTACGCTTTACGGCCGCTCCACGAGCACCGGTCAAGCGACGTCGGAGCTCGAAGCGATCGCCAAAGGCACCGACGCAGAGATCACCTTCAACCCTGACTTCATTCTTGAGGGTCTGAAAAACTGCGAGTCCGATCGCGTGCGGCTCGAGTTCAACGAACGCACGTCGCCGGGCAAGTTCACCCTCGGAGAGAACTACGTCTACATCGTGATGCCGATCACCGTGGACGTGTGAGGCCGTGGGAAAGAACCTCGGGGAAAGGTCGGGTAAGCGCTCGATCGGTTCCCGCTTTCTAACCGTCTCCGACTGGACACATCGTTGAGCGAGACCCCGCGCAAAGGACCGACACCGATCGAGGAAACCCTGGACATCGTCCTGCGGGAACTCGGCGTGCGCCAAAGTCCGACCGAAGCGCGGGTTTTTGCTGCCTTCGGTGAAGCTGCGGGTCCTGCGCTGCGTGGATGCGCTTCAACGACCCGTTACCAACGGGGCGAACTGCTCGTGGAAGTGCGGTCCGCCGCGCAACTGCACGAACTCGCCAACTTCACCGGCGCTGCGCTCCGCGAGCGCATCAATGACCTGCTTGGCGGTCCGGTGGTCAAGAACATAGTCTTCAAGCATCAGGCGGGTTGAATCCCGCCGCCCGAACACCATGGCCGATACCCGCGCCACCAAAAGTTACGACGCCGAATCCATCACAGTCCTCGAAGGTCTGGAAGCCGTGCGTGTCCGCCCGGCGATGTACATCGGCGACACCGACATCCGCGGTCTGCACCACCTCATCTGGGAGGTCGTCGACAACTCGATCGACGAGGCTTTGGCGGGATTCGCCACACGCTGCAAGGTCGTTCTAGAAACCGATGGTTCCGTTCGCGTCAGCGACGATGGACGTGGTATCCCGGTCGGCATCCACGGCAAGGAAGGCATCTCCGCTGTCGAACTCGTGCTCACCAAACTGCACGCGGGCGGAAAGTTTGACAGCGGTGCCTACAAGGTCTCCGGCGGTTTGCACGGAGTCGGCGTGTCCTGCGTCAACGCGCTCTCCGAATGGCTTGAGGTCACGGTCAAGCAACACGGCAAGATGCACTGGATGCGTTTCGAACGCGGCCGCCGCGTCAAACCCCTCGAAATGGTCGGGGACTCCGATGAAACGGGCACCGAAGTGCGCTTCAAACCCGACCCGCAGATCTTCGGCACGACGGAGTTCGAGCTGGAACGGGTCGCCCGCAGGTTGCGCGAGACCGCGTACCTGATGGGATCGCGCGGCATCACGTTGGTGCTCGAAGATGGACACACGGGCCTCGCCGAGACCTACCACTATCCCCAGGGTCTCGTCGCGTTCATCCAGTCGATCAACAAGAACAAGACGGCCGTCCATCCCGACGTCATCCACTTCGCGAAGGACATTCCGAATGTCATCGCCGAAGGTCAAACGCTGATGGTCGAAGTGGGGATGCAGTACACCGATTCCTACCAGGAAACGGTCTCCACCTTCGTCAACAACATCAACACCCACGGTGGCGGCACGCACCTCGCCGGTTTTCGCGCAGGGTTGACGACGACACTCAACAACTACGGCAAGAACTCCAAGCTCTTCAAGGAAAACCAAGCCCCCAGCGGGGACGACTTCCGCGAAGGCCTCGCGGCGGTCGTGTCGATCTACATCCCGGACCCGCAGTTCGAGGGCCAAACGAAAGACAAGCTCGGCAACCGCGACGTGCAGGGCATCGTGCAATCGGTGGTGTCGGAACACCTTTCAACGTACCTCGAAGAGCACCCCGCCCAGGCCCGATCGATCCTGTTGAAGGCCCAACGCGCTATGCAGGCGCGCGAAGCGGCGCGGCGCGCGCGCGACCTCGTCCGACGCAAGACCGCGCTCGCCAGCGGCAACATGCCCGGCAAGCTCGCGGACTGCCAATCGACCGACAAGGAAGAATCCGAGATCTACCTGGTCGAGGGTGACTCGGCCGGTGGTTCTGCGAAAGAAGGTCGCGACCGGCGTTATCAGGCAATCCTGCCGCTCAAGGGCAAGATCCTGAACGTCGAGAAGTCAACGGCCGACAAGATGCTCGCGCACTCCGAGATCCAGATCATCATTTCGGCGCTCGGGTGTGGCATCGCGGACGAGTTCGACCTCACAAAGCTGCGTTACGGCAAGACGATCATCATGACCGACGCGGACGTGGATGGATCCCACATCCGCACGTTGCTCCTGACGTTCTTCTTCCGCCACATGCGCGAACTGATCGACAACGGTTTGCTCTATATCGCGCAGCCGCCGCTCTACAAGGTCAAGATCAAGAACGAAGAGATCTACATCGCCAACGATCCCGAGCTGCGCCGACTGCTGTTGGCCCGCGGGATCGATGCGTTGACCATCACCAGTCGCCCCGACGGACGGGAATGGAAGGGCGCTGCGCTGCGCGAGCTCGGCGATGATCTGCGCCAGCTCGAGGACCTGTGCGAGCGCATGGCGCCCGCATGGGCACGGGTCGAAGCGCGTCAAGTGATCGACGCGTGGGACGGTTCGGAGTTGCCCGAATACTGGGCCGACGTCAGCGGCAAACACCACTTCTTCTCGAACGCGCAGGAGCTGCGCAACTTCCTCGAACTCCAACGTGGGTTGCTCGCCGAAGGGCGTGAGCTCGTCGTTTACACCGGTCCCGAGAGCGAGGCCGATCGCGCGCAGGCCGATGTGGCGACCATTCGTCTCAGCGGCGTGTCCGAACTCGTGGCGCTGCTCAAACGCTTGGGCGACCGCGGCCTTGCCTGGCGCGGGGGTGGCGACTGGCTCGTGGACGGGGGCAAGCTGCAGCGCGAAGCCACACACCTGCTCCAACTCGCGGCCGCCGTGCGCGAAAGTGCCCAGGGTGAGTTCGAGGTGCAGCGCTACAAGGGCCTTGGTGAGATGAACCCCGACCAACTGTGGGAGTCGACGATGGATCCCGCGCGCCGGCGTCTCTACCGGGTCACCCTCGAGGACGAGCTCAAGGCCGATGAGATCTTCACCATCTTGATGAGCACGGGCGTCGAACCGCGCCGGCTCTACATCGAGCGCCACGCCCTGGAAGCGACGAACCTCGACGTTTGATTCGCCTCGGAGGCGGTGCAGGCCTTCGAGCGCGCCCGCTGGCCCCTTGCATCGAGCTAACGGGGCCCAAAGATGTCTCTTATACACATCTCCGAGCCCACGAGACTAAGGCGAATCTCGTATGCCGTCTTCTGCTTGAAAAAAAA
>ENA-ORBV01000981-ORBV01000981.1-microbial-mat-metagenome-genome-assembly--contig:-NODE-981-length-64943-cov-10.122699_pt1 | contig 64943 bp, 34 predicted proteins | sample MGYA00237777_ERZ505514 | MGnify/ENA primary metagenome ERZ505514 (study PRJEB26160, sample SAMN06269048) | microbial mat metagenome | isolation source: Oligotrophic lake microbial mat | place...
TCCGGCCAAAGCAGTAGTACCGCTCCTCAGCGACGCTGTGCGGTTCGTCCGCCGCGATCACGCGATTCCGGTCAGCGTAGGCGAACTGGGCCTCCGCAAATGAAACCCCGTGCTTTTCCTGGTTCTCGAGATCCTTTTTCGGGTCCCATTCGAAGCGGGCTTCGGCCATGTGGGGAATCTAACATGAATATGGGCTAATTGCCTTATATAAGTATGGCTCTACGGCGCGATGCCGCAGAGACCTTTAACGACCATTTTTAAGCGGCTTTCCTGAATTTGTAAACGGTAGTGACGAACCGCTATTTCCCGACCCGCGACTGGCGCGTAACGTACTGGCGCAGCACGCCGTCCATGCGCGACTGCCAGCCTTCTCCCGTGGACTTGAAGTAGGCCAGCACTTCGGGGCTGTAGCGTACCGATACGAGTTGCTTCGCGTTTCCCGTTTTTTGGGGGGGGCCGCGCAGTGTCCGTAGCGGTACCATGGCCTTGAGTTGTCCGGGCGTGAGCGGCAATGCGTCGGGATCGGACTTGGCCGCGGCGGTGATGGCCTTGTCCTCCCCGGTGGTGGGTATCCGGACGGAGGGCCGTTTAGATATTCTCCACAAAGTGTTTCACCTCGCGACGATTGGCCTGGCGCAGGCTGATAACCCGCCGCACGTCAGCGCGATCGACGAAGGCCACGTCGTACAGAATCCCGGTCTTTGGGGCGAGTGCGATTACGCGCAATTCGCCGTACTCAAAGCGGTCATCGATCCAGAGCAGCGCGGCTTCCCAATCGAGTTCACCTGCCAGCGCCAGTGAAACACTATGCTTTGCATGGTTTGCTGTGTCCTTGGCCGGAACGAACTCGACCTGCATAGATTACTGTAGCTACAGTAAATTGGTTTGTCAATGCCGGGTTGTGAATCTGGCATCAACGACATAGCTAATGGCTGGAAAGCCACGCCAGGCGCGGGTTTCCAGACGGTGTGCGCTAAAGCGCCATCGCCACCGCCTTGCCCAGATCCGAGGTGCTGGCCTTGCCGCCGATGTCCGGTGTGCGCGGTGCACCCGACTTCGGGTCCAGCACTTTTTCAATTGCGGCAAGGATTGCATCGTGCGCCTTGGGATAGCCGAGGTGGGCGAGCAGCATGGCGCCAGACCAGATCTGGCCGATCGGATTGGCGATGGCGCGGCCGGCGATATCCGGCGCCGATCCGTGCACCGGTTCGAACAATGACGGAAACACGCGCTCGGGGTTGATGTTGCCCGAGGGCGCGATGCCGATGGTGCCAGTGGTGGCGGGGCCGAGGTCGGAGAGGATGTCGCCAAAGAGGTTGGAGGCGACGATGACGTCAAAGCGCCCGGGGTCGAGCACCATTTGTATGGTCAGGCCGTCGATGTGGTATTGCGTACGGCGCACCTCCGGATAGTGCTTGCCCATGTTGGCGAAGCGCTCGTCCCAGTAGGGCATGGTGATGGAAATGCCGTTGGACTTGGTGGCCGAGGTGAGATGTTTTTTGCGTGTCATCGCCAGCTCGAACGCAAATTTCATGATGCGGTCGGTGCCCTTGCGCGTGAAGGTCGATTGCTGCACCGCCATTTCACGCTCGGTGCCCTCGAACAGCCTGCCGCCGATGGACGAGTATTCCCCCTCGGTGTTTTCGCGCACGACGTAATAGTCGATGTCGCCGGGCTTGCGGCCGGCGAGCGGTGAATCAATGCCGGGCATCAGGCGCACCGGGCGCAGGTTGACGTACTGGTCGAACTCGCGGCGAAACTTGATCAGTGAATCCCATAAAGAGACATGGTCGGGCACGCGCGCCGGCCAGCCGCTGGCGCCGAAGAACACCGCGTCGTGGCCGCCTACGCGCTTCTTCCAGTCAGGCGGCATCCACCAGCCGTCGCGCTCGTAGTGATCGCAGCTCCAGTCGAATACGTCAAAGCCAAGCTCTATGCCGAAACGGATCGCGGCTGCTTCGAGGACGCGCACGCCCTCGGGCATGACTTCCTTGCCAATGCCGTCGCCGGCGATGACAGCGATACGGTGCTTTGCCATATTCAGTCTTTCAGGAATGCGGTGAGTTCGTCGTAAAGCGCATCCGGCGCTTCTTCCGGAATGTAGTGGCCGCAGTCGAGGGCGTGTCCGCGCACATCGACGGCCACCTTGCGCCAGTCATCGAGCGGCTTGAATTGTTTTTCAATAACGCCTTGCGCGCCCCACAGCGCCAGCATCGGGCATTGCACTTTGCGGCCCGCGGCGATGTCGGCGGCGTCGTGTTCGAGGTCGATGGAGGCGGCGGCGCGGTAGTCCTCGCAACTGGCGTGTATGGCCGCCGGGTCGGAAAAGCAACGCAGGTATTCGGGCCAGCCCTCCGGCGTGAAGGGCGCGAGTCCGGCGAACCGGCCCATGTGGTGATGCAGATAGGCCTCGACATTGCCGGCTATGAGTGTTTCCGGAAAGGGCGCCGGCTGGATCATGAAAAACCAGTGGTAGTAGGCGCGCGCGAAAGCCATGCTCGTCTGCTCGTACATCGCCTTGGTCGGCGCGATGTCGAGGGTGACGAGGCGCATCACGCTGTCCGGGTGGTCGGCGGCAAGCCGGTGAGCGACGCGCCCGCCACGGTCGTGGCCGACGAGGAAAAAGCGCTCATGCCCGAGCGAGCGCATCACCTCGACCTGGTCGCGCGCCATTTCGCGCTTGGCATAATTCGAATGATCGGCGAGGCCGGCGGGCTTGGATGAATCGCCGTAACCGCGCAAATCGGAGGCAACCACCGTGAAGTGTTCGGCCAGCCGCGGAGCGATCTTGCGCCAGATCGCATGCGTCTGCGGATAACCGTGCAGCAGCAGCAACGCCGGGCCCTGGCCGCCGGCGACAAGATTGATCCCGATGTCGCGGTCGCTGACCTTGATGCGCTGGCGCTTGAATTGCTCGAACATGGCTTTCTCCGTGATGAGCCGCTGCGCCCGGCTTTGGTGGGGCTCCGAATTCTACAGCGCCGGACCCGGCCGCTTCACAATCGCCGATGCCGATGTCTGGAAACCCCCGCCAGACGGGCGTTTCCAGGCGGTTATGGCTGAAGATGCCCGTCTGGCGGGGTTTCCGGGTGTCGTGCCGGAACAGCCCTTACTGCAGCATGAAGGTTTCGTACTCGAGCTTGTTGAGCTTTTGTTCCAGCATCAGCATGGCAACGACGATCGTGATGAGCAGCGCGACGGCAAAGCCGTAGCCGTAATACAGCGCGCCAAGCTGCAGCGATATCGCCGACAGGCCGATGTTGAGCACCAGAAACAGCGCCGTGATGAAGGTCACCGTGACGCGCTTGTCGAGATAGAAAAAAATGTTCAGCAGGCCGAGCAACACCACCTGCAACCCGGCCGCGACCACGTCCACATACAGCAGCGACAGATACAGCCGCGATATGCCCAGCCAGTCGAGCAGGGCCGGGCCGGCGACAAACACGATCAGCGCGGCGATGGCCTGGATCTTGATGATCTCGAACAGGCCCTGGCGTATGGAAAAAACCATTTCGTCGCGCATGCGCTCGATGTAGTCGAGCGACCCGCCTTCGCGCACGGCGTCGTAGAACTTCTCGAAATACTCGACGAAATCGGTTTCGATGCGCACCAGGAACACCGCCATGCCGGGAATGATTGAAAGATAGGCGAGAAACACCGGCACGTCGTAAATGATGGAGGCGCGCAGCGGCCCGATGACGTCCTGGCCGGTGTCAGGGTGAATCCAGAACAGCACCTTGTCGGCCCAGATGCCGGCGTTGTAGAGAAAACCCGTGAGCAGCAGGGTCGGATACATCGCGCCCTTGTCGAGAAAATCAAAGGCCACCAGGCGATCGGCCGGATAGTTGCGCAAGACCATGATGATCATGCCGGTCAGCAACACGAAGTGGCCGATGACAAAGCCGAGGAGCAGGCCCTCCATGCCCAGCGGCCGCAGCAGCAGCGCGCCGGCCACCGTGATGGCATAGCCCATGGCGAATAGCAAGACGATCTCCTTGTACTGCTTCATGCCGGACAGGAAGATGGTGGTCACCCAGATGCAGCACATGATGACAAAGCCCGAGAGCATCAGCAGGCGGTAGAGGTCGGTCTCGCGCGGAAACAGGAAAATCACCACCAGCATGCCCAGGCCGCCGCTGCCGCCGAGCACCAGCAACAGCAGGCCGTTGAAATTGGGCATCACGATCAGCTCTTTTTTCTGAAACAGGCGGTCGGCGATATAGCGCGTGAAGGCCAGTTGCAGCGGGCCGGTGAGCACCAGCGAACAGACCATCAGATAGGTCACGCTGATCTGGAATTGCACGATCAGGTGATCGGGCACCACCACCGTCACCGACATCACGCCGATGACAAGGATGCCGACGATGGACAGCACCCAGGGCCCGGAACTGATGATGCCGGCGTAAGCGTAGGCCTGCAGCAGGCTGCTGTAGCTGTCTCGGCGCAGCAGCTTTCGGAGTTCGAAGCCGATGCCAGCCATCAGCGCGTGTCCTCGGGCTTGGCCGGGGTGCCCGGCGAGTGCTGCGCTGGCTTAAGCGCCCGCTCGTACACATCACGGAACTGCGCCAGCATCATGTCCTGGGCGTAATAGGCCTCGACGCGGCGGATACCCGCTTCCGAAGCGATTTTCCAGGCGGTCGGCTCGAGCAGTTCCAGCGCCGCTTCAGCCAGGGCCTGCGGATCGGCGATGCCGACCACGCGACCCGAGGCGCCCAGCGCCTGATCCGCTTCGTCGAGGCCGAATATGAGCTGACGGCAGGAGCCGACGTCGGTGGACACCGCCGGCACACCCGCTGCGTAGCCTTCGAGCAGCACCAGCGGCAGCGCTTCGCTGATTGAAGAGAGCACCACCAGCCCGACCTTGGGCAGCAGGTCGGGCAGTTTCTGGAAGCCGAGGAATTTGACCTTGTCGGCGAGCCCCAGGTTGGCGGTGAGTGAGCGGCATTCGGCGGCATAGCCCGGATCCTCGTCCTCGGGGCCGGCGATCCAGCCCTCGGCGTCGGGGCGCTGGTTGACCACGGTGCGCATGGCGCGCACAAAGGTCTTCACGTCCTTGATCGGCACCACGCGGCCGATCAGGCACAGCACCGGCGGCGGTGTCGCCGGCCGGCCCGCGCGCAAGGCGGCAAAGCGCCCGATGTCTATGCCATTGGGGATATTGCGCGTCCTCGCCGCATCGGCGCCGTCGTGAATCTGGCGCAGGCGGTTGGCTTCGTAAAGTGCGGTGATCTGGTCGGCCGCGTCGTAGCAGCTCTTGCCTATGGCCTCGAAAAAGCGGATCCACATCTGCTGGAAATAACTCATTTCGGTGGAGTCGCGCTGGAACACGCTGCGGTTGTCGGCGATCCACTGCGCCGAGAACAGATCGATCTTGCGCTCCTTGGTGTAGATGCCGTGCTCGGACAGGATCAGCGGGCGGCCGGTCTTGCGCTTGAGCAGCGCGCCGAGAAAGCCGGCATAGCCGGTGGACACGGTGTGAAAGGCGCGCACCGGAATCAGCTTGTCGCAGATGCGCGCGAGCACCCAGATCGGCGCGTGCATGGTACGCACCGTCCAGAAATAATCGACAAATGACGGGTCGGTGCAAAATTGCCGGTACTGCCTGCAGACGTATTGCCAACCCGCTTCGCTGTAAAGGAACTGGTTGTGGCCGAGGCGCCCGGTCAGTTCGCCGGCGAGGCGGTCGAGCAGGTTGGCGTCCTGCGGATTGGCGCGCGGTGCGCGAAAGTAGTTGTGCAGCCGCTCGACCATCTCGAACATATCGGCGTCGCCGGGCACCGACTCCACTGGCGGCGCCTCGTCCTTGTCGTAGAGGTAATGAGCCTCGAAGTGCACGACGTTTGGCGGTAACTCGTATTTCATCACGCCGTAGTCCTTGCGCTGGCTGCCGACGAACACCACAGCGTAGCGTATGTCGGGAAAGCCGCGAATGATCTGGTGCACCCAGGAGGACACGCCGCCCGAGACAAAAGGATAAGTTCCCTCGAGCAGCAGCGCGACATCAGCCGACTCGGCGCGGCGCGGTGCCAGGGCTGCGGCGGCCGTGGACGGCGCGGTGGCCGCAGTGCTCATATCGCCCTCTTGCCGAGCCAGAAGCGGATTACCGGCGCCATCATCGGTGTGGCCTGACCATCGGCGAGGGGGGCCAGAAACTGGCGCATCACCGGAAAGTCGCGCTGCTCGAAAGCGATTTCCGCCAGATAGGGCAGCACGCGCGCCTCTTGCAGGCCGCAGGCCACCGCCAGGCTCAGCGCATCGCCGGCCTCATCGAGCCGGCCCGCGGCGTGCAGCAGCCGGCCCTTCAGATACCACAAGCCCGGGTCCTCGGGTTGCAGCGCGTGGGCGAGCTCGAGGTATTTCATCGCCTCGGTAAGGGCGTATTTGCGCACGTCGCCCTGCACCAGGCCGGTGTAGACCAGTTCCCAGTAGAGCTCGGCGAGGTGCCGCCAGGCGTTTTGCCGGATGTCTTCCTTGACGGTCTGCTGCAGCCTGTCGAGTTCATCCTGGATCGAGGCGTTGATGCGCTTTTCCTGCACGTCGAGCATGCCGTAGGCCACGAGGCGTATGTCGTCGGCCGGATCCGACAGCAGGCGCCGCAGCATCGGGCCGACCAGGCGGCCGGGCATGTTCTGCAGCGCGGTGAGCGACTTCAGCCGCACCTCGGGCGGCGCATCCTGGTCAAGCAGCAACTGGCGCATGCCGGTGAGGCGGAATTTGGGCTCGGGTTCGCGTATTGAGAGCACGTATTCCGGGCGCTTGATCTCGGTGAAGGGCATGTGCCGGCTGATCCGCGGCGCGATGACGGTGACAAAAATCGCCAGCAAAATACCGAACAGACCCACCAGCGGAATGAAAAAGGCAAAGCTGAACAGCAGCGACAGCGCCAGCAGACGAGGCGTGCGGTAGCGGCGCGGCAGCATGAAGTGCGCGGCCACTGAAAACACCACGCTTGCCATGGCGTGAAAGGCGAAGAACAGCAGCAAATGCTCGGTGCTGTTGGTGAAATCGAGCGCAAAGTAATAGGCCCCGATCTCGAGCAGAATTGCGGTGAGCAGCGTTTTGGGTTCCATTCCGGCGCCTAAACCTGCCTCGGATCCGGCTTCAGCAACAGGCGCTTGATGGTTTCGAGCGGCTGCGGATCGGAGAGGGATATCACCTGGGAGCGGACATTGAGTCCGGTGAAGGTGCCGCCGAAATTCTGCTTCAGCGACATTTCGGTGCGCACCAGGTAGCCTTCCACCGCGGCTTTGCCGGCGAGGGGCATCTGGTTGATGATGTAGCTGCGGCCGAGCAGGCTTTCTATCTCCCAGATCACGTCGGGGCCGCGGCGCTGGCGCAGGATGTGCTGGTACATGTCAATGCGGTTGTCGCTGTCGCCGAAAATCAGCACGGTGATGTTGCTTTCAATGTCGAATTCGCGCTGGATACGCTGCAGGATCACCAGTTCGGCGACGAAATTGGGCGGGCAGCCGGGGTATTGCGCCAGCAGCGGCAGTACCTGCTCCGATCCGCGTATGTCGTCGGCGTAGGCCGAGAGCAGCACCTGCATCATCTGCAGCGTGTCCTCGTTGAGTGCGAAAAACGGCATGTGGCTGACCGCCAGCACGCCGACCATGCGCCGGCCGCTGGTGATCATCGGCGCAACCACCAACTGGTCGGTGGGCAGGTCCTGATCCAGCGCCGAGGTCTGCACATGGGTCAGGCGGCCGCTGTCGCGCGCGTGCAGGTAAAGCGGGTCATCCGCGCGCAGCGCCGGTGCTTCGCCGAGGCGGCCTTTGCACGCGCCGAGCGTGATTTTATCGCCCGACTGGGTGACGGCGTAGATCGCCGCCACTTCGATCTGGCAATATTGGGCAAGGAATTCGACAAAAGCCTGGGCACCGGGCATCTCCCCCTCGCCGGTCTTGCCGGCAATGCGCCGGCGCAACTCGGTAAGCGCGTCGCGCAACGTGACCGGCCGCGACAGCAACTCCTGTTCCAGCCGGTCGTGCGACAGGCGCAGCAGGTAAAGGCGCTTGGTGATGCGCTCGACTCGGTCCTCGAGATAGCTGTTGAGCTCGCTCATGCGGCGCAGGCGTGTGCGCCAGATGCCGCTGTACTCGCCGCAGATCATGGTGGTCAGCAGCCCGCCCAGAAAATACAGCTTGGGGATTTCGGCCGACAGCCCGTCGGGCACCCAGCTTGCCCAGGCGATGAACAGGATCGCCGCCGAGGCGGTGCCGGCGAGCACGCCGTAGCGCAGGGCGATCAGCACCGGCGCCAGCCAGGGCCAGGGAAATTGCGACTTGATTTGAAACGGATCCTCGGGCGCGGCGTAGCGGCTGATCAGCACCGCCAGCAGCGTGATGATCACCGTTTCAGCCCACACCGGCCATCCGCTCAGGCGCGGCAGCAGCCAGCGCGCGAGCGGGTCCCAGCGTTTCCATTTGGGCAATCCGCCCGACGTCTGCTTGGTGTCGTTCAACACCGCCCGGCTCCCGGCCGTCTGCGGCCCGCGCACAAGCTTGCCCTCGACGCCGGTGTTCGGGCGGCCTTGTTCACTGCCTATTGGATCCGCGCCGAGCCGATGAGGTCGCGGATGAGCTTTTGCGCCACGGCGGCCAGCGCCTCGCGGCTCCAGCCGCTTTTGCCGCCGACCGCGCTCCACGCCACTTCGCCGCTCTGCAGGTCGAGCACCGCGAGCATCACGCCCACAGCAGGCTCGCCGTCGACGCCGACCTTGTAGCGCCATTCGTCCACCGCGCCATAGACGGCGTAGCGCGCGCCCTGGCTACGCGCCCACTTTTGCGCCTCTTCCTGGGCCTTGCGCTCGGTCGGCTCGAACAGGGTTTCCGGATTGAGCGCGGGCGGGTAGCGCAGCAGGTTGCCCACCCCGCGCGCACGCAGCAGCGTCTCGGTGATGGCCTCGGCGCGCAGGCCCGCCTGCGGCACATCGGTGTGGTTCAGGATCGGCAGCAGCGCCCATTTGGCGTTGCGATCGAGCGCGGCGCCACCCTGTGCCGAATCGATGGTGGCGCAGCCTGATAGCAGCGCAGCGGCGCTGCAGACAACAGCGAGAATGAATAGGCGCATGGTGTGGTCTTTCTAGAAGCGATCGAAAAAATACTGGTAGCGCAAGCCGAACTCGCGCGTGGCATCGCCGGCACCCGGTCCGCCCTTGCCGCGCGTCCAGAAGACGGAAAAATAGTCGTGCCCGGCGACGCTGCCGCCGGCGCCAACAGTCCAATTGTAGCCGCTGCCGGTGACACTGTTGCTGCTGCGGCCGAAGTCGGCGAAGGGGCGTATGGCGCGGCTGTAGTTCTCGCGGTAGTGGTCGCCGAAGCCGGCGCTCAGCGCGTAAACGCGCGCGGAACCGGGCACAAAAAAACTGCCGGGCGGAATGCTGCCGTCGGGAATCAGCTGGGCCGATTTGGCATCGGCGGTGCCGGCCGCGCTGAAGCGCTGGCGGCTGTTGGTAAAGCGCACGGTCCAGTCCGGATAGTCGGTGCGGATGCGATAGCCGGCTTCGAAATCGTAGCCCTGGCCGCTGCCAAGATAGCTGTCCTGTTGCGTGTGGTAGCGCGCACCGAACACGCGGCCGCGCAGGTATTCGCGCCGCGACAAGGCGTAATTGAGCCCGGCGCTGAACATGTCGCGGTTGCCGCCAACCGACAGCGGCACGCTTTCGGTGGCGTATTCGCGTATCGCCAGCGCGACATCGCCGCTCAACTGGTTGCCGAAGGCGCGCGTGTGGCCGAGGCGCCAGTAGCCGAATTCGGACAGCGCGTTGCGGCGGCCGATGGCCAGGCTGGTCTCGGCGCCGTCCGGATGGCGAAACAGCGCCGACACGCTGATGCGCCGGTCGATGCCGGGCACGCCGGTCAGTTGCGTGCCGTCCTGGCTGGCCTGACGGAACTGCACGATGTTGGCGGCGAGGCGCAGGCGCGGCGACACCCAGACCCGCGTCGAGGCGCGTTCTTCGCGTCCTTTCAGGATGCCGCGCGTGACGGTGGTGTTCTGCACAATCACGCTGCTGGCCGATTTGAGCAGGTCGGTGGCGAGGCGCAGATGAATCTCGTCGTCGTTGGGGCGTTTTTCCTGTTCGGCGAAGCCGATGTCCTGGGCAAGGCGCATCTGCAAGGTGGCGCGCGCCGCGTCGATGCGGTTGTAGCGCGGCAGCAGGTCGGCCTTTTGCGCCAGCAGGCGCTCCAGTGTTTCGAGGTCGTTTTGCACCAGCGCGACGCTGACCTCGGCGTAGGCCGGTGCCGCGAGCTTCTTGCCGTAGCGCGTCCACAGCCAGGCCTTGGCGGTTTCATCCTGCTCGGTGGAAATGGCCCAGGCGAGTGCCAGCTCGGTGGCGCCGGCATCCAGCGGCAGCGGTTTGCCGACGGCATTCGTCGAGGCATCCGGCGCAGCGGCGGCGCGGCTCTGGCTTAGCAGGTGGCGCATGACCGCGAGACTGGCATCGCCCGGCGCCTGCTGCGTAACCAGCCTGACATAGGCGAGCATTTTTTCGCGGTCCGGCGGCGCCTGTTTCAGGCGCGCGCGTTCGCTGCGCGCGAGGTCCCAGGCGTGACGGCGCACGCGCCAGGCCATACCGCCCTGGTCGTTGTCATCAAGCGCATCGGCGTAGCCGAGCAACCACAAATAGTCGCCCGTACGTGCGGGCGCTTCACGTGACAAAAACGTCAGCGCGCGGCGCGACTCACCGAGCAGGCTGTACGCGGCGGCGTACGCGCTCCAGTAGGCGCGCAGACGTTGCGCGTCGGCCTGCCAGCTTTTCAGGCTTCGCTGCAGTTCGTCCTTTTGCCCGGTTTCCATCAGCATATAGAGCAGGCTCAGCCGCGATTCGGCGTTGGTCGGCGCGAGCGCGAGCGCGCTGCGCAGGTCGGCGAGAGCCAGTTTGGACTGGCGGCTGTCCTGGTAATAGCGCGCACGCAACTGGAAGAAATAGGCGTTGCGCGCAAGCAGCGCGAGATTGGCGGCGGTGAGCGTGTCCAGCAGGCGCCTCGAGGCGAGCGTGTCGTGGCGGTTGATGTGTATCTCGAGCGCGGTCAGCAGCGATGCGGGTTGGCCGAATTTTTTCCAGGCCGCCTCGGCGATGCGCGCCGCTTCAGCGGGTTGCTGCGCACGCATCAGCATCAGCAGGCGCTCGATGTCCAGTTGTGCATATTCGCCGAGCTCGACCACCTTGCCGTAGGCGGTGGCGGCGGTGTCGTCCTGCTGCAATTGCCAGGCGACATCGGCGAGTGATTTCCAGTACGGAAGATCGGTCGCGCCGGCGGTGTCCTTGAGCGGCAGCAGCACGCGGTAGGCGCCGGCGAAATCGCCCTTGGTGAAATACAGCGAGGCGAGCTTGACTGCGCGCACTGGATTGCTGCCGGCGGCGACGATCAGGCGCTGGTAGCTGGCGATGGCATCGTCGATGCGGCCGCTGCGCTCCTGCAGTGTGGCGAGCGGTTCGAGGACTGCCGATTCGAGCACGATGGGACCGCGTTTCGCCTGCGCGGCCAGCAGCGCGATGCCGTCCGCCGGCCTGCCCGCCTGCTCGTAGGTATCGGCGAGGTCGCGCCATTCGTCTGCCGTCAGCGCGCGCCTGGTGAGTATTTCGCCCCAGGCAAAAATCAGCGCGTCGAAATCGAACAGGCCGGGCGCAAGACGCAGCACCGCCTGCACGGCCTTGTCCTTGTCGGCGCCCCGGCGCGATTTGGCCAGTGCCAGCCACTGCTCCAGCGCTTCCTGCGGCTTGCCGTTCCATTCGGCCACTTGCGCGAGCTTTTCACGCCAAGCCGTTTCGCCCGTCTGCGTCACCGCGGCGCGCGCGACGCGGTAGGCGTCGGCGAGATTGCCGTTGGCAAGAAAGACGTCGTAGGCGAGGGTGTAGAGCTTTTCGTCGTAAGGGCGCAGTTTTTCGGCCGCCGCTGCGGGCGCGGAATCAGCGGCGTGCGCACTCGGTATCAGCCAGGCCAGCCAGTCTGTACCCGGTGCCTCTCCGGCGCCGCCCATGCGCAGCATGCGCTTGACGTAGCGTTCGGCCAACGCCGGCTTGCCGGCGGCGAGGGCGAGGCGTGTCAGCGCGGCCAGCGTCTGCTCGTCGTTGGCGAGATCGCCCAGGTGCTCTTCGGCGGCGGCGAGGGCTTCGTCGAGCAGATTGCCCGATTGCAGCGTCGCCACTGCGGTGAGATAAAGCCGGCGGCGTTCAGCCGCATCGGTGGCGCGTTCGCGCGCGGCGAAATACAGCCGCGCGGCGCTGCGATAGTCAGAGTCGGCGAGCGCGCTTTGCGCCAACTCCTGCATCCAGCCCGACGGCAGTTGCTGCCCCGTGGCGGCAAGACGCGTCAGCAGGCGCTCGGCCAGCGCCGTATGACGCAACTGCATGGCTTGGCGCGCGAGATAGGCGAGGTCGGCCGGGTCCCAGGCCTCCGTGTCGATTTCGTCGAGCATGCGGCGCATTTTTGCCAGGGTCGCCGGACGCGCGGTGTCGCGTTCGGGCAGCGCGCGCAATTGCGCGTCAGCCATGCGCAGTTCAAGCAGCAGCGCGCGGCGGCGCGCCGCCGCGTCGGGGCCGATCTTGAGCGGACCGATCAACTCAGCCGCTTCGTCGAGCGCGCCGACGGAGATTTTTTTCTCCGCCAGCAGGATGCGCAAATCGACATTGTGCGGGTCGGTGCGCAACAGGCTGGTCAGGTAGTTCACGGTGAGCGGATCGTTCCTCGTCTCAATCGCCACCTGATCGAGCAGGGTCTTGCGCGGAAACAGCAGCACCAGCGTCGCCGCCACCATGGCAAGGATGCCGGCGAGCGCGAGCGGCGAGAGGATCCGCGTCCTCTCGGGCTCAGCGGCAACGGGCCGTGATCGTCGCTGTTCCACCGGGGAGCTCGTAGCGGTTGGCTGCTTTTGGCGTGATCACGCGGCCGTCGGCGCGTACTTCGCAGCCGCTGGCCGCGCCCAGCGTGAAGGACAGCGGCAGGTGGCCGGCGAGGCGCAGGCTGAACCCGGCGGCATCGCGCTCGAAGCGCTCGACGCGGGCGTTGGCCTCGGCAAGATACGGCTGGCGCGGCGCCTGCGTCGACAGCGCGATCAGCGCTTCGCCACCGGAAAGATGCAGGTATTGCTGGTCGCCCTCCTTGCCCTGGTTTTGCGTAGCGCGCGAATAGCCGGCGAGGCCGCGGCTGGTGGCAAGATCGGGATAGCCAGCAGCCACCGGCAGGCGCAGCGTGCGCAGTTCGCCGCCACCGCGCACCACCCAGCCGGCGTCGCTTTTGGCCACCGTCATGCGGTTGAAGTCGAGCACCTTGCGGATGTATTCCGAGGCGTAAATGTTGTACGGCTGCTGTGCGATGGCCGAGCGATAGACCTTGTGCAGCGCATTGATGGAGGCGCGCTTGGTCGCCGAGTACATGTGGTAATAAATGTTGATCGGCTTGAGACGACGCGGCGTTTCGGTCATCTCGAAGGTTTCGATGACGCGCTCAAAACCGTAGAAGGGCCCGCTCCACAGGTTGGTGTAGAGGTTTTCGTTCTGCATCGGTGCAAACACCTGGTAGCGCTTGCCGCGTGGAATGCCGAGCGGTGCGACCAGCGTCAGGCTGGGTTCGGCGCGGGTGATCCAGGTGTCGCCGCCGTTCATGTTCAGAATGCCCGCAGCATAGGTCTGCTCGACCTGGTCGTCGCCCGGGTTGCAGTCGCCGGTCCACAGGAATACCGCGGTGCGCTTGCCCGCAGGCACCAGCGAGGCATTGATGTAATCGATGGAGCCGTTCACTTCGCGTGCGATGTCGAAGCTGTAGCCGGGAATCGACAGGCTGTAACTGCCCGTCTCGTTGCCGCGTTCGAGCTTGCGCCAGCGGAACGGATGCGAGTAGGAGTGGCTGGCGACTTCAACCGAGGGCAGGGCAAAGATGCGCCGCGCCAGGGCTTCGAGCGCCGGGCTGTCCTTGGGGTAAAGGCCGTTGGCCGCGATCTCGCCTTGTATCACCGACACCGTGGTGGGCAGGCGGTATTGCTCGAGAAAATCGCGTATCAGCACTTCGCCCGAAAACGGCGACCCCGGCACCTCGGCGCGGCTGGCAAAACCGTCGCCGTCGATGTGCGTGATCATCAGGCGGCGGCCGCTTTCGGTGGTGGTGTCGGGCGCCGGCATCAGCGGCAGCGCCAGCGCGCGGCGCAGAAATTCGAAGGGATCTATGACCCAGCGGCTGCCCTTGCCGCCGGGTAGATCCATGATGCCGTAGGGCGAGAGCGCGTAGCCACCCCAGGGCATCAGCGCCGCTGCGTCCATGCGCTGTCCGGTTTCGTTGGTGAGTTGCAGCAGCGTCGTGCCGCCGGTAGCGGTCAGCGGCTGGAAGGTGCGCCGGTCCGGCAGGGGCTGGATTTCAAAGCCCATCATCGCGTCCTTGCTGGCGATGCTGACGCGCGCGGCGGCCTTGGCGTCGGCGCGCTCCAGGCCCAGCGTGTCCTTGAGCAATTGCGCGTCGCCTATGCCGAAATTGCCCAGTATGGCGAGTCTGAGACCCTGGGCTTTGGATCGGCGCAGCAAGGCGGCGAGTTCGGCGTCGCGGCCGACCTCATAGGAATTGAACCAGGCGACGACCGCGGCATAGCGGCCGGCCAGCGGATAAGCCGGCAGCACACCCTTGGAGACTTCGACATATTCGGTCGTGTAGCCCATGTAATTGAGCGGCATGGAGGCGTACTGCTGGATCGGATCGGCGATGAGGCCGAATTCGTCCTCTTCGTTCTCGTAGAGCATCAGCAGCTTGCGCGGCATGACCTCAATGGCGCCTACGCCCAGCATGTCAAGCTCGGGGTTGCTGACCCACGGGATAAAGCCCGCGGCCTTGATGCGCGTTGCAGTCTCGCGCGCCAGTGCGCGCTCCTCGGGCGCGACGTAATCAATTGCCAGCACCGGCAGCTTGTATTCGTCGGTGACGCGCTTGAGTTGCCCGGTGAGCCATTCGCGATCGGCGGCGGGCACTTCGCGGTAGCGTTTTTCCGACTGGTCCCAGCCCCGATACAGCGACTCAAAGGCCACCACCCAGGCCTGGCGGTACACCTGCGGCAGGATTTCAAAGCCGCGGTTGAAAATCAGTTTCGCCTGCGGGTAGGCGCGCTTGATTTCGGTGATGATACGGGCGAGGCCGGCCTCTTGTGCGGCGCGCGCTTGCGGGGTCTTGGCGACAAGCTGATACGAATCGAGCGTGTCGAGAAAAAATCCGCGATAACCGGCTTCCCACAGCGGCTTGACAGAACGCTCGATCAACCAGCGCGGCCAGTCGGCCTGCGTCTGGTCGATGACTACGCTGCCCCAGGCAGTGTTTGCGCCCAGGTGCCAGGCGGCGGGAATGTCCTTGAAATATGGCCGCGTCGGATGCACTTCGCCCAGCGACAAATACGCCACCGGCAGCGTGCGCCCGTCGCGCCAGTTTGCCGGCAGCGGCCCGGCTGCATCGGGCTCCACGACTGCCGCGTCAAATGCGGCGAGCTCGTCCCAAGGCACATTGCCGCCGTAATAAAGGGCGATGTTGGGTTGTTGCGCGTGGGCCGTAGCCGTGACTGACGCGAGCATCAGCGCCGCAGCCAGCCTGGCGGCGCCTGACCGGCAAAACGCAAACAGGGAGGTCAGGGCTTTTTTCAATGTCTTGGCACAGGCGGTGTTGCCACCGTCGGCGCGGCCGGTTATTTAAGGGGAGGCGAGCAGTTGCTTCAATCCGTCGGTGAGCGGTGTTGCCGGCTTTTCGCCGAACAGCGCGAGCAGCCTGGCCGGTGACATGGCCGAATCGCGGATGTCGCCGGTGGCCGGCGGCTCGAACTGGCGCGCAACCGGCTTGCCTGCGGCGGCGGCAAGCGCATCGACCATTCGCAGCAGTGTCACGCTGGTGCCGGTGCCGATGTTGCACACGCCAGCGGCTTCAGGACCCAATTGCAGCGCGAGCAGGTTCATGCGCGCGATGTCTTTGACGAACACAAAGTCACGGGTCTGCCCGCCGTCGCCAAAAATGCGTACCGGCCTGTCGGCGGCCATGGCGTCGGTGAACTTGCTGATCACGCCGGCATAGGGCGAGCGCGGATCCTGGCGCGGGCCGTAGACGTTGAAGTAACGCATGCCCAGCGCAGAAAACCCGTATAGCCCGAGGTACAGCGCGGCGTACTGGTCGTCTATGTATTTTTCCAGGCCGTAGGGCGAAATGGGGGCCACGGGCGCTGACTCATCGAGCGGCAGTGCCTTGGGCGTGCCGTACACGGCGGCGCTCGATGCATAGACCATGCGCTTGACGCCGGCCTGGCGCGCGGCGTCGAGCACGTTCAGAAAACCGACGACGTTGTTGTGGCAGGAATTGACCGGGTCGGCGACCGAGGACTGCACCGACACCTGCGCGGCGAGGTGCAACACATGGGTGACGCCGTCGAGCGCCTTTGGCACCTCGGCCGGGTCGCGGATGTCGCCTTCAATGATGCGCAGCGCCGCGTGTTCGCCCGGCAGGTTGGCGCGCTTGCCATTGGAAAAGTTGTCGAGCACGGTGACTTGCGCGCCTGCGGTGAGCAGCGCATCCGTGCTGTGCGAACCGATAAAACCGGCGCCGCCGGTAACGAGTACATGCATGGAATGTGAGGACAAATCAGGGCGCTTCTCAGGGGGATACATCAGAAAACGTTCCATTATAGCAATCGGGACGTTTGGGGTTCTGTTACCCAGCGCACGGACGCACCGGCGAGAGGGCCACGATATCATCGACGCCGGTCCCAAACCTGGCTCCAGTAGTGCTGATTCGCAATGCCACACCGGCTGGAAAACCCCGCCAGGCGGCCTTTCCCAGCCGATACCCGCTGCAAGCGCGGGTCTGGTACAACAGCTTTCCGGGTTTTGCGCTAGCTTAGGGCCTGCCCTGAAAATCGGAGGAGTAAATATGCAACAAACCCTCAAGCGCGGCCCGACACGCCGCAGTTTGCGCAGTCTTGCACTGGTCGCAGCCCAGACGCTGATGCTGGCGTCATTTCCGGCCGCGGCGCAAATCGCGCCCGCCGCACTGGAGATCGCCGCCTTCGGCCCCCTGCACGCGGCCGCGCACAAGGGTGATGTCGCGCGCATCAAGGCGCTCGCGACGGCCAGGGCCGACCTGAATGCGCGCGACAGTTACGGCCGCACGCCCCTGCATGTCGCCACCTTTGCCCGGCAGCGCGAGGCCATGCGCGTACTGATCGCGGCCGGCGCCAGAACAGAGCTGCTCGAGAACGACCGCTACGACGCCGTCACCATCGCCTCGGTCGCCGACGACGAAGACAGCCTGCGCCTGTTGTTGTCGCTGGGCGCCAGCGCCAAACGCATCACCAGCCGTTACGACGGCACGGCGCTGATCGCAGCGGCCCACCTCGGGCACGACGGTGTGGTGCGGCAACTGATCGCCGCCGGCGCGCCGCTCGATCACGTCAACAACCTCAACTGGACGGCGCTGATTGAATCCATCGTGCTCGGGAACGGCGGAGCGCGTCATCTGGCAACGCTCAAGGCCTTGTTGGCTGCGGGCGCGAGCACAAGACTTGCCGACCGCCAGGGCAACACGCCGCTGGCATTGGCGAAGGGGCGCGGTTATCGCGACATGGTGCTGTCACTCGAGGCGGCGGGCGCGCGCTGAGGGTCTGCGCTTTGGGGCCTGAAGACGGGACCCCGGGACGCCTCGCCGCTCACGCGAGGCTTGCCAGATACAATTCGCGCGCAAGCGCCACCAGCGGGTGGGCGGAGTGGTGGCGGTCATAGATGATTTCGCACACCGGCCGCAGGCGGCTGCGCGTTGACACGCTGTCTGTGGCGTTCTCGCGCATGCGCACTTCGGTGGTGGTGACGGGGAGCGCATTGATCGCGGTGCATGCGGACAGGCGCAGCAGCATTTCCCAGTCCTCGGCGCAGGCAAGGGTTTCATCAAAGGGCCCGGCGGCGGCGAGGCAATCGCGGCGCAGGCCCCAGGTGTTGATCGGTATGACATTGCGCACTTCGAGCACCAGCCGCGCGTATTGAAACCCGGCAAACGCCGCGCCGCGCGTGTGCTCAATGCGGCGGCCATCGGTGAGTGTTTCCATCACGCCTTCGCTGCGCGTGTGACAGGCGCCATGGCGCGGGTCGGCGAGGCCCTCGACCAGGGTTTGCAGGTGATGCGGGTGGTAGAGATCGTCGTCATCAAGAAATGCCAGCACGGCACCGCGCGCCGCCGCAATGGCGCGGTTGCGCGCACGCGCCGGGCCGCCCGGCGTCGCGGCGTTGAGCAGCGTGACGCGGCTTGCCATGGCCGCCGGCAGGCCGGCGATAACCGTCGATACCGCCGTGACGTCGGCACCGCCGTCGTTGACCACGACCGCCTCCCACTTGGTGTAGGTCTGGCGGCAGACCGACTGCAGCGCGTCAGCCAGCAGCGCCGGGCGGTCGCGCGTGGGGATGATGACGCTGACCAGCGGGTTTGCCGGCAGCGGTGTTGCGCTGAACGCCGGTGCTGGCGCCGGCGATTCGGACTGCAACAGGCGCAGCACCACATCGAGCAGCAGCGCATCAAGGCCGGGAATGGCGGCGTTGAGCCGGCGCGCCAGCACAAAATGCGGCACGGCTTCGCGCAGCCTTTGCTGGTAGGTCAGTGCCAGCGCGAGGTTGAACTGCGCTTCGTGCCGTTGCGGCGCGAGTGCCACCGCCGAGCGAAAAGCCTGCTCCGCGGGGGCGTCAAGGTCGAGCATGCCGCGCACTTCGCCCAGCGCCAGCCAGGCATCGGCGCTGTCAGGGTGGCGGGCGGTCAGTTCTTCGAGCCCGGTCAGCGCCTGTTGCGGCAGGCCGTCTGCGATCAGGGCGCGCAATGCAGCGAGGGCGGTCAAAGGCGATTCGGACATGCGCGGCATGGTAGCAGCCTGGATGGATCGGGCCGGCATCGGGCCGCATTCGGGCCGCATTCGGGCCGCAATGGGCCGCAATCGGGCCGCATTCGGGCCGCAATGGGCCGCAATCGGGCCCCAATCGGGCCGAAGCCGGATGACTGCCGCGCCGGCCCGCCATCCGGCGATCCCTCAGTCGGCCTGGGCTGAGGCCCACTGTTTGCTGCGTTCGACCGCACGCGTCCATGCCGACATGCGCGCCGCAGCTTCGTCGCGTGACATCGCCGGTTCAAAGGCGCGTTCGATGCGCCATTGCCGCGCAATGTCCGCTTCGCCGGTCCAGACGCCGGTGGCAAGGCCGGCGAGATAGGCGGCGCCGAGGGCCGTGGTTTCGAGCACCGCCGGGCGCACCACCGCAATGCCCAGCAGGTCGGCCTGGAATTGCATCAGCAGCGTGTTGGCCGCGGCGCCGCCATCGACGCGCAGTTCGCGCACCGCGCCGCCCGAATCGCGCTGCATGGCGAGCAGCAACTCGGCCGACTGGAAGGCGATGGATTCGAGCGCGGCGCGGGCGATGTGGCCGCGGTTGGAGCCGCGCGTGAGTCCGAGCAGGGCGCCGCGGGCGAAGGCATCCCAGTGCGGCGCACCAAGGCCGGTGAACGCGGGCACCACCATCACGCCGCCGGCATCGGGCACGCTTGCCGCAAGCGCCTCGACCTCTCCCGAGGACGCGATGATGCCGAGGCCGTCGCGCAGCCATTGCACCACCGCGCCGCCGATGAACACGCTACCCTCGAGGGCGTAGGTGTGCGCCTGCGCCGTGCAGGTCGTCAGCAGGCCGTGTTGCGAGCGCACCGCCGCCGCGCCGGTGTTGAGCAGCATGAAGCAACCGGTGCCATAGGTGTTCTTGGCCATGCCCTGACTGTGGCAGGCCTGGCCGAACAGCGCCGCCTGCTGGTCGCCGGCGATGCCGGCGAGCGGCACTGCGGCGCCGAGCAAGGACGCGTCAATGCCGCCGTGGGCATGTGAGGAGGGCAGTACTTCGGGCAGCATGGCTGCGGGAACGCCGAACAGCGCGAGCAAATCCTCGTCCCAGCGGCCCTTGTGTATGTCGTAGAGCAGCGTGCGCGCGGCATTGCTCGGATCGGTGACATGCAGGCGTCCGGCGGTAAGCTTCCAGGCGAGCCAGGTGTCGATGGTGCCGCAGGCGAGTTCACCGCGTTCGGCGCGCGCACGCAAGCCGGGCGCGTGGGCCAGCATCCAGGCCAGTTTGGTCGCCGAAAAATACGGGTCGAGCAAGAGGCCTGTCCTCGCGCGCACCATGGCTTCGTGACCGGCGGCCTTGAGCGCGGCGCAGGCGTCCGCCGTCCGCCGGTCCTGCCAGACGATGGCCTTGTGCACGGGTTGGCCGCTGGCGCGGTCCCAGATGACGACGGTCTCGCGCTGGTTGGTGATGCCCACGGCAGTGATCTCGGCAGCCTTGAGCCCGGAGGCGACAAGGGCCTCGCGTGCGCAGGCGAGCTGGCTGTCCCAGATTTCGAGCGCATCGTGCTCGACCCAGCCGGGCTGCGGAAACAGTTGCCCGAACTCGCGCTGCGCCTGTGCCTTGACGGCGCCGTCTTCACTGAAAATGATGGCGCGCGAACTGGTGGTGCCCTGGTCAAGCGCAAGCACGTGCTTCATTGCGGGCTCCCGGCCGTGAAAGGAGAAAGTTGCCCCATCATAATGAGTTTGGCTGTTGCCCGGCCCGCCCTTCGGTTCGGATGAGTCGCTGTGATAAACTTTGCTGCTTTGCAATAGAGCCAGCCTTACAGTGTCCATGCCGCTTCCCGCCGCCGCCGCATCAATTGCGCGCGAACCGCTCCATACCCGCAGTATCGCCATTCAGGCGTATCGTCGCGCCGACGGGTTGATGGACGTCGAGGCGCGGCTGACGGATGTGAAGTCGCATGACATCCCGCTGGCGAGCGGCGTGCGTCCGGCGGGGCAGCCGGTGCACGACATGTGGGTGCGCATCACCATCAATCGCGAATACGAGGTTGTGGACGCGCTGAGCAAGACCGACAGCATGCCCTACGCCGGGGAGTGCGACCGCATCAACGCCGATTACCGCGCCCTCGTAGGGCTCAATCTCAAGCGCGGCTTCCGCAAGGCGGTGCTGGCGCGCTTTGGCGATGTGCGCGGCTGCACCCACCTGACCGAACTTATCGGCTTGCTGCCGACGGCGGCCATCCAGGCTTATGCCGGCGAGCGGCGTGAAAACATCAATACCCCGGACAAGCCTTTCCAGCTTGACCGCTGTCATGCGCTCGATACGCGCGGACCGGCTGTGGCGCGCTATTACCCGACCTGGCATCGCAAGGACGATACCGTGGCGGGCACCGATTGACGGTGGCAATGGGACGGCCGCAAAGGGACGGCGATGAGGGCGGCGCGCGGCGTCGCGGCTGAGACTTCATACACTTCATGCACTTCATGCAGACGGTCAAAACACTTTCCAAGGGGACAAAATGAAAATCCATGAATATCAGGCCAAGGAGGTGTTGCGCAAATACGGCGTCATCACCCCCAAGGGCATTGCGTGCTTTTCGGTCGACGAGGCGGTGAAGGCGGCCACGACCCTCGGCGGCAAGGTCTGGGTGGTCAAGGCGCAGATTCACGCCGGCGGCCGCGGCAAGGGCGGCGGCGTCAAGGTCGCCAAGTCGATGGAAGAGGTCAAGACCTTCGCCACGCAAATCCTCGGCATGCAACTAAAGACGCACCAGACCGGGCCCGACGGCCAGAAGGTGCGGCGCCTGCTGGTCGAAGAGGGCGCCGACATCAAGAAAGAACTGTACGTCGGCATGGTGGTGGACCGTGTCACTCAGCGTGTGGCCCTGATGGCCTCGAGCGAGGGCGGCATGGATATCGAGGAAGTGGCCGCGCACACGCCGGAGAAAATCTTCAAGGTATTCATCGACCCGGCCGCCGGCCTCAAGGACGCCGAGGCCGACGACGTCGCGGCGAAAATCGGCGTGCCGCCGGGTTCGATCGCGCAGGCGCGCGTGCAATTGCAGGCGCTGTACAAGGCGTTCTGGGACACCGACGCGAGCCTCGCCGAAATCAACCCGCTGATCCTCACCGGCGACGGCAAGGTCATCGCGCTCGATGCCAAGATCAATTTTGATTCCAATGCGCTGTTCCGCCATCCGGACATCGTCGCGCTGCGTGACCTGGATGAGGAAGATCCGGCCGAGATCGAGGCGTCAAAGTTCGACCTGTCATACATCTCGCTCGAGGGCAACATCGGTTGCCTCGTCAACGGTGCCGGCCTGGCGATGGCCTCGATGGACACCATCAAGCTGTTTGGCGGCGAGCCGGCGAACTTTCTCGATGTCGGCGGCGGTGCCACCGCGGAGAAGGTCACCGAGGCCTTCAAGATCATGCTGAAGAACCCCAAGGTCAGGGGCATCATGGTCAATATTTTCGGCGGCATCATGAAGTGCGACACCATCGCCAACGGCGTGGTGGTCGCGGCGCGCGAGGTCAAGCTCTCGGTGCCGCTGGTGGTGCGCATGCGCGGCACCAACGAGGAGATGGGCCGGCAGATACTGAAGGACTCGGGACTGCCGATCATTTCCGCCACCAATATGGCCGATGCGGCGAAGAGCATCGTCGCCGCCGTCAAATAGAGGAACGCCATGTCTATCCTGATCAACAAGAATTCCCGCGTCATGACGCAGGGCATTACCGGCAAGACCGGCCAGTTCCATACCAAAATGGGCAAGGAATACGCCAACGGCAAGAACTGCTATGTCGCCGGCGTCAATCCGAAAAAAGCCGGCGAATCTTTCGAGGACATCCCTATTTTCGGCACCGTCGCCGAGGCGAAAAAGCAGACCGGCGCCAATGTGTCGGTTATTTACGTGCCGCCGCCCTTCGCTGCTGCCGCGATTTGGGAGGCCATCGAGGCCGACCTCGATCTGGTGATCTGCATCACCGAGGGCATCCCGGTGCGCGATATGATCGAGGTCAAGGACAAGATGGCCAAGCAGGGCCGCAAGACCATTCTGGTGGGCCCCAACTGCCCCGGCGTGATCACGCCCGATGAAATCAAGATCGGCATCATGCCCGGCCACATCCACAAAAAGGGCCGTATCGGCGTGGTGTCGCGCTCGGGCACGCTCACCTACGAGGCGGTCGGCCAGTTGATGGACCTCGGCCTCGGGCAGTCGTCATGCGTGGGCATCGGCGGCGACCCGGTCAACGGTTTGAAGCACATCGAAGTGATGAAGATGTTCAACGACGATCCTGAAACCGACGCTGTGATCATGGTTGGCGAGATCGGCGGCTCGGACGAGGAAACCTGCGCCGAGTGGATCAAGGACAACATGAAAAAGCCGGTGGTCGGCTTCATCGCCGGTGTCACGGCGCCCGAGGGCAAGCGCATGGGCCACGCCGGCGCGATCATTTCCGGCGGCAAGGGCACCGCGCAGGAAAAGCTCAACGTCATGGAAGCCTGCGGCATCAAGACCACCAAAAACCCGGCGGACATGGGCAGGTTGCTCAAGACGGTCCTCAAATAAGCGTTCCGTTTGCCATGCCAACCCGCCGGGCGGCAACGCCCGGCGGGTTTTTTGTTGTTCTGATGCGGGCCTGGCCCGCGTGCCGTAGCGCAGCTTGACAGGGAGAAATTAACGTATACATTAACGCCGACATTAATGTATTTTCTTGGGAGACTGGTCTGGACGCTGCAATTCGGCGACACTCTGCGCACCACCCTGCGGTGAGCGGCTTGCGTCTTGACGATGTGCGCTTTGCGGGCGTTGGGCTCAACCGGCCCGAATGCGTGTTGTGCACGGCACGCGGCGATGTTTTCACCGCCGACTGGCGTGGTGGCGTGGCGCATATCCACCCGGATGGAACGCAAACCTTTTATGGCGGCTTCGCGCCGGGCGGCCGCCAGATGCGCCCGAACGGCATCGCGTTGCGTGCTGACGGCTCGTTCCTGTTCGCCGATCTGGGCGAGTCGGCTGGCGGGCTGTTCCACCTGCGGCGCGACGGGGACGTGCGACCGTTACTCGAAACAGTCGAGGGCATCGATCTCCCGCCATCGAACTTCGTTCTCGAAGATGCGCATGGCCGGATATGGCTGACGGTGAGTACACGGCTCCAACCACGCTCGTTGGCTTACCGCGCGGACGTCGCGGACGGCTTCATCGTGCTGCTTGACCATCGCGGTGCGCGCGTCGTCGCGGACGGCCTGGGCTACACCAACGAAGTCGCGATCGATGCAAGCGGGCGATGGCTATACGTCAACGAGACATTCGCAAGAAAGCTGTCACGTTTCCGCATTGAAGCGGATGCAAGCCTTGGTGCCAAAGAGGTGGTTACCGGGTTTGGCGCCGGGACCTTTCCCGACGGGCTGACCATGGACGCAGAGGGTGGCGCATGGATAACCAGCATCGTCAGCAATCGCGTCATTCGCGTCACCCCGGACGGTGCGCAGGCGCTGGTGCTTGAGGATGCCGATATCGCCCATCTCGAATGGGTCGAGGAAGCGTACCGCGCCGGGGCCTTGGGACGGCGCCACCTGGACATTATCAAGAGTACGCGACTGCGCAACATATCCAGCCTCGCCTTCGGCGGGCCGGACCTGCGCACGGCCTATCTGGGTTGTCTTCTCGGCGACTCGCTCGCGTGTTTTTCGTCACCGGTCGCAGGCCTCGCGCCGGCCCACTGGCGTTACTGAACCAATATGCGAAAAGCAACGAAAAAAGCCACGATAAAAACCCCGATCAAGCTGGCCGCGGGAAGAAAAACCACGCGACCAAAGGCGCCGGCAGAATCGCGTAAATCGCTGGTGTTCGACGCGTACAATCTCATCCGGCGCCGTATTCTGGACATTGTTTATCCGCCCGGACACCAGGCGCTGGAACAGGAACTGGCGAGCGAACTTGGCATCAGTCGAACGCCTTTGCGCGAGGCGCTGATCAGATTGCATAACGAAGGCCTTGTCGAACTGATCCCCCGTCACGGCATGCGCGTCCTGCCGGTTTCGGCCGGCGACATGAAACAGATCTATGAAATCCTCACGGCACTTGAATCGGCTGCTGCGGAACTGGTGGTGATGCGCAAGCCTGGCGAACGCGAACTCACCTCGCTGGAGGCGGCCACGCGTGACATGGCCAGGGCTTTGCGCGCCGACGATCTGGATGCATGGGCCGAAGCCGACGAGCGTTTTCACCGCGAACTGATCGAGCTGTCTGGCAATCGCATGCTGGTGCAGTCGGTGCTCAATTACTGGGACCGCGCCCACCGCGCGCGCATGTTCACGCTGCGCCTTCGCCCCAAGCCGGTCGACTCGACCAAGGAGCATATGGCGCTGGTTGAACGCATTCGTGCCGGCGACGCCAAGGGGGCGTTCGAGGTGAACCGCGCCCATCGTGAGCGCGGCAGCCGGGAACTGCTGGCCATTCTCGAGCGCTTTCGTTTGCAACAGCTCTGAGGGCAGGACGCTCATAACCTTTTCCAGATCAGGACCCGACATGAGTTCAAAAAACGCTTTTGACATCGTTGTCCTTCCGGGTGACGGTATCGGTATCGAGGTAACGGACGCCTGTCTTGAATTGCTCGCCGCGGTGCAGCGGCGCATCGGCGGTTTTTCGCTTGCCTACGACCGCCGTCCGGGCGGCGCTGGTTGCTATCAGCAAACGGGCGACGCTTTTCCCGCCGCCTCGATGAGCGCCTGCGAGCGCGCTGACGCGATCCTCTTCGGCGCGATGGGCCTGCCGCACATCCGCTACCCCGACGGGCGCGAAATCGCGCCGCAAATCGACCTGCGCGTGCGACTCGATCTGTATGCCGGGGTGCGGCCCATCCGCGCCATTCCCGGGGTACCCCTGCCGCTGGTCGACCCGCGGGCGCGGGAAATCGACCTTGTTATCGTGCGCGAGTCGACCGAGGGCTGGTTCTATTATTTTGGCAAGGGTGAGGTGCGAGACGACGAGGAGGCTTTTGACAAATGCCGCATCTCGCGCAAGGGCTCCGAGCGGGTGTTCGATTTCTCCTTCCGCCTGGCCGAGCGGCGCCGTGCGCGCAATCCGAAAAAAGGGCGCGTCACGTGTGTGGACAAGGCCAATGTTTTTGTGTCGATGGCGTTTTCCAACAAGATTTTCTGGGAACGCGCAAAGCTTTTCCCCGGCATTGCCGCCGACCATTGCTATATCGACGCTATGGCGCTCAATCTGGTGCGCAAGCCATGGGAGTACGATGTGATGCCGACCGAGAACCAGTTCGGCGATATCATTTCGGACCTCGGGGCCGGGCTGATCGGTGGCATGGGCATGGCGCCCTCTGGCGATATCGGCGACAAGCACGCGGTGTTCCAGCCATCGCACGGCAGCGCCCCGGACATCGCCGGGCAAGGCAAGGCCAACCCGATCGCAATGTTTCTGTCGGCGGCGATGATGCTCGACTGGCTGGGTGACCGTCACGGCGTGGCCGCGTGCGCCGACGCATCCGCGCTGATAGAGGGTGCGGTGGACCGCGTATTCGCCGACAAGCGGGTGCTACCCAACGAGTTCGGCGGGCGTGACGGCACTGCGGCAATCACCCGTGCCGTCGTCGATGCGATCAGCGAAAAGGCGGTGGCATGAGGGCAGCGCTGCGCGTGGCCGCCATCGGCGCCGGGTATTTCAGCCAGTTCCATTACGAGGGCTGGCGCCGGATCGCCGATTCGGCTGGCGGTGCACAATGCGTGGCGCTGTGTGACAGCGATGCGGACAAGGCCCGTGAGATGGCCGCGCGCTTTGGCGTGGAGCGGGTGTTCTCCGATACTGCGGCGATGCTCGATGAGATCAAGCCCGACCTCGTCGACATCATCACGCCACCCCACACGCATCTTGGTCTGGTAACCGAGGCGGCGAGGCGTGGCATTTCGGTAATTTGCCAGAAAGCGCTGGCACCGACCTATGCCGAGGCGGTGCAGGTTGTCGATGTCGCCGAGCGCGCCGGCATTACGCTGGTGGTACACGAGAATTTCCGTTTCTCGCCGTGGTATCGCGAATGCAAGCGACTGATCGAATCGGGTCGACTGGGGGCATTGCACTCGTTGGCGTTCCGCCTTCGGCCCGGTGACGGCCAGGGACCGGCGGCGTATCTGGATCGTCAACCCTACTTCCAGGGCATGCCGCGCTTTCTCGTGTTCGAGACGGCGATTCATTTCATCGACACCTTCCGCTACCTGATGGGCGAAGTGGCCGCCGTCACGGCGAGGCTGCGCCGCGTTAACCCGGTGATTGCCGGGGAGGACGCCGGTTATATCATTTTCGAATTCGCGGACGGCGCGACCGGCTTGTTCGACGGCAACCGCCTCAACGACCATGTCGCAGCGAATCCGCGCCTCACCATGGGTGAGATGTGGCTCGAAGGGGCGGCGGGCGTGTTGCGTCTTGATGGCGAGGCGAAGCTGTGGTGGAAGCCGCACCAAAGACCCGAGACCGAGCACCGCTTTGACGCGGGCCCGACCAACAGCTTTGCCGGCGGCGCCTGCGAGCGTTTGCAGCGGGACGTGGTACTGGCGCTGCGCGAGGGCGGCGCGATCGAAAATTCCGCCCGTGACTACCTCGCCGACCTGCGCGTGCAGGAAGCCGCCTACCTTTCCGATACAACTGGCCGTCGCATCAGCATGGCCGGGTTTGACCCGTTGGTCGCGCGCGAGAGCGTGGCAGCCGACCGAGCACGCAGCAAGCAGATTGCACCCGATCAATAACCACAGGGGGAGACAAAAATGAAACGCAGATACTTCATCAAGCAACTGGCCTGCAGCACGGCGGTGGCACTGGGCCTCGCCTGCGGTGTCCACGCGCAGACGGTACTCAAGTTCAGCCATACCGACCAGCCCGGGGGCGCACGACAAAAGGCCGCCGAGTTGTTCGGGCAAAAACTCGAGCAATACACGCAGGGTCGTTACAAACTGCAGGTGTTCCCCGCCGGGCAACTGGCGAACGATCCAAAAGGGGTCGAGCAGTTGCAGTTGGGCGGCATCGATTTCACCGTGACCGGCACCGGCACCTACGCTACGCACATTCCGACGCTCAACCTGACGGCGCTGCCCTTCATCATCGAGAGTTACGAGCAGGGCTGGAAGCTGTATGACGAATCGAAGTGGATGAAAACGCAGTTTGACCTGGGGCCGGCCAAGGGCTTTCGCCATTTGTCCACGTTTGAGGCCGGTTTTCGCAGTATGACGACAAAGGATCCGCTGAGGACGCCCGATGATGCCAAGGGCAAGAAGCTGCGAAGCTTTCCCAATGAAATGATGCGCTGGCAACTTGAGGCCATGGGCTTCAACGTGGTGATCATGCCGCTGCCGGAGGTGTACCTGGCGATCCAGCAGGGCGCGGTAAGCGGGCAGGAGAATCCGATTGACACCATTTCGGCGAACAAGTTTTACGAAGTAGCACCCAACGTCACACTGACACAGCATGTGTACAGCCCGATCCCGTTGACCATTTCGGAAAAGACCTGGCAGAAGCTCTCGCCGGCCGATCGTGATGCGGTGAAAAAGGCGGCAGTCGAGGCGGCCACCTGGAGTCGCAACGAAATCCGCGACAACGACAGCCGCCTGCTCAAGGAAATGGAAGGCAAGGGCGCCAAGGTGGCACGGCCGGCCATTGATCCCTGGCGCAGGGCCGTCGCCCCCGTCTACGTCAAGGCGAAGGAAAAGTATGGCGCCGAAGTTGACGCTATTCTTGCGGACGCCGAGTCGGTGCGCAAAGCGCTACCGGCGAAATAAGCAAACGCAGGTAAGCAGGCGCCGGGCGCAGGCGGCCCGGCGCAGGGAGTTCCGTGATGTCAAGAAACATGCTTCCGTCGCAACCGGTCGCGCCGGCGCCAATCATGGCACTGGGCGCTGCTGTCGACTGGACGGTCGTCGGCATCGGTGCGGTGATGGTGGTGTTGGTGTTTTGCAATGTGCTGTTTCATGTGTTTGACCGTGACATCGCCTGGACCACCGAATTTTGCGAGATGCTGATGGTCTGGGTGACCTTTCTTGCAGCGGCCTCGGCGGCGCGGCGCGGCGCCCACATGTCGATCACCGAGTTCCTTGACATGCTGTCGGAGAGGCGCAGGCGCTGGGCCGATGCGGTAATACAAAGCGTGGTCGCCGGCGTACTCGCCATGCTCGTCTGGTACGGCATCGGTATCGTCCGTTCCAGCTGGGGAAACATCCTCACTGTGCTGGAAATCTCGATGGCATGGCAATACCTCGCCTTGCCGGTGGGCTCGGCGACAACACTGGTATTTGTGCTATTCGATCTGGTGCAGATCGCATGCGGACGGTCGCGGGAACAGCGCTATGGGACATAAGCGATGCTTACGCTGATCATTTTTTCGGTCTTTTTCGGCGTCGCGCTCGCCGGTGTCCCGCTGGTTTACGCCTTGCTGGTCACCACGGTCGGCGTCATCTGGGCGATGGGGATGTCGCATCCGCTCGAGACGATTTTCCTGTCCTACATTTCCGGTGTGGAGCCCTTCATACTGATCGCCGTGCCGCTGTTCATTTTCGGCGGCGAGTTGCTGTCGCAAGGCGGCGTCGGCAAGCGCATCGTTTCGTTCGCGCGCACGCTGTTCGGATTCCTGCCCGGGGGACTGGGCGTGGTGACCGTGGTTTCCTGCCTGATGTTCGGCGGGGTGTCCGGGTCGGCCATCGCCGATACCGCAGCGATAGGTTCGCTTATCGTGCCCACCATGGTGCAGCGTGGTTACTCGCGCGCTTTTGCGGCGGCCTTGCTGGCGGTGGCCGGAACGCTGGCGCTGCTCATGCCGCTGTCGATTCCGTTCCTGGTCTACTCGTTCATCTCCGGCGTATCGATGAGGCAGTTGTCGATGGCCGGCCTGGTGCCGGCCATCATATCGGCCATCGCGCTGATCGGCGTTTGCGTCTGGCACGGCATCAAGACCGGTTGCGACAACGGTTCGGAGCGATCGTCGCTGCGCGAGATATGGACTTCTTTCAAGGACGCCGGACCGGCGCTGCTGATGCCCGTTATCATCATCGGCGGCATCTGGTCGGGGTATTTCACCCCGACCGAGTCTGCCGCCGTCGCGGTGGTCTATGGGCTTGGCGTCTCGATGTTTCTTTACAGGGATATCGGCTGGCGCGACCTGCCGCGCCTGCTGCTTTCGGCGTTTCAGACCAGCGCAACGGTGATGGTGGTGATCGGCGCCACCGGTTGCCTCGCCTGGCTGCTCACGGTCGAGCAGGTGCCGGCGCAGCTTGCGGTGTGGGTACAGGAAGTGGCGCACCAGCAATGGGTGTTCCTGTTGCTGGTGAACTTGTCGCTGCTGGTACTGGGTATCTTCATCGAACCGCTGCCCGCGCTGTTGTTAACGGCGCCGCTGTTCCTGCCATTGGCCAAGGTCTTCAACGTCGACCTGGTGCACCTCGGGGTCGTGATGACGGCGAATCTGGCCATTGCGCTCTATACGCCGCCGGTTGGCGGCACCCTGTTCGTGGCGGCGAAGCTGGCCAATGCCGGGATAGGCGCCATTTCGCGCGCGCTCATTCCGTTTTTCGTCGCGACGCTGGTGGTGCTGGTGCTCATAACCTATATCCCGTCGCTTTCCCGATTCATGATGTGGCTCACCGCCGGCTGAGCGCACGCTTATCCGGCTAGAATGCGCACAACCATCCAGGAGTTCAGTCATGTACGTAGTCACCGTCGATTTCATCGCTAAACCCGAGCATGTCGAGGTGTTTCGCGTTGCGATGCTCAAAAATGCCAGGGCTTCGCTCACCGACGAGCCGGGCTGCCGGCAGTTCGATGTATCTGTGGTCGCCGACGATCCGGCGCACATCTTTCTGTATGAGCTCTACGACGACCGGGCGGCTTACGAAGCGCATCGGCAGACGCCGCATTTTCGAGAGTTCGATGCCGCCAGCGCGTCGCTGGTGGCGAGCAACGTCGGGCGGCACTTCTTGCGCATCTGCCCCGAGTAAATGCGGCAACCGTCTGGAAACGCCCGACTGGCGCGGGTTTCGAGGTGGTGTGCCTGGAGGTGACAATGGCTATGAGCACGCAGACCAAGACCCGTCTGCTGAAAAAATATGAGGCCGACGACGGCGTGTTTGTCCGCGTCGAGGGCGATCCGCCGCTTGATCTTTACTCGCCCTTCGGCCCGCTGATCGCGAAAACGCGCTTCCCGGACGCGCTGGTGGCACGCCTCAACGCCCATGCCGACACTGTGATTGCGCCGGACAGGAGCATGGAGTTCGTGCTGCCCGAGTCCGTGGTGTTCACGGGTGAGCCCTCGGTTGCAAGCGCGGTGGCCGCCTTCATCCGGCGCTATGTCGCAACGGTTGAACACACGCCCCTCGACAAGCTTCCCGATGCCGTCGATTTCGAGTCATTCTGGGTGGTCAGCCAGTACGCCGGCACACCGAGCCCGGTGCATTTTCATTCATCCGATATTTCCGGCGTGCTCTACCTCAAGGTTCCCGAGGTGGATGGACGCGAGGATGCCAGGACTTATATTTCGGGCCGCCGCGCCGGTTGCATTAATTTCATCATCGGCGGCAAACAGCGCTTTGCAAGATCGCTGATCAGCTTCCGCCCGCAGGTCGGTGATTTTTACGTATTCCCCGGCTGGCTGCTGCACGGCGCCGAGCCCTTCAGTGGCGGCGGCGAGCGCCGGTCGATGGCCTTCAACGCCAATATCGCCACTGACGCGCGCTGATCAGCGCCCGGCTTCACCGCGTTGGCGGGCGTGTTCGCGTGCGAGTGCTTCGAGCAGCGGACCGTGCGCCGGCATCGATTGCGCCAAGGCGAGGTTCTGCGCCTTGATCGCCTGCATCGCCAGCCAGGCCTTGTTGGCGTCGGCGAACTCGGCCATGGGGTGGTGGGTGCGCGGCAGGCGGCCGAAGCCGGTGGCAATGGCGTAAAAGCTCGCCTCCTGGAACAGCATGTGCCGCGCCCAGTCGACCATGCCGGTGTGCTCGTAGTAGGTCAGCGTCTGCGACAGCGACGAGGGCAGCGCGGCATTGCGGTTGGCGCGCCAGAAGCCGTTGTCCTCGCGCTGGTTGAGTGCGTAGTGCAGGATGATGAAGTCGCGCACTTCCTCAAAGGCCGCCGCCATGCGGGTGTTGTAGTGCTTGATCAGCGCCGCATCGAAGCTCGCGTCGGGGAAGTGGTCGAGCAACTGCTCCACGCCCTTCTGGATGAGGAACATCCCGGTGGATTCGAGCGGTTCGAGAAAACCGGCGGCGAGGCCGATGGAGACGCAGTTGCGCAGCCAGAAATTCTCGCGCCGGCCGATGCGCATGCTGATGTGGCGCGGGTCGCACTGCGCGGGGTCGGCGCCGCTATGCGTGACAAACTCGCGCGTCGCCTCTTCTGTGGAAATGAAGCGGCTGGAATAGACATAGCCGCAGCCGGTGCGGTTGGTGAGCGGGATTCGCCAGGCCCAGCCGGCGTCGAGCGCGGTGGCGCGGGTGTAGGGCGGCGGCGTCGTTTCGCGCGGCAGCGGCATCACCACGGCGGTGTCGCAAAACAGGTAGCGCGACCAGTCCACATGGCGGTCGCCGAGCGCCTTTTCGATCAGCAGCCCGGAAAAGCCGCTGCAATCGACATAGAGGTCGGCACTGAGCGCGCCGTGTTGCGCCGTACCCACCGCGCTGATGAAGCCGCGCTCGTCAAGTTTGATTTCGCCCGCCTCGTCGACGATGTGCTGCACGCCGCGGCGTTTGCCGGTTTCGGCCATGAAGGCGGCGAAAGCGCCGGCGTCGAGGTGAAAGGCGTAGCCGCCCTGCTGCGTCACGACCGAGCCGCGGGTGAGCTCGCGCGGCGCGCGCCCCAGATCGCCGAGGGTCGCCTGCAGCGAGTAGGCGGTGTAAGGCCCGTCCTTGTGCCCGAGGCGCTGGTGCCTGAGCCAGTGGTGGAACAGCGGCAGGCCCTCCACCTGGCTGGCGCCGACATGGCCGAATGGATGCCAGATCGACTCCTCGCCGCGATGCCAGTTGATGAACTTGATGCCGAGCTTGTAGGTGGCGTGGCAGCGCAGCAGGAATTCGTCCTCGGCAATACCCATCAGGCGCAGGAATCCGGTGAGTGGCGGCACTGTCGCCTCGCCGACACCGATGGTGCCGATTTGCGCCGACTCGAGCAGCGTGATGCGGCATTTGGCCGGGTCGAGGAAACGGTTCAGGTACAGCGCCGTCATCCATCCGGCGGTTCCGCCGCCGACGATCAGAATGCTTTTGATACTATTGGACATAAGCGCAATAGTACCAACAGCAGGCGCGCGCACCACGGCATTGCACGCAAAATACCTGTGTGCACCGCGCACGGTGCAACGCTTCCGCCGGACACCTCCACATCTGAAGCATCGGGAACACGTGAACGACATGGCGAAGTTCGGGCAAAGCGGACGCGACAACGAATGCGACTACCTTTGCGTCGATGCCTTCATGGCCGATGCGGTTGGCGCCAGGGCCCTGGCGAGTGCGTTTGAAACCGGCCTTGTCGACGACCTGCTGCGTCTGCAGTCCGGTGCCGCCGCCGATATTGCCGCGCGCCTGCGGCTGGAGCCCCGCGGCCTCGGCTTGCTGCTCGGCATGTTGCGCGCGAACGGCGTGCTCATCGTTGACGGCGACGGGGATTTTTGTTTTTCTGCGGAATTTACGGCGGCGCTTCGCTTTCGCGACCTGATCGAGGCGAAGCTTGATTTTTGCCGCCTCGTCGCGCCGGACTTTTTTGAGCTCTTCACCACGCTGCTCGCCGCGCCACAGGCGTTTTTCGAGCGCGCGCGCCTGTTCGAGCTGTTTGCCTACCAGCGCTGCTTTGACGCCACGCCTGAAAACGTCGCAATGACTGCGCGCTGGGTAGGCATCACCACCGCCCTGACCCGCCATGAGGCGCCGGTGGTGCTGCGCCGGCATGATTTTTCGCCGTTCCGCCGCATGCTCGACATCGGTGGCAACAGCGGCGAATTCGCGTTGCAGGTCTGCCGCCGCCACCCGTCGCTCGAAGCCACGGTGTGCGACCTGCCGCTGGTGTGCGATTTTGGTGCGGCGCATGTCGGCGCTGAGCCCGAGGCGGGCCGGATTTCCTTTCTGCGGGCCGGACGGGAGCCGGCGGCCCTGCCGCGGGGATTTGACCTGGTGACATTCAAGTCGATGCTGCATGACTGGCCCGATGCGCAGACCGACGCCTTTCTCGCACGCGCTCACGCTGCGCTTGAATCCGGCGGCAGGCTGTTGATATTCGAGCGCGGGGCGTTTGACCTCGGCGCCCAAGGGGAGGGGCAGCTGCCGTATTCGCTGATTCCGGTGGTGTTGTTCTTTCGCTCCTATCGTCCGGCGGCGGATTATGTCGCCCGCCTGCAGCGCATCGGCTTTCGCGACATTCGCGTTGAGACGGTGATGCTGGAAATGCCCTTCATGCTGATCACCGCCTCCAGATGAGCCCGCTGACGCCGGCGATGTTGCTGCGCGAGGGCGCCATGGAAGTGGTCGGTCCGGGCGAGGCGCTGTTCGACTTCTGTCTGTGGAACTATCCGTCGCGCGCACCGGCCACCGGCAAGCTGCGCTCGGTGAACCAGTTGATGAATTCTTTTGCCGCCGGGGGCATGGGCGCCAAAGCGGTCGAGGTGGTAACGGCGATTCGCGACGCCTTCGGCGCTTCGCGCACCGTCTGGGGCGTCAAGCAGGAGGGCGGCCGTATCAACTGGGAGTTGTATTTCTACGACTACGACCGATTGCAGCGCGAACGCTCGGTGACGCGCCTGCTCGAGGCGGTGCGACCCTGGATCGCCTGCGATGTCGAGGTCGGCGAGCAGTACCCGTACTTCATGTTTTCCATCGACCTTGACGCCGACCTGGTCGAGGGCAGGAAGCCGCTGGAGGAGGTGCAGATGTACATCGGCAACATCGGCAGCAGCGTGTCCTCGGGCATCTGCTATGCGGTGTCGCGCCACGCCAGGCGGCTGAAGAATTTCTATTTTTTCTTTGACGCAAAACGCGAAGCACAGCAGATCGAGGACAAGGTGCTCAGTTCGGCCTATATCGGCGACGAGGCCTTTGATGTCGCGCGGGTGCTTTGGCCGGAGTTGCGCGATTGCCAGACCATTGTGGTTTCGAACAAGCCGGACCGCGACGGCGTATACTTTTCCCGCATCGATGTGGTGCAGTTGCTGGTGTTCCTCAAGCGCCTGGCCTATCCTGAGCAGCACATCCGTTTTGTCGAGCAAAATCGCGGGCGGCTGGATCACCTGCTCTATGACGTGGGCTACGACTACCGCCTCGAAGGCGGCGAGCTGAAGATACTCAAGAGTGCCTACTATGGCGTCTTCTGAAGGGGCGGTCCGGCCGCTCACCTTTGTCCGCAAGCCCGCGCCCGGGGCGGACCCCGGCCCGGCGGCGCCCGCGGCGCTGGGGCGCTTTGATCACGACCGCTATGTGTCGATGACCATGGAGTTTCGCTGCAACCTCAAGTGCGTGCATTGCATGATAGAGGGCACCATGGACAGGCTGGCGCCGCAGACATTCGAGCAGTTTCGCCAGGTGCTTGCGCACAACCAGAGGACGCGGCAGTGGACCGGGCTCATTCTGACCGGCTCGGAGATCACACTGCACCGCGACCTGCCCGAGTGGGCGCGGCTTGCGCGCGCCAGCGGCTTTGAACGCGTGCGCATCCAGACGCACGGCATGCGCCTCGCCAGCCGGACCTACTGCGAAGAACTCATCGCCGCCGGCGTCAACGAGTTTTTCATCAGCATCACCTCGGCTGACGCGGCCAGCCATGACGCCATTACCGCCGTGCCCGGTTCCTTTGACAAAACGGTGCGCGGCCTCGAGGTGCTCGATGAGTTCGACGAGGTCCTTACCATCACCAACTCTGTCGTCACGTCGCGCAGCTTTCGCGACCTGCCGGCGCTGGTGAGAAAACTGCAGCCGCTGCGGCGCCTGGCGCAGATGGAGTTCTGGTTTTATTTTCCGATGACAGAAAAAGACGACAAGGACCTGATCGCCTCGCACCTCGAAGCCCTGCCCTACCTGCGTGAATCGATTGCGCTGCTGCGGGCGCAGGGGCGGGGCATTGAGGTGAAGAATTTTCCCGAATGCCTGCTCGGCAGTGACCGTGACGCGCTGTACAACCACCAGCCGAAGTTGCTTGTTGATCCGGCTTTCTGGACCGAGTTCATGCGCAACGGCTTTCACCAGTGCGTCTATCGCGAACAATGTGCCTCGCAGCAGTGCCTCGGCCTCAACACGGCGTATACCGGCAAATTCGGTGATCACGCCGACCGTCTGGTCCCTTTTCCGCGCTGACCGCGCGTGCCGGCCGACGGTCGCGAGTGGCGTGCGAATCGGTGGCAAACGCCTGGCCCGCAATTTTCCGACGAAATTTCAGATAAAAATATTGCGATGCAATAAATTATGCTGATTGGCTACAACGGGTGGAATCGCCTTCCTGGCTGCATCGCGGCCGGGCTGATATTTATTTAGTATGATGTATTAATTTATTATTATTGCGTTATTAGCTGTGTTAGCGAGCGCTTACATTGACCGTCATGGCGCTGCCGTGCAGGTGGTGGGAAGTAAATGTTGCGGTGCGGAAATTCTGATAATGCCAATGTCATGGTGATGCGCGGCTGCACGCTGTTGGCGACTAACAAGCCTGATCTCCGGTATGTGACAAAATTCACAGTCGCGGCCAAAAAACAAGAAACATATTTCGTGCCAAACACTTCTATTGCAGCAGGCAATACCTTATTCTTCAGCGTGGTCTAGCGTACATATGCGGTCCCGGTTGCGGTATTGCTGCCAGAAAAATAACTTCGGAAAATCAAATGCCTACCTTGCTTTTCTACGACAAGCCAGTGCCCTTGAATGCGGATGTCCATCTGAAGTCACGCCTCGGCTCCCTTGGCGGGAATTACAGTTTCTCGGCCAGCACTAATTCCATTCCTCTGGCGGCGGTGGAGTTTTTCGATTCCGCGCGTGAGTATCCGCTCGCGTTCACCGGCCAGAACGCCGGCGCCCTGTTTCCGATCGCCTTGCTCGGTGTGCGGCATAACGAAAATCTTTTTGTCGGCGAGGACGGACGCTGGGACGGGACCTACATTCCGGCGTTTGTGCGCCGTTATCCCTTTGTGCTGGCTGAAAAGCAGGATGCCGAAGACTTCAACGTCTACCTTGACGAGTCCTACCCGGGCCTCAATGCCCAGGACGGCGAGCGACTGTTCACCGATGATGGCGAGCAGACGCCGATGCTCAAGCAGGCGCTGGAATTCCTCAGCACCTACCAGGGCGAGATCAAGCGCACACGCATGTTCGTAGAGCGTCTGCAGGAACTCAACCTGTTGGTCCCGAGGGTGCTCGAGGTCGTCCGCAGCAACGCCGAACCGCTGGTGCTGCAGGGCTTCAGCGTGGTTGACGAGGAAAAACTGGCTGTGCTCGGCGATGCCGATCTGCTCGGCCTTGCGCGCAATGGTTACCTCAGCTGGATCTATGCGCACCTGATGTCGCTAGGTAACGTGCAACGTCTGTCGGCCCGGCTCGACGCGCGTCTATCGGCTGCAACGACTGCGGGCGAGACGCCGCCGGCCGCGACCGATGCACCCGCAGCCGCAACGTCGCGGGCTACGGCTTCGAAGAAAAAGCACTGAGGCCTGAGGCCTGAATCCGCGCCCGGCATGAATGGGCCGCCGGCGTGTAGAACGATGTGATATGGCTGTGACAGTTGGCTTTGACACTTGGGTGGGTGATTGGGACATGCGCAGCTACGGTAAAAGCGGACGTTTGATGCTGGCAGGCGCGACTTTGCTCCTCGGGGGGCTGGCGTTGCCGTCCTGGGCCGAGGATCTGGCAGAAATCTATGCCTTGTCCAAGCAAAGCGATCCGAAGTACCGGGCGGCGCGCTTTGATTTTGAGGCGGCCGCTTTTGCCGAGCCGCAGGCGCTTGCCGCCTTGCTGCCCTCGGCGACCTACGAGTACGGCACCATCGAAACAAAGCAGAAGATATTGAGCAGTGCAAACGCGGTTTATGCGACCGGGATGTCCAAATATGCGAGCGACAACCAGACGCTCACCATAACGCAGCCGATATTCAAGCTCTCTGCATGGCGTGGTTACGAACAATCCAAGACCAAGGTCAAGCAGGCGGGCTCGACCTTTGCCGCCGCCGAACAGGATTTGATGCTTCGTGTGGCGACGGCCTATCTCAGCGTGCTGGCGGCCCAGGATGGACTGGGTTTTTCCGGGGCCGAGCGCGATGCGATCAAACGTCAGCTCGACCTCGTACAGCAGCGCTTTTCCAGCGGCCTTGTGGCGATCGCGGCCCTGCATGAAGCGAGGGCGCGTTTTGCCATCAAGGAGGCTGATGTCGTGGCCGCCCAGAACGATCTTGATGACAAGCAGCAGGCATTGCGTGAGCTGACCGGAAAGGTGTTTTCGTCGTTGAAGGCGCTCCCGGAGACCATCCCGTTGGGCAAGCCCGAGCCCGCGGAAATGAGCCACTGGGTCGAGTCGGCGCTAAAACAGAACCTGTTGCTCGAGGCGCGCCGCCAAACGGTGGAAATCGCCCGCCAGGAAATCGAGCGTCAGCGCGCCGCGCACTACCCGGTGGTCGACATTGTCGGTACCAACAATCGCAAGGCGACAGGCGGCAGCCTGTTCGGCGGCGGCAGCAACGTCGAGACGACAGACTTGATGCTGCGCATCAACGTGCCTTTGTATGCGGGCGGCCTGCCGACGGCGATGACCGGCGAGTCAATGAAACGCTATTACAGCTCGCTCGAGGACCTCGAGCGCGATTCGCGCCAGACCGAGCGCCAGGCACGTGCCGCGTTTCAGGGTGTGACCGGCGGCATTGTGCGGGTCACGGCGCTGGCGCAGGGGGTGGTTTCTTCCGAGAGCGCGCGCGAACTCAAGGTCGAGGGCCTCAAGGCCGGGCTTGAAACGGTATTGCAGGTGCTCGATGCCGAACGTGACCTCTATGCTGCAAAGCGCGATTCCGCCAAGGCACGCTACGATTTTTTGCTAAACAAGTTGCGTTTGAAACAGGCGGTGGGGACGCTCGGCGAAGAGGATCTCGCCGCGATCAGCAGTCTGATGAAGTAATGCCCGGAAACCGAAGCGGGGTGGACATCACACCGCATCGAGTCGTTTTGGTTTTATAACAAGGATTCTTTTTTGGCGCGTAGCTCTTTCTCGACGGCATTGACGACTCTGGCGGCATCTGTGGCCAGGGTTTTCCGCACGCCCGGAAAATTGCAGGCCCCCGGCCAGCGCAAGGCGCTGTTTGAGCCGATGGAGCAGCGTTTCCTGCTGTCTGCGGACGTCCCCGTTCCGCCGCCTCCGCCGCCGGCGCAGCCGCTGCCGGCGATCGAAATGCCGCTGGTGACCCTGCCCGGCGCCCAGTCGGTGCCGATAAGCGCGGCCTCGGTGCCGGCGCAATATTCGATTGGAGGTGATGCACAGCAATCGGCGGCCGACCCCGCCCTGGACGAATCCGACCCGGGTGGCATTCTTGCCACGACCCCTTCGATCGTGCAGATCGATACCACCATGCAAACAGCCGGGGCCGTCGTTCCGGCGGGGAAGACTGGTACGGCAGCTCTTACAAGTTTCGCTACTTCAACTGATACGGATGCTGCAGCCTCGAGACAGGCGACAAGCGGGACGGCGACGTCAGACGGCGCGGCGGTACAATCCGAGGTCCTCGCACCCGCTGCGGCGCAGGTGCTCTTCGCTCCGGCAGTCGCAGTGGCGCCGGAGCGGATGGCGCTGATGTCGTATGCCGCGTACGCGCAAAGCCAGCCGGCGCCAAACCAGGTGATTTTTGTTGATGCGGCCGTTACCAACTACGAGGCCCTGGTACGCAGTATTGCCAGTTTCGGTGCCCATGATCAGGCCGCACTACTGGATGCGCACCTGCAAACGAGCGGTGCAGGGAACGAGTCCGCTGCGCCGGTGCAAACCGCCCTCCCCGCGATTGATGCGGTCAGGGCCGCGCCGGCGTCTGGTACAGCCGTCGCTGCCGTGGCCCCTGAAATCCTGGTGTCTCGCTACGGCGACATCGAGGTGGTGGTTCTCGATTCGCGTTTCGACGGCGTAGACCAGATCACTGACGTGCTGTCCGCCTATCACGGGCTTGCTGCGGTGCAGGTGTTGTCGCACGGTGCCAGCGGCGCCTTGCGACTTGGCAACACCGTTCTCAACGACAGCAAGCTCGAACTCGACAGAGCCCGTATCGCAACATGGGGCACGGCGCTTCGTCCCGGCGGCGATATCCTGCTCTATGGTTGCGATCTGGCACAGGGCGCAGCGGGTATGGATTTCGTTGGCAGTCTTGCCAACGCGACCGGCGCCGATGTTGCGGCCTCCTCGGACCGCACCGGCGGCAGCGCCGTCGGCGGCGACTGGAATCTCGAATACAGCACCGGCACGGTAGAGACGCAGCCGGTGTTCTCCGCCGACGCGCTCAGCGGCTATGACTACACACTGGACATCCAGCTCGGCTCCGTGTTCGCCGATTCTCTTGCCAGCACCAGCCGTGATATCGCCGAAGGCGTCACGGGCAGCGACACGCTGATCGGCCTGACAGGAGACGACGCTTACGTCTTTTTTGATGATTTCGGCAGCGACACGGTCAGCGAGAATACCAACGAGGGCACCGACACACTCGATTTCTCCGCCGTCAATCACGACCTCGTTTTCACTATCAACAACGATGGCAGCATTGTCGTGGTCGACAGCAGCAATCCGCTCAACGTTGTCCAGGCCAGCAATGTTGAAAACCTGATTGGCGGTTCTGGCAGCAACCGCTACATTTTCCTCGGCACGCGCGGGCTGGCGGGAACCATCACCGGCACCGACGGTGGTCAGACCATCCTCGATTACAGCGCTTACGCCCTGGCGGTGACGGTCAATCTGCAGGCGCAGACGGCGAGCGGCACCGCCGGCGTGGTCGGTGCGACTTCAATCATCGGCAGCCAGCTCAATGGCCTCCTCGGCGGCAATTCCCTTATTGGCGTCAGTAGCGAGCGCACCTGGAACATCACCGGCGCCAACGCCGGCAATGTCAACGCCGTCAGCTTCAGCGGGATCCAGACCATCACTGCAGGCTCGACTCTGGATGTTCTGAGTTACGCCGGCTATCCGACTAGTGGTGCTTCAGCCGGCGTGAGTGTCAATCTCGCGTCCGGTTCTGCGACCGGGTTTTCGCTTGTGAGCGGTTTCCGCAATGTGACGGGGTCCGAATTCAACGACGCGCTGACCGGTGACGCCAACGACAACGTACTAAGCGGCGGAGCCGGCAACAACATTCTGGTCGGCGGCGGCGGTGTTGATACGGTCATGGAGGACCGGGACGCTGATTTCACGCTAACAGACGGTGACCTGAAGATGTTCACGGTCGGTACCAGCACGCAGACCGGCAAGGACACGTTGACCGGCATCACCAACGCGCGTATCACCGGCGGGGATGGCAACAACATCATTGACGCGCACCTGTACACGCTCGGCAAGGTTACTCTGGACGGCGGTGACGGTAACGACACGCTCAAGGGCGGATCGGGAGATGACATTCTTACCGGCGGGGATGGTATCGACGCCCTCGACGGCGGCGGCGGAACCAACAATACGGTGCGCGAATTTGGCAACAATCGCTTTATCCTGACCAGCACGACGCTGGACATGGCCGAAGGCACCAACGCCGTGCAGACGGTCACGCTTGGTGCTGGAGTGACTGCGGGTTCTTTCACGCTAACCTATGAAGGCCAGACGACGGGGGCCATCCGCTACAACGCATCGGCGCAACTGGTCAAGAATGAATTGCTCAGCCTGTCCGGCATAGGCACCGCCGACGTTTCCGTCGTCAAGGCCGCAAACGTGTGGACCATCACCTTCACCGGCAACCTCGGTGGTAAGCCGATCTCGGCAATTACCGCGATCCAGGCCCTCACCGGTGGCGGCGTTACGGTCGCGACCGCCATGGCCGGCGCGGTGGCGAACAATACGCTCGCCAATATCCAGAAGGCGGATTTGATTGGCGGGATCGGTGACAACCTGATGGATGCCTCGGCGTTCGGTGGTTCGGTTACGCTGACCGGCGGCGCCGGTAACGACACCCTCATTGGCAGCGCGTTTGCCGACGTCCTCAACGGCGGCTCAGGCAACGACAGGATTACCGGTAATGGTGGCGGTGGTGGTATGGACCTCATCAACGGCGGTGGCGATGTGGACACTGCGATCGGCTTCGGTTCGGGCAATGTCGATATGACCCTGACCAATTCGACGCTGACCATAGGCACGGACGCGGCAACGCTCACGGGAATAGAGTTGGCCGAGTTGACCGGCGGCGCTCTGGGCAACAGGATCGTTGCGAGCGCTTTCAGTGGCATCAGCGCGGGAAGTGACCTGGGCTTCCTCAATAACGGCAGGGGCGTCGCGGATCACGCGAGTCTGCCGGAACTGCGCATCCGGATGTCCAATAACGTGTCCGTCGATGTCGACATCACGTTTGCGAATACCTTACAGCAGTTGTTCGACACAATCCATGCTGCCAACGCCCACCTGACTGCCATTCTGAACCCGAATGGCACGGCGATCCTCATTTCGGATGATCTGGGCGGCACGACGCAGATTCAAGTTAGCGCCCTGAACGGGTCTACTGCGGCGGCTGACCTGGGCATACTCAAGACTGGTTCGACGACGGCGCTGACTGGCGATGCCTTGGTAGGCGGGCACGTGCGCCTTGACGGCGGCGGCGGCAACGACACCCTGACTGGTACTACAGGCGACGATATCTTCATTGGTGGCGCGGGCGCGGATGACATTACCGGTGGCGGTGGCAACGACACACTGATCGAATCGCGCGCGACCGGCACTGCTGCGACGAATTTCACACTGACCAACGCCAGTCTGATAATAGGCAGCGAGGGTACGGACACGCTGTCCGGGATCAAGCATGCGTATTTCACCGGTACCGCGTACGCCGAAACCCTGGACGCATCGGCCTTCACGCTCGGTTCGGTCACACTGGTCTCCGGTCGTGGAGCCGATACGCTGAAGGGCACGTCGTTCGCCGACACTTTCCTGGTCGACGTTACCGGTCTGGTGTCAGGCACGGATCACGTTACCGTCGATATCGGCGGCGGCAGCCTTGGTGACGTGGTCACCATCCTGGGCACCTCTGGCATACACCAGTCCGATCTGGACTGGATCACCTGGTCGGCCGGGTTCGCGGACATCGAACTTACCGATGGCGACCTGAAGGAGAATATTTCCACGAATGGTCGCAATATCACGATCAAAGCGACTGATATCGACCTGAACGGCTTTACCATTGATTCTCACATCGGCAACGTCGCGGGCAATATAACGCTCAAGGGCCGCAACATCGTCATCGACCAGGGCGCAAAGGTGCTCGCCAAGGCCGATTCGGGCGGCACCGACGGCAATATCACCATCACCGCGGCTGACGACCGCAACTTGTTCACCGGGCTTGGTTTTTTTAATCGCGAATACAACGAGACGACAGTCAAGATAGGTGGCGCATCCAGTAGCGATGGCGCGACCATCAAAGGCGGCAACGTCACGGTTACCGCGACGGCCAAGGTGCTGCGCTATGACGTTGACAACGTCAAGCCGCTTGCCGGTGCTAAATGGCTCAGCGGCGGCTTTGATGATTTGGTACAGAGCATCGTTGGCGGTGTGGAAGGTTTCTCGCTGTTTTCGGCGAACTCCTACTCCACCTCCATCGCGACCATTGATATCGGCAAGGCGGCGATTGTAGAAGCGGCGAATTTTGTCGCCCACGCCACCGCCGACGGCAGGGTTGCTCCCATGCCGACGGTCGCGCTGGTGTTCGGGGCTGCGCTCGGTATCGTCGAAACCACGGCGCGGGTGCAGGTCGACGGCTCTATCACGACTACTGGTGATCTGACGCTGCGCGCGACATCGATCAATGTCGCCAATGTGGTTTCACGGCCTTCGGTGATCGCCGGCTTTACAGTCGCAGCTGCGGTAAGCGTCATCAATTCGAACGCCAATGCGGTGATCTCGGATACCGGACAGGTCACGGTAGGCGGCAACCTGTTTGTCAAGAGCGAGACCACGGACAGTAACCGCACCCTTGCCAATGCCATTTCCGGCCTTGATGGCAAGGTTGCTATCTCATTCGCGCTGGCGTTTGAACATGGCAACACCAATGCGCACCTTGACGGCAAGGCCGACGTCGCCGGTTTCATCGAGGTCGATGCCTCGACGAAAAAGACGCCAGTCGAGCTCAAGCTCAACAAGATCGGGTATATCCCGACGGTGGTGGCGAGCATTCCGCAGCTGGTATCGGGCATCAAGGCATACTCGGCAACCGGGCAGAATTCTACCGGGGACTTCGTCGAGGACGTACAGGCAACGGCCAAGGACCTGCAGAAGTCCCTCATCGGTTTCAATGCCGCGAAAAAAGCGGCAGTTGACGCACTCAAAGCAAAATTCAAGTTGGGCGGACCGCCCACCAGCAATAATTATGATGTGTCCGGTGCGTTCGCCGGTGCAATCGACACCAACAATGCCGACGCGCGCATCGGTGATGGCGTCACCTCCAATGGCAGAACCGATGTCGAGGCCGACAGCTATATTTCGGTGACCGCGAAAGTCGAAGCGCGCCCGGATGTTTCCTCAGTGGCAAAGTCGATCAACTCGGCGCAAACCCGCAACGATGCGCTGTATGGTCCTTTTGAGGAAGGCTCCAAGCAAGAGGGCTATGAGGCCACTGCCGAAGAGGCTAAAAACGGCGGCGCGATTTCGGTCAGCTTTGGCGTGTACATGAATACTGCAAGCGCGACCATTGCCGGCGATGCCGATGTCGACAGCAAGAGCAAAATTACGGTCAGCGCCAATACGCTCAACCAGATTGATCCGACTTCTCTATGGGGCGCCAATCTCATCTCGCCTTTCGGCAAGACCGATGCCACGCACACCACCGCAGAGACCGGCTTCGTCGCTGTACACAACGGCGACACGATCGAGGTCAAGGATGGGCACGACCAGGGTAAGGGCGAAAAGGGCAACTGGTACCAGTACCTCGGCAGCACCCCGACGATCAGCATCAATCTGGGTGCAGAGGATTACACCGATTTAACCCGCTGGAAGGACTTGGGTAGCAAAGAAAAGAAAATCAAGGACGAATTTGCCGGCAATCTGACCGGCTATCTCAACGACAACCTTGGTCTTGACGATAACCTTGTCGACTCCTGGAGCCAGTCCTCGGCTTCGGGCCAGAAAAAGACCAAAGCCGGTTCATTCACCGCGCTGGTGCTGGTGCATGAGGCCAGCGCCATCATCAAAAATAGCGCGCAGGTCAATCAGGACATCGACGGTGTGACCGGTACCGACAACTTCCGCAGCGGTAACCAGGAAGTCGTCGTTTCCGCCTCCAGCGTCAACCAGGCCGTCAACCTGGTCGGTAATTTCAAGACGCCTTCATTTGGTGGCACCGAGGCGGCGCAGTGGAAGCAGGGCGGCAGTTATTCGTCACCAGGGTTGGGGATGTCGTCAGCGCGGGACGGGTCCGCAGCCGGCGGCGCGCTGGGGTTTTACTGGTACGGCAACGATGTCACGGCCAAAATAGAAGATGGTGTGACGCTGTACGGCGACAGCCTCAAGGTCACTGCCGACACGCTCGACCTTGCGGTGGTATTGGCGGCCTCGGGTGGCAAGGCCGACAAGTCTGCATTCACCGGCACGCTGGCCGCCAGCGTCATCGTCAACACCACGCTGGCGCAAATCGATAATGGCGCAGTGATTACCGTCGGCAGCAAGGTGCTTAGCGACCCTGATGCCGCCGGCGCCTCGCTGCTCGTGCGCGCCAAGGATACGGCCTACGCTATATCAATCGCAGGGTCGGTATCGGTATCGGAGCAGTCCGGTACCGGCGTGTCCTTCGCCGTCAACACGCTGGTGCGCGATACCGAGGCGCTGATCGGCAGCCGGCTCGGCGACAACGTGGTGGGCACGCGCGGATCGGTCACCGCCAGCGGTGACGTAAAAATCAATGCTTCGAACGGCGGCTTTGTTGGCAGTTTTGCCATCGCCGGGGCGGCTGCCACCAGCAAGCCAGGCGGGGGTAGCGCTCCGGCAGCGCCGCCGCCAACGCCGCCCTCCAAGCCTGCCGGCACCGGAGGGACCCAGGGTTCTGATGGCACGACGCAGGGCAACGCAGCACTCAGTTCCTGGCAGGGGAATTTCGCCGCGGTTCTGGCGGAAATGGCCAGCAAGAAGAACCCGGCCGGCGATTCAACCGCCAAGGCGCCGGCGCAAACCGCCGAGGCGGCCGCGGATACGGCCAAACCCTCAAAGGATTCTGCCATGTCCGGCTCGGTCACGGTGAATATCGCGATCGACAATGCCCGCGCCTATATTCGTAATGCCGGTACGGTCAGCGCCGCCAAAGTAACGGTCAATTCCAGCAACGACACGGCGCTCGTTTCACTGGCCGGTGCCGTGTCTTATACCAGCCCCGGCGATCCGAGCAAGGCTTCCTCGGCGGTGAGCGGAACGCTCGGATTCAATTTTGCAATGGGGACGACCGAAGCTTTCATCGATGGCGCGACGTCAGTTGCTGCCACACGGCTTGATATCACGGCCACACGCGGCGGCTCCATTGTGTCGATGGGCGCGGCGGTTGGCGGCGCGACGGGCAAGAACGGCAGTGCCGGCTCCGGTTCCATCGGCGTCGTCTGGACGCAATACACCACCAGCGCGCGCCTCGCCAATACCATTGGCACTGTGACCGGTGCGGTAACTGTCGACGCCCGGGACGGGACCAACATCGTCATGGTCGGCGGTTCGGGCGCGTTTGGCGGCAAGGGCGGCTACGGCGTCGGCGTCTCGTTCGGCAATATTTCGAACGCCGTCACGGCGAGTATCAGCGATGTTTCCAGCCTGAAGCACACCGGTGCGTTGACGGTCAACGCGCGCAGCGACGCGACAATCACCAACGTAACCGGTTCGGTTGGTGTGGCTACCGGCGGTGGTTCGCCCGATGCCACGGCTGTGGGCGGCACGGTATCAGTCAATTTGGTCAGGAACACCGTTTCCGCGCTTATCCGCAACACCACGACCACGACGGACTCCAGCGGCGACGTCAGTGTTACCGCCGATGACAATGCCGCCATCTACGCTTTTTCGGGTGGTTTTGCCGTGGGCAAAAGTGCCGGCTACGGCATTGCGGTCGGCCTCAATGCGGTCGGTAATACCGTCAGCGCCGCCATCGAAAATTCAACGCTGCGCACCACCGGTAAAACCACGGTGTTGGCTACTGAGCGGGCAACTATCGTTTCGGTGGCGATCGGCGCAGCGGGGTCGGAAAAATCGGCTGTCGCCGGTTCGTCCGCGATCAACGCCATCGTCAACACGGTTGACGCGCATATCAAGGGTTCTACGGTGCTTGCCGGAGGAACGATTGCTGTCAACGCCATCGACAAGGCCACGCTGATTTCCGTTTCGGGCGGGCTCGGCGTCGGGCGGTCGGCAAGCGGCGTGGGTGTGTCGATCAGCTGGAACCGCGTCAGCAACGGCATAGCCGCGTCGATTGAGAATTCGACGGTCACGTCAACGACCGGATCGGTCAACCTGCTGGCCGTATCAACGCCGTTTCTGGTCGGGGTCGGTGCGGCTGGCGGATTCAGCACTCAGGCCACGGGTGGTGCCGGCGCGCTGACCATCAACTCGATTGCCAATGCCGTAGACGCGCACATCATCGCCAACTCGACTGTGACCGCGACCGCCGGCGATGTCACCGTGACGGCAAGCGAAGCTTCAAGCATGGTGGTGACTGCGTTTGCCATAGGTGGTAGTTCGAGCGGCGGGGCGATAGGCGCGCTGTTCGCCTACAACTACGTCGGCACCACCGGCGACGCCGCCGACCCCAATGTCATCACCCTGGCCGACGGCACCGCTCCCGGAACCAAGTCGGCGCAAGTGGCTGATGCAGATACGGCGACCGCAAGCAACGTCAAGGCCTATATCGATGCGTCGATGGTCACAGCCGGCGGCAAGGTTTCGGTATTGGCGGGTTTTGACGACCCGACCAAGCAGGCAAACGGCAGCCCGGCCCTGGGGGCTACCAAGCCGCTGGATACTTCCACCGTGGTTACCACGGCCAATACGCTGACCATTGCCGGTCATGGCCTGAATACCGGTGACGAGGTTGACTACGGCAACGGTGGCGGCGCGGGCATAGGCGGGCTGACTTCGGGCAGTGCAACCAAGTACTACGTCATCAAGGTCGACGCCAATACCATCAAGCTGGCGGCCTCGCAGGACGATGCATTGGCAGGCATCGCGAAGAATCTCGGTTCAACCGGCAATAACCTGCAGTCGTTGCACGCCACTACGTCCGGCTCGACATATTCTGTAGCGTCCTCTGCGGTGAAAGTAGATGATCCTCTGGCCGATACCATTGTCTTCAGCAGTAATCACGGCATGGCAACCGGCGATGCGGTGGTCTATCGCAATGGCGGCGGCGGCAGCATAGGCGGCCTCACTGAGGGCGAAACTTACTACGTCATCAATGTTGATAGCACCCATGTGCGTCTTGCCACGACCCTGAGTGATGCCACCGCCACGGCCAAGCGGCCCATCCTGCTGACATCGGCGGGTACCGGCTCGTCGCAGGGCCTGCAAACCCGGCCTGGCTCGTTCAGCACCGGAGGCATAACCGTAGACCTGGGCACGCAGCAGGGTGGGCAGATTATCAGCGTTACGGCGGCCGGTGCGGGTGGAAAGGGCGCCGGCGGCGCCGGCGCGGTTTCGCTTAACTTCGTGCGCATGAACGTTGATGCGCATATTTCGAACACCGGGTCGGGCCAGTCGGTAACCGCGGCAAACAATGTCAGCGTCCTCGCAAATGACGTTTCCCGGATCTACTCCGGCACGGGGGCACTGGGCCTTTCTCTAGGCAATGGCACTGCGATTAACGCCTCGGTCGGTGTGAATGACATCCGCAATTCGGTGGTGGCACGTATAGATGGCGCGAAAGTGTCGTCATCGGCCGGGAATGTGACGGTCGGCTCAACCGAGGACGCGCGCATTATCAATGTCGTGGTCGGTGGCGCGGGATCGAGCAGCGGCAACGCCTTCGGCGGGTCTTTTGCGATCAACAATATCAAGACCACTGTTGATGCTCACATCAAGGCCGTCGGTTCGACGGCTTCTGATGTGAGCGCCAACGGTACAGTATCGGTGCTTGCCAAAGACACGGCATCGATCGCCACGCTCGCCGGCAATGTCAGTGTGTCGTTCAGCGGAACTGCCGCCGTCGGCGTCGCTTTCGCGGTAAACAGCGTCCAGGACACCGTCACTGCGATCATTGATGGTTCGACCATCGCGGCCTCCACCGGCGATATTATTGTTGATGCGACGTTTGGAAAGCCGACGTCCCTTCCTCCGGGTCTTGATGTGCAAATCGCTGCGATGGCGATCGCTGGTAGCGGCGGACCAACGTTCTCCGGCGCCGGTTCAGCGGCACTTAACTGGGTGCGCAATACCGTCGAGGCGAAGGTTGCCAATATCGGTAACATCAAGTCCGGCGACGAGGTCAGTGCGGTCAACGGCAAGCTCAGCGTAACCGCGAGCGATAACTCGACCATCAATGCCCTGGCCGGGGCGGTGGCTATTGCCGGCATTGGCGCCAAGGGTTCGGCCGGCGCCGTCGGCGCGTCTGTCGCCTATAACTACCTCGGCGGGGACCCGAACAATCCGACCTCGACCAGTAATAACGTGGTGCGCGCCTCGATCGAGAACGTCACCGGCAGCATCAAGGCAAGACAGGTCGTCGTTACGGCCACCTACAACGGCCAGATCAACAACATCACCATCGCCGGTGCGGCCGCCGGATCGTCGAGTAACAGCTTTGCGCTTGGCGGTTCGGTGTCGATCAACAAGATTCGCAACACCACGGATGCCCACATTTCCGGCGCGAGCAGTCTTACGACCACCGGGACCTTAGCGCAGAGTGTGCTGGTGCAAGCCCAGGATAGCTCGCACATCTGGGTTCTGGCTGGCGGTGTTGGCATCGCCATTGCCACCGGTTCAGGTGGCTCCGGTGCCGCCGGTGTCGCGGCGGCGTCCAATGAAATTACCGGCACGATTACAGCTTATATAGCGGATTCTCAGGTTACTTCCGCCGGCGGTGTCGAGATCAGCGCCAGTTCTACCTCATCCATCGCGGCGCTTACCTTTGGTGTCGCAGTGGCGGTGGGAACCGGTGGCGGTGGACTTGCCGGGTCGGGTGCGGGTGCGGGTTCGGGCAATACCGTCCGCAACACCGTGTCGAGCTCCATTCGAAACAGCCTTGCCGCAAACGGCAAAGGCGTGACGGCCAATGGCGGCAAGCTCGTCCTCACCGCAACGGACAACGTCAACATCATGGCGGGGGCCGGCGCTTTGGGGTTTGGCGGTTCATTCGGCTCGGGCGGCGGTGTCGGCGCCTCGGTCGGCATTTCGGTGTCCACCAACGATATCGCGAATACGACCAGCGCCTATATAGACAGTGCTACGGTAAGCGATGCCGGAAACAACATCGAACTGTCTGCTAACGAAACGGCGAGCATTTACGCTGTCACGATAGGCGGTTCGGTCGCCGGTGCTGGCGGTACCGGCGGTGGGGCTGCAGCTGCGCTCGCCGGTGCCGGCTCGGGCAATAAGATCAAGAACAAGACGCTCGCTTATATCAGCAATAACAGCGTGGTCACCACGACGGGCGGTAGCAGTTCGGTCAAGCTGGCGGCGACTGATAGCAGCACGCTCAGCGCGATTGCCGGCGGCTTCGCCGGTGCGGGGTCCGGCGGCGCGGGCGGCGGGGTTTCCGGTTCGCTGGGCGCCGCGGCTGCGACCAACGTTATCGAGAATGAGGTCAAAGCCTACGTCGACACCTCCAAGGTGGCGTCAGCCGGTTCGGTTGAACTGACGGCGAACCAGACGGGTGTAATCGCGACGCTGAGCATTGGCGCCGCAGTGGCCGGCGCCGGTGGAACGGGTGGCGGCTTCGCCGGTTCGGCAGCGGGGTCCGGTTCAGGCAATACGGTCAAAAATACCGTGGCGGCGTATGTCGCGGGCAGCAACGGCGCGACCAACGGTGTCACGGCATCCGGTGGTGCGGTGAAACTGACGGCAACCGACGCGACAACCGTTGTTGCTTCGGCGGGCAGCCTGGCTATCAGCGGCGCCGGCGGCGCCGGTGGCGGTGGCGCGGTGGCGGTGGGCGTATCCAGCGCGAATAACAATGTTGCAAACACGGTCAGCGCGTATATCGACAGTTCGACGGTGACCGCGAATGCCGGCAACACTATCGAGTTGTCCGCAAATGAGACCGCGGTGGTTACAGCAATGACGCTGGGCGGTTCTGTCGCAGGTGCCGGCGGTGCTGGCGGTGGGGCTGCGGTGGCGGCCGCAGGTGCCGGTTCCAACAATACCGTCAAGAACAAGGTCTGGTCCTACGTCGCCAATAACAGCGTCGTGACGACGACCGGCGGCGGCTCGATAAAGCTGACGGCCAGCGACAGCAGTTCGATTGGCGCAATCGCCGGCGGGCTGGCCGGTTCGGGTGCCGGTGGCGCCGGTGGCGGCGCTGCGGGTTCTCTCGGTGCGGCAGCGGCGACCAGTACCATTGAGAACCAGGTCAAGGCCTACATCGACACATCGAAGGTCACCTCTTCAGGCGCGATAGAGTTGTCTGCGACCGAGACGGGTACGATTGCCACCCTGAGCATAGGTGCCGCTGTTGCAGGCGCAGGTGGTGCCGGCGGTGGTTTCGCTGGCTCTGCTGCAGGCTCCGGCTCAGGGGCGACGGTCAAGAACACCATCGCTGCCTACATATTCGGGAGCAGTGGCACGACCAACGCCGTGAGCGCGACCGGCGGCGCCATAAAGCTTACCGCGACAGATTCCACACTGATTGTTTCGACCGCCGGCAGCCTGGCGATTGCCGGTGCCGGTGGCGCAGGCGGTGGCGCTGCGGTTGCCGTCGGCATATCGAGCGCTACCAACGATGTCGCCAATACCGTCAGCGCCTATATTGACAGTTCAACCGTCACTGCGAGTGCAAACACCATCGAGTTGACGGCAAGCGAGAGCGCCCAGGTCCATGCGCTGACCTTGGGGGGCTCGTTTGCCGGCAGCGGTGGGGCAGGCGGCGGTGTTTCGCTTGCTGCGGCGGGAGCCGATTCGCATAACACGGTAAAGAACAAGGTTTATGCCTACATCAGCAATGGCAGCAACGTCACTACCACGGCGAGCGGAACCGTAAAACTTACGGCCTCGGACACCAGCACCATCCTCGCGGTTGGCGGCGGCCTGGCCGGATCGGGTGCCGGTGGCGCCGGTGGCGGCGCTGCCGGTTCGCTCGGTGCCGCAGACTCAACCAACGTTGTGCAAAATGAAATCAAGGCCTATATCGACGCATCGAAGCTGACGTCGGCAGGTGGTTTGGAGTTGAGCGCAACTGAAACGGGCTATGTGACCGCTGTTACCCTTGGCGCTGCGGTGGCAGGAGCAGGCGGCGCGGGCGGTGGCTTTGGTGGTTCGGCGGCTGGTTCGGGATCGGGCAACACGGTCACCAATACCGTCGCCTCGTACATCTCGAACAGTATTGGTACCAACAAAGGTGTCAGCGCCAGCGGCGGAGCGATCAAGCTAGTTGCCACGGATGCTACGCAAATTGTCGCCACGGCCGGCAGCCTGGCAATCGCCGGCGCGGGTGGGGCGGGCGGCGGCGGCGCGGTCGCAATAGGTATTGCGGCGGCGACCAACAGCATCAGCAATTCGGTCAGCGCTTATTTCTCCAATTCCAGCGTAACGGCGACCGGTCAGAACATCGAGCTTAGCGCAACCGAATCTGCCGCAATCTACGCCATGACCATTGGCGGCACGCTTGCCGGCAGCGGTGGTGCAGGCGGCGGCATATCGGCGTCGGCAGCTGGTGCGGGATCGGGCAATACCGTCAATAACACAGTGCTAACGTACATCGGGGCGAACAGCGATGTGTCCAAAACGGGCGCCGGCTGGATCAAGCTTACGGCCTCGGACAGCAGTTCCATCATTGCGGTTGCCGGCAGCCTGGCGCTTTCGGGTGCGGGCGGTGCGGGCGGTGGTGCGGCCGGTTCGCTCGGCGTGTCGTCCGCGACCAACGTCATCGGGAATCAGGTCAAGTCCTATATTGACCTGGCGAAAGTGACGTCGGCAGGCGGCATTGAACTCAGTGCGACCGAAACCGGAATTATTTCCGTCTGGACCATGGGCGGTGCCCTCGCGGGCGCCGGCGGCGCCGGCGGTGGTGGCGCGGCCAGCATGGCTGGGGCGGGATCGAAGAACACGGTCGCCAACACCCTTGCAGCCTATATCTCGAACAGCGACGCTGCGACGCGGGGTGTGAGTGCGACCGGCGGTGCGATCAAGCTCACCGCCAGCGACACCACCAGCATTACCGCCGATGCGGGCGGTTACAGCATCGCGGTATCTGGCGGCGCGGGCGGCGGCGTGTCCGGTTCGCTCGGTGTCGCGGCCTCGGACAATGACGTGCGCAACAACGTCAGCGCCTACGTCGACAATGCCAGCGTGACCGCCACAAATGCGAACATCGAGTTGCTTGCAAACGAGGCGGCCTCTATCAAGGCCGTCAGTATCGGCGCCGCGCTGGCTGGCGCCGGCGGGGCAGGCGGCGGCGGTGCACTGGGCGCGGCAGGTTCCGGTTCTAACAACATAATCAAGAACAACGTTCTCGCATACGTGCGCGCAAACAGCGTTGTCAGCACCAGCGGCAGCGGTACCATCAAGCTGACTGCCACGGACAGCAGCGCGATTTCTGCCAACGGCGGTGGCGTAGGCATTGCGGTTTCCGGCGGTGCTGGTGGCGGCTTCAGCGGCGCGGCCGGTGTTTCTGCCTCGACCAACGACATCGCCAACGTGGTCAAGGCCTATGTCGACAACGCCACGGTTACCGCAGCCGGGGCGGTCGAACTGACGGCTTCTGAAACGGCGAATATCAGTGCCAAGTCCATCGGCGGCGCGATTGCGGCTGCCGGCGGCGCCGGCGGCGGCGGCGCGGTGGGTGCGGCGGGCGCTTACTCCGAGAACAAGATCCAGAACACCGTGTGGGCTTACGCCAATAACGCCAGCGGGACAAAAGGCATTGCGGCGAATGGCGGCGCGGTCAAGCTGATTGCGACCGATGCCTCCACAATCAGTTCGGACGGCGGCGGTGCAGCGGTGGCCGTCGGTATTGGCGGTGGCGCAGGGTTTGGCGCAGCGGCCGGTTTTGCCGTGTCGAAAAACACCGTCAATAACAGTGTGCGCGCCTACGCCGACGCGTCGCGCATCAATGCGTCGGCCAACCTCGAACTCACGGCAACCGAGAATGCGTTCATCGAGGCCTTGAACATCGGCTCCGCAATGGCCGTCGCTGTCGGCGCGGTTGGTATCTCGGCGTCCGGCGCGGGTGGTAGTTCGACAAATATCATTGCGAATACGGTTGAGGCCTATGCGGCCAACGCGTCAGTGCTGACGACGAGTGGAAGCGGCGCAGTCAAACTGGTCGCCTCGGATACCGCAACCGCAAACGCGAAAACCATCGCCACGAGCATTTCCATTGCAGGTGGCCTGGGCGCAGGCTCGTTCTCGGTTGCCGCGGCGCTGGCGAGCAACGACATTGGCAATACAGTGCGCGCGTACAGCGACAGGTCGACGATCAATGCGGCCGGCAATATTGAATTGCGGGCGACATCATCACCGAGCATTACTGCATTGACTGTGGCTGCGTCGCTTGCGGCCAGTATTGCCCCATCCGGTGCCGCATTCTCGGGTGCGGGAGCCGATTCGCGCAGCAACGTGCATAACACCGTTGCCGCGTTTATCACCGGACAAAGCAACAGCGTACGCAGTTCAACTACTGCCGCTGGCAGCATCCTGTTGTCCGCCGCGGAGAATGCGACGATCAATGCCGAGGTTGGCTCCGGCTCCTTTGCCGTTGGTCCGGTCGCGGGATCGGTCGGCGTGTCCTTGTCCGGCAATACCATCACCAGCAGCATCAAGGCCTATGTCGACAACGCCAATGTCACATCGACCGCCAGCTCCATTTCGATCAATGCCACGTCAAACGATTCGGTGACCACGCTGGCGGTCGCGACCTCGGTTGCGCTGGGCGGCATTGCCGGATCGGCGGCAGGGACAAGCGCCTCGGCCAGCGTCAATCCCAATGTCGAGGCCTACTCTGGCAGCGCCTCGACACTTAACGCCGCCGGCAACATAACGATTTCGGCGATGTCGACGAACACCGCGACGGTGACCACCTACGGCGTGTCCTTCAGTACGGGTGCCGCCACGGGTACAACCATTTCGAACGCGACTGCGAATGGCTCGGTGCTGGCGCATATGGACGGCGCAGTAAGCGGCGTCAATACCCTGACGGTGCAGGCTTCGGCTACCGACACGTCATTCGCCAGTGCCACGGCTGCTGCCGGCGGCATCTACTCCGGCGCAGGCACGGTTGCCAATGCGACCACTTCGCCGATCGTGCGTGCATACGCAGTAGGGACAATCGTCGCGCGCAGTGCCGTGATCATCGCGGCCACACTGACGCCCAGGGCGACGGCCAATGCGCTGGGCGTTTCCGCCGGAGCTTACGCAGTTGGCGTGTCATCGGCCACCTCGACAGTAGCAGCCACGGTTGACGCCCATATCGGCGGAAGTATTACCGCAGGCAGTCTTAGTGTTCTCGCCAAGCAATTGCTCCCTACGAGCGGGGACTCCTCCAAGGCCAGGGCTACTGCAGCGGCGGGCGCGCTGGTCGGTGTTACGGCAACTTCGGCGACCGCGATCAACGGCAGTGCCGGCAGCCAGGCGGGTGTCACCAGCTATGTTGCGAATAACTCCGTGCTCAATATCGGTGGTCGCACCATCGTGGCCGCTGACAATAACAGCCAACAGTACGCAGAAGGAAATGCGGCGTCGTTAGCAGTGTTGGCTGCGGGCATCGCTGCTTCGAACGCCACCTCGAATACGGTAACCAGCGCCTACCTCGGTACGGGGGTGACGCTGACCGGTAACGAGTTGTGGGTTATCGCCAACGGGCGTGACAAGAATTTTGCATCGACATTCGCCGGCAGCGGCGGTGTGCTGGCCGCTGCATCTGCATCTGGCAGCACATCGACGGTCAGCACGACTTCGGCTTACATAGGCGCGGGTTCGATTGTCAATCTAAACACCAGCTTGTTGATTGCAGCCGACCATGTCTCGAGTTTCAACACCCAGGAGACGACGATAGCCGGTGGTGTAATTGCGGGCGCAGGCGTCGTCATTGATAACGCCGTCAATGCGACAGTGCGTGCCGGGGTTGACAACAACGTTGTTGCCCGCGCACGGAGCATCGGGGCCTATGCCACCAATCACATTGACAAGCCCTGGCTTTCGGGCGCAAACGTCGACGGCACGACCGGTGGTCTGATAAGCGGTGCCGGCACTAGCAGCGACACCCGTCTAACCCTGGATACGCAAGTGACCGTTGGCAGTTCGGCTAATCTGGAGATCTTAGGTCTGGTCACGGCAAATACGCTGATGGCACTGCGCGCCCAGAACGACATCGTGGCGCTGGACAAGGTGAATTTTGTCACCGGCGGCGCGCTCGCCGGTGCGGTTTCGAACGCCACGATACGCACTATTTCCGATGTCGCGCGCGTCAGTATCGGCACCAACGCGGTGTTGTTGAGCAAGGGTGCGATCGACATCAGTGCACGGGGGTCGGGCAACGTAGTGCAAAAAATCAACGTCGATACCTATGGTGCGGGAACGGTTTCGGCAGGGACGGCAAGGGTGGATATCCGCCCGGTGAACGAGGTCATCGTCGGCAGTTTCGCCACGATTACCGCTTACGGTGATCTGAAAATTGCCGCTGGCCGAGACGTGAACTTCGACGCCGACGACTACAACATTGAGGCGCGTTACGACGGCTTCGCCGGCAGCGTGGTGCCGATCGACCGGGTGGATGCGCAGGCTTTCCTGGTGCAGGAAAACCTGATTTCCATTGCCAGCGACGCATGGCTGAAAACGGCGCGCCAGGCGCTGATTCACACCGAGCGGCTCAGCGACAATACCGTTGTCGGCAAGGCCAAGATCACCAGTTGGGTTAGCGGTGCCGCTGACGGCCTGCTGAGCCTTACCGGTGGCGGCGCTGATCAGTACAACGGGCGGTTGTTGCAGGAGACCCACGGCACAGTCATCAATGACGGTAAGGTCGAGACCGGGATTACGCGCAACCAATTCCTTACGCTCAATGGCTGGACGCCTTCTACCGGCGCCGTTACCGGCGTGGCCAGTGACGGCATTACCTTCACCTACCAGAACAAGCCGCTCACCAGCAATTACGTGACAGACTTGCGCCTGGCGCGCCAGCAACTCGCCGACTACGGCGATACGAACGCCGATCTGGCTGCGTATTACCAGGGTGAGATCAACCGCATCCAGGCCGCGATGCTGGCCGAGGGGCTTGCCGAGGTGCAGGCGAACGGGTCGGTGTCGCCGATAAGCCAGTATGTGATGACGGTCACCGTCAATCCGATCTGGGCGCAGGCGGGCAAAATCGACGTGCGCGGTGATCAGTTGCAGGGCTCGGGGCGCTGGATTGCGCCCGGCGATGCCAGCGTGACCATAACCAACAACACGCCGGCCTTCCTTGAAATCAAGGGCATCACCATTCCCGACGACAACGGCCGTCTTTATTTCAATGGCTCGCTGATCGCCGACAATGGCAATATCTTCGCCATTAACACGGCATCTGCGGCGGATGACAACGCCTATGGTCAGTCCGGCGTTGATCGCACCATCACCCCGGGTGTGGCTGCATTCAACGCGATACCACTTGCCAATCCCCCGGCCAGCGCTGATCCCAAGGTGATCGTACAGAACACGCTGAACGTCAAGGCGGTGGGCGACGGTTATATATACAGCTGGCCGAACATCACCTATCTGGGGGCGGACAAGGGCGGTGTTGGCGTGCGCAACCTCGGCGGCACTGTTGAGACATTGAACAATGCCCCGGGCAGCGCAGGTTCTATCATTTACGAGGGAACCGTACTCGCCAAGAACATCACGACTGTTGCCGGCGGCAACGTCTACATCAACAAGGTGTCTTATGTGCCGATCGCCGGCGAGCCATCGTCTATCTGGGGCGGTATAACGACCGGTGTGTATTACACCGATCCGATCACCGGCGCCACGCGTAGCGCACAGGGTGTGGCGGCTGCGTCAGCCTCCGCGGTCAACAATCTGCTGTTGGCGCAGCCGGACCCCAATGCGCCCAGCATGCTGGCGCAGCGCATTTTCATCCGCGCCAACATCATCAACATCAACGGCATCATGCAAAGCGGCAAGGACAGCTTTGCACTCACGCTGGGCACTTCGGCGGAGCAGGAAATTCGCGACATGATCGCCAATGGCGCCTCCGGGCGCATTTACCTTCGCCAGACCTCGATAGATAGCAAGGACTTCTCCGTATTCTTCAATACCGCCACCAATACCATAGAGGTGGACGAAGTCACGGTCAGTGGCGGCCATATTGATCTTGACGGCAAGATACTCAATACCGGCAACGGCAAGATCCGTGTGCTCGGCGGTTACGGCAATATCAACGTCGCCAACAACACCGCTTACGGATTGCAGGTCAACAAGCTCGACGCATCGCAGCAAGGCGATGGCGTGCTCACCATCCTCGACCAAGCCAAAGGGGGGGCCTTCTCCTTGTATTCGGGGCATGCGCCGATGTCGACGAGCTACCAGCTCGCAGCGGGCTGGCGTTACGGTTGGACGGTTGGCTACGACACGACCACGATCAGTAAAAAGCACACCGAGAGCAGCAACTGGCTTGGCGCCATCAACCTTGGCAGCAGCACGGCATTTACCCCCGATTCAACCGAAATACGCGGCACTCCGGTGTTGACTGGCACGGGCGGCTATTTTTATCCCGATACCAACCCCCTGACAGCCAATCTTGCTTACCAGCATAGCGATCAGGACATCACCACCAGCGCGGGTAGCTGGAAGGAAGTGAATCACGAGGTGAGGTCCAGCTGGTATGGCAAGAAGACCTACATTTCGGACTTCCAACTGGTACAGGGCCACACGATACTGAACAACCATGATATCTCCGCACGCCGGGATATCGGCATCGAGATTTTCGGCGCTGCCGAGGCGTCCGTGACGGTGAGCTCCGCCAGCAACCGCGATGTTGTGGTTGGCTCCATCCTGAACACATCGGGCGTGACTACGGTTACCTCCGGCGGTGCAATTCGCATGCTTGGCGATGGCGTCATCGGTGGTCGCCGCGTTGTGCTGAGCGCGGCCACCGGCATTGGCACCGACGCACGGGCGGTGCAGACCAACGTCGTAGACCCAAGCGTGGGCAGCGGTATCTCGAGTCTTTATGCCGTAACCAGCACCGGCATCGTCAATATCAACGAGAAGGTTGGCGATCTTGCGATTGACCAGGTGCGCGCAGTGTCCGGTGGCAACGTCACCATCAAGACGCCCAAGTCAATCCTGGTGGCGAAATCCGGCGCAAGTTCCTACTTCGAGGGTTTGGTCCAGGGCGGTACCATCGTCCTGAATGCTGCTGCGACCGCCACCTCGCCAGGTGGGGCGGTGGGCAACAGCATTGTCAACCCGCTGGTGATTGATTCGGGCAATCTCAACAAGGACATCGTCTCCGTCTATGCCAACGGCGATGTGTTTGTCCAGGAAAAGACCGGTGATCTCCGTTTGAAGGAAATCATCTCAACCAGCGGTAACGCCTGGGTCAAGGTGGTCGACGGCAATCTGCTTGATGCCAATAATTCGCAGCAGGTCGACGAGCGCACGCGCACCGAGTTGCTGGGCGGCCTGTGGGCGGATCTGGGCCTGACGGCTGGTACCGGCGCCAACCAGAAAATCCTCGACACCATTGCATCGTTCAAGGGCATCAAAGAGCTCGAGTACCGGACCTACTGGAAATACCGCAGCGCCCAGGCTGTTCCCGGTACATATGACCCTGCGTTCCAGGTAGGCCTCACGGTAGCCGAGACGGATTATTACACCAACGTTCTGGGCTACAGCACCAGTGCCATCCAGACGCTTGAGAACGGCCGCACGCAGGAATATCGCGACCTGCACGCGCGCTATGGCTCGTTTGGCAGCGCCTACAATGCGTCGTTCAGCTACACGCTGACCACGCAAGAGGACGCGGACCTGCGCGGCAGCATCAAGGTCTGGACCGAAGAAGAATTGCTCTACTCGATGAGCGCCGGTGTGCTGAAGGCCACCGCGGACACGCAGACCGTCATCGAGGATCCGAACATTGACGCCCTTGACGTGACGATCATCACCGGCAAGGGCATAGGTAATACCACCGGCAAGGCGATAATCGATATTGCCCATGTCAAGGCGATTGATCCAGCGACAGGAAAGCCATACGGCCTGACCACGGACCAGCGTCTCGCTTTCTCGGCCGCCGATCGCGCAGACCTCAGTTATGTCGCCGGTAATATTATTTCCGGACAGTTCAATTTAACGCTGGACAGCGCGGGTGACCGTATTACCCGGCTTGATGGTGGCAACTGGATCAACGACGGCTTCAAGGCCGGGATGAACGTGCAGGTCGAGGGTGTGTCCGTCAATGTGACGGCCAAGGCCGTCACCTACCAGATCGCCAGTGTTTCGGCGGACGGCCTGACCATTACCCTGACGCTGGCCAAGCGGCTGGTCGCGACCGAGTCGGGCATGTTCGCAACCCTGTCTCCGGTCATTGTCGATCCGACGGCATTTACCCGGGTCGGCGGCAACGTGGTGACCACTGCGCCCAATTTCACCGATGCCGGATCGGCGGACACGATAAGCCGGACGGATGGCGGCGACTGGGGTGCCGATGGCTTTGTCGCCGGAAAATATGTGATGGTGGATGGGGTGTCGGCGAACACCGTCCCCAGCAATGGCAACAAGGCTTACTACAAAATCGCCAGCGTCACCGCAGGCACGCTTACGCTGGTCGGTGCAAAACTGGCTAACGAGACGGGCGTAACAGTCAGTCTGACGCCGGTCGTGATCAACCAGGACTTCGTCACCAAGATCACCATTGACCAGCGCGACGATATCAATACTTCAGCCGGTGGCAAGGTCAACGTCACGGCCGCGACCAATATCTTCCTTGGTACCACCGACGGCTTCAAGATTGAGCGCATTACCGCGGGGACTGCGGTACGCATCAAGGCCAAACTCGACATCGTCAATGTGGCAGGTGCGGGCGGTATCAATATCACGAGTAGTGATCTGATTCTGGAATCCGGCCTGGGAGCCATCGGCACCTCGGCGTCGCGATTCCAGGTGAACATATCCCCCGGCGCAGGCGGGCTGCTGGGAACGCTTACGGCGCGGGCGTTCAATGACGTCTATATTTCCACCGCGGGCGACCTCAGGATAGAGGGCGTTTCGTCCCAGGCGCGGGGCGTGTACCTGACGGCGGGTGGCTCTATTACCGATGCGTTGCACAGCGACGCCGCCAAAATCGCCGGTAACCGTGTCGAGCTCACGGCTGGCGGGGCGGTCGGCTCGGTCGGGGACTTCCTCGAGACCGATGTGTTCGGTGCGCCGACCGTTTCGACACCCAAAATCGGTACGCTCACGGCGACGGCGGGAGGCGGTATTTACCTGCACGAGACGCTCGGCGACTTCTTTGTGGACAGGATCACGTCCACCAGCGGTGATGTCTACCTGAGGGCGCATCTATCCATTGTCGATGCCTCAACCCAGACTGGTGAACCTTCGGACAAGCCCGGCGTCGATATTTCCGGCAACAACATCAACCTCACTTCGGATCTGGGACGTATCGGTATTTCCGGTAACGATATCGATATCGACACCCATGGCAGCGGCCAGCTCACGGCGTCCAGTTATCTCGGTGCCAATATCATCGAGGCGATTGGCAGCCTCACGATCAATATCATCAAGGCGGGCCTTGGCCTAGGCAGTGACAATATTGCCTTCATCAAGGCCATAGACGGCAGCATCCTCAATGGCAGAATCGGCAACAGCACAGGCGCAGCCAACAGCAACGTGCAATCGGGCAGGCTGTTCCTGTTTGCCAAGAACAGCATCGGTGCGGCAGGCGCGGGGGCGTTCACTACAGCGGCCGGTGCCATAGAGGGGCAGGCGACGACGGGTAGTGTCTACGTGACCAATACCGGCGCGGCGTCCATCGGCGGAGTCACCGGGGCGACGACCGGCATCTTGTCCAAGGGCCCGGTCACCATCACGACAATGAGTCCGTTGACGCTGGCAACCAATATCCAGACCGATGGCGACGTTACGCTGATTTCGCATGACGACGCGGACGACGGTGATGTGCTTACCGTAAATGCAGGGGTGAAAATCGAGTCGCTCCTTGGCATGGTGTTGGTGCGCGCGGGAGACCATGTCGTGCTGAACAGCACCTCCGAGTTGAAGGCGGCAACGACGATCGAGATTCATGTCGACGACGAAGCCGGCGTTAGCGATGGTCGCAATGGCAGCATCGAGTTGTACGGCACCCTCACCGCCGCGGCCGTCAATATCTATGGCGGTATCCACGACGACACCATCGTTCTCACCAGGACCACCAGCCTGACAACGGTATTTGCCGGGGCCGGCAATGACACCATTTACGTAGGCAGCAATGCCAGTCGCAGTGGCAATTCCGGAGGAACTGTTGACCTGATTACCGCCAAGCTGATCATCAATGGCCAGGGCGGTTCTGATTCGATCGTGGTTGACGAGACCGCCCAAGGTACGGTGAATAACCTGACCATGGATCGAGAAGCGATTTCGACGACTACTTACGGACGGCTGGTCGGGCTGTCGTCGGCAAATATCCTGTATGACACCGTGGAAACCTTGAGCGTCAACCTCGGCTCTGGTGCTGATGTCGTGAAGGTGCGCAGCAGTCAGACCGGGATGGTGACGACGGTAAATTCCGGCGCTGGTGCCGATCTGATCTACGCCGGCAGCACCGATGTTGACAGCACCAGCAACGTCAACGCACTGTCCGGCGCGGTAGTGTTCAACGGGGAAGGGGGCAGCGGCGATACCGACACGCTGCGTATCAATGACTCGGGTGATTCGACCGGCAACAATACTGCCAATGGCACCGCCGGCGTACTTGCTGCGAACCTTCTCACCGGTCTTGGCGCGTCGGGCATCACGTACCAGAACATCGAAACGCTCAATATCGACCTTGGCAGCGGTAATGACGGTTTCACTATCGCCGGTACCCACACAAAACTGACCAACCTGCGGACGCAAAACGGCGCCGACACGGTGCTGGTGCAGACGGTGTCCGGTATCACCAATGTTGATGTTGGTGCGGATGACGACATCGTTACGGTGGGTGACTCTGCCCATACGCTGGCGGGAATACAACAGCAGCTCACGCTGGTCGGGGCCGGCGGTGCGGGTGACAAGGTGGTGTTTGACGATCGATTCGAGACCCTGGCACGCTCCTGGACGCTCGCAGCGAACCGCCTTTCCGGTGATGCGCCGGGCATGATTCCGATCGACTACAGCGATTTCGAGTATGTCGACGTGACGTTGGGGCAGGGCAGCGACAAACTGTTTATCGCCAGCACGATTGCCGTGACGGCGCCGGACCCGCTGCTTGCACATGTCACCATCAACACCTTTGACGGTGCAGACCAGATCAATGTCGGCACGCTGTCCGCGACAACCGACATATCCGGCGGCGCGGGCAACGATTTCATCCGCGTCAATTACGCCGCCGACGGTATCAGCCAGACCTTTGCTGACGGCGTCGACCGCCTTGCGCTGCACGGCAACGCCGGCGACGACACCTACCAGATCGGTTTGTCGGGCACCGGTTCGGCAATCATAACCGTCGATGATGCCGGCACCGGGCTGGATACGGACCGGATGAACATTTACGGCACCAACAGCGCCGACTTTTTCCTGTTCCGTCCCAAGGCAATTTCCTCGCTGCAGACAGACGTCAACCGCCAACCGGTTCAGGGCGGGACGGCAGAGCGCATCAACTACGATTTCCTCAGCGGCGGCGTCACGGTATTCGGCCGCGACGGGGATGACACCTTCGTGCTCGATGACACCAGTTCGGCACTGACGATTTACGGCGATGCCGGTGCGGACAAGTTCCAGATCGGCCAGATATTCCAGTCTCCGCGTGATTCTTACGCGGGCCTGGCACCGTCTGATTTTGTGCCGACCACACCTGTCACGCTTGGCTACCTGACTTCAGGTGTGCATTTCGCCACGACGATATTCGGCGGCATCGGCAACGACGCATTCACGGTCTACAGCAACAAGGCCGACCTGTTCCTGTTTGGTGAAGACGATGACGACAGTTTCCGCATTCGTGCCTTCGTTGCGGTCAACCCGGATGACCTCAACGCGCCTGTCACCAACGTCAACGGCGGGCAGGGTGCGGACTTCATCAGCTACACCGTCAACGCACCGGTGCACATCGAGGGTGGCGACGGTTTCGATACGCTGACCGTTGTCGGTACTGAGTTTGCCGACAAATTCGTGGTCACCGACCAGGGCGTGTTTGGTGCCGGACTGCATGTCGAGTACAACGGTATTGAAAGCGTCACCATCGACGCACTCGAGGGCAACGACAACTTCTTCATTGCGAGTACGCGCGACGGCGTGTCTGTCCAACTGGTGGGTGGTCGCGGCAGTGATACCTTCAACGTGGCGGGCAACCAGAACAACGCGCCCATTGAAGTGGTCAGCAATGACTTGCTTGGCCACAGCGCACTGATCGACATCAGCACCGCGAACACCAATCCGGCGTCGGGCTATAACGGCGTAAATGCGCAGGATATTTCGGCCAGCGTCGCCGATAATGACGAGGCTGGCATCGTCATTACCGCGCTCGGCGGTGCGCTCAGGGTGTTCGAGGCGACCGCGCCGAATAATTCGCTTGTACGCAATCGCTATTCGGTTGTGCTGACGCGGTCGCCGGATGAAGAGGTCTTCATCTGTCTCTTATACACATCTCCGAGCCCACGAGACTAAGGCGAATCTCGTATGCCGTCTTCTG
>ENA-ORBV01000982-ORBV01000982.1-microbial-mat-metagenome-genome-assembly--contig:-NODE-982-length-64899-cov-5.826139_pt1 | contig 64899 bp, 60 predicted proteins | sample MGYA00237777_ERZ505514 | MGnify/ENA primary metagenome ERZ505514 (study PRJEB26160, sample SAMN06269048) | microbial mat metagenome | isolation source: Oligotrophic lake microbial mat | place...
ATACGAGATTCGCCTTAGTCTCGTGGGCTCGGAGATGTGTATAAGAGACAGATATAAAGGATACTAAGCATTGGAGCCGCACAAAATCGGTTAACCTAAAACAATCCCAAGATAGGTTGACCGCTAAATACAGCAAAGAAACCTATAAATCGGTATCGCAAAATCGAGGGAATGAAATTCGTATTCTCGAACTCATCGACGCTAAGGATAATGTGACTGCAATAAAGGCCTTTGCCTATCAAGCTGATAAGCGAGTGTGGGTCCCAGTATTTTATAAATTAAATGGCGACACTGGAATTTTTGTTAGGCAAACAACGTATCATGATCAAAAATTGCCCTACGCTTGCTTGAACTGCCACGGCAATTCCCCACGTAGCCTAACTCCCGATGTTAGTTCGGCGGCTGCGGCCTGGCCGAAAAAGTAGCCACCACTTTCTTAATATGCTCCAGCGCGCGTAAATAGACTTTTTCCGTTGAGAAATGCTCTTCCAGCAAATTGCGCGCATTTTTGCTCATCATGTTTCTAACGGCCTCCTGACGTTTGAGCATCCTGATCGCTTGGCAGAGTTCTTCAACAGAGTTAGCCCGATAGGTAATTCCACAATTAAATTTTGTAAGCCATGCTTTCAGTTCGCCCTGAATACTTGAAATAATCGGCAGGCCACCAGCCATGTACTCAAAAGGTTTATTGGGTAGCGACATTTTAGCGTCGTGCTTATAGGGCGCCAGCCCGGCATGAGAGATCTCCATGATCGCCGAAATTTGCGGACCGTTGAGCCAACCCGTAAATAAAACTGACTTCGACCCTGCAGCCATTTTTTTATATTTTGCTAAATTGCTGCCATCGCCCCCTAAAATAAAAAGCACCGAAAACTCTTTTTCTAAAATACGAGCCGCCTTGATCACTGTCTCGAGATCAAAAAAACGGCCGATAGTGCCGAAAAAACAAATTTTAAAGGCATGCATATTGAGATTTAATTCTTTTCGCCAAATCCGCCCCTGTAGCATTTCAGGATCAGTATATTTTTTCTGTGAATATCCCAGTGGAAAGAGCAAATCATTCAGGTTTTGCGAGCGCTGAGCAAACTTAAGTCCATAGTCGACATAGGATTGAGACACGCCCATAATGCCATTAGCATTCAGACAAACATACTTCATCGAAGAAAAGGCCCGCGACAACATCACTCGCGCGAGTGGCCGTAAAACTTTAGGTGCCAAATCTACCAATTCATCAGGCCAGTAATCTCTGATATCAACTAATACTGGCACACCTTTTTCTTTGCCATACCGAACCGCCCTCTCGGCAGCCTCAATGATGGGAATAGGTGCAATTATTAAATCAGGCTTGGGACATGAGCTGGTTTTTTCGTAAAAACTTTTGGCAAAACGTCTGTTGTGACGGATTCGCGCCATCGATACATTTTTTTTGTATCCAGAGCCAAATAAGAACTTTATGTTTACACCATCGAGACCAATATCCTGGTCACTCTCAACAACATGTGTTTTAGGGGTATGGCTAAAACTAGAAGTCCACCATGTTACATCATGCCCCTTAGCTGCTAGGTATTTTGTAAACTGGCCATATCGATGTAACCGCACATCTTTTTCAAGTGGAAGTGGCTCGCCAATTTCTAGTACCCAAATTTTCATAATTTAAAGTTTAACTCCATGAAATACGAACTTATAACTTAGTCCCCTCAGGTTTAATGAGTTTAGCAGAAAATTATCTGTTCGCCTAGCAAGCCGCAATACCGTACCCCCCGCCAATCTTTCTGGCAGGAGTCCCGTAGCAAGAGTGGTAAAATCGAAGTATTTAGTGCTCGATTTAACAAAAAAATTTTCAAGTTTTTTTATTTCAACACTGCCCATAAGATTTTCAACAGAAGCCCGATCTCTTTTCTTCCAAAGTCCATAACGAATTTTACGATAGAGTGCCATAAACGGATTATCGGCAAAAGTTTCGACACAAATAAAACTTCCGCCTGTTTTTAATGAACTCAAAACTTTTGGGACAATCTCGTTGAGTTGAAAATAATAGAGACTTCCCGACATAAAAATAACTTCATATTGCGATCCACGGGATAAAAACTCAAGCGCATCGCCTAAGTGAAATTCCGCCGGCACTGACTGTGGTTCAACCTTCTCGGAAAACACTTTCCGTGCCGCTTCAATCGACTTTGCAGAAAGATCCACGCCAACAACCTCATATCCCTTCGTTAGCGCCCATAGGGAATGGATGCCAATTCCACAACAAAGGTCTAAAAACTTTTTACCACCTGGGAACACCTGAGGCACAAGCGTGCGCGCATATTCATAGGGAGTTAGGATGGACTGGGGAAGACTATAACTTGATTTATCGGAAAGCGCCTTTTCTCCTCGTAAATCATAGAGACTGGTCGGCTGCAAAAATTACCTCGGTTTATGGAGTTCAAATGTAAATTGCCATGCTAATAGTTGAAGGCCAGGCACTCGGGTTAAAAACTCATCGACACTATTAAATAAAGAAAGAAAGCTCTTTTTTAAAGTTTCATTTTTAATATAGGCCGCACCAATCGAAAACATATGCCAATATTTAACTTCTCCGACAGCAAAAAACTTTTTAGCAAATGTAATGTCTTTTAAAGTTAATATGTGATTTTTTTCCCAGACCGTTCGCATTGACGGAGTCAGTATGCGATAAAGCTTAATGATAGGGTTGTAGTCTAAGGCCTCAACACAAAGAATAACTCCACCTGGCTTTAAAATTCTTCGAAGTTCGGGAAAAGCAAAACTCAAATCTAAATGATGAAGCATCCCACTGCAAATAATGACATCAACAGATTCGTTCGGCAGCCCCGTATTTTCACAATCACCTTGAATAAAAAAAGTGTTCGCATCGAGGCCAAGTTTTTTGCCTTGCTCTCTAGCATTACGCACAGACACATCGCTGATATCAAGGCCTATCGAAAGCGCGGCTCCCAATTGCGCGGCCTTAATGCCATTAGCACCATTGCCACAGGCATAATCCAAAAATACTTTTCCACGCACATTGTTTTTTATCCACTCTTCTACGTACTTGGTCGAAGTCTCAACCGTCGTATAGAATTTTTTGTTACCATGTAACATCTCGTAAGCATCTTGGGGCAGACTCTCAACGAGTGTTTTATCGCGATCGCGATTATGAAATTCTAGCTCTGCCACTTTTCTTTCATCGAGACTTTTATACCAATCACTTGAGGAAAATTTTTTATCGAGTTCCTCTAAAGTTTTGCGTAATTCTTGAGCTTCCACTAGAATCCTTTTCTCGACGCTGAATGCGTAGCGTTAAGCGTAGCATCAAGGTCTAACCATAGGTTTCAAATTCGGGTTACATTACTGAATATGGCTATCTTAGTAAAGAAAAAATCCCTTTGGGCAAGCCTGCCACTAACCTTCCTTATGCTTTTTTTAAGTTTCAACCTCGCGGCCCAAAACGCAGAGACTGAGGCAGCGTCGGAGCCTGATATCCCGGCAGCCGTTACCCCTAAAAAATCTAAGAAAGTATCCAAAAAACTGCCCAAAAAACACAAAATGCCTGAAGGTTTCATACCACTTGATCCCTCGCTCGTGACCTTTAAAGACGGCGTACCCCAACTCGAAGGGGCCACTGAAAAAATTGACATGAGTAGTCCCGCCAGCGATTTTGAGGGGGTAGTTCAATATGTTTCAGGAGAAGTCGATTGGGTTGACCCAAAAAAAACTCCTGCCCCTCAATTTAAATCTCTAGTCCGCAGGGGAGATGAATTTGTTTTAGCTAGTGGTGCATACCTAAAATTCATTACCCAAAAACGCTGTCTGGCGGTCGCTTTTGGCCCTGGAGTGGTTGAGGCCCCCAAGGTTGATGATGTAAGTATCTGGCAGATAAAAACCACCTCGCTTCGTTGGCTTTGTCCTTTGGGCCATGAAGAAAAAATAGTTATCGATGGCAAACCTTTAACTCTGTTTGGCGGCGAACTACTTTATCACAATAAAAAACTTTTAATGAGATCTGGCGAAGGCCAGGCCCAAAGCGGACGGCTCGAAGCGACGAATATTTATAAAGGCAAAGAAAACTACTGGGTGATTGTCAAAAATCAGCCTCATCCACATGACCTGTGGAAAATAAATCAGGAACTCCCTCAACCCAAAGAAAGTGGGATTCAAGAGGAACCAATAAAACCTGCTACTTATCGCTTAAATGTCGGTCTGGTATTGGGTGGTGCCGGCATCGAACATGACAGTGCTGCAATCAAAGATAACGCCGGTGAGGGGTTAAAAGGTGGGCGTATCCAAGCTTACTTTCATCAAAAAAAACATACCTATTTCTTAGCTCTAACTAGTTTTGAGCAAAATCAGGACCAGGGGCTTTCTTCCACCGGCCCAAAAAATTACGCTCAGGTCGAGGTGAACACTTTAAGTTTTGGCGAACGTTTTGAGCCCACTCGCAATTGGTCTTTTTTCTATCGAGTAGGATTAGGCGAAGCGGCGCTGCAATTCAGTGTCGAAAATTCAGGCTGTGGATCTAATTGTTATACCAATGACAAGGTGACCTACAATGTTTTGACCGCCGCTGGCGGCGTCGATAGAATATTTACTTTTCCAAAATACAAATCACTATCATGGGTGGGGGTTATTTTGTCGGCAGAAATACAATACATGATCAACACTTCGAAGGCTAAAGCACGGGGCGGAAGTCCTCTCGATAGTGAAATCAAAAATAGCGGCCTTTCTTCAATGGGCCTTTTTGTATCGGTTGGGCCTCTTTTTTATTTTTGAAAGGTTATAAGGTATGAAGGTCAATCTTAAGTCTCGCTTACAATTTGCACTTGATATCATTCGCAGCGCCGGTAAAATTACTGCTGATTATTTTGGATCAGATAAAGTCAAAACCGAAGACAAGAGTGATGGTTCTCCTGTGACGATTGCTGACCGAGCCAGCGAAGAATTCTTGCGAAAGAAAATTGAACTCGCCTTTCCCGAAGATGCCATCGTAGGCGAAGAGTTTAGCAAAAAAGAGGGTAAATCGGGACTCACCTGGTATTTGGACCCCATCGACGGCACGCAGTCGTTTGTTTGTAAGACGCCTTTTTTTTCAAACATGATCGCCTTGGAATGCAAAGGCGACTCACTTTTAGGAGTTGTGCACTTTCCGATGCTCAACGAAACGCTCTACGCCACTCGTGGCGGCGGCACTTGGTGCAAAGGTTTTAATAAAAAAGACTTTGAGCGAGTTCGTGTGACTGAAACCAAAGAATTAAAACACGCCCGTATGACTTGTGCAAATTATAATTATTTTAAGCGCACGGGCAAAGAAAAGCTTTTCGCCGAAATTTCAAACTACGTTAAATTTATGCACGGCTACGCTGACTCCTACGGGCAGTTACTTGTTGCAACCGGACGCGTCGATTTTATGTTGGATCCTGTTATGTTCTCCTGGGACATCATGCCATTTAAAGTTATCATCGAAGAAGCCGGAGGCCTGTGGACTGATTTTAAAGGTAACCCCTCAGTTTTTAGCGACAGTGCGTTTTCAGCAAATAAGCATTTACATCCGCAGTTATTAGAGATTATTAAACGGTGCGAGGAGTAATATGAGTCCACGTAAAGTACCTTTTTTTGACTACCCCTCTCTCTTTAAAGCCGAGGAATCTGACTTCGTGGAAATTTTCAAAGACGTTGGTAATCGCGGTGCCTACATCCTACAAAAAGATCTAGTTGAGTTCGAACAAAACCTCGCGAAGTTTATTAAAGTTAAACATGCCATTGGCGTTGCTGATTGCACCAATGGTCTTATTATTTCTTTATTGGCAGCTGGCATTGGAAAAGGCGATGAGGTTATCGTACCCTCTCATACATTTATCGCCACCGCGAGCGCCATTCACTTTGTCGGAGCCACTCCCATACTGGTAGAGTGTGGAGCTGATCATTTGATAGACGCCCTTTCGGTTGAAAAAGCGATTACCAGTAAAACAAAAGTAATTATGCCCGTTCATCTCAATGGGCGTACGGCCAATATGGATTCTATTGTCGCCTTGGCATTAAAGCATCAAATACATATCATAGAGGATGCCGCCCAAGCTCTTGGCTCTCATTTTAAGGGACGATTTGCGGGTACCTTTGGTTTGGCTGGCGCTTTTAGTTTTTACCCCGCGAAATCCTTAGGCTGTTTTGGTGACGGTGGCGCTGTGGTTACTAATAACGACGACATCGCTCACAAACTAAGGCTACTGCGGGACCATGGTCGAGAGGACACCGACGTGACTATGTGGGGCACTAATTCTCGGCTAGATAATTTGCAAGCTGCCTTCTTAAATTATCGTTTAAAAAAATACGACAAAATGATAAAACGGCGACGTGAAATTGCCTCGCTCTATGACCAAGGACTCAAAGAAATCAAAGACTTGATTTTGCCACCCGCTCCCAACAGCGATGCCGATCACTTTGATGTTTTTCAAAATTATGAATTGGAATCTGGCCACCGAGATGAACTTCGAAAATTTTTAGCAGAGAAAGGCGTTTCGGCTCCTTTACAATGGGGCGGAAAGGCCGTTCACCAATTTAAAAATCTAGGGCTCAATTTTAACCTGCCCATTACGACTAAGATGACCGCGCGATTCTTTATGCTCCCACTCAATTTGGCTCTCAAAACCGAAGACGTAGAATACGTCATCACTCAGGTCAGAGCTTTTTATCAAATGAAGAGCCTGTTGTGAACTTCGAGGTAAAAAAACTTTCTGAGATAGCGCGCGAGTTGCGACTTGATGTTTTAGAGCGGACTTATAAAACCAATAGTGCGCATTTGGGTTCTTGTTTTTCAACAGTCGAAATCATCACCGCACTTTATTTCGCGCATCTCAAGGTAGATCCCAATAAAAAGACAGATCCTGAACGCGATCGCTTTGTTTTGAGTAAGGGCCACGCTTGCCTTTCTCTTTATTGTGCTTTAAATCGTCGCGGATTTATTTCTCAAGAAGTCATGGCTGGATATGGCATCGATGGAGGGACACTTGAGCATCACAGCAAATTTAATTTAGAATACGGAATAGAACTATCGACCGGAAGCCTAGGGCATGGTCTGCCCGTCTCTAGTGGCATGGCATATATGGGAAAAAAGGGACCTAACAAGTTTAGAGTCTTTACGCTTTTAAGTGATGGTGAACTTAACGAAGGCTCTAACTGGGAAGCTATTTTATTTGCGGCTCACCACAAACTAAATAACCTAGTCGCTATTGTCGATTATAATAAAATTCAAGCCTTGGGCAATGTGAAAGACGTAATTGGCTTAGATCCCCTGGCAGAAAAATGGCAAGCCTTTGGTTGGAACGCCTATGAAGTCGACGGACATAACCCGAGTGAAATTGTTGAACACCTTAAAAAAGCTGAGAGCGTTTTGGATAGGCCGACAGTTTTAATAGCCCATACCATTAAGGGTAAAGGCGTTTCATTCATGGAAAATAAACTTCTCTGGCACTATCGCTGTCCCAACGAAAAAGAACTCGCCGATGCCAAAGCAGAATTGAGGGCACATGTTTAGAGGTCAATTCGTTAGCTCACTTTTAGATTATGCAAAACAAGATCCTACAATTCATATAATCACTGCTGACCTCGGCTTTACTCTTTTTGATAAATTTAGAGAATCTTGCCCTGAGCAATTTATGAATATCGGAGTGGCTGAAGCCAATATGGTGAGTGTCGCAGCGGGAATGTCACTTGCTGGAGCCAATGTTTTCGTTTATTCAATGGTACCGTTTGTCACTTCTAGAGCCATGGATCAAATTCGAGTAGATGTCAGCGGTCATAATTCGAGAGTAAAAATTGTCGGCGTCGGTGCTGGCGTAGGTTACGGAATGGAGGGTCTCACTCACTTTGCGCTTGAAGATATTGGCCTTATGCGAGCCTTTCCCAATATGACTGTTGTCTGTCCCGCTGACATTTCTGAACTTCGTGTACTTTTACCCCATATCATTAACAGCAAAACTCCTGTCTATCTTCGACTTGTAAAGGGCAAGGCCGATGACATTTACACAAAGCCACTCACAAATATTTCATTGGGCCGTGCTATTGAAGTCCGCGCTGGCAAAAAGCAGGCTATTCTTTCTTATGGCAGTGCACTTAAGACTGCTGTATTGGCCGCAGACATTTTAGAAAGAGAAAATCAAACTAAGGTCGGTGTTTATAGTTTTCCGACCTTAAAACCAATAGATCGAGAGTGCATTCAAAGTTTAATTCAAAATTATGAATGTCTTTTCACCGTAGAAGAGCACTCAGTCATTGGCGGACTCGGAACGATTATTTCTGAAGCGCTGTTAGAAATGAACTTCAAAGGTACTCTTAGAAAAATCGCCTTTCCTGATAAGTTCCCCGAAGTAATGGGTCACGGAGAATACCTGTGTAAATGGGCCGGAGTTACCAGCGAAAAAGTCGTTGCCACTATGAGGGAACACTTGTGAGCAAACGGTTCTTCGATGTCCTGGCCTCGTCAATAGGCCTTGTGGTATTTTCTCCCGTGCTACTACCAACCGCTTTGGCCATTTGGTTGCAGGACTTTCATTCTCCATTCTACATTGCCAAAAGAGTAGGAAAAAATGGCAAACCCTTCGACATGATTAAGTTTCGGTCTATGTCGATAGGCGCGAATAAGACGGGTGTCAATTCAACCAGTGACCAAGATAACCGCATTACTCCAATTGGACATATTGTACGTCGTTTAAAATTGGATGAGATCACTCAACTCTGGAACGTCTTAATCGGCGACATGAGTGTGGTCGGCCCTAGGCCCCAGGTCAGCAGACATGGCACCGAACTTTATACCTCAGTCGAGCAATCACTCCTCGAAGTAAAACCTGGAATTTCTGATCTGGCTTCAATCGTTTTTGCGGACGAAGGTCAAATTTTGAAATCTAGTAAAAATCCTGACTTAGATTACAATCGCCTCATACGTCCCTGGAAGAGTCGCCTGGCACTTCTATACACAAAAAATATTTCTTTAGCTCTAGATTTAAAAATAATTGGACTAACGGTTTTAACTCTGGTGGATCGCAAGAAATCGTTGGCCGGAGTTTACCAGATCGCCCGGCACCTCGGCGCTGAACCAAAGACTCTTGAGACGATTCTCAGAAAAAAAGAGTTAGAACCTTATCCCCCACCGGGAACAGACCAAATTGTAGAAGAGCTACTCTAGCACGGCAAAGCCAATGTACGGATCGAATTCAAAGCGCTCTATTTTAATTTTTCGCTCACCAAAGTACTCAAGCATGGCTTGTGTTTCGCCTGGCCAAAGTGGGTTGTCGAGTTCATCGAAGGCCAAAACAGAACCCCTTGGCATGCGAGGCACGAAATATTTCAAGGCAGTCATTGTAGGATCGTAAAGATCAAAATCTAAAAACAAAAGACTTACCATTAGATGGGGGTGCTCCTCTATAAACTGGGGAATTGTTTTGGTGGCGTCACCTTTGACCAATTTTACTTTTGGCACATGACCTAAAAATCTTGTGGAATCGTTAATTTTGCAAAGTTCTGTGATCTCTTCAAGTGAGTTCGCAAAAAGATCTCCTTCTTTGACGTGGGCACTGGTTTGCGAGCGATCCCTCTCGCCAATTGTCGGAAAGCCGGCAAAGGTATCAAAGCCATAAATTCTACGAGTTAAATTTACTGGTTCTAAAATCGCACTGAGCTTAGCCCAGGTCATGACTCCAAATCCATGATTTACGCCGCACTCAATGACCGATCCCTTAACCGGTAAAACTTTTTTAAAAATCTCGTAGAGGGCCAAAAAGCGTGTCAAATTTTGGCGGCGAACATATTTTGGAAAGTTAGCCATTTTTTCTTCCCAGGGCGTCAGATTTTGCTCAAAGCATTTTTTATTTAAAGAAGCTTCATTTTTTTCGGCATCCGTTCTTAACCCGCCCGTCACTGATATTTTTTCATTTATTTTTTCATTCATATTAACCTCAATCGTTTCTTTAGATGTAATCTCGACATTTATAATATAAAAATCCCACGACCTCATGTAAATAAGTTTTTAGTAAGAGCCATTTGTTGAGCCCAAAACCATTTGGGTTCCAGAAATCTCGGTCGCCAACCTGATAGTCCACAGGATAGGCATAGGGATTTAACCCCAAGCGTTTCAATACCTGAAAAGAGCGGGTCATGTGACTGGCGCTGGTAACCAATAAAAATTCGGTAACGCCTAATTCTTCTAAAATCTTTTTTACAGCTTTACCATTTTCAAAGGTATTTACTGCGTTGTGATCAAGTTTTATCTGTTCTGGTCTAAGGCCCCATTCCCTCGCTAATCGATACACGGAATCAGCCTCTGATAAATATCCGGCGTGAAGATTAGGTGTCACGCCAGTAAAAATTAAATATTTAATTTTGTGTTCCTGAACTAAACGAACGGCCTCGCCGAAGCGCTCAAAAGCACTGCCGTACACATATTGATTCGTCCTTTGATTAAAGCCCAAAAAGCCCCCACCAAAAACCACTGCCGCCTCGGCCCGAGGTAACACTAGTGGCAGTGGATGTTTATTTTCTAAATTAGAAATCAATATTTCTGATATTGGCAAAAAAAGGGTTAGCGCCATCAGCGCTACTGTGATTTTTAATTTTTTCGAGTTAATTTTTAAACTCATCAGAAAAAGAGAAAAAGTGACGAGAACCGCGGGATCTAACAATACTTTCATTTAGTGAAATACCTTTTCCATTGGTTTGGCCTTTTTGGTGTGTGGGCTAGAATATTTTTTCACCAGTTCATGCAAATGGTTAACAACCTCTTGCGCGCCATCGCTGGCAAGTTTGATATTAGCTTCTACGGCGCTCATGAGCTTTTTACTTTCTTCAGAGCCATTTTGCAGGTGAGAATCCCCATTTGGGAGAATTAAGATATCAGGATGTTCACTCTTGAGTTCGTCCCCACGAATATATAACTCCTCAAAAAGTTTTTCGCCCGGACGAAGTCCCGTAAAAACAATAGGTACCTTTTCCTCATTAACGCCCATGAGTGTCATCAAACTGCGGGCGATATCTAGTATTTTAACAGGTTCACCCATTTTTAAAACATTGATGTCTCCTGGGCGTGCAATTGTTGAGGCCTTTAAAACTAAAGAGACGGCCTCTGGGATTAACATAAAAAATCGAGTCATATCTTTATGCGTGATGGTGACGGGACCACCCTCTCGAATCTGCTGTTGCAATGTCGGGATCAAACTCCCACTACTACCTAAGACATTGCCAAATCTCACTGAACAAAACCTCTTACCTGATTCGAGCGCTGCCGCCGTCACAATCAATTCGCAAACTCGCTTTGTCGCACCCATAATTCCCACAGGGTTAACGGCTTTATCGGTTGAGATCATGACCAAGGTTTCAACCCCTTGCCTTTGAGCTTGCCTAACTAGAGCCAACGTTCCCCAAATATTATTTAGTATTGAGGAATTGGGATTGTCTTCTACCAAATGCACGTGTTTGTAAGCGGCAGCATGGAACACAATCTGCGGTTTATGGGTCGCAATAATTTGCTCAACAGTGCGCTCGTCTTTGATGTCAGCTAAAAGCGGATAAATTTTAGAAACGCTATTTGAAAGCAGGCGAAGGTCTTTATCAATATTGAACAAATTAAACTCACTGTTATCCATGAGAAGTAACTTTTGGGGATTGTGCGAAAAAACCTGACGCGCGATCTCGCTACCAATGGAGCCGCCGGCACCGGTCACGAGAATACATTTGTTTTTTATCAACCCGCTAATACTTTCTAGATCCATCTCATGAGAGGCTCGATTGAGCAAGTCATTGAGTGAAACCTCTCGGTAAAGCTCGACTGCCGGGGCTTGCGCCGAAGCTCTCAGGCTAGTTAACAACTTGGGTCTTATACCGTGGGAGTAGCAGATTTGCAAAATACGTCTAAGGACTTCTCCCCCCAAACCGTCAAAGGCCATAACAACTTGTTCAATTTGTTTATCCTTAAGAATTTCTTCAAGATCTTCAATAGTGCCTAAGACCGGACGGCCCTCTATTTTGATACCAATTTTTTGAGGGTCATCGTCAATAAAACCAACTAATTCAATCTGCGCGCCAGGATCCGAAACAAAACGACTGGCTAAAGTGCGGCCTTGGGTTCCTGCACCGAAAATCAAAGTTCTCTGGCCGCCTTTGGCTTTCTGTCCCCGCGCTTCATACCTGATTCGTCGGTGAATGCGAATCCCGAGCAGCCCTATCGTCACCAAGAGAAAATCAATAATGTAAATCGTACGTGGCATCTGGCCCAAACGATCAAAAATAAAAAAACTAATGGTAATAACTATGGCTGACGATGTCACTGTAGCCTTGGCCAACGTGATGGCGTCTCTTGCTGATATGTATCTCCACATAATTTCGTATACGCCGAACACCCAATTTACACTGAGGCGAATGGCGAGAATAATCGGTAAATATTGATGAAATGTAACGATATGTTCTGGAATTTCGCTAATGCCCAGACGCAAATAGAGGCTTAGGTACAAACTCGCAATAATAATAACCGAGTCAGGCAGAATGTGGCCGAGAGAAACTCTTGCGGGACGTTTAAAAATACCTATCATACAGCCTCTTTTCCCCTAGAGGGACGAGGATTGTCAAAGCTATTTTTTCCACCAGGATTGGTTGGCTAATGAGGACTCCTTATAATCAGCAAAGGACGCCAAAACTTGATCTTTTTCTGAAACAATAGGGTTCGCGATCGGCCAGGGAATATTTAATTGGGAGTCATTCCATTTAATACCAAACTCGCCTTTGGCGTTGTAGGGCACGTCTACTTTGTAGAGCACATCGGCTTCACTTTCGCCTAGTACACAAAATCCATGAGCAAAACCGGCTGGGAGCCAAAGTACGCGCTGGTTTTCTTCAGAAAGCTCAACCGAGACATATTTACCAAAAGTTTTAGAGTTCTGACGCAAGTCAACGGCCACATCCCAAATTTTCCCCCGGATCACACCCACTAGTTTACCCTGGGGTTCATTATGCTGAAAGTGCAAACCTCTAATAACTTTGGGCCGCGAGCGGGAATGATTATCCTGCTTAAAATTTGTCGGCAAACCCTGCTTTTTAAAAATTTCAAAATTAAATCGCTCTATAAAAAAGCCGCGGGCGTCATGGTGAGCCTTTAGTTCGATAAGTTTTATTCCTTCAATTTCTAGATCTGTGATCTTCACTATTATCTTTCCTCGTTATCTTTCCTTTAGTTTTTCCTTAAGACACCTTTTTAAAGCATTCTGCCAAGATGGCATTTCCATATTGAATGTATTTTTTAACTTTGTCATTTCAAGACGCGAATTTTTTGGTCTCACTGCAGACGTGGGGTATTCCTCACTAGAAATTGGCAATATCTCTTTTAGTTTCAATTTGAACCCTAAACTCTCTGCCTCTGCCAAAATAGCGGTAGCGAATTCAAACCAAGAGGCCACTCCCTCGTTGCACAGGTGATATATCCCTGATGGAAAGCTTTTAGCTTGAATTGCAGCTTGGTAAATCTTAAATGTAGCAGCGCCAATGTCTCCGGCAAATGTAGGCGCGCCTATTTGATCATTCACCACTTTGAGCATCTCTTTTTCTTGAGCGAGTCTTAAAATTGTATTTAAAAAGTTCTTGCCATGAGAAGCATAAATCCAACTGGTGCGAAAAATTAAATAATTACACTTTGAATCTTCAATATATTTATCGCCCTTGGCTTTTGAGGTTCCATAGACGTTAAGCGACCCCACACCATCGTCCTCACGCCAAGGTTTAATACCAGCTCCGGGATAAACATAGTCAGTTGAGTAGTGAACTAATCGGGCCCTATTTATTGCACACCATTCCGCTATTACTTTGGGAGATTCGGCATTAATTAAAAATGCCAACTCAGATTCACTTTCAGCCTTATCCACTTGGGTATAAGCCGCGGCATTAAGAATTAAAGTTGGTTGTAATTCGTCGAGTTTTTTTTTGAGATGCTGAGGCTGCGAAAAATCAAAGAGATCACGCCCTGATTGGACCGCACTGGGCCCGAAAGCATTGCTTAGGGCCCTTGCAACCTGCCCCGTTCCGCCAGTTATCATTATCTTAATTTTTTCGTCTTTCATAGTGTTTTAGCCATTGTAATTAATCATAAATTCCACATAATGGTAAAGGAAAATGCTCAAAAAGATCATACCTTATACGCTTATTTTTTATGCCGTGTCGCTATTAACGAGTATGGCCGGCATGGAACTCTTTGGTTGGCTAACATTTTTTTTGACCTGCGTCCTTCTGTTTACCGAACGTCGAGACCTTGCAACCACAAAGGTTTTGCGCTTTTTCACTCTCGCAGATATGGCGGCTTTGGTATTTTTGGGAGTCGTTATTATCGCACCTCTCATAAACACTCCCCCACCTTTTAATTATTGGGATATTGTGGGCCGCGGCAGATGGGTACTCCTGTTTATCGGTCTTCGCTACGCTTTACTTTTAACAAATGGCAATCAGTTTGAAAAAATCATCTACCTCGTTTTTTCTGTGGCTTGTTTAGTTTCAGCTTACGCGTTGTTTCAACATTTTACTGGCATAGATCTCCTACACGAAACCAATATTCGTATTGAGTTTACCGGCCAAACCGAACCTCTGCCAGCCCATCGCTCTATCGGCATGTTCAATTCTTCTATGACCTTTGCCAACTCCTTCGGGGTTTTCTTATCTCTGCCGTTTGCTTTTTTTATTCTCGCGAATAAAAAAGATAAAAAAATGCGTCGCGTAGCGGGCGTCACAGCTACTTTGGTTGGGCTTGCTATTCTTTCAACTTTTACTCGCAGTGGCTGGATGGGCGGGATATTTGGTATTCTCGCTTGCGCCTTCTTTTTCAAACGAAGAGTTTTTTTCGCGACAGTTTTAATAATCGCAATTGTAGTGGGCCTAGGGGTCGCCTTTAATCCCGCTATAAAAAATCGATTTTTGACTTTGTTTAATCCTAATTATGCCAGCAATACTGAACGCGTCACCATGTGGAAAGCTAACTACGCGATATTTAAAGACTACCCGATTCTCGGTGTTGGTTATTGGGAAAATGAACGTATTGTTCATGATTATTATAAAAAGCTAGGTATCACTGATGGCTTTGGCGGCCATGCTCACAATAATTTCTTTCAATTTTTGTCGGGCACAGGACTCGTTGGCACATTAGCATTTTTTGTTTTTTGTATTTCGCTTTTTATTTATTCCTGGCGTCTGTGGCAAAAACTTCGCCACGAGGAATCTTGGCAGAGATCCTTTGTACTGGGCTCGATGGGAGCGCAAGTGGCGCTCCAGTTTGGAGGCATAGGTGAATGTACTTTTAAAGACGCTGAAATCAATCATCAACTCATGCTGATTTTCGCGCTAACTTTAGGGATCTACTACTGGCGAATTCATGGACCCACCTATGTTAAATCCTAAAATTTTATTTATTTGCGTAAACTATAATAGTTTTGCTGAAACCAAGACATTGGTTGAAGACCTAAGCCAACAGAGTAAAAAATCGGTATTGGATGTTTTCGTGGTCAACAATGCGCCTCAGGACGATAGCAAATTGGAAGCGCTAAAAGCGCTTCCAATTTCGCTTGAGATTATAAAGCCCGAAACCAATCTTGGTTATTTTGGCGCCGCACATCGGGCCGTAGAAGTGTATTTAAAAAATTACTCCTTACCTGAGTTTGTTATAGTTTCCAATCCCGACATTCGCATTCAAGACCCCGAGTTTATAGCAAAAATTTTGAGTCTTAGTAATGCGGCTGTTTTTGCTCCCACCATTACGTCTTTGTTATCGGGCCAGAATCAGAACCCCCACATGTTGGAGCGGCCAACATCCCTACGCATGCACACTTATAAATACATTTTTAGTAACTACTTAACGTCGACGGTTTATCATCTGCTGTCTATAGGGCGTGCTCAAATTAAAAATAGGCTTAAGAAAGTAACTACCAACTTAGGCGCTCAGGATATCTACTCAGCTCACGGGGCTTTTTTAATTTTTCATAGATCTTATTTTGAGGCTGGCGGTCACCTACAACATGGTGTCTTTCTCTATGGTGAGGAAATATTTGTAGCAGAGACTTGCCGCAAATTAGGCTTGTCAATTAGGTTTGTACCGACTTTAAGAATTAGCCACTCTGAACATGTGGCTACGCGGTTGATTCCGGATAAAAAAATTAGTGGATTTATTGCTGAGTCCGCCCGCTATTGCGCCGAGAAGTTTTTTTAATTAAAATGCGTCTTCCAAATTTTGTTGAGACTTTTCAAAAGCTCAGGAATGTCCTTAAGTGCCAGTGACGTCGGGCCATCACATAACGCTTTATCAGGATCTGGATGAGTTTCTAAAAATATTCCATCCACACCAACTGCCATAGCTGCACGCGCCAATGCGGGCGACATTTCACGGCGGCCACCACTGCTGGTTCCTGTGGCGCCCGGCAATTGCGTCGAGTGTGTGATATCCATGATCACAGGTTTGCCGATCGCGCGCATTTCAACCAAACCGGTCATGTCATTAATCAGTCGGTTGTAACCAAAACTCACGCCTCGTTCACAAAGCAATATTTTTTCGTTACCGGCTTTCTGCGCTTTTTTTACAATGGCACCCATGTCCCAAGGCGCCATAAACTGGCCCTTCTTAATATGCATTACCTTCTTAGTTTGCGCGATCTTAACTACTAAGTCTGTTTGTCGACATAAAAATGCCGGAACTTGCAAGACATCGGCGACTTCGGCAGCGGCATCGACTTGAGTGGTTTCGTGAACATCGGTTAAAAGCGCACAGCCTATTTTAGATTTAATTTTTCCTAAGTTTGCAAGTGCCTTACTAACCCCTGGTCCACGAAAATTATCGCTGGATTGCCGATTGGCCTTATCGTAGGAGCACTTTAATATCCATGGTATGCCTAACTCTTGTGTGAGACGCTTTAACTCCATTCCCACCTCGAGGACTAAACCCTCATCTTCAATTATGTCAGGTCCCGCAAACAATACCCAGCTACTACAGTCTCCCCAAGTTATGGATTGGTCGGGAAGTTTTAACGTGACTGGTGAGTCTAGGGATTTTAGGGTGGACATTGTTGCCTCTTTCTTGCTAAGCCTTAGCTTTTGTTATACTCATTAATGGCCAAAAATCAATTGTAGAGATGAATGAGGAGCATAGCCATGCAGAGCCGCTGGAATCAGCAAGATGTTATTGCCACTGATAACGACCCTTTAAAGCTACGCGTCTACACCTCAAGACTTTTGGGACAGGAACCCAGCTTAGTTTTGCACGGTGGTGGCAATACTTCGGTAAAGATATCTCAGTCAAATATTTTTGGCGACAGAGAGGATATTCTTTATGTCAAAGGGAGTGGTTGGGATCTTAAGACTATCGAGCCACAGGGATTTGCGCCTGTGCGAATGGAAGTCTTACATAAACTGGCTCGTTTAGAAAAATTAAGTGATAGCGATATGGTTCGTGAACAAAAAATCGCAATGACAGACCCATCAGCCCCTGGTCCTTCGATAGAAGCTATCTTGCATTCGCTGATTCCCTTTAAGTACGTCGATCATACACATGCTGACGCCGTGGTTACTATTACCAATCATCCTGATGGCGAAAAAAGAATTCATGAGATCTATGGAGATCGCACCGTTATCATTCCCTATGTCATGCCTGGATTTATTTTGGCTCGAAAAATTTTTGAATTAACTCAAGATATCGATTGGTCAAAAATTGATTCTCTAATTTTATTAAATCACGGCGTGTTTACTTTCGCAAATGATGCCAAGTTGGCCTACGAGAATATGATTAAAGTAGTAAGCCTTGCCGAAAATTACATAGAAAAAAGCGGTGGTAATAAGATTGCCCGTGGCGAGGCAAAAGAAAACCTTTTAGAACTCGCGCAAATCCGTAAAGTGCTAGGTAGTAGAGCCAAAACTTCTCTCGTTTTGACTTGGGATAAATCCCCCGAGGCCGTGGGTTTTTCGAACTTAAAAAATATAGACGACGTCGCTTGCCGCGGCACTGTGACCCCCGACCATGTCATCCACACCAAACCCTTTCCTCTTATACATAAAGATAAAATTGAAACGGAGCTCGAAGCCTACAGCGAAAAATATCAAAGTTATTTTAAGCGCCAGACAACTGGCAACCTCACCATGCTAAACCCCACGCCCCGTTGGCTAGTTTGGCCAGGTTACGGCGTTATCACGGCGGCCCCGGCCTATAAGACCACGCAAGTGATTTGTGATATCGCAAGACACACTCAGAAAGCGGTGCAATGGGGCGAAGCTTTGGGGCAGTGGCAACCGCTAGACGAAAAAAATCTTTTTGAAGTCGAATATTGGGAATTAGAACAGGCTAAAATAAAAAAATCATCACTACTCCCTGTGCTTCAAGGCAAGGTGGCGCTCGTTACAGGGGCAGCTAGCGGAATTGGCAAAGCCTGTGTAGAAAATTTTCTTAAAGAAGGCGCCTGTGTCGTAGCGCTCGACACTAACCCTGAAATTTCTAAAATGTTTCTGAAACCTGAATTCAGGGGTCTGATGTGTGACGTAACTAGCACCGAACAAGTGAAAAATTCTATAGCGGAATGCATAAGAACGTATGGCGGCTTAGACATTTTAGTTAGTAATGCGGGAACTTTTCCACCTGGCATAAAAATAGAAGATTTAGATGAGGCCACATGGGCAAAAACAATCGACGTGAATCTCACCAGCCACTTTCGTGTACTCAGTAGTGCTATCCCCTTTTTAAAAAATGGATTTGACCCAGCAGTCGTAATTATGGCCTCTAAAAACGTGCTCGCACCTGGACCCGGCGCCTCCGCCTACTCAGTGTCTAAGGCAGGACTTACTCAGCTCGCTCGCGTCGCGGCCTTAGAACTCGCTCCGCAAGGAATCAGAGTCAATATTCTTCATCCCGACGCCGTATTTGATACAGGTGTTTGGACCAAAGAAGTTTTAGAAAATCGCGCCCGTCACTATGGTATGACAGTGGAACAATACAAAACAAAGAATCTGCTACAGACCGAAGTTTCTTCAAAAGATGTTGCCGGCTTGGTGATAGCAATGGCCGGTCCGTTATTTGGTAAAACAACGGGCGCGCAAATTTCAATTGATGGAGGTAACGATCGTGTTATTTAAAGAATTAAACTCCCTCGGCCTCAAAATTAACCAACAGAAACTTACAATTTTAGACCAAGAGCTTTTGCCCCACCGCGAGGTGTGGCTTGAGGTCAGTGACCCCTATCAAATGTCTAATTACATTCGCAGTCTTAAGGTTCGCGGTGCCCCACTCATTGGCGTCGCAGCAGCGCTGGCCATCGCCGATTACGCTAAAAAAGATGTTTCACGTGACGAACTTTTAAAATCGGCCATGACCCTGCGAGGGGCTCGCCCTACTGCAGTTAATTTAATGAATGCTGTTGATCGTATGCTACCACTTTTGAAAGTGCCAACCCCATCGGTCGCAAATCTTGTCGCTAAAGCCACAGAAATATTTGAAGAAGATGTTAGATTATGTCTAGAGATGGGTCTTGAGGGTGCAAAATTTATTAATGATGGTGATACAGTCCTCACCCACTGTAATGCCGGAGGACTCGCCACAGCTGGCATTGGCACCGCGGTAGGTGTCATTAAAACAGCTCATGATCAAGGTAAAAAAATTCATGTATATGTGGATGAAACCAGACCCTTGCTTCAGGGCGCTAGGCTGACCTCCTGGGAACTCCATAGGCACGGCATTCCTTTTACTTTAATCTGCGATAATATGGCGGGGTTTCTGATGAGCCTCGGTAAAATTCAGAAAATTTTTGTGGGGGCTGATCGTATTGCGAAAAATGGCGACTTTGCCAATAAGATTGGTACGTTCACCGTCGCCACCATGGCATCGGTTCACAAAATTCCTTTTTATGTTGTGGCACCATCAACAACGGTTGATCCCAATTGTCCTAATGGCAAAAATATTCCCGTCGAACAAAGAGACCCGAAAGAAGTAATAGGTGCAGAGGGGCATCCGTCGAGCCAGGTTTATAATCCTGCCTTTGACGTGTCACCAAGACACCTAGTCACAGAATATATTGGCTGTAAGCAATATTTGGATTTATAAATCTTAAACTGGCCTACATTAGCTGATCAGGTGAAGGTAATTGTATCGATGCCGCAGCCTTTAGCGTTTCAACACTGTTACCTAAGTTGGGATCGTAAAGCGTAATTCGGCTACCCTGGTTTTCAAACTTAAAATTCACCTCAATGAGGCCGCGCAAGCGCTGTCGCACTTGTTCCTGACGCTCGGGCGGAACAAAAAGCAACATAAAACCCCCGCCGCCGGCACCTAATAGTTTGCCACCAATGGCACCTGACTCGAGAGCCGAGGTATACATATCACTTACAAATTTATTCGAAACTTTATCTGACAACTCCTGCTTCAGGAGCCACCCCTCATGCAACATCTCGCCGATTTCGCAAATGGACACACGAGAGCTCTCTAAAATACTTTGGGCTTCTTGCACCATCTGAAACATCGTTGAAAGTTGCGACGTCTTCTTTTCAAAATTCTTTAGTTTACTTTGCGCAACGGTCTCAGCAGTACGGGATATTCCTGTAAAAAATAACATTAAATGACTTTCAAGCTCTTCTTTACGCTCTTTCGTAATAATTACGGGATCGACTTGAAAACTATCATCTCTATTAAATTTAATGATATTAAATCCGCCAAATGCCGCCGAAATCTGATCTTGTGAACCAACTGTTTCTTTAATAATGTTTTGTTCAATATGTATGGCGAGCTTGGCCAATTGGGCCTTTGAAGTCAGTTTGCCATGAAGCGCATAAAGCGTATTGAGCAGTCCGACGGTAAACGAAGAACTTGAGCCTAATCCTGAACGAGCAGGCAAGTCTCCATCGTGATGCACTTCTAAACCATCGCGAATGCCTAAATATTTGACTACTTCTCTCACGGCAGGGTGCTTGATATCTTCAATCTCTTTCACATTTTCAATAACCGAGTAAACAATTCGATGTTTATGAGCGAAAAAGGGAGGGAGGTAGCGACAACTAAGGTAACAATATTTATCGATCGTAGTGGCCAGAACTGCGCCGCCATGTTCGCGAAACCAAAGGGGGTAGTCTGTACCACCGCCAAAAAAGGAAATACGAAAAGGCGTCTGGCTGATGATCATGGATTACCTCACTTCATTATTAATGCGTGGCATTATTTTCTGTTTAACAATAACATTGATAGTTTCATAAAAGTTTAGGAAGTAAAAGAGTTCTTTCTAACTGTAAAGGAAAATATGAAAATTACACTTCTTGTACCCACTCTGAATGAAGTAATTGGCATGAAAGCCATAATGCCTAAAATTCCCCGAGATTTGTTTCATCAAATTCTTGTGCTCGATGGGGGGTCCACCGACGGCACAATTGAGTGGTCGCGTGAAAATGGCTACGAAGTGTATATACAAAAACAAAAGGGATTTCGCCATGCGTACACAGAAGTCTGGCCTCTCATTACCGGTGATTATGTCATCACCTTTAGCCCCGACGGCAATTCTATCCCAGAGCTTTTGCCTGATTTGATTCATAAAATGACAGAAGGCTATGACATGGTAATAGTGTCGCGCTATCTAGGATCAGCGAAAAGTGAAGACGATGATCTCATTACGAGCTTCGGTAATTGGCTATTTACCAAGACTGTAAACGTATTGCACAATGCGCGATATACGGATGCCATGGTCATTTACCGCGGTTACCGAAAAAACATGGCCTACGAATTAGACCTCGACAAAGACAGCTCGTATAAAATTCCAGAAACATTGTTTCATACAAAAATAAGTTGGGAACCACTACTTTCAGTCCGAGCTGCCAAGGCTGGCCTAAAGATTGCCGAAATTCCTGGCGATGAACCACCTCGAATCGGTGGCGAGAGAAAGTTACAGATTTTACAATGGGGCGCGGCTTACTACTATCAGTTTATTTCTGAGGTTTTTAGCTGGCGCTACAAGAAAAGTCTCGAAGCCCAAAAAACGTCGCTTTAAAAATGTTGTTCGGCTGGAACAGAAAAACAAAACTTTTTCTTTTAGTTCTAATTTTCTTAAATATTTTCTATTTAGCATTTGCCCATTTCGCTAAAAAAGATGTTGCCATAAAAGTAATGAGTGCCAGCGAAACTATTCAAGCGGTCGAAGGCGACCATTTCGATACTGTTTATTATCACCCAGAAACAAAAGAACTCGGTGGTACATTCAAAAATGGCTTTAGAAATTTGTACCAGGGCAACCATCGCTTTACCTATACCGGAGAACTGGGAGTTGGTATTTTTGATGCCTTGGTCAGTAAAAATATTGGTAGCGAACAGGAACTGGCACGAGCTGCGGGCTTTGATAAAAATGATGAATTTGACAAATTGGCCCAGATTCAAGAGCTTACTGCTACCGAACAAAAGGTGGCTACATCTCAGGGAAATCTCCCGTTTCGCTTAGGTGAGAAATCAGTTTTGCAAATGTCCTACTTGGGCCTCTCTGCTGGCGAATTGACACTTGAGGTTTCTCGTCTTATCAAAATTAGGGGTAAATTAGCACTCGAATTGAGAGTCCAATTAAAGTCTTCGGAGTCCTTTAAACTTTTTCGCATCAACGATGTCATTACAACATATGTCGAACTGGGCTCATGGCAACCCCTGGCCATGAGTGTAATTTATGACGAAACCACTCGTTATGGCAGTCTCTATATGCTAAGCGAGCTAAACGGCAAGGCCAGGTACTGGGAGAACGCTGTCGAGCGCGGGGGCCGAAGAACCAATAAAAAAAGCGAAAGTAATTTTATAGAAAACTCTCAGTTGGCCGGATCGGCCTTGTTCTTCCTGCGAACTTTACCATTAAGTTTAGGCCAAGAAAAAAGTTTTAATTTGGCTGATCATGAACACCTTTTAAAGGTAAACCTAAGGACGTCGAAAGACGAGGTTTTACTTTTACCCGTCGGCACAAGGCCCACCACGCTTCTTGAGCTAAATGTAAAGCCCAATGAATCCCATAAAAAACCGGTTTCGATCAAACTCTGGCTGTTAAAAGACCCCTCTCGTCAAATCGTCAAAATCAGTGTGGATTTAAAGGTTGGGGCGTTTGAGGCTCTTGCTAAAGAACTTTTGTGAACTTACCACTTCATATACAGCAATTAAAAAGAACCAAATCACGACAGGATAAATAGGATAAAGATAGGCATTTGCCATTTGGCTATCTACGGCCCCAATCGAAGTGATAGCCAGCACTCTTAAAATAATGGTAACTAGCGCTGCCGCTAGAATATATCCAATCACAACATTTTTAAATAATCCAAAAAATAAACCAAAAACAATTACCACCACTCCCAACGTTATAAATATTTTTGTAAAAATACTGTAGAGAGCCGCTAACCGTTGTCGCCTATTAATCTGGTTATTTATATTTTCTATCGGTGTCGGCAGTTCGCCCAATATCAGCTTGTTGTCTTTGAGTAAAAATACTTTTTGAAGAGTCATTTTTTCAAACTTAACTTGGTCATCGGCAGTAAAAGGGTTTTCCCAGTAGCTATAACCGACCGTAGAACTTTCGAAAATTTCTCTTATATGCTGGGCCAAGATGTCACTAAATCGCGGAAGCATCGCCATAGAAAAAGAGGGCAACATGGTGGCGCGAAGGGGCAGCACACATTTGAGCGAACCGCTCACGCAAAGGTCTTCAACTTCTCGCGCAAAACTGCGATAGAATAACTCCGCCTCTCGGGCATTATTTCCCACTCCCATTTTGGGTAACAAATCACGAAATGCGAAAATTTGGTGAGAATAGTCGTAACCTTCGCAGTGGCCTTCCTTTTGGCAACGCTCTGACGGATCGGCGTCGGGATTGTCGAAAGAGGAATACACCTTGGCAAAAGTGGGGCTTAGCTTCGCCAGCTTTAATCGTTCGTTTCGATCAATTAATAGCCGCGAGGGTTCCGTTTCTTCCTTAATACTGGCTAAAGCACCTATAGCTCTAGAAAATGACCCTGCCTCGTGTTCAATAGTTATAAATAGACCGTATTTCGAGTAGTTTTTAAGTTGCCACAAGAAATTCGTAGTTGTAACTACCGACAGAAAAAATAAACAAAGTGACATTCCATAGCGCCATTTTTTAAACAGCGGTGTTGGACCATAGCGCTGGACATGACCAATCAGTAGTATCAAGAGGCCCGGCCAAATCAGAAATGATTCCTCGCGGGTGCCATAATGCAAAGACAATAAAAGGCAGAGGGAGAAAACAAGAAAACCCTTGTTACGTGTGCTCTGAATTTTATCGAAAGCTAATGCTAAAACAAAACTTAAAGAAAAAATTAATATTTGAAGATCCGTGTTGAATAGATCCCTACTCACTCTGCTAGTTTGAAAATCATAAAACTGTGGCATAAAAAGAATTAGAAAATAAGAAAATAAAGAAAAATATTTATTAAATCCAAGATTTATTAGGGCCCATAAAAATGCCAACATACAAAAAATATGAAAACTAAACTCAAAGGTAGTATACGGAATGCCCAAGTGAATTCTTGCCGCCTGAACTATGCCAAAAAAAGGTCTTTTGCTAAGAGTCAGGTTGTCATAGGCGCCAAGCCAGTTGCCATTTACAATTTCTAATGCGTCTTTGACGTACTTGGCATCGTCCACTCCCGCATTTATAGGAAAGGGCCTTAGGTCCCACGTCAGAGCGAAAAAAGCCACAATACTCGCAAAGATCGCGATCGCCATGAATCCATGTTTAGAAAGCAATTTATTAATGCCCCAAGCAGTCATTAGAATTTCTAAACTTTATCAATTGTGTTTGTCAATTGTGTTTGTCAAACGATCACTTGGAGATTGTTAAGAATAGCTTGACCCGCTAATCCACATAGTGGAAGTTTCAGACTTCGTTTTAAATGGGAGACATTAAAATGCCTACTGATTCAATAATTAAGTCAATGATTCGCACCATTCCTGACCATCCCAAAAAAGGAATTCTTTTTCGGGATATTTCTACGCTCATAGGAAATGCCAAGGGATTAAGGTATTCTATTGATAAAATGAAGGACCGCTACAGCTCCTACGAATTTGACATCGTAGCCGGAATTGAAGCCCGAGGGTTTATAATAGGCTCTGCCTTCGCCTATGCTATGAACAAGGGATTCGTGCCCGTCAGAAAAAAAGGCAAGCTCCCTGGGGACATTGTTTCTCATAACTACGACTTGGAATACGGCTCAGATACTATCGAGATCCAAAAAGACGCTATTCAAAAAGGTCAAAAAGTTTTACTGATTGACGATCTTTTGGCCACTGGCGGAACAGCATTGGGTGCAATTTCTTTAATTGAAAAGTTGGGAGCAGAGATTGTTGAGATTTGTTTCCTGGTTGACCTCCCCGAGCTAAAAGGCGGAGAAAAACTCAAAAAGGCCGGATATAAATATCATGCATTCTGCGAATTCGAAGGGCATTGAGAGTAGCGAATCAATTTAGCCGGATTACCACAAACCACTGCGTAGGCAGGAACATCCTTTGTTACCACAGACCCCGCTCCGATCATGGCAAACTCGCCGATAGTTATTCCCGGCAGTAATGTAGCATTGGCGCCGATACTCGCGCCATTTTTAACCAGGGTTTTTGAAAACTCAGTGGGATATTTTTTACTTCTAGGAAACTCATCGTTAGTAAAGGTGGCGTTTGGGCCAATGAAAACATCGTTTTCTAGAGTAACTCCCTGCCAAATGTATACGCCACACTTGACTGTCACTCTATCACCTATCACTACGCCGCTTTCAACAAAGGTGTGATCACAGATATTACAATCTCTACCGATCGTAACTTTCGAAAGTATGTGAGAAAAGGCCCACACTCTGGTTCCAGCACCAATGCGTGCGCCCTCTTCAATCAAGGCTTGAGGATGCGAGAAAAATGTGGGAACCGAACTCGTATTTTCAATATCTGCCAAGCGAACACTCCCTAATATTTCAAAGATTTTTTAATAGCCTTTGCACAATTACTTACATTCAGACCTATCCAAAATGGCAAACTGAGAATTTCATTTGCCAACCTCTCCGACACCGGAAAACTGCCTAGTCCTTTATTTAAGTCTGAAAATGCCCTCTGAAGATGAATAGGCACTGGGTAATGGATAGACGATTGAATGCCACTCTCTAAGAGAGTTTCTTGAACTTCTTTGCGATTTTTTGTTTTAACAACATAGAGGTGCCAAACGTTTTCATTGGCTTTACTAGCTAGTGGCAATACCAACGGCGTATCTGCCAGCGCCTGTTGATAAACACTAGCCATCTCACGGCGTAAGCTATTCCAGCTTTCTAAATAATTTAATTTTACTCTCAGCACTGCGGCTTGGATCTCATCAAGTCGCGCATTACTCCCTTTTAGGTCATGGTAATATTTAGTCTCAGAGCCATAATTTCTCAGTTTTCTAATCTTTTTTGCTAGAGCTTCATCGTTGGTAACGACACCACCTCCGTCACCTAAAGCCCCCAAATTTTTACCGGGATAAAACGAAAACGCCCCTGCAATGCCAAAGGCTCCCGCCCTAATTTTGTCGACTTCGGCACCATGCGCTTGAGCCGCGTCTTCGATTAACCAAATTTTATTTAGGTTCGAAATTTCAACAAGACCTTTCATATCTGCTAATCGGCCATAGAGATGCACGGGAATGATAGCCTTAGTTTTTTTAGTAATACTTTTTTCTACTTCGGATAAGGACAAGTTAAAGCTCGCCTCGTCCACATCCACAAGTACTGGCGTGGCGCCTACCTGTGAAACTGCGAGGGCCGTGGCGATAAAAGTATTGGCGGGCAGAATTACTTCATCGCCAGGTCCAATCTCAAGTGCTTTTAATATTAATGCGAGCGCGTCTAAACCATTAGAAACCCCAATGGCATATTTGACTCCGCAATACTTTGCCCACTCGATTTCAAATTGCTCAAGTTCAGATCCACAAATGTAAACGCGTCGCTCATAGACGTCACTCAACGTCTTGAGGATTTGCGGCCGCAAATCACCGTGCACTAGAGCTAAGTCCACAAACGGGAAGTTAATTTCCATACATCAAACTAAAGTCCTCGAGCTTTGTTTAAAAAGATTCCATAATCTCGAATATAATCGTTGGGATCATAAAATCTATTTGCTAATACTAAAAGCACACAGTTTTGGGAAAATTCAAACATTTCTCGCCACACGTAATTTCGAATTCTCAAACCAACTCGGCAGTCATCCAACAAAAATTCTTCTTTTTTTTGTGAATTATCGACGCTGACCCGACAAGAACCCGAAATAGCAATTAGGACCTGGTCTAAGTTGCTATGCGCGTGCAATCCACGAATTACGCCTGCCTTAGTGTTAACTAAATAATAGACTCTCTTGATATCAAACGGGATCTCAGAACTATTCTGAATGGCAACAAGCTCGCCCCGGTCATCGCCTTTGCTAACAAACTTTAGCAGCTCCCAAGTTCCAAGTCGGTTGTCTTCTTTGGGTAGCTTCTCAACCCGTTCGGTATCAAACATTTCTTAAATTTCCCTTTAAAAAATTTTACGATTCGAGCAAAATTAAAATATTGCTGCCCTGCAATAAACCGTTCTAAAGATTCCAAATACGAGTGTCTTGTGTTCCGAACCAAAGTGAAGGGTATAATCGGTAGGGGTGCATTTCTCAAGCGAATTTGCACCCAAAAACAGGGTCCAATATTTTTAAATTTAATAAAAAAGCGTGGTATTTCTGCTGTTGCTTCTTTTTTGAACACTAACAGGGTTTTCCAATTTAATGATGATAGCAAATTGACCCAAGAGTTTGAAGTTTGGCCATCAGTGAAATAAAGCGATGATTTTTTCAAGGCTCCAAAGTACCAATAAAACATGCCCATAGTGGCCCTGTAAGATGGTAATTCGCCAAGTGAGACCTCTTGCTCCTTAATGGACTGAAAAACCGCCGTCACCTCTTCGACTCTGTCGACATTTATACTTTTGTCGACTTGTGCAAAAAGACTAAATAAAAAAGCATCGGGATCGGGTTGAGCTAGTACAAACTGAGACAATTCTTTTGATTTCAAAAACAAAGGCCGAAGCCAGTTACACTCCAGTCGCGACAAAGCCCTACTCCTGCCCGAGAGGCTTAGATTGTTCTGGTGCACCCGATACGAAACCAGCTGCTCACTGCCAAAATAGAACGGCCCTTTTAAAGCCAACACAAGCCATGTCATCCAATCCTGAAATTGATCCAAATCAACTAGTGGTAAGCTATCTACGAGAAATTTTTTCTGAAACACAACAGCGCTGGCGCAAATAAAATTGCCCTGATAGAGCTGTAAAACCAGTTTTTGCTGATTATTACTCTCAATCTGATCGTGCAAAAAAAGTTTATTTTCAATAACCGTTCCCTGATCGTTTATAAGCCGTGTTTTTGCTACTGACGCTACGAAGTTTGGCCTATTTTTTAAGCATTTTGCGGCTTCCAAAAGATAGTTTTGATGCCAACAATCGTCGTGTCCGATTTGGGCGATCAATTCCCCGCTACATTTTTCTAAAAGAAAGCGATAATTGTAGCCCATTCCCCTGTTCTTAACATTGCGATATACTTGAATTCTTTGATCGCTCTTGGCCAATTCTTCCAGGTACCTCGGAGTGCCATCGGTAGAACCGTCATCCACAATCAAAAGTTCAAAATCGGTAAAAACCTGACTCAATATGCTTTGAATGCATTCATGGATAAATTTTTCAGAATTGAAAGTCGCTAAAATGATTGAAAATGTGGCCATCTCTACACCAAGTAGTGGACAAACAAAAATTCAGCAACTATTAAATTGGTCACGAGGAATCGATGACTCAAGCGCAAATGCTAATCCCCTGGATCAAAACCGATGCCTTTTGTGCAAAGCATAAGTTTCTGGTTTATAATTTAATCTCGCGAAATCTTAAACTGAAATATCGTCAATCTTTCTTGGGAATTGCCTGGTCCCTCCTAATACCGATGGCAACGGCGGCAATGTACTATCTTGTCTTTCAGGTTATCGTGAAAATCTCTGTTCCTCGTTACTCGGCCTTCATTATTGCCGGCGTGCTGCCTTGGACATTTTTCTCGCAAACGATTATGGACGGTTTAGAATCAATTCGGGCTAACTCAGGTCTGATTAGTAAGGTTCCCCTACCCTTAAATGTTTTTCCTCTGGTCGTGACCGTTACAAATTTCATTACTTTTCTCATAGCTCTACCTGTTATCTTGCTTTCGAATCTTTTAACCGGCGGAACTTTTGATTGGAGTCTGATTTTAATTATATTTCCTTTAATTTGTTTCTTTCTAATAGGATATGGCATTTCTTTATTTCTTTCTGTGGCATTCATACATTTTCAAGATCTAAAGCACTTGCTCGGATTGATACTTCAAGTTTGGTTTTACGCAACACCCATTGTCTACAGCCAAAACTTGATACCCACCAAATTAAGTTGGATAGTTTTTGCTAATCCTATAGCTACGCCGTTTATTATTTTTCGCGATTTGGTAATGGATAATAGGATCGCGCCAACTGAATATTTCGTTACTGCCAGCCTTTGGACTCTTGCCATTTTTTTTATGGGGCTTTATTTTTTTGATCGGCAGGGTAGAAAGTTGGCTGAAATCATATGAATGAATCCGTAATCTCAGTAGAAAACGTGTCAAAAAAATTCCGCTATTCCGAAGACAGGCCGACCGATTTAAAGTCCATTCTTGTCAATGCACTAAAATTCAAATTTGATTTTGGTACGACCCATGAATTTACTGTTTTAAAAGATGTAAGCTTTAATATCGCAAAAGGTGAATTTGTTGGAATCATGGGTAGGAATGGCGCCGGAAAAAGTACAATCTTAAAACTTATTTCCGGAATTTACCATCCGGACTCAGGCAATATTAAGGTCTCAAGCGCTCTTGCTCCTTTGCTTGAGTTGGGTGCTGGATTTCAATTTGAATTGAGCGGTTATAATAATATTTTTCTTAACGCCGCCATCTTAGGTTTTGGTCGAAAAAAAACACTCCAGTATTTAAATGATATAATCGAGTTTTCTGAATTGGGTGAAATGATTTATCTCCCAGTCAAAAAATATTCAAGCGGCATGTTGGTAAGACTCGGGTTTTCTATTGCCGTACACATGGAAGCTGAAATTTTGCTTTTTGACGAAGTATTGGCCGTAGGTGATGTCGGTTTTCAAAGAAAATGTATTGAAAAAATAAAGACTCTCCATGCACTCGGCACTACTATTATTTTAGTCACTCATAGCGCTGATGACGTTAATAGCTATTGTTCTCGCTGTATCGTAATAGATAACCATCAAAAGGTATATGATGGTCCACCCTTGTTGGGAACAAACAAGTATTTAACATCTTTCGATAATACGGGGCCTCTCATTTCTCACCTGGGACATCCATGATCAGTATTGAGGGCAAATGGAATTAGGCGATTTTAGTCAGCTGGCAAAAGAGTATATTCATCGTACTGGCTATTCTCTGTCGACGCTGAAGGCTTTACAAGCATACGTAAAACAGTCCGTTAATAAAACAAGTGTCGTTGTGGCGGATGTCGGTGCAGGAACCGGTAAACTAACAGAAAACCTGTCTGAGATTGGGCTGACAGGTTTTGCGGTTGAACCCAATGATGCCATGAGAGCCGAGGGACAATATTTGTTTTCTGGAAACTCTCAATTTATTTGGTCAAAGGGTACCGGAGAAAAAACCGGACTATTAGACCATTCTGTAGATTGGGTTTTGATGGCTTCTTCATTTCACTGGACAAATGCGGCTCTGGCTTTAAAAGAATTCAAACGAATTTTAAAACCAAAGGGATTTTTCACTGCTCTCTGGAACCCAAGAGACTTAGACAAAAGTACCCTGCATTTAAAAATTGAAGATAAAATTCATGAGATGTTGCCAGAGCTAAAGCGTGTTTCTTCTGGCGCAAAATCCTACACAAAGGACATCGAGAGCAATTTAACTTCGACTGGCGACTTCAAAGATGTTTTATTCATTGAATCCCAACATGAGGTTCAGATGGAAAAACCTCGCTATCTAGGAGCATGGAGGTCAGTAAACGATATCCAAGCACAGGCTGGTCCCGAGAAATTTCAACAAATATTGAACATGATCGAAAACGAAATTAAAGATTTCGATTTTGTAAAAGTGCCCTATCGAACTCGTTCTTGGACGGTTCAGCTAAAATAAGACTAGTCAATATATGTCCAGTCAGGATGTTTCTTTCCGGTGATTATGTACGATATATTCTTCATAAAATAATCATCACTTTCGCCAACATTAAAAATAAATTTGCTACGAAACTCCAGCAGGTTTTTTTGATAACTCTCAAAATTATCAAGAATCTCGCGGCAGACCTTAGGTAAACACTGAACATCCTCAACAACTTTTCCGATATCTTTCCGGCAAAGAAACTCAACTCCTTTTTGAGGTGAGTGCTCACCTTCGTTGGGAGAAACAAACACTACAGGCCTTTCAAAGCCTAAACCGTAAGTAAAACCCGTTCCCGAAATATCAGTAATCATCAAGTCGGAATTTTCATAGGATTCAAAATAATCTACAGACCGGTCCAAAGTAAATCGAGCATGCGATTGGAATTCTTCGATTAATCCCTCTACCAGCGAAGCATAGGGATCTGTTTTCTCCAAATTTAAGGGATGCGGTCTAAACGTAACTTGATATCCACTTTCCAAAAGTAATTTAATGATTTGCTTTCCGTCGACCAAAAGAGCCGAAAATTTTTCGCTCTTCTTACTCAAAAGAGTCGGTGCAAAAATTACAGTATTCTTAATGCCGTCTGTCCGAGTTTTCACCAGCTGGGATCTTTTAGCCAAAAGCGAATCTAGCTTAGGGTACCCCCCGGGGATCAGACATTTATTCTTCAGATTTCGGTCTGCAAACCACTCTTTCATTTCTTCGATGTGATGCTGGCCCGCACAATAGATAAACTGATAGTCACTGAAGGTGTCATTCTCATAAACAAAGTGAACGCTCACCAGAGAGTGAAAAAAATGAACTTTGGGGTAGATAAATGCCGCGTTGTTTCCTGTGACGGAGGTTGGCGTTAGATACAAATCGGCAAATACGGCTGGCAGGAGATTTAGTCCCCGAAAAGGTTTTGAGGAATCCAAAAAAAAGACTTTAATATTCTTACCCTGACTTTTGGGCAAAGCAGCATCGTGAGTAAAAATAATTACTCCAAATTTGGGATCTTTAGCCAATTTTTGGACGACTCCGTCAACCCAGCTCTGATGTCCTCGATATAGTAAATAAATAAGGACGAGTTTTTTTCCTCTAAAAATGACCCTGAGCGAACTTATTACAACTTGTAGGTAAATCTTAGGCCGCCTAACGGCATCGATGAGCACACTCAAGTGTTTACTATCGTAGAGCGACCAATAAATTCGATTCTTTAACTCTACGCTGGGCCAATAAATTTGATCCTTTAACTTTATGGCACGCCAGTAAAGCGTCCTAACTGGGCTTCTAAGATAGAAATATAGATGAGAAAGGTTGAGTTTTAGGCGCAATGTCACTAATTTCTAGCATATTATGGAATTACATACCAAATTTATTTTTGGCACAAAGTCAGAGACTCTGGAGCAGTTAAAGCCCCAAGTTAAACGCTCTACTATACTCGATCTATATTACTTTAGTGTCGAAAACTGGTTGAGTTCCTCTGAGGGATTGGTTCAAGAGATACAAGAAAAATTCTCGAGATACCCGTCATTGATCGTTCGTAGTAGTGCCGCTTGCGAAGATACAAAATCACAGTCAATGGCTGGGGCTTTTTTGTCCTGTCTGGATATTCAAACTCAAAACGCAGATCAAATTCACTCGGCAATTGCACAGGTGATTGGCTCCTACACATCGCGAAATACTAAAGATCAGGTCCTGATTCAGCCCATGCTAAACCAAGTTGCCGTTAGTGGAGTTATTACTACCCACCTCATGACCAACGGGGCCCCCTACTACGTCATTAATTATGATGACGAGTCCGGAAAAACCGACTCAGTAACAGGAGGAGTCGGCGTTAGTAAAATGGTGTTAATTTTTAGAGACACTGACTTGGCGATGATAGACTCTGAACGAGTCAAAAAATGGATTGAATTTACTCGAGAGATTGAAAGCATTTGTGGCCACGTGCCACTCGATCTCGAGTTTGCTCAAACAAAAAACGGTCAAATTTATTTGGTCCAAGTACGAATTTTATCAACTGAAAAAACCTGGGCGACCTTAAATAAAACCGTTCACGCTTCTCTTTTAGAGGCCAAAAAATCCTTCGCTCAAATCTCACAAAAAAAGGTAACGGTTTTGGGCGACTCAACTATTTTAGGACAGATGCCAGACTGGAATCCGGCGGAGATTATTGGGACCTGCCCCCGACCGCTTGCGATCTCTCTATATAAAAAAATAATTACTGACCGAGTCTGGCGCGAAGCAAGAGCAAAGATGGGCTATCGGCCCATACAAAGTGAAAAGCTGATGGTTATTTTAGGAAGTCATCCCTATATTGATGTTAGAAACAGCTTTAATTCTCTTCTGCCAGCTGGCCTCAACGATGGAGTTGCAGAAAAGTTAGTTAACGCTGGGCTTTACCGTCTTGGAAAGCATCCTGAACTGCATGACAAAGTTGAATTTCAAATCGCATTTTCGATTCTAACTTTTGATTTTGATATAGAATTTCAGAGGCGCTATCCCGGGCTATTGACAGAGTCAGAACTCCAACACTTTAAACAGCGGCTTAAGACATTGACACAAGCCTGCGTCTGCCCCAGTGATACCGGAAGCCTCTTCGAAGCCCTGCAAAACATTGAAACACTTAAATCCAAACAGCTTATGCCTCTCGCCTCTAGGTGGAACAATCTAAAGGAACTCGAAGTCGCCGAAAACCTTCTGAGTGAATGCATAGAATTGGGATCTCGTCCCTTCGCTATCGTTGCACGGCATGCCTTTATTGCCGAATCGCTACTTCAGTCTGCGGTCTCTAAGAAAATATTATCGTTAGAAAAATTGAATGAAATAAAAAGATCTTGGAACACTATAACAACCTCCCTTTCGAAAGACCTAAAAAAACTTTCAAATATTGAATTAACTGAGCAAGCTTTCTTACAAAAGTATGGACACCTTCGACCAGGCACCTATGACATCCTCTCCTTAAGATATGACCAAAGAAAAGATTTCTTCTCTGGTAGCTCCTCACTGGGACTTTCTACCTCAGCTGAACTTCATGAGGTAGAACTTAGCCCTAACGAGTGCGTTTTACTACAATCCGAGCTGGACACCTTGGAGCTAAATATTTCCACTAAAACTTTCCTCGAATATGCAAAAGCATCCATAATCGGCCGAGAATATTCTAAATTCATTTTCAGCAAAAATCTTTCGGACGCCATAGAATGTATTGCCAAATGGGGAGAGTCTCTCAATTTAAGTAGAGATCTGCTCTCTCATTTACCTCTCGAAGATATTTTAAACATTCAGGCCTTGCCCATCTCTAACGGGGAAAAGCAAAACCATGTTAAAACACTCGTCGAACAATCGCTTGAATTTGAAAACCAACTAAGTCACCTTCGTTTAGGCTACCTGATTCGAGGATATAAAGACCTCGATGTAGTCCCCGTGCACAGAAGCGCACCTAACTTTATTACTAATAGCCGCATCGAACGTCCCGTCCTTTTTTTAAATGCCCAATCCGAAATGAAAACCGATCTGCAAGATAAAATTGTCTGTATTGAGAATGCCGATCCGGGATTTGATTGGATTTTTACACGAAAGATTGCAGGTTTGATTACTAAGTTTGGGGGAGCGAATTCCCATATGGCAATCCGCTGCACTGAGTATGGCTTGCCAGCAGCTATTGGCTGCGGAGAATTAACTTTTGATCAGCTCTTAGAGGTCCCTTATGTAGAGCTCAATTGCCGAGATCGAATAGTGAGGCCCGTCTATGGTTAATGAACTGGGGGCTAAAAGATTAGGACTGAGCCTAAGGATTGCCAATGCCGAAAAGTATTTCGAAGAACGTGATGCTATTTCTCATGACTGGTACCAGTTTATGTCAAAAACCTTACCCGAGATTTCCTGGTTACTCCTACCGAATCTGGGTTCAGATATCGTTGGCTATTTGCAAAAATGGGATATCGATAGCGTCATACTAACTGGAGGAAATGATTTAGGTTCCGCACCTCGGCGAGACGAAACTGAAAACTCAATTTTAAATTTTGCCATTCAAAAAAAAATTCCTGTTTTTGGCATTTGCCGTGGTTTACAGGTTATTCAAAATTATTACGGTAGAGAAGTTCGTCCTCATAATTCCAACCTCCATGTGGGCAAAGAGCACCTGATTCAATTAACTCAAAGTGAGTTTGTGCCAAAAGGCCTTGATCAAGAATATGAGGTAAACTCGTTTCACAATTTTGGAGTCAGAAAAGACGAGCTGGCTGATGGACTAGAGCCCATTGCCCTCACTACTGATGGCGAGTGGGTCGAAGGCCTTATTCATAAACAGCATAGGGTCGGTGGAATTCAGTGGCATCCTGAGCGTAAAGAAAAAAACCCTGACTTGAGCCACAAATTAATTCGCTCCTTCTTTGCGTTGAAAGGAGAACAGTGAAAGCGATAATCCTTGCCGCTGGCAGAGGGGCACGTCTAAACCAATTGACCGAGAATAATCCAAAATGCTTAGTACAGCTTTTAGGAAGAACTCTTTTAGAATGGCAAATTCAATCCTTAAGAACTTCAGTTGTTTCTCAAATTGGAATTGTCACAGGATATCGCGCAGACATGTTGGCCCCTTACGCAGATCGAGCCTTTATCAATTCCGACTGGGAACAAACCAATATGGTTCAGTCACTGGTGTGTGCCAGCGAGTGGTTAGAAAACGAAACTTGCTTAGTGAGTTACTCTGATATTGTTTACCATCCCAGTATAGTTAAACAACTCATGAATAGTTCTGGGGATATTGTGATCTCTTACGATCGCTTGTGGTTACAGCTTTGGGAAAAACGTTTTGAAAATCCGCTTTCAGATGCCGAGTCCTTCATAATGAACACAAACGGTAAATTAATTGAAATCGGAAAAAAAACCCAAAATTTTTCGGATATCCAGGGTCAATATATGGGACTTCTGCTGATCAACCCTTCTGGCTGGAAAAAAATAACTCAGCAACTCACTCAACTTGATCCCATAAAGAGAAACAAATTAGACATGACAAGTCTGCTTAACTTACTTTTACAGAGTGGTGCGACAATTAATACAGTTGGTGTCGAAGGCAAGTGGTGTGAAATTGATAGTAAGAAAGACTTAAGTGTGTGTGAGCAGCTTTTAAGTACTTCAGGATGGTCTCATGATTTTCGTTTTTAATGGTGATGCCGATGGGATCTGCGCTCTCCAACAGCTCTGTTTAGCTGAAGAACTCGCTCAGCCGCCAGTTCTTGTCACCGGTGTAAAGCGAGACACCCTTTTGCTTAAAAATATATCTGATGTTAAGTCTACATCCGTGACTGTACTTGATATTGAAATCGAAAAAAATCATTTGGCCTTAGAGAAACTTTTATCACAAGGTTGCCATGTTCGGTGGTTTGACCATCACAAAAGCAAATCTGACACCTTACTAATTCATGAGAACCTCCAATGCTGGATCGATACTTCATCAAGTGTAAATACATCTTGGATCGTCAACCAGTTTTTAAATGAGCAACATCAATTGTGGGCCGCTGTTGGACTATTCGGTGACAATATTCATCAAACAGCTATTGATATTTGCGTAAAAGCAAAACTAGCTAAAAACGACATCACTCTGCTAACCGAACTTGGCCAAGCCCTCAATTACAATTCTTATGGCTTAAAAATTGAAGACCTCTACATTAATCCTTCAGAATTGTGGAAGAGAATTGCAAAATTCGCAAACCCTCTTGATTTCATTAAACAAGACACCTTGTGTAGGGAGCTCTTTTTAAGAAGGCAGCAGGACCTCGAAAAAGCCTTGCAGCTCCATATTCCCTTTAATAATACATTGGTTTTGCCTCATCAGCCCTGGGCTCAACGCGTGATAGGAGAGGTGGGTCACTATTTAGCACAACAAGAACCTTCAATCGCGCACTGTGTGGCCGTAGACAACGGGCAAGATGGATTTATGGTTTCCGTAAGAGCCCCGCTAGTATCCGCCAGTGGCGCCGTCGAGCTTTGTTCTCGCTATGAAACAGGCGGAGGTCGGGCTGGTGCTGCAGGCATCAATCATCTGCCGAAAAATCTTTTCGCAGAATTTATTAAACATTTCGAAAAGGCATTTTAGTCATGGTCATTTGGATAACAGGACTCTCTGGCGCAGGAAAAACCACGATTGCTAAGGCTTTGGTCGGAGAAATGAGAAATCGAAACTTAACAGTAGTAAGTGTCGATGGCGATTTGGTGCGAGAGATCGTTGGGGATCCTCAGATTAAGCATGATTATCAAAGCAGACTGACGAACGCCTATCGAATATGTCGATTTGCGAAAGCGCTTGACGCTCAAAATTTTTGGGTAGTGGTTTCTACAATGTCGCTTTTTTCGGAGATACATGAGTGGAATCGCAAAAATTTCATAGGGTATACCGAGGTCTTAATTCAAGTTGATAAGGAAGTTTTAAAAAATCGCAATGCCCGAAACCTCTATAGCTCTTTTGAAAAGGGCACCATGAAAGACGTCGTGGGTTTTGATCTTGCGGCAGAAGAACCAAAAAACCCTGACCTCATTATTCAGAATAATATTGATCACACTGATTTTAATAGTCACGTTAATGCGATTTTGGCTTTTCTTAATTTACGAAAGTGAAGATATCGGGAGAGTTGTGGTCTTATCGAGTCAAGTGGGCCTTCGATTAGCCTATAGAGCAAGAAAGTTTTTAACTTATACCAAATCTTGAGGAGGACTAATGACCGTTTCCGAAACCAAATAAATCTGAGATGGTTTTAAAGGAGTAGCCCTTTTCTGTGAGAGTTTTAACAATCATTTCGACGGCCAATACTGTGTTTTCACGATTCTTGCCACCATCGTGAAGTACAATCACTGAGCCGGGAAATACATTTTTTACACAATAATCATGTATATTCTCAGGAGTTATAAGCTCATGTTCCTTAGGGACCACACTGTAATAAATAACCTTTTTATTGAGCTTCCAAAGTATAATTCCCAACATAAAGGTTACTTCGCCAAAGGGAGGACGAAAAGTTGTCTGATAGTCGACACCAATTTTTTCAAGCAATTTATCTGTTCGTACGATCTCTCGATACAATGACGTCGGTGGTCTCTTCCTAAATGACCTATGAGAGTAAGAGTGATTTCCTAATTCATGACCCAATTGATGAGCGCGAACCGCACAGTCAAAATTTTCTTCGATATGGGTACCTTGAAAATAAAACGTGGCTTTCGCATCGTACTTTTCTAAAATCGACAGCACTTGTGGAGTATAAGGTAGATAGGGCCCATCATCGAAAGTCAGGGCAACCACTTTCTCTGTAGTTTCTATGTGAGTGAATGACTGTGGCTTCACGCAGGTACCTTGATGGGCGAGGGCTTTCTAAGTTTAAGGGATAAAATGAGAAACGGAAAATAATAGAAGAAGAGCCTGAGTGGCAATGAATGCCTATAATCCATTCCTGCAAATGTAAACATAATCCAGCTGTGCAAAAAGAAAGCGGCACCAATAGAGTAAGCGGCCCAATCGATCAATTCATTTTTCCTCGCCCTGACTCCCCTAAATATGATCCACAAACTATAAAGCACAAATGAAAAAACAATAATTCCCTCAGTAGCCATTAACCAAGAGCTGGGGTTCCAACTCTGATCTACCCAAAATTTTGAGAAAACTTTTGCTCGATGCCAATACCAACTTAAGGGATTTCTCACGAGAGCGCCAAGTGCAAGGTTACGTCTTACGTCATCTGTAAGAGTTTTTAGATCAGCTTGATCTAGTTTTTCACAGGTTTCGGGCTGAGCATGACAGGCGCTATTTCCACCGATTATAAATTCAGGCAACTTCTCATCTGTTAGCCACAGATTATAAAAAGTCATGTGCTGATGGGCGGGCGCCATGGCAAACTTACCCACCTGAGGATCACGCATATTGCGCCATTTCCATGGAAACAATAAGCAGAAAAATAATGGCAGTGCCACCAACATGCTGAGTATTAGCTTTTTGCTGGACTCATTTTTTTGAACTTTGAAATACAGGGCTGCCATACCACAAACAAAAAGAGCCCCATAAATAAATATTCCCAGCGTATCAAAGTATACTCTTGCGTAGGTGGCGAGAGTCATAAATATAACGCCGCCTAAAATGCCAGATAGCGCTCTATTTTTAAGTCCCAAGAAGGCACAGGCAAGAGCCGCTATAAACAAAGGTGTAGCCTTGGATTCTGAAAAAGCTAAACCAACCCCAAGAGACCAATCCCGAAATGAAGAAAAAAACCAGATCCCTATCGTCGCAAGGAATCTTAACCACCATGGCCTCAAAGAACTCAAAGCAAAAAACATCAAAGTCAATGCCACTGCCCACAGAAAAACAGTCACCAGCATCGAACCATATAGAAAATTTTTCTCACCTGAATATTTGATTATCCCCGACCAAACAATTGCTGTACCTGGAGGAAAAATACTCACATGCCAGGTCCCAAACTTTCCATTTTCTAACCAATCACGAGCTTGCTCCATGTAATATTGGACATCCCCACCAAAATAACTAACAACTTCATCAGTCTTAGAGGTGAAATCCAACTGAGCAGGCAGACCTTCCTTTGTCGAAGCCGCAAAAAAGGTTACAAAAAAAATAGCTGCAAAAGCAGTTAAGATTTTAGGGACCAACATGCCTGATAAAAAACTCAAATTGACCTTCATAAAGATACAATTTATTACTTTACCCATCAAAGAATGTACAATGATAACTTCTCCCGAACTGCGACCAAAGGTGCTTATTGATTAATAAACAAATGCCCCGTATTGCTGTTCTTTCTGAGTCATACATGAATGACGGACGATCTGTGGATGCCACGCGTCATTCATTCATCAATGCCATTGCGGACTTCGGTTTTGATGTTGGTTATTTTCAATGTAATGACTTTGATTTCAAAAATCTCCATGACGCTTATAAGTTTTCAAAAGGATTGGAACAGTTGGCACCTGATCTCGTCATCTCACTTAATGCCGCCGGGCTTACTGCCGAGACCATGGGTTATTTAGAGAAAAAATCCGTACCTGCTGTTACTTGGTACTGGGATTCTCCTGATCTCTTGAATCCGCAATCGGTAACAAATAGTAAGTTAACCGATATTTTTTCTGCCTGTATCGACTTTGAGAGTAGCCGTACGCTCAATCAAAAAATGCAGTGGCTGCCATTTTCTAGCGTGGGTGCAAAGGCTGAGAGTCTATATACTGAAATAGATCGGCCGCGAGACATAGTTCATTTAGGTACACTTTGGGCCTGCAATTATATTGAGCTCGCTAAGGCTGGTCTATATCGATCTTCAAATAAAGAATTTTATTTTGGCCGACAACTGTATGAAGCTATTTTTTCAGAACCGAGCTTGGAAGAGCTTTGGTTAACTGAGAAGGGCCAAATTGTAAGATCAAAAGATTTAAAAAATGCATTCTCTGGAATCAAAAGGGCACGCATTTTGTCGGCATTGACGGATTTTGACTTACAGGTATGTGGAGGCTACGACTGGTTATTTTATCTTTGGGGAGTCGCTCCAGAATTATTAAAAAATTACTCCTATGCAAATGTTTGCACTCACGAGCAGATGTCTCATCTATTACGCCAATTTAAAATTAATTTAAACATATTTCATAGCCAGAATAAAAATGGGGGTCCTAACTTTAGAATCTTTGATAGCGCCGTGCATGGGGCAGCTATTCTTTCTGAGAAAAACCAAAAGTGTGCTGAGGTTTTTCCTCACAACGTGGCCGCTCTATACTACTCCAACATGGCAGAAGCTTACGAATATTCTCGCGCGCTCATAAATGACAATTCATTGAGAAAGCGCCTGGTTTTGAGTGCCGCCGAGATTCTCAACGAACACCACACTCACGAAAAACGTATTTCATTTTTTGCTGAGCGCTTTGGGCTTACGAAATCGAAAACCCGCGGGGCGATAACAGTTGTATCCCATAAAATAAAGCCTGCCTCTTTTGAAGAAAAGGCGGGGTTTGAGGACAACGCAAAACCCCCAGACCCTCTTCAGACAAGATTCTTCTTAAGCGCTCAACACGAAGTTAATTTGTCCAAGAACATGGAACGCCTAGAGCGGGAACTTATGAATATTTCCTATACACGGTTATCTGGACTATTCATAAAGCGCGTCATACACAGTTTTCTGGGATTGTTGCCGGTAAGTTCGCTAAAACAATATTTGCCAATGGGCGTTCTCGCCTTTATTAGAAAGCAACTATATGGCATTCGTTAAAATTAAATTTAATCGCGCTAATTCGCCAGTTCGGTCAGCCGGTCTACTAAATAATCGGCAAACGGCATTGAGGCTGTAAATCCAGGCGACACGGCGTTTAGCACATGAAACGATTTCTTATCACCCTCAAAAATAAAATCCATTTCTAATTTTTTGATTTTAATATTGTAGAGTTGCGCGCGAATACCGGGCTTTCCCCATTTTAGATAATTTTTTGAGTCAACACCTTCAGCTAACTCAGAAGCTAATTTCACCATATACTTGCGAGAATACTTTTTTATCTCTTCAAGCGCTAAACCCCTAAAATCGAAATCGGCGCTAAAAAATAATCCCATCTCGCGAAAAACCACCTCGCAGAACTCTCCCATTTGAAAGTTTTCAAAAAAACCATACTGTTCGCGCCAAAGCGCAGGAATAGCGGTCGGTCCAATTTTCACATGACCATCAACTGTTACGGTAAAATGAACTCCTAAAAAGGGATTTTTCAAATTAGGCACAGGATAAATATTGGTTTTAAAAGAGTTCGCTGGCTCATTAGAATAAATATAAAGACCTTTAAAAGGCAAAATCCTATAATCTTTAGAAAAACCAAAATCGCGAGCTATTCGATCGGCATAAAGTCCGGCGGCATTTATAGTATAACCAACTGCAATATCACCCTTACTTGTTTTAATTTTGTCGTTATCCCGTCCGCGGTAAGCCGTGCCAAATAAGATTTCAATGCCCGATTGCAGGCAATCTTTTTGTAAAGCATGTAATACTTCATGGGGGTCGATAGAGGCCGTGGTCGGCGACCAGAGCGCTCGTCTTAGGGTTTTAACTCTTGGCTCAATTTTGTAGGCCTCATCTCGGCTAATCAACTCTAAAGGCACCTGATTATGTTCACCCCGACGATAGAGTTCATCTAGGTCCGCCTCTTCTTGCTCGTTACGTGTGACAACAAGTTTTCCACACTCACGAATTTTTAAACGGCGCTCTTTGCAGTAGCTGTGCAGTCTTTTATTGCCCTCGCGAGTAAACTTAGCTTTTAGGCTATCGGCCGTATAGTAGAATCCAGCATGAATGACCCCGCTGTTACGACCGCTAGAATGTGCGCCTAAGTTGGGTTCTTTTTCGAGAACAGCGATACTTTGAGTGGGATATTTCTTTTTTAAAGATCTGGCCAGAGTCAGGCCAATAACTCCGCCGCCAATAATAGCAAAGTCAAATGTTTGCATTGGTGAATTGCTTAAGGTTTTTCTGAAAATTTTGATAGTCCTCAGGTACCCCTATATCAATAAACTCCCCATCTAATTTTAAGCCTTTGATTTTTCCCTCTAGGCACCATTTCGGGAAAATATTAGTTTCTAAAGAATACTTTCCTTGCGGCAAAGTATTAAGTAAGTGTGCCGGAAGCCGGTACAAGCCATTATTAATCCAACCAGATTTATTATGTGATTTCTCAGTAAATGCCACTACCAACTCATTATCGTCGAGGTCGACGCAGCCATAACGAAAGGTATTTTCGATAAAAGTTAAGCCTATCACAGCATCTCGAAAGTTATTCCCTTCAATTTCTTGAATCCCTGAAGACAAATAGGTATCGCCATTTACAACTATCAAACCCTCGGAATTTGAACAGCTCTCCCAGCAAAACTTTATCGCACCACCTGTGCCCATGGGCTCCGATTCTGTGACAAACTTTAATTTTAAATCTTGAGGCAAACTCATCTTTTTTACCTCTGCAATTACTAACTCAGCTTTAAAGTGAAGACTAAAAACGATTTCGCGCACACTTTGCCTATAGAGATTACTTATTAAAAAATACAAAAAGGTTTTATCGCCAACAGGAGCTATTGGTTTTGGAATATCGCCGATTGCAGATTTAAGTCTTGTGCCAAAACCACCAGCTAGAATGAGTACAGGGAAATTCATATTTACTTCTTTGGATTAGGGAACAATGCCGCTTCTACCAGCTCACAAATAATATGACCAATAGTTATGTGGCACTCTTGAATTCGCGGAATATCTTTAGATGGCACTCTCATGATAACATCACTTATTTCTAAAAGCTTTCCGCCGGAAGACCCTGTTAATGATATAACCCTCATACCCTTTTTTCGTGCAGCCTCGGCCGCTTTAACTACATTGGGAGAGTTACCGGAGGTCGAAATTGCCATTAACACGTCGCCCTTGCGGCCCTTGCCCTGCACAGCACGCGAAAAAATATCTTCAAAACTATAGTCATTTCCGATGCAGGTGAGATCGCTGGTGTTAGTCGAAAGTGCTTCGGCCCTTAAAGGCGGTCTATCGTAATAAAAACGTCCCACAAACTCAGCTGCCAAATGCTGGGCATCGGCAGCGCTGCCGCCATTTCCGACCAAAAGTAAACCGCCATCTTGATTAAAGCACGCCGTTAATTCTCGCACTGAAGACTCAATTGCGGCTAATATTTTATCGTCAGATATCATTGCTTTTCTGATATCAATACTTGCTTGAAGAGTTTCCCTAATATTATTTACCACTTAAATCTCCTAACTTTTACCTCTGACATGCTTCTCTAAACAAAACCAATCGTAAGTACTTTTGATACCTTCTAAAAGGCTTATCTGCGTTTTAAAACCAAGGTTCGATATTTTTGTAGAGTCCACTAACTTTCGCAAAATTCCGTCAGCCTTTGTACTGTCAAATTTGATCTGACCCTTATAACCAACTACTCCCTTGATAATTTCTGCGACCTCACGAATTTCACAATCCTCGCCGGTACCAATATTAAGCGCCTCAAGCTGCGAATATTTTTGAAGTGCCAAAATGATCGCACGAGCCCCATCATCGACATACATAAATTCTCGACGTGGCTTGCCGCTTCCCCATAAATTAATTTCTGGCTGGTTCTGCTCTCTAGCAATATGAAAACGATGTATGAGAGCCGGCAGCACATGACTCGACTCTAAGTCAAAATTATCGTTGGGCCCGTAAAGACTTGCAGGAATTACAGAAAAATATCTTAAGCCATACTGCTCTGAGTAGGCCCGGCACATACTCATGCCAGCTAACTTTGCTTGCGCGTAAGCATAGTTAGTGTCTTCGACGGGTCCGGCCTGTAAAAAACCTTCATTCATGGGTTGGGGACAATCTTTGGGGTAAACACATGAGCTGCTCACAAAAACAAGTTGTCTGACGCCCGCCGAATAGCTCGCTTCAATCACAGACGTTTCAATGAGGAGATTGTCGCGAATAAATTCAGCCGGGTAATTGGAGTTGGCCTTTATGCCACCCACTTTAGCGGCACAAGATATGACGGCATCGGGTTTCATTTTTTGTAAAAACTTTTTAGTACTTCCAAGGTCACAGAGATCAAGCTCACTTCTGCTAACCGTAATAAGATTAGAGTAGCCCTGTTTTTTTAGTTCGCGCACCAAAGACGATCCCAACAATCCTGAATGTCCTGTAACAAAAATTCGAGATTGCTGAAATAAGTTTGGATTCATACGTTAGAATACTGCGATCTCTTTAAAATTTGAAAAACCTTTTTAAGCTCGGTAACACCTTCAGCCAAGCTCACCTTAGCGTTAAAACCCGTTTTTTCAATTTTAGAATTACTAATGATATAATTTCGTTTGTCTGGGTCCTCGCCAATTTCTGAAACTACAAACTGGAAGCCAGGAATTTGCGTCTGAATGGCCTCGCAAAGCTCTTGTTTACTTAAGTTAGCGTCGCTGAGCCCGACATTATAAGCTTGGCCCTTCATACTGTCATAATTTTTAATAGAATGCATGAACGCGCTAGCCACATCTCGCACGTGTACGTAGTTTCGCTTAAAATGGGGCTCAAACAATACCACCGCGCGATCATTAATGGCACGATATACAAAGTCATTCACCAAGAGATCCAAACGCATACGAGGACTTGCTCCAAATACAGTTGCCAAACGAAACGTTAATACATCGCCAGCATCTAGAAGGTATTTTTCGATCTCCACTTTTAATTTTCCGTAAAGGGTAATCGGATTCATAGGAGTTGTTTCGTCACAGTGTAGGCCATTTGATCCAACGCCATAGCCGCTATTAGTACAGGGGAATAACATCATTTGATGCTTTGACTTCAGCTTATGCAGCATTCTCACGGCATCACGGTTAATTGTCGTAGCGCCCACGGGGTCATTCTTACAAATAGGCGCACCAGTGAGACAGGCTAATGGCAAAATCACGTCATGCTTTGACACAAGACTCGCCATTAAATTTTCATCGCGGGCATCGCCTCTGACTATTTCAAGTTTACTATCACCGCAAACTTCTAACAATGGAGTCTGCTGATACATAAAATTATCAACCACAGTGACTTGATTGCCTTGGGTCAATAGCATAGGAACCAAGGTTGAACCAATGTACCCAGCTCCACCAGTTACTAGAATTTTCATACTATTCCCCCACTAAATAAACTGGCGCTTTCTGTTTTTATTACCGCCGGAAACACAGTTGCGTGTTTTCTCTTAAGCTTCAATTTCGTCATTTCACGAATATGATTATAAGTATCAGTACCGAACTTTTCTTGGACTAGATTTAAGTATTTAGGATTACTAAAATAAGTATCAAAGGCGCGATCTCTGAATGCTAACACGTCTCCTGCACTAAGAAAGTTGGTGGGAAGTGGCAATGACTCCACCGCATGTTGTGAGTAACCGAGCCAGGTGTCCGGCAACGCCCATTTATTTTCAATGGCAATGTCGTATAATTTTGACCCGGGGTAGGCCATAGCACTGTAGAAGTTCCCCATTTCGCAATTAAGCTCAAGGGCCATGTCTAAAGTCTCTTGCATAGTTTCTAAATTGTCATCTGGCAGACCAAAAATATAATTGCCGATCACGTGAATTCCAGCATCTTTAATCTGCTTAACAATTTTGTGGATATCTTCTTGGCCAAATCGCCCCTTAGTAACTCCGTCACGAACGTGCTTACTACCAGATTCTATACCAAGCGCTAACCAATTAACTCCAGCCGCTTTTAGACTCTCTAAAAATTGTGGTTTCACTGTATCGACTCGTGCATACGCCCAGATATTAAACCCGTGATTGCGCTCTTTTAAAAGTCCACAAAGTTTTAAAAAATGATTTTGATTCATCACGAACATTTCATCAGCAATTTTGACGTTCTTAACGCCATAAGTATTGGCCAAGATATCAAACTGAGTGATCATAAACTCAGGGTCCCAATATCTAAAGCTCGACCCACCAAACGGGGCGTTAATACAACAAAAGGTACATTTAAAAGGACAGCCAAGACTCGTGTAGATAGAGGCGTAGGGTTGTCTTTCGTTGATATGGTCAAACGCATGCCAGTTGTGGGCTCGATAGTTTTTCATCGGCAATAAATCAAACGCCATTCCCGGTAATTCATGTGCCATCATATTTTGTGCAATATTTGTAGCAGGCGGTCCCTGTTTTGTAACTCCATCCTCACGATAAAATAGTCCCGGTACTTTTGCCAATTGAGCGGTGTCATTCATATCTGAAGCTAATAAGGCATCAATGGTGTAGGGGCCTTCACCGCGACAGACGAAATCCGCTTTTTCTTCGCTGAGAGTTCTGGCGGCTAAGGCTGAAACATGGCCACCAACTAATAAAATTTTACGTTCTGGATAGGTGGCCTTAAGTTCACTACAGAGTAACGAGGCCGCATACATATTTTGAGTTGAGGCTGAAGGCTGCTGGCCATAAACTACTATCACAGTTAGTTTTGGCTCTAAATTTGCGACGGCGCCGACAGTATCTTTTACCGTCATGCCATTTCCTTCGGCGTCTATAAGCTGAACAGATTTGCCGCGAGCTCGTAAATGATTGGCAATCAAGGCAGCCCAGATCGGAGGCTCAATGGCCGCTAGGTCATGACTTAGCGACTGGTAGATACTACTTAGAGCGCTGGGATTAATTAATAATACGTCGGTTTTTTCCAAATTGCCTCCAATTAAAATGGACCTCTGAAGCGTTCTTCATAGGTGTAAAATTTGTCCTGACTCACGTCAGTTTTCGCAAGACCTAACATTTTCTCAATTCGACGAACCAATGATAAAGCCGAAGGATAATAAATATTTTCTAAGGGACGAGTCGTTGGGCACGGCACGTGTTCAAAGCCAATGCGCTCAATCGGCCGCTCCAGACTTTCAAAACAACGATGACTTAATTCAGCAGCCACTTCTGCGCTAAATCCACAAAATATCCAGTCATAATCAGCCACCAAACAATTCTTAGTTTTGTTCACCGAATTTTCGAGGGCCGTCATATCAACAGGAGCAATAGATCTAACGTCAACGACCTCGACATTAATGTTTTTTCTTTGCAGAATTTCGGCCGCCTGTAGGGCCTCAACGGTCATCCACGAAGTCGCTATAATAGTCACATCCTTACCTTCACGCCTGACAATGGCCTTGCCAAGCTGATCAGACTTAGAATCATCAACCTCGCCAGAAATATCATAAAGCCAGCGGTGCTCTAAAAAAATAACTGGATTATCATCACGAACTGAAGCCCGAAGCAAACTATAGGCATCTTGCGGAGTTGTAGGCATAACGACTTTAAGTCCAGGAATATGCGCAAACGAACTATGCATGGATTTAGAATGTTGGGCAGACTGCCCCCAACCCCGACCGATCACGGCGCGAATAACCAAAGGAACCTTAAGTTTGCCGCCTGACATATACCTAATACTTGAAATCATATTGGCAATTTGGTTCATTCCCAGAAGCATAAAATCAGCCCGAATGTGAACATGAATAGGTCGCATGCCGGTAATGGCTGCGCCCAATGCCACACCGGTCATGGCGTCTTCAGATAAGGGAGTGCCAAAACATCGCTCGCTACCAAATTTTTCGAGAAGATTTTTTGTGCTGCCAAAAATTTGTTTGTGATCGGGTACATCTAAACCAAACACAAAAACTGTTGGATCAGCGGCCATTTCTTTTTCTTGAGCCAGCGCTAAAGCATCTCGGTAAAACATGTTTTGCTTCATATTTATATTGTCCTATTAAGAAGTTGACAAAGATCATTAATTTTTTGCTCTTCCAAGCTCGGAAAGTTACCTATATAAAATCCATAGAAATGCACGTAATCCGTTTTCGGGAATTTTTTATAATCGTCAGGAGCCACATAGCCCCGCAAATAAGGTTGACGAATTTGGCTTCCGCCGCCCGAGAGGCCTCGGCGAAACTCGACGCCAGCCTCTTTCAAATTTGCCATCACCTTTTGAGCTTTCTCAGGATTGCCGTCTTTGATTACTAAAGTTAACGCGTAATTCACGCTGCCCTCAATATCAAAATCAGTTCGGTATTTTTTTGCATCCAGTAGACTTAAAAAAAGTTTAAAGTTTTTCGTTCTTTTTTCATTATTGGCATCCAAACTTTTTAATTGGTTCCGACCAAGAACGGCATTGATCTCTGTGCTCCTCATATTAAATCCTGGATAGGCAAAAATAAACTCGGGATTTAATTCTGGATTTTCTTTGATGTAAGAATTTTTCATGTCTTCTGAAGTAGCTTCCCGTACCATGCCGTGGGAACGGTAGAGGCGAGAAACTTCGTAAATTTTTTCATCATTGGTGCATATCATGCCACCTTCAATTGTGGTCATGTGGTGGGCATAATAAAATGAAAAATTTGAAGCCAAGCCATAGGAGCCAAGTTTTTTACCTTTAAAGGTAGCGCCGTGAGATTCGCAAACATCTTCAATCAAAGGAATTTTACGCGCCTCTAATTCTTTAAGTAGCCTATCTGAAAGAGCATTGAAACCTAAAACGTGAGTCAAAAATACAGCGCGTGTCTGGCTTGTAATCTTAGATAAGATTTGGTCGCAATCCATTCCTAAATGGCGCTCATTAATATCTACAAATACTGGTTTTAGTCCGGCATTTATAACACTGGCCACATCTGACACCCAAGTCAGTGTCGGCACGATGACTTCACCCTGCCCATAAATCTGCTTGATGGCATTCATCGTAATAAAATTGGCGGATGATCCCGAATTAACAAACACACTGTACTTAACTCCCAGCCACTGTGACCACTCTTTCTCAAACGCCTTCACGTTGGTCGATTGTGTAAGTATGGGGTCACCCTTTAAAAATTCTATCAAGACATCCCGATCTTCACGGGTAATATTATTATTCATGAGTGGCATGGAAAGCTTCATATTTACCTCAGATTAATGACTTAAACCCTGGGAGTTACTGGTCGCGGGTTCCTCAGTCAACACATCGGTGAATAATTCCGATGGGTCAGGGAATGGCGCTCTCCTCGCTTTTTCCATACTCTGTTTAATTTTGGACAGAAACTCTGACTTCCAGCTCTCAATTTCAAGGGCATCTACGCCCATTGAAACCAATTTATTTTCGGCTTTGATTAGTGGATCATGTTTGGCTTCAGCCGCTTCGGGTTTTTCTCGGTATCCAAACTTAAAATCTTCCATTGGGCCAACGTGTTCTAGAAAGCGAAAATACTCGAAGTGCAAAATACCGGGTTTAGAGTTTGCTTGCATTTTGTTTAACATGCCTTGTGTTTTCTCGATAACATCGGTCAACTCAGAACCATCACCGAAATCATAATAACAATCAAAGCCAGCAACGACGTCTCCCAGAGCTTTAAATCCCTGCCGGGCATGTTTATGGCTATGTATGGCGAGATGATTGTCTTCGCAGACAAACAACACCGGGAGCTTTTGCAAACAGGCAAAGTTAATGCTCTCCCAAAACACGCCTTCTTCAACCGCGCCGTCACCAAAAAAAACTACGACCTGTTGATTTTTTTTCATAATCCGATTAGCAACAGCCGCCCCGACGGCCAATGGTATTGTTGTACCAACCACAGCGGAGGTAGCGATGAGACCTTTTTCAGGAGCTGACATATGCATAGATCCCGCTTTACCACGCGCACATCCACTCACTCGACCGAATAGTTCACCAAAAAAAGTATCGGTGTCTTCAGTGATAGAAAGGTATAGAGCATGATTGCGATACGTTCCGAAAGCTTGAAACGGCTCTGGTAGACAAGCTTGCACACCAGCTGAAATGGCTTCAGCTCCGATGCTCAAGTGAACAGGAGTTTTCATTTCGTTATCGAAGTATTCTTTTTGTACGGCTTGTTCACTGAGGCGAGTTAGTAAAGCTTTTTTAAAAGACTTTTTCAATAGCGCCAAGCTATTATTTTGCACTAGAGATTCCCCTGTTAGAAGTTTAGTTTTTTGAATTTATCCAGCTTGCCCCATGAGATCAAGATTTAAAAATCTGTTTTCAAATCCTCTTTCAATTGAATGATGCCCTGCGCTATCTTGACTTGAACACCTCTTAAATTTAGTTAACACTTCAAATGTTTCAGGGGGCCCCACATGACAACACGCCGTCTATTTTTCCTATTTTTTCTTTTATCAGGATTTTGTGGTCTTCTCTACCAAATCGTGTGGTTAAGACTCGCCTTTGCTAACTTTGGCGTAATTACCCCCATCGTTTCCGTCGTAATTTCAGTTTTTATGTTGGGACTGGCGCTAGGCACCGTCTTCGGCGGAAAATTTGAAAAACTTTCTCTCTCAGACTCTGGTTTTTTGCTCAAAACCTACGGCATAGCCGAAATTGGTATAGGCCTGGGAGCCTTTGTCGTTCCCGCTTTGTTTTCATGGAGTAACAACTATCTCTTAAAACTTGAAACTTCTGATTCAGCCGCCTACCTGTTTTGGTCCGCAATGCTCATTTGTATCTCCTTACTCCCATGGTGTATTTTGATGGGTGCAACCTTACCTTTAATGATCGGTCACATTAAGAGAAATGTGCCAAATGCTCGCACGAGTTTTAGCTTTTTGTACATGGCAAATGTAGTCGGCGCAGTTCTAGGTACTTGGTTAACTTCAATGGCTCTTATTGAATTACTGGGTTTTCATAAAACTTTAATCGTAGGCGCCATAGTGAATTTTGCCATCGGCCTTGCGGCGATTTATTACTCTACTAAGAAGCAAGATTATTCTTCTCTAGAAAATGAAGGGGTAGTTATTAAGGGTTCCGGTGCCGAAGTCACACCAAAGTGGTATCTACTTTCTGTCCTCTTTATCACCGGATTTGTGTCTATGGCGATGGAAGTAGGCTGGGTGCGCGCCTTTACTCCCGTCACACTCACTACGATATATGCTTTCGCCAAAATTTTGGCTACTTACTTGGTAGGTACTTGGTTAGGGGCCTTTATGCTCCGCCGACACTATAAAGCGGAAACTGTTTTTTCTGATGGTGTACTTGTGTTTCTAGCAGCGGCGACCTCAATCTTACCGGTCATATTGAGCGATCCCTATTTACACCCTACTACAAACATTGCCCTTGCTAGTATTTTTCCATTTTGTTTTATTTTAGGATATCTAACCCCAAAACTTGTGGATCGATTTTCTTTAGGTGACCCCAAGCTCATGGGACAGGCTTACGCCATCAACATTTTGGGCTCAATCTTGGGACCACTGGTCGCCGGCTACTTTCTGCTCCCCTGGGTCGGCACCAAAGTTACATTGTTGATTTTAAGTCTCCCCATTGTCTGTCTGGCGTTTATGCGATTAAATTCAGTAAAAAAAAAGTCTCTCAGAGTGGGACTTGGCACGGCATGCATAGCATTTCTTTTAATTGGATATTTCGTTAGCCATAGCTATGAGGACGGCATTTATTACGGCACCGCCGTCGTCAAAAGAGATCACACAGCTACTGTAGTCGCTCATGGTTTAGATATGAACAAAAAACTTCTCGTAAATGGTGTGGGCATAACCTCGCTTGAACCCGCCACAAAATTTATGGCACATTTTCCCTTAGTATTAATTGACGACGCCAAAAACACTTTGGTGATTTGTTTTGGTATGGGCACAACATTCAGGTCCCTTTTAACGTGGAATATTAACTCCGCTGCGGTTGAATTAATACCTTCTGTACGAGATGTTTTTCCGTATTTTCATAGCGACGCCGCCCAGTACCTTAATCACCCTAAAGGCCGAATTGTTATTGACGATGGCAGGCGATTTTTACTTCGAACAAAAGAAAAATTTGACTTAGTAACCATCGATCCTCCCCCACCAATAGAGGCGGCAGGATCTAGCCTGTTATATTCCTCTGAATTTTACGAATTAATTAAAACTCGACTTACACCAAATGGCATGCTCGCCCAATGGTTTCCCGGTGGAGACACTCGCATTCTGAACGCGGTTACCAGGTCCCTATTAAATTCATTTCCTTATGTGCGACTTTTTCGATCTATAAAAGACAGCGGCTATCATTTCTTAGCTTCAAACGTGCCGATTAATGTTCCGAGCGCAGCAGAGCTGCTGCTCCGAATGCCTGAGGCTGCCTTGCAGGACATGATCGAGTGGCATCCCGGAGTTTCAGCTTTATCTCTTTTAGAAAAAATGGTGGCTAACGAACTAAATCCGAAAGATTTTTTAGGAGACGATTTAACCTTGATAGTTTCTGACGATCAGCCGGCAAATGAATACTTTTTCCTTCACCGCAGGTTTCAAAGAATTACTAAAACCTATTCGGAGTCGTGGTGAGTTTAAATTCTCCGCGGCTCACAATCGAACCAATCACGAGTGAGATTGATATTATAAAATGGGTCATCTTTAAGGTACTTTCCCCACTTAGCTTTCATATATTGAATTTCTTTTAAATAGCGCTCAACTTGTGCCGGTAGCGCATCATTGGGCCTTGTTGCCGACTCGAGATGATAAAGCTCAGCGAAAGGGGTCCAAACAACCCGGTACCCCAGCTCTCGTGTGCGTAAACAGAGGTCCACGTCATTATAAGCTACGGCTAAATTGATTTCGTCAAATCCGCCAACTTTATCATAAAGATCTTTTTTTATGACCATGCAAGCGCCCGTTACCGCACCCACCGTATGTGTAAACAGTAACTGATTCCAGTATCCACTTTCGGTTCGATGATTCTGTCGGTGAAGATGGCCCGAGATAGGTCCAACACCGACGCCCACACCGGCATGTTGTATAAAACCATTTTTATAATAAAGTTTTGCACCTACAATTCCAACGCCGGGCCTTAAAGCATGCGTTACCATCTCGGCCAGCCAATCTGGATTTATAATCTCTAAATCGTTGTTTAAAAGGGCCAACACCTTACCCGTGGCACTGCCTACTCCTAAGTTATTGATCGCTGAATAATTAAAGGCATTGGGGTAACTCACAACCTTTACGCCAGGTTCGTATTTTAACTGGCTTAAGTATTCAAGCGTCGCTGATTCTTTGCTATTATTATCAACCACAATAATTTCGAGATTTCGATAGTCTGTTTTATATTTCAAATCATTTATTAAATTTCTTAAAAGCTCTACTTTGTCTTTTATCGGAATAATACACGAAACCAATGGCAGCTCTATTGGAGCTAAGAACTTTACCCGAGGAATTCCCTTTTTTGTGACCTCTACCTCTGCCATTTCTTTTAACCTATGCAGGTGTTGGTCAAGCGCACTCTTACGCAGATTTCGTTCGGCTTCTTGATACTGCTCAGATCTCGACGACTTTTTCAGTCGATGAAATAATATAAATGGTAAATGGCGAATTTCTTTGCTTTGGGCACTTTCTATTGCAAGAAACGGGAGATTATATTTAAGCGGGCCATAGGAGTTTTTATTTTGCTGAATTACTTTAAGTAAAAAGCTCGTCTTATAAATGCTAAAATGAGATAAAAAATCATCGGCATAAAATCGGTCAATACACCACGAAAAGCGAAACTCGGGATCTTTTCGCTCACCGGATAATTCTTGAGTGTCTTCGTCACCAAATAGAATTTCGGCTTCGGGATGTTCAGCTAAAAAAATATCGACCGCTTTATACAAATTATCGCTGGCATGACCTGCGGAAAGCTGAAGAACCACATAATCTGCTGCCTTTTCTTCAAGGCATTTTAGCAAACTCTCAAAAGTTGGATTTTCAACTGTCAGAGCTAAGTACGAGAAACTTACTTTTCTCGATTGTATTTTTTCGATTTCTTGCGGCTCAATTTTTTCGATCCATAGTTTAAAATCTTTGTCTTTGTGCCGAATTATTTTTTTTACACTAAATTTGCTCCAAAGAAAAAAAGTGTAAGTCCACTCTTTCATTAGTCTCGAAGAATCAAAATAAGCATGCAGAACAAAAGCCCATTTGATCAGAGTGCGCTGTTTTAAACTTTTAAGACTCTGCAATCTTTGCTCAGCGTTTAAACTATTAATTTCTAACAAGGCCTCGTACTGATAAAGCGCTTTGGGCCTAAATATTTTATCAAAAAAATAGCTTATCTTTAGCGAGTATTGAATCAGCGTGCGCTGAAACTCATGGTCTGAAAAAGATCGGTCAATGTAATTCGTTGGAGTGGCCATAAGACCCCAGTCTGTTTTGCAGACTGTGCGTAATACCTTTGCCTATAGAGTAGATTTTTTCTACTTTGTTGTCTTCGGCGACAAGTATCTTTATAAATTCTTTGGCAAATCGAACCATGTCGTCGAATACCCACTTGGGCCTTGCCAAAAGATATTTTCGATAAAGCACTAAGCGATTGCGAGTAATATAGTAGCGCTTTTTTTCACTGTAATTGTTTGTAAAAAAGTGCCGGTGTAAAAACTTATGACGAGAAATCAGGCCAGTATTATGATAAAAAGTCGCAAGTGGGGTTTGAAAAATCCTGTAGCCTGCAGCTAAAATCCGAAAACAATAGTCATGATCGACGTAATAGATAAAAAGACTTTCATCAAAACCCCCAACTTCTAAAAACACTGAGGTCTTAACCAAGCTGCCAGAACTCATGACGACTTCGGTATCATGATAAAGCCCATTGGAATTGACACAAGGAACTTTTGAAATCTCTGTGGGGATTCTCTCTTCGATCGCAACCGCACTTAACAAACCAATCTGCTTTTGATTCTGACATTTATCGTAGACGTCAAAGAGAGACTCAACCATTTTAGCACCGGGGCGACTGTCTTGATCGAGCGTTAGTACCCAATCAAAACCGCCCTTGATGGCGTTCTTAAAACCAATATTTAGGCCCGCAGCTATTCCGAGATTTTCAGGATTGTAGGCCACCTTTACTTTTTCTAAACGTTCGACAATTTGGACAAGTCTGCGGCCGGCTTCGTGCGAACCGTTGTCCACGATAATGATCTGATTTACCTGAGTTGCGATTAATTCAACATTTTCTATAAATCGAGGGTCAGGATTGTGGGTTACTATGACGGCGCAGACTCGGTTCATTTGCTTAAACTCTCCACTTCAATTGCCTTATTAAACTGCAGACGCGATAACCAACGCTTAAAGAGTAATTTTTCGTCAGAACTTAATACTACCAACCAAAAAACTACTGACAACCCAATAATTGAAACAAGGGATAAGATAATTTTTAATCCTAACGTCTGGGGAAGCGCCACTAACACACATAAAATCGTGATAACGAGCGTAAAACCTAACCCATTATAACTTTCGCGCTTAGCTAATGGCAGTACTCTGTTGGCAAAGACAAACATCAACACCATATCAAGGCCCATTCGCAAGACCCAAGCTAACGCTGCACCAGTCAAGCCATGGGTCTTGGTAAAATACCAAAGCGCAATAATATACAAAGGAAGCTCAACTAAATGGATAATGGCTGTTAAATCCGGACGCTCAGCACTTTGAATCAGCGAAAATGGCACGCGTGCCACGCTGTTAAACAAAACACCCAGAGCTAATATCTGTAAAATATTGCCGCTATTTTGAGCGAATTCAGCTCCCAGCCACAGCGTGATGCCCTCGTGAGAAAAGGCAATAATCAAGAGCACTATGGGGAATATTGTAAGAAGAGTAAATTTAATTCCACGACCATAGAGCAGAACTAATCTTGGTCGATCAGCATGATAGCAAGTACTCAAGGCTGGAAACAAAACCTGAATCATGGCTCCTGGTATAACCCAAAGTCTAGTTACCATTTCATAGGGCGTCGAGTAATAGGCTACTGCAGTTACCGAAACCATCGCACCTACGATAAATCTGTCTAAGTAAACCATAATGGGACTTATGACATTGCTGACTGTTAACCATGAGCCAAACTTAATGATTCGTCTCATGAGAACCCTGTTGACCCTAGCTCCGGTAGCCAGTTCTGGCATCACATAAAAACAAGAAATCAATGTCAGCAAACAAGTGACAAATCGACCAGCCAGTAAAACCAAGATGATCCAAAATACATTGTTGGTGAAGGGTAGCACCAACAGTGGCCCCAGGTAATTAAATACTCCTAAAAAAAATTGTAAAACGTTGGTAATATCAAAACGTTGTAATGCCTCGAGTATCCCGCGAATGCCGGCGGTCATGGTAACTACCGGTAGGCCAATTGCCAGCAAATAAAAACAGCGCACAGATGTAGCCTCAAGTGCCTCGGGAATTTTAAATACGTCATGCACTAAAAAAGGGGCCAATAAATAAATAATAAGTGAACCGAAAATGCTGACGAGTAAAGTGAGGAGTAACGCGGTCCACACAATGGCCGGTATCTCGCCAATTTCATTTTGTCCCAATTTTTCTGATACCAGTTTTACGATAACTCGCCCGAGTCCCAAATCAAACAAACTAAAATAACCGAGCACCACCCAAAAAAGTGAGAGCAGACCAAATTGATCGAGTCCCATTTTTTTAATCAAAATTGGAATTGCTACCAATGCGATAAACATCGGCGCACCTTGGCCGATGAGGCTGATAACCGTGTTCTTGGCTAGCAGTTTTCCTTGAGTGAGTTCTTTATGCTTTTGACTTGTCATTTATAGTCTTTGCAACTTTACAATATGTTTTAAATAATCACCGTAACTGCATTTTGGAAAGCTCTCAGCGGTCGCTTCTAATTCTTTGAGGCTGATAAACTCCATTAAAAATGCAATTTCTTCGAGACAGGCAATTTTCAATCCTTGACGTTTTTCAATGGTCTTTACAAATTCGGCAGCCTCTAAAAGCGAGTCAGGTGTGCCCGAATCCAACCACGCCACGCCACGCCCCATTTGTACAACATTGAGGTCGCCTTTACTCAAGTATGTTCTGTTGACGTCTGTAATCTCAAGCTCCCCTCGCGCCGAAGGTTTAAGGTTTTTTGCTATATTTACTACTTCGTTATCGTAAAAATAAAGTCCAGTGACAGCCAAATTCGACTTGGGACTTTTTGGCTTTTCTTCAATGCTGACTGCCTTATTTGACTTATCAATCTCAACCACACCGTAGCGCTCTGGGTCCGTCACGTGATAGGCAAAAACCGTCGCACCTTTTTTTAGTTTTGCCGAATCTTGCAGTAACTGACTTAAATGGTGTCCATAAAAAATGTTGTCACCTAAAACCATGCAAACTGAATCTTGACCGATGTGTTTCTCGCCAATAATGAAGGCTTGTGCGATGCCTTCCGGCCGAGCCTGCTCTTGGTAACTCAGTTTAATTCCAAACTGAGAGCCATCTTTTAATAAATCACGAATCATCGGGATATCTCGTGGTGAACTGATAACCAAAATATCTTTGATGCCGGCAAGCATGAGCATCGAGAGAGGATAATAAATTGTAGGTTTATCATAGACTGGTAAAATCTGTTTACTGATGGTCGCTGTGCACGGGAACAACCTACTGCCGCTGCCACCTGCTAAAACAATGCCCTTCATGAGGATTTCTCCATAACTTTTTTCATCCATAACTGATTACCGAGATACCACTTAATAGTTTCGGTTAATCCTTGCTCAAAATTATACTTGCGTTTAAAGCCCAAATCTTTTTGAGCTTTGGTATCGTCAATCGCGTAGCGCCAATCATGACCAAGGCGATCGGGTACAAAACTAATTAGCGACTCATACTTCTGGCCGTTGTGTCTGGGTTTTAGTCGATCCATTTCATGACAAATTGTCTTAACAACGTCGAGATTATTTTTTTCGGCATTGCCGCCGAAACAGTAAGTCTCACCCACCTTGCCTTTTTCAAGGGCCAACCAAATTCCACGACAGTGATCTTCAACTTGAATCCAGTCGCGAATGTTGCCGCCATTGCCATAAACAGGCAGCGGTTTATCAGCTAGTGCACAGCGAATAATTGTGGGAATTAATTTTTCTGGAAACTGATATGGCCCATAATTATTACTGCAATTTGTAGTGAGCGTTGGCAAACCAAACGTGTGATGCCAGGCACGCACCAAGTGATCACCCGACGCTTTCGAGGCCGAATACGGTGAGTTAGGAGCGTATGAGGTGGTCTCAGAAAATTTACCTTCGGCGCCGAGGGCACCATAGACTTCGTCAGTTGAAATTTGTAGGTATCTAAAACTTTGCTTAAGGCTTTCGCCAAGACTCTTAAAATAAGCAAGTGCGCAATCGAGTAAATTGTAGGTGCCAGAAATATTGGTCTCTAGAAACACCGATGGGCCGTCGATCGAGCGATCAACGTGCGACTCGGCCGCAAAATTTACTAGGGTATCGATTTTATGTTCTTTCAGGATTTGGCCGACGATGGTTTTGTCGGTGATGCTACCTTTATAAAACTCAAATTTTCCCGGGCCCTTAACGCCCTCGAGGTTTTCCATGTGACCTGCGTAGGTCATGGAATCGAGTACTACTACCTTGTGGCCCTCGCCCACGCTCATTCGTACGAAATTACTGCCAATAAATCCCGCGCCGCCAGTAACAAGTAGGTTTTTGGACATAGGGCATTTTTCCTTCTATTTGCATGCTTTTTTTAAGAGTGTAATTGCGTTACTTGAATTACTAAAAACCCTGCGTATTCACAAGGAATTGCTTTTTCTCAAGGCGATTTTGCGGGGTGTTAGTCGGTGGGAGATGCTTTTAGCTTGAGCAAGTTAGATTTAAGGGGCTGCCTCAACTTAACTAAGATTTTCTAACGTTCGATTGCCATTGTCGACGCCCAAACAAAAACAATTTATATCTACCCCAAATTAAACTAATCAGATGGCCCTAACTGGGCGCCAGAAAGTGTTAACACAAAGTAACTTTTGCACGACTACATTCCTCCCATATGAAACGACGGACTGGTTTGGTATAGTCGCTCTCATTGATTTAGCCCCACCCCATCAGGAGGAAAAATGCAAAAACTTATACTCACCAGTGCCGCCATTTTAGCAAATCTAGCACAAGCCGAATCTATAGGCCCTCTGTACATCGATCGCTATAACGCTGATACCTATGGCATTAATTTTGAAATGGTGGAGCAAGCTTTTTACAATCAGGCAAAAATTAATCTAAACTGGGAGGATCTCCTAAGTGTTACCGCAGACCAAGAGGGCAAAAATATTAGGTTTAGTACTGCTGACAGCATTACTGTCACTGTACCTGTTATGGATTTGGCCCCAGCACCTAATAAAGGGATTTAATTCAAGAATCCATGATAAATTTTGGGAGTCAAAATTGAAAGCTACTAAGCATAATGCGCTTACATTCTTATACAAGAACCTAAAACACCCGGTGTCGACTTCTATTTTTGATTCTGAATATTACAGCAATAATCTAGTGGTAGCCCCGATGATCGCTACCCTCGTTGTTTACTATAGCGATGAAAGACCTGTGCCTTTTTTAGCAAAATCCTGGCATAACGACGGCAACCTATGGACCTTCGATCTACGGGAAGGTATTAAGTGCGAAAACGGCGAATTAATTACGGCCGATGGTATGCGAAAAAGCCTTATTCGCAGCCTTAAGTGGTTATCAAAAGACCAAGAACAACCCGTATTTAATAAATTAAAGGGCTATCGGGAGTTTCGCAAAACTGGCGATGGCAACGTACTTGGTATTTCATCAAGAGAAAATAAACTGATATTTGAGTTTACCGAAAAATTTCGTAGCGGATTTTTAGAATACCTGACTATGGCGCCGTTCGGTTTTATTTGTGAAGACAATTATAATGGTGATGCTTGGAAAGACAAAACTCGGTTTATATCTTCGGGGCCCTATCGTTTGGTTGAATTTGAGCCCGGCAGCCATTATACCCTCGAAAAAAGAAAAGACTGGCCACTCAACCCAGACTACACTCCTGATCGGGTTAAAATTCGCAACGGAACAGTTGATGATCTCAAAGATAATTCAACATCTTTTATTCTTGAAACCAGCGATAAACCCAAAGTCATACCTAAAGGTTTTACGATGGTTCGCCAAATGCCCGGCACGTTGATGACCCTTAGTATTAGCACAGGAAAAAATCGAATATTTGATGATCTTGATTTGAGAAGAATCTTTTCAAATAAGGTTAAAGAAAAGTTTAAAGATAGAGATCTTTCAGACTTCTCCTTTAATGCCGCCGATTTTTTTTACTTTAACCAGGTTAGCGAACTGGCAGCGCTGCCAACTCCTTCCAAAGCCATAAAAAAACCGGGCAATGTAATTAAAATTCGTTCCGTCCCCAAGCCAGTTGACTCAATGACGGCGCTAGTTGAAGACACCCTACGCGGGGCCTTCGAGGATTTGGATTGGCCATATGAAATTTTCAATTCTAAAGACCTGAGTTGGGAAGATTTCACTGACACTAAAACCTATGATATTAGAAGAGTGGGCGCTGAAATTGGCGGCGGATTTGAGGGTTGGATTGCCGATATGCTTTTTTGCAGTAAATTAGGTCCTAAGTTTGCCGACCCTTCGGGTCGTATTTGTGCACTCGCCAAAGAGTATGAGATGACTGAACTACCTATTCAGCAGACGATTGATCGCTTTAACAAATATATTCACGAAGACTCTGCGCTGATTCCTCTTTTTCACGTGGGCGGGCAGTATCTGATGAGCAGCGATATCGATACCAATAGCCTAAGCTCTTTGATTACCAGAGTGCGATTCGACGAAATAAAGTTTAAATAATATGGTTGAAGCCCTAAAAAGAATAAATCCTGAGATCAAAGATTTTCAAGAAACACCTATAACTACTGCAGAGGGTAAAAAAGCTTGGCACGTAACCATAACTACCCAATCGGGGCTACCACTTTCAGGCGGTTTTGGCCGCGAGTTGGATCAAGCCCGCAAAATTGCTGCGTGTGAATTTGTTGAACGCTCGCTATTCCAAAAATTTAAAAAAGATGAAGGGTCTCATAAAGCATGGGCTCTTGATACTCACCCCACAGTCTGCGGCTTTGCGGCAGGGTTTGATCGGAACAGAACCGTTCTTCGATCTGTACTCGAAGCCCTAGAGCGCTGGGCACTTAGCCAATGGATCGATCACGACTATGCGATGGACGAGATGTTTAACCCAGAGCTTGATGGCGTCTGTCAATATTTTGTATCTCACTTTTCGCATATTCGCTTTTTTAAAAAATCAGTGGCGTTTTACTTAGAAGGCAAACTAGTGTTAGGACACGTCGGCTTTGTTGTTGGATTTTCGGGAGATGGAGCTTTTCCTGGGAGTACGGCCTCTCTTGAGGGAGAAAACCTATGGGAGCACTCGCTGCTGGAGGCCTTTCGTCATCTTTTGATATTCCGAAATAGTCCCTCGAGTAGCAGGTTCCCCTACAATCGTATTTTTCATTTTGCCAAGAATGCGGGTGAAGCTAATTCTATTTTAGATAGGGGCCAAAAAAGAAATTGGCTGATGCCTCATATATCTTTTTTTAATGAAACTCAGGTTGAGATATTCTATTTAGCACGAATGGTTTTTTTAGGATGGACACCGTGGCATTTAGGCCCTGCAAACAGATTCTTATATTGAAGAGATTATTGGTGCCAACCATTGCTGCCATTGTAGCGTTTACCGCTACCGAGGCCGCATTCTATTATTTTGAGCGTTCCCAGCAAAAGGCAGTATGGCAGAGTGTGACGGCGCTTTTACGAAATGAAGCCGATCTTGCTAACTCCTATCAGCTCTCAAGAACTCTACGCGATATGGAGGTTGCCAATTGGATCAATTGTGTGGTTCTAAAAGAAACGACTCCGTCAGAAAGATATTTTTACGACTCGAGCCACCGCGACGGGTGTGAAAATTCCAGTGGACTACTCAGTGGTAAATTGGCAAGTCTAAATAATAATCAGTGGCACCTAGAATTTAAGGCCAAGAAAGATGCATGGCTGGTATTTAGTCACAATATCTTAAGGGTAATTTTGCTCGGACTTTTTTTAGGCCTAGTTTATTATTATCAAAGAAAAAATCGCCAAGAGGAAACTCGCGCGCTTCGGGTTGAGTTTGAGCGCCAGTGGCTCATGGACCTGGCCAGCCAGACCCAGCATGATATAGCTTCGCCAATTTCAGCATTACGTGCAATAGCGAAAAGTAAACAATTGCCGGAGAGCCTAAAGAAATTCTTAGATCTAACAATCGAACGAACTGAAACTGTTTTTTTAGACTTACAAAAAGCCAAAAACCCCGAGCAGGCCTCACCTCTCGAAAAAATAGATATCGCTAAGATTGTAGGGCAAATAGTTAATGAAAAAAGGGAGACTCAAAAAGTTCCTATTAATTTTGAAACAATTAATCAGGCTCCCGAAATCTCCGGTGTACGTTCAGATTTTTTTCGCATCGTCTCGAATCTATTAAACAATGCTTCTGAATCTTTCCCCAATCAACTAGATCCCAAAGCTAAGATAACCGTAAGTTTAGATAATATCCAAGGTGTCGCTGCGATTAAAATCAGAGATAACGGCAATGGGATGAGCCCCGATGTTCTCTCAAAGATAGGCACCAAAGGCTATACTTATGGCAAACCCGCAGGATCAGGCCTTGGCTATTGGCATGCCCAAAGCACAGTTAAATCTTGGGGAGGCGAGCTTTCTATCAAAAGCAAAGAGGGCGTGGGCACTGAGGTGAGTTTGATGTTTAGTCAAAGTTCTCGCAAAGACGCAGGAACCTTTATCTCCTGAGATAATCGCATTTCATTGTTGACATATCAAATATGATATACTATTCTGGATCTCGATGTGGCGGGTAGAGTTCGAATCTAAAAAGGCACATGATGAGGTGGAGGCCTACATCCGAAAAGGTGTTGTTAACCATGATGACCGAATGGTGATTAGTGCCTGGATTAGACAAGTTACTTTGAGTGGCCCTGAATCGGTTCGAGGACAAAAGCGGTGGGATGATCACGAGCTGGAAAATGAATGGAGAGGATATCGTTCATCTTGTTATTCTCGCCGAGGACGAATAATTTATCGGATTGTTGATGAAATAGTGAAGGTTAAGATTGCACGAATTACCCCTGACCACAACTATAGAAAGGACATAAAAAAATGAAAAAACCACTAGAGTTAATTGCAATTCCTGGCTCTAAAGCTGGAGATATCATCAAGGCATTTCGAGCTAATTTTGATATTGTTCAAGATGACATGGCCTGGGCTTGTGGGATATCACAAGCGAACTTAAGTGCTATCGAAAACAACCGTCGTGAAGTAGGCCCAAAGCTGGCTGTTAAAATTGCTGCTTTTCTCGATGTTCATCCCAGCATTCTGCTCTACCCTAATGGCTATGAATCTCTGCCGGAATTTAAAGAAGTACAACGCAAAAAGAAGAAAATCGGATAGGCCCCATCGCCCCTCTCGAACAAGTATCCGTATAGGTTGACCACCCCCACCAATTTCGATATATCTTAGCGAATTATGAATATTCCATTTATCGACTTAAAAACGCAATACAGGGCGCTCGAAAAACCAATTAACGAACGAATTCAGAATGTCCTGAATCATGGGCAGTATATTATGGGGCCCGAAGTTGCGGAATGCGAAAAAGCGCTCTCCGATTACGTAGGGATAAAGCACACAATAACATGTGGAAATGGTACCGACGCAATCCTCATGGTCATGATGGCCTTAGGGATTAAACCTGGCGACGAAGTCATTACCACCGGTTTTTCTTTTTTCGCTGCGGCTGAAATGATTTCACTAGCGCACGCTGTTCCCATTTTTGTCGATATTGATCCTAAAACCTATAATCTTGATCCTTTAAAACTTGAAGCCGCTATTACTCCAAAGACAAAGCTCATCATTCCTGTTTCACTTTTCGGTCAACCCGCTGACTGTACGGCTATTAACAAAATCGCTGAAAAGCATAAAATTCCTGTCATGGAGGATGCTGCTCAAAGTTTTGGGGGCGAGCTCAATGGCAAAAAAAGTGGAAATTTAACAACGGTTTCGACTACGAGTTTTTTTCCCGCCAAACCCTTAGGCTGTTACGGTGACGGTGGCGCGATTTTTACAAGCGACGACAGTTTAGCCAATATCTTAAAGCAAATTCGTACTCACGGAGATGCCTCTCGCTATGAACACGTGCGTATTGGTCTCAATGGCCGTATGGATACCCTTCAATGCGCCATCCTCATCGAAAAACTAAAACGCTTTCCGTGGGAAGTTAATAAACGCCATGAAATCGCAATGCGTTTTACAGAAGCCTTTATTAAACAAGAGAAAAAATTGAATCCTCCAGTTATTATGAAAGGTGCTAAAAGCGTTTATGCCCAGTATACCTTATGGGTTGAAGACCGCTCCGCCTTCCAAAATAAATTAAAAGAAAAGGGTATTCCCACT